>ULWH01062505.1_pt1 | contig 95238 bp, 112 predicted proteins | sample 1960201 | NCBI WGS metagenome assembly ULWH01 (sample SAMEA4835808, study PRJEB28245) | human gut metagenome | biome: gut microbiome; material: fecal sample | place: Denmark | collected 2008
ATAAGCTGTGTGGACAGTTTGTGCGCTGCGTCCTGCCGTTGGTTGGCAATATGCTCATGCAGCACTGCGACCTTGATTCGGGCTTTCTCTCTGCGCTTGCTCCCCTTTGATTTTCGGGAGAGTTGCCGCTGGAGACGCGCCAGCTTCTTTTCGGACTTCGCAAGGTACTTGTGGTTCGGGTATGAAACGCCGTCGGAGGTGACAGCAAAAGCCTTGATGCCCACGTCGATACCGACTTCCGCGCCGGTGGGCGGCATAGGTTTAGTCTCTATATCGGTACAGCAGATAGACACGAAATACTTACCGCTGGGGTTTTGACTGACGGCAGCGGAGAGGATACGTCCCCTGACCGCTTTGCTGATGCGGCATTTTACAAGGCCGAGCTTGGGAAACTGCACCGCCTTGTCCAGCACCTTGATATTTGTCCCTACGCACTTGCTCTTGTAGCTCTGCCGGTGGTCATGTTTGCTCTTGAATCGGGGATAGCCCGGCTTATCGCCGTGTTTAACACGGCGGAAGAAGTTTTGAAAGGCCGTGTCCAGGTCTTGAAGGGTTGCCTGCAAAGATGTGGAATCCACTTCCTTCAACCACGGCAATTCCCGCTTGAGCATCGTGAGGCTTTTGTCTTGCTGGAACCGCGTGGGAGATGTTCCTGTTTCTCTGTACTGCTCCTGCCTTTGGACGAGAAAGTGGTTGAAAACATACCGACAGCAACCAAAATTCCGGGATATTTGCGCTCTCTGCACAGCGGTAGGATACAAACGAAACTTATAGGAATATTCCACTATCTCACCTCGCTTTCAGACGTTTTTCTGATTCTCTATGTACTGCATTTTTGTTGCTTTTATATTTCATAGCAACGTTATACTACAAGCGCAAAACTATTGCAATATTTTGCGGGAAACATTGTGCCTTATATCCCCATGTCTAAAGGCAGGGGCTTTACGGCACGTTCCGGTAACCTGAGCATCTTATCCAGTCTTACTACCGACTGCTTTTGCAATCCAGCTTTTGCCCAGTTTTTTATGGGATAGCAGTCATATCCCGGCTTTGGAGATTGGCTTGTTACATAAAACGACATTATGTAAGCGGCACCATCATATCCTATGATAACCGGCCTCAGTTTCTTCTTGCCGGGTTCGTCATCGTACGCGACAATTGCCCAATATATATCCCACTTCTCATATTTAGGCATTCGTCGGGCGATCTCCCTCTTTCCAGTCCGCAGGAAGTATCAGGGTGCCGTCTTTATCGTGATACCCAACGGTTTGCAGAATGTCAGCAGGCTTCACGATTCTTATCGGTTCCTTTTTTTTAAAGCACTCTTTTATTAGAGCTTTGCTTATAATGCCGTTTCGTCCTTCTTTCTGAATTGTTATATCCCACGGTTCGCCCTTCTCATGGCTCAAATTCGTTAGGCCCACGGCGCTGTATTTTTCGTAGGACGCCATCACTGCGGACAGCAATTCTATTTCTTCGGAATCAAAGACCGAAAGAGAAAAGTCGGGAGATACCTCGGTGATCGCCGCACCTTTATATTTCTTATATTTTTGATATATGGCGGGTATCACGGGGCCAAAGTCCCACGCCTCAAAATCTGCTTCAAAAAGCGGCTTGCCAGATGTAGCCAAACACCACGCCTGTGCATAAAACATAAGCTTGTTCAGCCGGAGGTTGCTCATAAAAGATTCTTCTTCGTTCATTCCCATGGCTATAAAGTAATTAGCCACAGCCTCGGTTTTATTCATGCTTGCACCTCCTTATACCCAAATAAACCCCGCAATTCCCTGGGCTCAATTACATTATATTCGGGTGAAACCACCGATGTCAACATCATACATAGTATGTTCACATCGTTGTTGGTGCGGATAGGATTGCAACTGTCAGAACAGCCGGACAGCGGCGATAGAGGGGGGACTAGCCCCTCTATGCGTTATATGCGGCCCATTTCGTGCTGTCCGCATGGGGCTTATATACCGCGGACTTGATATGCTGGGAAATACACCTCCAGGCCTTGCCATCGTGGGTGACTATGGTATCCTCTGTTATTACCGTGCCGTCCTCAATATCGATCCACGCCGGATAACTGACCTGCGGTATCTCCCAGTAAACGCCTATATTGGCCGTGTCTGCGGGGTCTTTGCCACGGCTGTATCTCAGCGCCACATACCCGCCCTCCACGGTATCGCCGGTAGTGTAATGCGTTTGGGCGTTCCACGGCGCACCGGGCGAGGGGGGACTCACGAGCCCCTCCCGAGCCGCGATGAGTATTTCGGACAATTCGGAACGGGCTTCAGCGAGCTCCGCCTGTGCCGTTGCGATAGCGGCAGCTCCCGCAAATTCCTCGTATTTTACAGTTTCCTTGCCTTCCCACTCGGGGAAGCCCTCTATATGAAAAAAAGCATCGTCTATGACAATGCCATGCGCGTTTGCCTCATCGGTGAGGCAGGGGATGCCATTGGCTTGAGGCCGACAGAAGTGCAGTTTGTCTACCACCGCCACCACTTCATTTTCTTTAATTATGCGATACACGATTTTATCTCCTCTCTGAATAGATATTTAAAGTATCGGGTCATGTTGAATACCGCCCAGTATGCTCGGCTGCGTATCATGCCGCCGCGCCATGACGCCACAGCGTTTTCCACGTCCTGATATGTCATGCGTTGCTCGGATACCCAGCGGCGGAATACTCGCAGTTTGCGGCGCATACGTGAGATACCCTTGCGGTTAGGCTTGCGGATTACCGCGCCGCTATCGGTCAGCCTGAAGCGTATCTTCAAAAACTTAAACCCTTTGGTCAGTTTTATAATCTTTGTTTTCCTGTCACTTATGTTTATACCCAACTCAGCACAAAAAGCCCGTATACGGACAAGGCACTCTTTTAGGTACTCCTTATCCTCGTGTATGAGGTAGCTGTCGTCCATATATCGGCCATAACCCTTTATGCGAAGCTGCTCCTTTATAAAGTGATCCAGCCTGTTAGGTGTAGCGATAGCTATGGTCTGAGAGGGCATAGCTCCCAACCCTACGCCGTGGTCGCCGTAGCAGGTCAGGTGCGCTTTAGCTAAAGCGTTGAGGCGCGGGTCGAATATATTCCGGTCTATCTCCCGGAAAGCCGTGGCATGGCAAAGGCTGCCAAAGAAATCTTTGAAATCAATTTGCAGGATATATCCACTGGCGCCGTGCTTGCGGTAGTGCCGATGCAGGTGGGCGTCAAGACGGTTCAGGGAAAAATCCATGCCCTTTCCCTTTTGACTGGCGCTGTTGTCGTATATCCATGTAGGGGACATCTGGGGAACCATGCAGTGGTCGCAAAGGCACCGCTGCACCACCCGGTCGCTTATGTGGGAGGCTTGTATCTTTCGGGGCTTGCCCCTTTCGTTGATGTGGAACACGGTAAACCCGCGGTGCTTATACTTACCGCTTAACAGCCGCTTTTTCGTGTTGTGAATATTCAGCATAGCGTTAGCCTTGTACACTTGGGTGCTGGCTTTCCACATAACGCCACGGCAGCATAGCCTATATGCCTCATACAAATTGTCAAAAGTGAACACATCTTCAAAGGCCCGCTGGCGCTCCTGCCTCTTGGCAAGCCGCCGGGCCTTTCGTCTTTGATATCTTACCTCCCGCCTTTCTTCGCTTGTCATCATGTCTCCTTTTAGAAATAACCGCCGTACAGCCGTATTGTAGGGTGCGATTCAGGCTGCGTATGACAACGACAATGAAAATGGTTACGCACCTACCCATCCATGCAAGCAGCGTCCTGTCGGTCATAGCGACGGTTCCATTTATGCCGCTTTCGGCAATGGTCCTGTTCCCCTTATTTAAGGCACTGATTTCGCCGAAGCTACTTTGTCGGGCCAATCATAAATAATCCCAGCGCCACGCCAAGCTCAGTGTTGGCATTATTATTGGTAGCGGCCCCGGCGGCGGACACCGCGCAGAAATTATTGTTGTTACTGGAGTACGGAGAGCGCGACCACCAATCCGGGCTTATGCAGAACAGAACCTAAACTTGATTCCTACATATATCCTGCCTTTCTGTATCTCTCGATCTCGGCTTTTCTCGTGGCTACGAGAAGAGTTGCCTCCTTTTCTACCATGCCTATCCACACATCCCAGTTCGGGGCTTTTCCCGCTTCAAACTGTACGTATTTCTTGGCAATGTGGATCTTGGAATACAACGCTTGTATATCACATATCGCCTTTGTGAGATAATCCAGCCGCATTTGTGCATCGTGGGAGTTGTTGACAAATATGCTGTTCGCCGACTTTGCATTGGTGTGACATTCGGCTGCTAATTTGTATATCTCCGCCGCGATAAAAAGCCGGGCGTGCTTAGGGAAATTCCCGGTACACCGCTGGTGGGTATATCCCTCCAGATCAAAAGCCCCGTTCAGAAATTCCATTGAGCTTTCACTACGCTTGGATTTCGGCACTGACATCTGGAACCTCCAATTTTAAAAATTTTTTCTGCGCCGCCCCTAAATGGGGCGGCGATTACTGGATACGGGGATTATAGGCAAAAGCCCAGCGCCACGCCAAGCTCAGTGTCGGCAATATACCTGGTAGCGGCCCCGGCGGCGGACACCGCGCAGAAATAACTGTCGCTACTGGAGTACGGAGAGCCCGACCACCAATCCGCTGCGGCGGCTCCTACTTTTTTTATTCTACTACTATTTGTCGTAAAAAGCGAGTATTGCGTTCCCTCGCCGGGAACGGAGTTGCCGGAGGAGCCCATGACTTCGATAAGCGCAGGTATCCAACATCTGTCCTGAGAGGTAATGATATTGGTTGACTGGTTACCGGCAGAAGCCCGCTTATTTACTGTCTTAATACCTATGTCGCTCTTGAGTATATCCGGGAAGGTGGCCAGAAATGCCGGCATGTTTGTTTTTCGCAGTTTTGAATCGTTCCAGCCGCCCACATTTGTCCAGCTATCATTCATTTTATATTTGGTTCCAAGGCAGTCCTTTGTGATAAAGGAAATGGCGGCTTTCCCGGCCCCGTTCGCTCTATCATCGTGCTTGAAGCCTGCAATCTGAGGATATACTGTTTCGCCTGTGCTGAGAGTCAACGGGCAGGTATCACCAACGCTCCAAAACTTTGAAACGTCCTCGCCTGAGTTGGCAATACCCACAACCTGTTCCCACGAGCAGGAGGACAGCGGGGATTTTGTACTGAAAAGCGTCCACACGCCGTTGACGCCTATGTACGCATTGCAATACTCCCAGGCAGAGCCGTTGTACTGCATAACAACGCCTGGAGTGAGTATCAGAGTCTGGTCGCCGGCTATCGACAGTGTATACCCGCCGCCGTCTACCGTGTGTATCCAAATATCGCCGGACTCAGGCGAGGCAGGTGGCCCATACGAGAATGTCCACTTGCTGCAATCCCGGGAGGTCAGCACGACCACCTGATTGTTTACAACGGCAGCAGGAAGCTGCTGCGCGATCTGCACATCGAAAACAACGCCTCCGACTTTAACGCTATACGGGAAAAAACTCAATAAACTCATATTTACCTCCTTTTAATTTACTATAAGTATTTTTATAGGGATATTTACGGCGGGAACCTCGCCGTCCGCAGTTATGGTGATACTGCCGGATCCTTGTCCGGTCTTGAACAGATTTGCGTTTGCAGCGGCGGTGCGCTGCTCAAGGGTGGCGGTACTTGCCAGTGATATATTGCCTTTGCTGCTGGCGGTTACGCCTGTGAGCCCTGTTACCGTTATGACGCCGTTGGACCAGCCGGAGGCCGCAAGTGTGGCGGATAGCTCCTTAGCCGGGGCAGCGGCCCCTATATCCGAGGGAGTCAGCGCATCATTGCCACCTACCTTGTGGTTATCCTTATGTGTGCTGGCAGCAGCGCCTATGTCTGCGGCAGTGAGTGCGTCCTTACCTCCTGTTTTATGGGCGTCCTTGTGATTTTTCGCTGCGTAAACGTTTTGCAACGCCGTACTTATTGCGGTCTTTACGGCACTCCATAACACATATTTGCTGCGGCTGCCTGCTGCCGCTGATACATCGCCAACGACTATCCTATCATCATCGGCAAGCGCATCTATAGCTCCGAGGGATTCCAGTGTGGTTTTGGTTACGTCTGCGCCGTCCGCCACGTTAAGCAGACTGCGCACATCCGATGCGGACAGGTCGGAGGGGGCTCCGGCTTCAGCGCCCTTATTTCCTTTAAGGGTCTTTGCAGCCATGGATGCGAGTTTCGCATTGGTAACGGCGTTGGCGTCTATTTCTACGGTGCCTACGCTATCCTTCCATGCGAGATTTTTGAACGATGCGTACCACTTGGCAATCTTTCCAAACATAACGGCCAGCTTCTCGCCGGTCACTATATTAGTTTTAGCCGACGCCATAGCAAAAGCAACGGTGAGATCACCGCCGCTACCGGCCTTGCCCAGTTTATTGTTGTCGAGATCCTTGATGTTGTCGATAAATGATTGATGGTCTTTGTTGGTGTAAGCACGGTACACCTGAGTACCCTCCGCCCATATACGGGCAGTGCCGCCTACGCCCCTTATGCAGTCGGTAAGGGTATTGTTGGATATACTGGTGTACAGCACCACCTCCGCATTGTCGCCGGTTCCCAAGGTTGCAAGGTTTGGCCCTGCGGGTAGTTTGGCCGCGTCGGCAACGGCGATTGATGTGTCGCTTGCGGTAATGGTAGCTGTAAGAGTGGTTTTCGGGCTGTTGTCTATGCCCGGATACATTATTGACTGTGCCATTAGTAGGTACCACCTCCTCGTGATTGTACAAACCCCTTGATGGCGAGGTCTATCGTTACATAAGCGAGGTCATTGGGCCGCACTTCTACAGACAGCCATGAGCCGCGGGGTATTTGGTTTTTGTCGTTGAGCAGGTATTCCGATATGTCCAGCTCAATACTTCGGTTCATGCTTGCCTTCAATTTGCCGTTCACATATATATCCGCCCTCGTGGGATAACCAAACTCAAATATGCCCTGCGTGATATCGTGCGTATGGTCGGGCAGGGAAATGGTGTGAGTGTGGCTGGGTATATTGAATCTATGGGTATGGCTGGGTATTTGAAAACTGTGGTTGTGCTCGGGGACGTTAAAACTATGACTGTGTTCGGGAACATTAAAGTTATGGGTATGCGGTGGCACATAAAATGTATGAGTGTGCCTCGACATATTGATCTCATGCGTATGGCCCATGTGATGAACGTGTTTTGAAATGGGCTTGGTATACGAATGAGAATGTGAGGCGCCTCCAACGGTAGCTGCGCCCGTTGTAGCACCCTCTCCAACCTGTCCCTCGGCTTGTTTTGTATACGCGCTTGGACTTATGCCTGATGTTGTTGCGGACTGTATTCCTCCTGAATTTGTCGTTTCATTTACTGAACCGCCGCTTGCCGTGCTTTTTGAAGTGCCACCGCCGCTTGCCGTGCTTTTCGAAACTCCTCCTCCGTTGGAAGTCGAAGTAGCAGTCCCACCACCACTATTACTGGTAGACTGACTTCCGCCACCCGATGAACTGGTTCTCGTGATGGCGCCACCACCACCTGTGGCTTTGGAGTAGGAGCGAAAACTGTCAAGGGTTATCTTTGCATTTACAAAATTGATGATCCGCATATCGGTTGGGATGAAGAACCTCAGTATTGCGCCCTTCTGAGATGAGGCGTTGGCTTGTATAGACTGGGCGTATATCTGGGTCGCACCCTGAGAATAAACCGTTTCTATGCGCTGCCTGTCGGCAAGGTCGGCAAGGCTGCTGGCTATATCTGTGGGCTTATTAGCTATGACCACGTTCGCATTGCCGGCCACGTCGCGGTTTCGCTCTATGGCGGTGATATAGCTTTTAAAATCCCCGTCGGGATATTCCTCATCCATGACTTTCACTATGCGCCCGATCTCAATCCTGTCGGTATCATCGTGGGTTATCTGGTAAATATCGGATACGCTGACCTTGGCGGTGAGCTTTGGTTCCTGCAATTCATCTAATATCACCTGCGCCCGTTCTTTCAGTGAATCGGGATTTTCAAAACGCCTGTCCACCCAGTACCGCTCAATGAGCCCGTACCTGTCGATATAGCTCTGAGGGCTTTGCAGATACGGAATGCCATTATTGACGTCTTTTATGGTAAGCTGATTTATACCCTCTCCATATCCCAGCGGGTAGATACGGGTGATGATGCCAGCAGAATCGCTGGGCATCTCCATTGACATGAGATTTCGACCGCCACGGATAAAAAATTGAGGCTCTGCCGCAGTATCTATTTTCTTCAGCGATATTTCCCACGGATACTTAGTCGTATTGAGCTTCCAGATATAGGGGTCGCTGAATCTGTTCGGCACACTCCATAGCGCATTGAGCACTGTCTCATTGCTCCACGCATATTCAAACTGTCGTTGAAAATCGCACTCCCCGAGCTTCCAATGCTTGGTCTTCTGAAACGACAGGACGTATTCGAGCACCTCTACGGTGTATACGCCGATGTTGCCAATGATGTGGTATCCCGGCATGACACTATCCGCCAACGTTGCAAGGACGTGCTCACATTCATAGACCTTATCGGTAATGTGCTTTTTCGTGCGTCTGCTCTTTATGATGCGATATAGTTCGCCCGTTTCCCCGGTTTCGTCACTTATCCAACGTACATAGTGGAATGGTTGGCAGTAGCGCGATTTTTCATCGGTGCAGGGTAGGGTGAATTTCATAGTACCCACGTCGTTCAATACTTCCTTTTCGCTTACGCTATGGGAATTTTGCAGATATGCAGTGCGAAGACGGGATAGGTTCAAGACCTCTACCATAGCTACAACCACCTTTCAGTGTAGAGTATCGAGGATTCGATAGCCCCGGCTGTGCCTGTGGATATAACGACGGAGCGCACCTTGCGATCCAGCTCACACCAGCGGCCGGAATGCCGTGCCACAATATTCTCTCCGTCGAGGAGAACGATAAGATTTTCACTGTCAACAACCAGGGTTTGTCCCGGGGATAAGGAAATATCCACATCTATCTCGAGAATATCCGTCGCTTCGGCTGAGCATACAGCCGAAACCATCTCATACATACCATGGGGAGACGCGGATATTTGGGCGCCGACGGCAAGGATTCCGTCAATAGTCTCGTTCGCGGCGGTTTCCAGCCGGAACCTTGCGCCCAACGCAGCAATAGCATCTATGACCTCCGCAACGTCATTGACCGCGTATATGGTCGCGCCCAGTCTGGTATTTCCCGAAACTATCTCCGCTGGCGCCGACATGAGCATCACACTGCCGATTGCCGAACACTCGGAATCTAATTCTTCCGCCATATATGTGCTCAGCGTTACGCCGGCGGTACCCATTGCCTCGGCCGTTATGAGCTCTGCGGCGTTGGTTTGTATGTATGCGAGTATCGCCACCCCGAAGTAGCCCGATATGGTTTCAAATGCGTCCGTGGTGAGAAAGACAGTCGCATCATCGACGGCTGTATTAAAGCTGCTTTGGTTAAAAGTTCGCTGATTATACACCGGGTATCACCACCTTAGTTGATGGTGAAATTGAGGGTGGACGGAACATATATGACCTGACGGCCTGCGGACATGGTTACCTGCTTGGAAGCAGCGTCTATTATGTAGGGCTCTCCGTTGGATTCCGCATCATACACCGCAATATGAGTAAGCTCACCCCATGGGCCGGAGGCCACGGGAGTTTCTATTCTCGCGCTGTTTGTTATAAGACAAGCGCCTCCTGACTGTTGGGCAGGGGCCGAGAATACAAATGCTGTCCTGGCGTATGAATTACCCGAAAATTCCGAACCGCCGCTTTCAGGAGAACCGTTGCAAAGCGCAAGGTATGGGGAAAATCCTGAGCAGCTCACACCGCGGCAGATATTCATGCACTTGATTTTGTATGCATTGGCCATCTTGCCGCTCCATATCCACTTAACCGCCCCAGCGCGGACAACGGGAGCAATGCCGGCGCTGATATTCAGCACTTCCTCCAGCCTGCCATAAAGGTACATATTACCGCCCGTGAGCGAATCCATTATAGCGACATAGGTGACGTTGCCAACGGATACGGATGATTCTGCAAAGGTGAGTGCGGCCGTATTCTGCATTGCGTACCCATTGCCGGATGCGGCAGGCGCCGAGAAGGTGATGGGCTGCCGGGCATACCCGGAATATGAGACCTCTGTACCCGCGCCATCGTCGCCGGGGTCGTTCAGGTATAGGGCGAGATACATGGTCTCAGGGGCCGAGGCGCTTATGCCCCGGGCAAGGTTAAGCATTATTTCCTCAAAATGGTTGGTTGCGTACATTACTGATAAGTCTCCTTTCTGCGGGTGATGGTGATGTGGATCCCTGATATTGTCGTGCTGCCAACGTTCTTTATCTGCAATCGGGCAGGCGCCGGGGCGGTGCCGATATATGAGGGTGAATAGTCCCTTTCAAACTCGGCCGCTATTGTAGCCCCATACGCAAACGGGTCGCAAATAAAAGAAAGCTCAAATTTTCTCATACTGGATAGCACTTTGTACGCCCTGCCAGGATCGTATATACGGCCTATATAATACTTATCCGGCTCATCCCAAAACGCGATCTTCGTTTTTTCCGACATCGTATAAACAAGCTCCCTGACCTGTGACTGGGTAGGGAGCCGTATAGAGCCGCACTTTATATCCAGAGATATTTCATCCCGCCATTTCGCGCCATAGTCGTAAGCGCCACTCCTATTGGGGAGTTCCACCTTGCGGGGACGCAGTTTCGGCAGGAAGGGCCTGTTGATTTCTTCAATAATGATGCCGTATTCCTGCTTTAGGTCTACACCGCCTATGGTCATACTGTAATCAAGCATTATAGCCACCCCTTGTATCTGAGTATTCGTTCAAGTTCGTCAGTGATTTCCTCGCCGATATCGCGCGCTGTTTCCGCGCTGTCTTCGGGGTTTCCTTTCACCGTGACGTTAATCTGTTCCACCACAAACTGACGGCCGTTATTGTATGTGGTATGGTTGGTTACCGAACCAGCGGGCATAGTATCGTCTATCCCGGATATTATATCGGGTATCCGATTGTTGATGTTGACGTCTAATGCCTGATCTACCACGCCCTGCAATGCAGCAGCTACTTGTGCCGCCTTGCTCTTGGCGCCCAAAATCATGCCCTCGTCTATGTCCTCAAATAGCTTTTTGGTCTTTCTGGACGGCGAATGGCTGTCAGCCGCCGAACGGGCTGCGGATATTGCGTTGTTAACTATACCGCGGATTGTGGAGAAAAGGCTGGAGGAGCGAGAATTGAGGCCGGAGATCATGCCGTCAATCATGGAATTACCAACCGTGGTCATATCGCCGGGTAGCGGGGCTGTGGTGCTGTTAACCGTTATCCTGAGATTTTCAAGGATGGAGCGAGTCTTGCCGTTGATTTGCTCGTATTTTTCTACAAACCGCTTGACAGCATCATCCGCGGCCTTTTCCGTCTTCTCTACGATGGTTTGGGCCATAGAGTCCACGGTGGATTCCAATTCGGGATTTTTAGCCTTTATGCCCTCGCTCATGCCCGTGGGAATTCCCTGGCCGATTTCGTCCATCACCTGTGACGGAGAGTGGCTGTCGAGCACTTTTCGTACCGTATCTACAACGGTCTGTCCAAGTGCCGCAGACGCGCTTTCTACCTGCCCGGCATTCTCGCTTATGCCGGTAGAAAGTCCTTCGGCTGCATCCTTGCCAGCCGTTTCAAGAGTGATGCCCACATTTGAAAAAGCTGTATCTACGGCTTGCAGAAACGGTGTGAAGTCAACGTTTGAGGCATTGGTTATCTCCTGAACGGTCTCCTTATAGCAGGCAGCTATATTTTGTAGGTTCTCCGTCGCGTTTATTTCCAACTGGGCAAAGGCGTCGGCTACCGGGGCCTGAGCTTCGCGCATCCCCTGAAAATCGCCTACTATGGATTCTGCGGCGGATTTACCTTCGCTGGCCAGTGCCGCCAGAACAGCGGCGGATTCGGTAGAACCGTCGAGGAAGTATTTGAGAAATTCCTCCATGCCCTCGATGCCATAGGAGCGGACGGTTTCCAGATTGGCGTGGTAATCAGACCAGTACTCTTTTTGAGACTGGAGCGCCTCTCGCAACGTCTTGGTGCTTATATCGGCCTTGACTTCCGCCATGTCCCATAGTTCAAACTGGCCCTCAATGGATTTGAGAGCGGCGTCATACGCCTGCTGGTAAGCCAGAGCAAGAGCGTTCAGTTCCAGGGACAGGGCTTGCGCTACCTCCGTTCCTACTTCCGCCATGCTCCTGCTTTCGTCCGAAACGCCAGCCATAGTTTTGTTCAGCTCATCGAGAGAACTGGTTATTTCGTCATACGCTGTTTGGGATTCTTCGAGGCGTGCTTTTGATTCCTCCAGATTGAGGGTGGCGTTTTCCAGTTCGACCCCCAACGTGCCTATGGAGGCTGTATACGCAAGGCTTCCGGGTATAGCGTTGCCGACCGCCTCGTTGTGCCGTTCCTGCACGTCATTGTATCGTTGCTGTGCAGCCTCTACTTCCGCCTTGGCTTTTGCGAGCGCTTCTTCTGCCTTTATTTCCTGCTCTATCAATTCCATACGCCGCTCAATGCGCTCGTTATTCTCAAACCGCTTATTTTCGGCTTCTATCGCTGCTTTTATTGCTTTGGTGGAAAGATTGAGCTCGCCGGTATACCTGTTATACGATAATCCCAATGATGGGATACGCTGGTTCAGCACGTCAACTATACCCAATATCTCCTGATGCGCAGCCGCAGTTTTGGTGCTCTGTGAGGTGAGTTCCTGCAACCGCTTTAAGAGGTTGGTGTTGACTGAGGCGTTGCTTTTTATTTTTGACTCGGAATCATTGTATGCTGCAATAACCTGCTTGCTCGATTCCACAAACTGCGCGTGGGCCGTCCTGACTTCCGCCATGGTCGTTTTACTGGCCTCGTATGCGGCGGTCTGTGCTTCGATCCTGGCCTTCAAATCCTGAGCGACTTCGGATTCTGCCTGTCCTGTCGCAACGAGCCGCTCATGCTCTGCCCTAAGCTGCTGTATCTCCGCATATTGCAATTGGGAGGCAGAGGAAAGGTCCAGCAATTCATTTCTGGTCTTTGGTATAGCAAGCCCAAGAGTGGCTATCGCGCCGCCCAGCGCGGCTACTCCTGCGACGGCCAACAAGACGGGGTTGGCAAGTGTTGCGCCTATCAGCGCTTTAAAGGAAACGATTAGGGGAATGACAAACTTAATCGTCAAAGCCAACGTACTTAAAGCAGCTATGAAGGAGATCAATCCCACTATTATTGCAGCTATAAGAGGGGTGACTCCTTCAAATTTGTTTATGAGGTCCGCAATACCGTTAACGATCTTTGCCACGCCATCGTAAAAGGCGCCGAGCACAGGCGTCATCTTATCGCCTATGGCTATCCTCAGATTGGAAAAAGAGTTCTCCATTAGCTGGAGCCGACTCTCGGTGGTGCCGTATCGCAAACTCGCTTCCGTGACCAGTGCGGTATTTTCCCGCCACGCCGCGTTTGCCGTATTGATGGAATTCGTGAGTAGCCCGGTCTTATCCTCCGCGTTGGCAAGGGAGGTTATCATGGTTACCATGCGCGATTCCGTAATGCCGAGATCCTTCAGCACTACGACAGCACTCTGATCCAGATGATTCAGGTTGCGGATAAAAGTCAGAAGCGCAGATGAGGCGTCCTGTGCCCATAACTGCGAAAGTTCCTTCGTGGAAAGGCCACAGGCTTTAGCCCACTTATCAAGATCATCGCCTGTCTCAACGGCGGTCTTCATCTGATTGATGAGTTTGCTCATAGATGTACCGCCGGCAGCGGTCTCTATGCCGACCGAGGTAACAGCCGCGGAGAGCGCGAGCATCTGCGATTCCGTAAGCCCGGCATTGGTGCCGGCAGCGGCAATGTTCTGGGCCATGTCCACTATGCGCCGCTCGTTTGTGGCAAAGCTGTTGCCCAGAGCGACTATAACGGAGCCAAGGTTGCTGAAAAACGAGGTGTCCATGCCCGTGACGGCAGTAAACTGCGCCAGCATAGTTGCAGCTTCCTCGGATGTCAGATTGGTGGCTACACCGAGGTTTGCCATTACCTCCGTAAAGGGGAGGAGGCTGTCTTTTGCTATGCCGAGCTGTCCGGCCACCTCTGCGATACCGGCAAGTTCGGTGGCCGCGAGGGGGATCTCGGTGGACATCTGCTTGATGCTTTCACCCATAGCGGTCAGTTCGTCCGTAGTAAGATCCGTTGTTTTGGCAACGCCTGCCATGGCGCTCTCAAATTCAATGGACGCTTCAACGCACGCTTTGAGCTCTTCCGCGATCTTCTTGAGCGCCGCGGTGATTCCAGCCGCCGTTAGTGCCTGGGATAGCTCACCCACTTCGCTGCCGGCTTCTTTTGCTTCCTTGCCGAATTCGTCTATGGATTTAGCGCATTTGTCGGTGCTTTTTTCGGCTTCATCGAGATAACCCTTGTTTTTCTTTATCTCTGAATCAAGCTTATTAAGCTCAACCGTGGCGTCGTTTACCTTTATCTGCCAAGCATCGGTGCTGCGCTTTGCTGCATCCAGTTTTGCCTCATTGTCGGCTAACTCATTATTGAGTTTCTCGTTTTCAATGATAAGCTCACCGGCAGCCTTGGCGGCGCCGCCGGTCTTTTCTTCCAGTTCGGCCATCTTAGCGTTGGCAGCCTCTATCTTGGCCTTGAGTTCTGCCTGTGCTTCGCTGGTATCGTTGGCCGATCGTTGCAGTTTCTTAAGCTCTGCTTCGGCCTCTGTGACTATCTTCTTTTGTGCGGCCCATTCCTGCCCCGCTTTGCGGTTGGCGTCGTTCATCTGCTCAAGGGATTTTTTATTCTCCTCAAGCTGAGCTTTGAGCCTTTCGATTTTGCCCTTATAATCGTCTACGGCCTTTTGTGCATTCTGCATAGCCGATTTGCACTCATCGACCTTCTTTCTCTGGGCCTCATATAGATTGTTGAGAGCCTCGCCTTTGGCCGTTAATGCTGCCATGCTGTTGGCCTGTCCCTTAAATTCGCTCTCCGTGAGCTTAAGGGCTGATTGCAGGACCTTTAGTTCTCTGTTTATATTGGCTACCGAGGATTGGTATTGGGCTTCACCCTCGATAGCCACTTTGGTTGATATATAGCGTGTTGCCAATACCTACACCTCCCGTAAGGGCGGCAAGCCGCCGAGGTTAATGCTTTTTATGGTTTGGCAAAGGGATCACCTGAGTAGAATCACTGATTTCGGTAGGCAGCACCGTCTTTTTCATCTGCTTAAAAAATGTGGTCGCCTGAGACAGTATGAAGATGAGCACGTCTGAGGCGTCGGAGAAATTATCATCCCTGCCCTGGAATATCTGTGAGTATGCGCCGTCGCCCAAAAGCTGGTCGATGGCCATCTTTATTTTTTCAAAGGCGTAGTCTTTGGTGATCTCGCCTTTGATGAGCTTTTCGCTCAAACCGGTGAACTCCTCGCCCATGTTTTTTATCTTGTCGCTGTAATCGGAATCGCACCTTACGGTAAAGGTGCAGGTCGGGAAATCAAGGGTAAGATCGTAGTCTTTGAAACTGAATTGTGCCATGGTGTAAATCCTCCTTTTTATTCTTTGTTTGTTGCCTCGGATGACATCATGCGGCTATGAGTTTGTACCATCTCATAAAAAATGCCGGGATTCATTAGATAAAATTCCCGGCGTGACAGGTGCAATATAGCTGCTGCGATGTAGTTCAGATATGCTCGTCGGCTTTTGCCTCTGTTTTTTTTTGCTCAAGCGCTTGAAGTCCAACATCTACCTCCTTCGCAGCAGCAGCATTATCGCGCCCATACCCCGCGCTTATTGCGTATACCACGGAAGCCTTGAATGCTTCGTAGTCAACCGGGTTGAGATGAAAGTTAAGTTCGCTCTCTTCCAGCATAGGCGACGGGTCGTGACCGATATATCTGCGCGCGAGTTCGCCGTCCTGCGCCATGAGCAGACCTAAGTGCTTTGTTACTTCAAAGCCCCCTTTCGTATCTTCTTGCATATAGGTAAGCGCGGTACTCACGTCACCGTACTTTTCAATGACCTCAAACATAACGCCTACCGAGTAATTCAGATATATTTCCCTACCATTAAAGGTGCATTTGACCATTCTATCCATGTGACTGCCTCCATATTGCCGTTTTGACCGTTTGCAAACGCTTTTCCAGACATTAAAAGCCCGGGGTATGGTGTAACCTTACCACCGGGCTAAAGTCGTTTAGGCACCGAATATGACCACTATATCGTGATTCTCTGCTACGTTGGCCAGCGTGTAAGTACCGGTGCCTCCGGTAATGACACTTTTCTTATCAACGCCGTTATCGTAGGCGGCGCTGACGCTTTCGTAGCCGGTAATTAGCAGCTCAAAGGTATTGCCTGCCGGTACAAAGCACTTGCCCTCGCAGTCCACGTACTTGCTTGCGCTCTTATTCTGTGCCTGCACATCAATGGTATAGTACGTAGCGATACCCAGCTTGCCGGCGCACCATGCGTAAGCGTCAGATTCGTTGGTAAACGGCTCGCTCTCTATTTCGATGTTGTCCGTGTTGGTGAACATGGCTTTCATGGAGATGGAGGTGGTGCCGAATTCAATGGTCTTGCCGCGGGTGTTGTAGGTCTTAGCGCCTCGGGCCGCGCGCACTTTGGGGAAAAAGTGGCCGATATGCACCTGCTGACCGCCACGCATGGCGGTATGGTAGAAAGCATAGCCGCCATAGGGAGCTACATCGCCGCGCTTAAATACGATGTCGTTACCACGCATGTGAGCGCCGTAGAGGATCAGCGAGTTTTGGAGTATCAGGTCATCGGTCTCGAGGGCGATGTCCTCATCTGTTATTTCGGACAGATATTCCGCCGTGGAGTTGTCGGCGGGCAGGTCGCCCTCAGCGTTATTAGGGGTCACTACGCAGCTTACCAGTTTGCCGATAATTATACCGGCGCCGTAGGTAGGATCTGCCGCAGCGGGTTCAACGCCCTGAAAAGGGGCGAATATGGGGCTTTTTGCGCCGTAGTTTGCCATTTTTCAAAAAATCCTTTCTCAAAAATTAGAGCCCGCGCGATGCGAGCCAGTCGAAAAACTCTTTCTCTCCGGCAGCGGTGGTTGCAGCTTCGCAATTGTTGTTGGCTCTGAGCATCCACTGCTGGCCGGGGATATTGCGGCCGGGTGCGCCGTACTCGTGGATGAAGGCGACCTCTGCATTCCGGGTTTCACCCCTGCTCCTGCCGCCACGATTGCGGTACCGGCTTCGACCGCTCTTGTTGCTGTGGTGTATGCCTTCGGGGGCTACCATGATATAGCCCCCATCGTAAGTTATTCGGGGTGATTTTTTCTTGATGCTTGCGGACAGCGTGCCCATATTACGAGGAGCAGCACGCTGTTGGGCCGCAGTTACCACGTCCGCCTGAGCATTCAGTATTTCTTTCATTACGCTTGACGGGATGCTTGCTATGGACTCGAATGCCGAAATGACATCGCCAATGCCACGCACCTCAAACTTAGCCATCTTTTATCACCCCCTGTGCCATCTGGCATTCGAATACTATGTCCTGAGCGTCGTTATCCGACAGATTTGTTACCTCGGGCCATGTTGCGCCGGCAGTAAAAAGCACCTGTTTGGTAGCCAAAATGCGGCTCGTGCTGTCCCAATTAAGAGGGCAGACAAGATGAACGAGTATATAACACAGTTCATGCTGGGGGCCATTATCGGCTAAATCCGTGGGCGATGTGTTTATCTGGAAGGTATAATACCGCTCCGGCTTACGGACGGTATCATCGGGCGCAAAGGGCTGAAGCTGTACCGGGTCACCAAATGGAAGCAGGGCGTTGCGAATACGCTTTTCAACGGTAGCCATGACCGCCTCCTATCTTGCAGGCATCTTGCGCTGCACTTTGATTTCCAGCCATCTGTTTCGCTGCTCGACATTATCAACGTCCACAATCTCGTAGGGCACGTCGTCGCCGGTGAGGAAGACGGTGAGAGTGCGGTCTATGAGAGGCGAATACCGGGCGGTTATGGTTGCCAACTCACGTATGCCGAGTTGCATTGCCGTTACAGCCTCATATCCGTGAGCATTGACCCATTTTACATTTACGATAACGCCATCGCCAAAGACGTTCTCATACTCCTCAATACGCCGACCATTCTCGTTGGTAGACCGCTTTACCCGTTTGAACTCAACGGGGGTGCGGAGCTCCCCGGGATTCGCACTTTTGCTCATTTTCGATCACCGCCTTACTCGCCGTCTTCTTCCGCGTGCCGCAGAGAAAGCACGAATGAATTTATCATTTTCCGTGCGGTTTCCTCTGCGGTAGCCTGGTATGACCCGGAAAAAGCCATGCCGCGATTGTCGTAATACATCGCGCCAAGGTTGAGCAGAAACATATCGTAATGGGCATTGTTGCTAAAATCCCGGATACCCGCGCCCCGCGCCTTGGATCTTGCGGCGTCAAGATATCGTTGAACGTTTTCGGCATTATCAGGCGGCAGTCCTATGAACAGTGCGAGGTCTTCTGCTGTTACCGCCATGCTGTTCACCGCCTTACGCCATCTTTATGGCATTAGTGAAAGCGGAGACGCTGTTGTAAGTGATCTTGCAGCGGAAGGTAACACCCTCATCCTGATTGTCGGTGGTGGTCAGCTCGTCGGTGTTGTAGCCGGTATAGCTGTTAGTACAATCAGCCCACACGTTGTTGCTAAGGTGCTGCCAGAGGTAGGTCACGCCAGATGTGGGCTTGCTGCCATCATCGGTGTTGAAGACAGGGGAGGCCTTGAGCTTTTCGCCAGCCAAGTGCTTATCAGACTCAGACTTTGCTACGCCGCCGATAAGGGCAACGCTGGTGGTAGCGAGGCGGAACGCGCTCTTGAGCTTAATCCGGTGGTCGCCCCAAGCGGTGAGCACGAACTTGAACATACCGGTATCAATGTCCTTGTCTGAGTCGAGTATGGCGCCGGGGTCGTAGTTCTGCTTGGCGTATTTAAAGTCGCCGACAATGGGGATAACGGCGCGGTCATTAAAGATGACGGGTACGCCGATCACATCCTCGGGCTTTTTGCCGTACAGGGTATCAGCACCGTTTGCCATAGTCTGCACATAGCTGAACCAATCCACGGCGCGCATGACCACCTTTGCGTTGGCGCGGAATATGTCGGGAAGGTCGCCTATGGCCGCTATGATAGCAGATACGATGTTGGCCCCGGTTATGCCCTTGATGCCAACCATGTAGAAACTCATGTGCTTATGATCATCGTCTGCGGAACGAGCGAATGCCCTGAGTTTCTCCTTGCGGGCCATAGCGGAGCGCAATGCGTTTTCAACCTCATCTACTATGTTGGTATCGCTGCCGTATACCACGGTGTCGGCGATTTTGATACGCAGTTTGGTCTTGTACCTGCCGTAGGTCACTACATCGCTGGATACCTCGATTTCCTTGGCGGTTTCAGCATCTATGACGTCCTCGAGGAGTTCATCCTCACCGATTTCAAACTCTACGCGGGGCTCTTCAAGGCCGGCAACCATGGAGGTCTGCTCCACGCCGCGCAGGGAGTTTTCATCATAGGGCTCGGTGATGATCTCACGGCTGAGGTTGGTGGGCAGCAGGTGAGAGCCGCTGCCAAGGTCAGCGGAATTGGCAGGGATGGCGCCGAGGCCGGCATACCCCTTTTCGGTGCCGTTGCTAAGGCTGTCAAAGGCCTTTTCTATGCGGGACTTATCGCCCAATGCTACGGCACGATAGAAAGCGGCTTTGTTCTTGAGCAGCACATCCTTCTCGGTCATGCCGTTGCCGGAACCCTTTTGCAGCGCCACCGCGTTGCGCTGCTGTTCCTCCAGATTATCGTGCTGCTTCTGGAGTATGCTGCGCCTTTCGGTGAGGTCGGCAAGGGAATCCTGCTTGGCCTTTATGTCACTCATAGGAACGGTGGGGTCTGCTGCCTTTTCGGCAAGCCATTCGTTGATGGTCTTTATCTCCGTGTCAAGGGAGAACAGCTTTTCTTTGAGATCAAAGAGGGATACGTTTGCCATGTTTTGGCTCCTTTCTTAGTTGTCGATTTTGAGCCGTTCTCGGGCGGCGGCTGCAATTTTTGCGCGCTCCTCCCGTTCGGCTGCATTATTCATCGCCATTTGTGCGGCGTGCATCAGAGCTTTAAGCTCGTTTGGATATGAGGGCAAATCTTTCGCCTGCGTAAGCTGTTTAATCAGCTCACAGGTGTTTTCTATGCCCTTGATAACCCCGGCAGCGTGCTGCGCGGGGACGGCAACAAAGGAAAACTCGAAAGCATCCTGTGGCTTTTCAAGTTCACCAACACATTTTTTACCATCGTAGGACTGCCCTTTGATGTGGCCAGTCTCACATTGATACGTCCACGTGGTCCAATGAAATTTAAGCGGTTTTTTGCATATAGAGCAGTTACATTCCTTCACCCTACACGAAACGGATACCTCCTTGAGGATACCGCCCTCTATGGCGTCTATAATGGGCTTTGTATCATCTGTTCGCAGCATATAGGCGTCGGCCCGCAATGTGGAGAGCGGTTCCCCGAGGGAATTCATTTCACCGGCCTTCTCCACGCTGGTGCGGTAAATGCGAGAATGCTGCTTTTCGGCAGACCGCCAATGATCAAAAATTCCCGTTTTGCCCAGGAACATAGGCGCAAGGGCGTCAAGGGTCTTGTTTGTGAAGCGTTCGCCATCGCGGTCTTCGTCATTGTCGCAGAGTATGAGGGAGTAGGCGTATACCTCATCGGGAGCCAGTTCCTTCTTACTGTACTGGTTTATTAAACCAATATCGGCAGTAGCGTCAGCGGTGGATCTGCTCAATGCTTTAAGTTTGTTGATTACATCCATTAAATCACCTCGCTCATGATATCAAGGGGTGGCGGCACAAACGCATGGCTTATTCCTCCTTTTCGTTCTGTGCGGACTTGCCGCCTTTCCTGCCATCGGCCCGTTTCTCCTTAGGCGCGGATTCCTTTCGGGGCTCAGCAGCGCCGGGCTCGGGGACGTTGGCTGTTGGCTGCAATGGCTTTACAGCCTCCGCGTAGGCTTCGGGGGATAAATACGGCAATCGCCCAACGATGCCCTTGTCGGGATTCGTCTCGCGCAACCACGCGACAAAATCGCACCAGTTTTTAAACGATGTGGTGCCGTCAGCCGCGTGTCGCTCGAACATAGTGAAGAGTGAAAGGTCTTGATGTTCCATTATTCGATGTTCCTCCTGTTGATTTATTAGAAAACAGCGCCATTGCCGGCGCCGTTATCTGGATTGGTAACTATATAGTCGAGGGTGGTCAGGTCACGAGCCACAAGCAGGTGATTTCCGTTGGGATCGGGCGGCCTTCCGTCATCCGCCCGCGCTTCGTTTGGCGTTATCCAGCCTCCGCGTATGCCTTTTTGATGCACGTCTGCCATTGTAGTGGCGTCGGCACGCAATATGTTTTTCACATCCATACGCATCCTATGCCCTCGCATACGGTCTGCGCGGGTTATGAGTTTTCGGGTAAATTCCTGTTCGTATGCTGTGACGATAGGCAGCATGGTCATTGATAAAAATTCAAGGGTTTGCTGCTCCTGTGATTTGAACGAGGTGTTGGAGAAATCGCCCAGCATGTGCGGGGGAATATTGTAGACATTGGCAACTCTGGAACGTGAAATGCGCTCCACCTCAAATATCTTGGAATCTATGGGGGAGAGGTTGATGCCCTTTGCCGTTACCCCGGACTCGAGAAGCAGTATATTGCCGCCGGTTTCCTTGTAGGTGTTGAGAAAATCCTCCACCGTCTTTTCGCGCTGTTTGGGTGATAAGGATGACGGCGCTTCGAGAACGACTTGGGCATTTACTCCTTTTTTGAGCTGCCTAAAACTGAATTCCTCTATGTTTTTCTGGTAATCTATCGTCTGATTCAGCACCGAAATAGGGCTTATACCCTCATATCCGTTATCTGAGATAAACGGTATGTGTATCATGTAGTAATTGTGTACATAGTACGGCGCGCTTTCGGGAGGGGTGATTTTATACCACAATTCCCTGCTTTGCTTTTCTACTATGGGCCTTACGCGCATGGGATCAAGAGGGTATAGGTCAGGTTGTATTTGCGTAGGCTTAAACACCTTCAATGCATACGCATTACCATAGGTATCCCTGCATGCTTCCAGCGTGTTGAAGAAACGAAAGGCCGTCATGTTGGGGTTAGGTTCAAAACTCACCAGATCGGTAAGATCGCTCTTTATGATCTCTGACCCCGCATATTCCCGCATCGGCATGGCCGCAAGCGCGTTGGAAAGGCGGGAAGCAGCGGAGAAAATCAGTTCGCAGTTTGCCAGCGTGTAGTCGCCGTTTACCCAATGGTTGAAGCCCATCAGTCGCATGGCGCGCTTCAGCTTGCCGGAAGCGTTGCTTCTTTTCTCCTTGGTTATATCGTATGTTTCATCGTTTGCGGCTTTGGTATTCTCGACCGTATCGGCCTGCATAAGGTTTTTGCGTATATTTGCCAGTAGTCCCAATAATTACACCTCCTATCCGACCCTTATCACGGTCGATATTGGGTTGTCGTCAGGTATTCGGGTCGCCAGATGGCGGAGATTCTCGGTGTGCGAACATAAAATACAGGAAAAGCCGTCGATTTTCCGATGTTTGCTCCGCTTGGTGGGCAGGTATGTGCCGTTAGCCGATCTTTTGCTGAGTTTCACATTCCCTAAATACCAATTAAGCATTCTGTCATTGTTGTGTACCACGTTGCCGTCAAGAAACCGCTCCTTCAGGTCATCCATGGGCGCGGTGAGCGTAAGCTCGCCCTGTCGCACAGCGTTCACAACAAAGCCGTTGTTTTGCATTTCAAGCACCAGCTTGAACGCTTTTGCTGGATCGTAGCCGATGGAGTGAAGGTTGTATATTCGCCGCACGGCCTCAAACCATTCATATACCATCTCGTATTGCACGTATTCGCCGGGCACGATGGTAAGCCTGTTTTCACGTTCAAGTTCATACCATGCCAGTTTTTCACGATCGACCTTTACTTTCCTTTCAGGTACCCATGAGTGCTCCAGAATAAACAGCAGCTTATCATCAATGGGAAATTCGATGCAGGCGCTCGTGAAGTCCTCCGTAGAGGAAAGGTCGAACCCGCCATAGCACAAATGCCCCTTGAGTGATTCTATGGGTATTATTTTGTTATTTTTGAGAATAGTGGGCGCATCAAGGAACGACAATTCTCCAATATCCGTGAAAACATTAAGCTGCTTATTTATAAAATTGCTCCGCTCCTGCGGTATGGTCTTTACCCGCTCCCATTCGTCTTTTAGATCTTCAATATCAAGCAGCGCGCCGAGGGAGGGATTGGCCTTACACCAACATGATGGGTCGGCTGGATCATCGGCCTCATCTATCTCATCGATATAAACAAATATGCGGTCGGCAGCTCGCTGGGCTATCACACCTATGTTATCGAGGATGTTGCCGCCCAGCACATAATAATCCATAAGGGGGCCGTCAATAACCGTACCGAGAGTGGTAATATAGATAATCAGGGGTTGTTTGCGTTTTTTTGTTTTGCCTTTTATGACGTTTATCAGTTTATAGTCCTTATATTCGTGGATTTCATCAAAAACGCCCATGTGTACGTTGCGGCCGTCCAGATTGGTACTATCTGCAGCAAGAGGTTGGAATTTGCTGTTGGTCTTATCATAGTACATTCCTGATTTTGTAATGCGAATATGCTTTGATAGCATCGGGCTGCCCTTGACCTGAGCACAGCATTCGCCGTAGATAATCTTAGCCTGCTCCTTGGAATTGGCGAGACAATAAACCTCCGCGCCTCGCTCACCGTCCTTGGTCAAACCATACGCCGCATTACCTGCAATGAGTGTTGATTTGCCGTTTCCCTGTCCGACAATAATGATGCCCTCGCGGAAGCGTCGATACCCTGTTTCGCGGGATACCCAACCATAAAGATTCTGCTCGATGAAGTGCTGCCATGGCAACAGCTCCATGCGGTGGTATACTCCCTTGGTAGGCACCAAAAACCGTTCAATGAAATCTATGGGCCGGAGCGCTCGTTGCATATCAAATTCCCACGGATAATCCGGGTCGGTCAATGATGCCGAGAGTTCATCTAAAAACCGCTTGCAGGATTGAATCCGACGTTTTCCCGAGCATATTTTTCCGTCTACAACGTCTTTCGCAAATTGATACGCCCCGGATTTCTGTATATCATCGGGAATACGAAACTTAGAAGATGTCAAATTCGTCCCCGCTCTCGCCGCCGCCAGAGAGAGGTTGTACTATGTATTTCAAGAGCAACTGCGCCGTGGTATCGGCTGCTCTGGCAGTTTGATTATAAGCGGCTACCGCAGGGTTGACATATAGATTTTTGCGACCTTTGACATACTCCTTTTCGACCATCATGGTGTTAGCTTTTATGGCTGCTTCCAACTCTTTCAGATGGTTTATGTGCTCCTGATAACGAGCAAAAGTGGTGATGAACATATAGGAGTGTTCAACGCCTCTCGCTTTTGCTTTTTCAAGTATTTGCGCCGCCTGCTCGTTTAGATTGACTTTTATAGTTGTCGCTTTTGCCACCTTAATGCCTCCTTTCTCCGGCTTTTTACTCTCGGCTTGTTGAATCCAAAAATGTCATGCGCCCGCGGTCGGTGCAAAGGAATGAGGGGCCGCGGTTGCAGCGAGGGCGCCCAAAACTTTTTGGGGTAGGGGGGGTATGCCGCGGCTGCCGCCCACCGCGGGAGCGGCGGGCAACAACGGATTTTTATTTTGTGAGCCACGGCTTAATTATAGAATGCGAATTACCCTTACTCCTTCGGGTGGCTGCGGCGAGTTGCCCTTAACGTGGGTCTTGGTCTGCTCGTGGCAGTTGAAGCAGCAGCTTGTGAGGTTGTCAAGGTCAAGCGCCAGATCAGGGAACTGATCGACAGGCTTGATGTGGTGTACGGTTGTTGCAAAGCGTGTGCAATTACTTGAAATGCGTAGCTGGCACAGGTAATTGTCGCGCTCGAGGGCCACTACCCTAAGATGCCGCCATTCCCTACGCACATAGAACCCTTGTTTTTTCAGGTCTGTTTTTTTATCCGTTTCTTATACCCCCCCTTACATCTCGGTTATTATTTCTGCCGTACTGTATGTTTTTTTGTCCCGGGTCATCATTTCAAGAAAATCGTCGCGGCTGAAATCAGATAGGCGGAATACCTCTTCGGGTTTCATGCCCAACTGTTTTCCTATCTCCTTTACGCTTTTGCCCTCGCCAAGCAGGCGCTTTACTATCGCTTTCATCGGGTCGAGCAGGTGCGTGCCGCGCGCACGGTTGTGGGTCACGGTTCCGTATACATCTTCGTTTGGGTCATCGTGAGCTACCGTTACTACTGGCACCCTGCCATTTAATTTGCGGATGAGCGGTTCCCGGCCGGATATGACCCAGCGGTGATACCCATCTATTATGGTATAATCCGGGCGCACCACTATAGGCAGCGTCCAGCCATTTGTGATTATGGACTGCATTAGCAGGCGTAGATTGTCCTCGGACACCTTGTTAGGGTTGTACCCATTAGGCTTGAGCAGGGTGCGGTCTACCCATTGCAACGACTGAAGCGGGGCAAATATATCAATCCTGCTCATTACCTGTCACCCCCGGTATCATTTTGCCCAACGCCACTAATATGTTTCTCCGTGGTACGGGAGCGAACGGCATACGATTTGTATATGCGAACATATATGGCTCGTAGGGAGCGGAGCTTGGGATCGCCGGCAATGAGCGCATCGTGCATTGCCCGGAAGTCGCGCTGCGTCATTATACAGCAGGCCTTGATGTACAGCCGCCGATATTCTCCCGCAACCTTGCGGGTGGACGCGCTGCTGAAATGCCGCCCCGGCTCGATAAAGAGCATCTGCCGCACCAGCTCCTTGTAATCCTTTCCGGTATCGCCCTCCAGCGCCCGTCTATTATGTGTGCTTCGCTTGAACATTTCACTGTCCCAGTACATCATGGCAAGGTATGCGTTAGGCTCCCGCTTTTCTATCCGTGCCCACAGGTCGGGATCGGTTGCCGCGATATGACGCAGGCCGGCGCAACTGTCTGCGCCAAAGAAGTTGGATAGCCGCAGCCTGTTGCGCGCTGTCCCCGCCCGGTAAAGGTCAATATAAGCGTCGGGATAGTCGAGGCGATGCTCTTTTATGTATAGCCAAACATCACAGTCGTGCCAGTCATATATGGGGTAAATGGCGTTCTTGCCTGTGATGCCGTGCCTGGACAGGTTGAGCTTTGAGAAATATTTGGCCCTCTGTATGGATTCGGTTACGCGCACCCCTATTATCTGGATACCGTCTTTTGTGATTTTTTCGCAGAAGGATTGGAAATTCATCTGCCCGGGATACTTCACATACGGGCTGCGGAGTATCGCAAACGGCGGCGGTTTTCGTACCCACTGCTCTTCTTTGCCCGGTTCCCATGTTATCCAGCTCTCGTCATTCTGGAGCTGGTGGAAAGCAGAGACCTGCTTGAGCGGCAGGCAGTACCAACGGAATTCAACTCCGGCGTCGGTGAACCGCTTGTGCCAGCGCAGGGCCATGGCTTCCATGCTGTCATAGATGGCCTCCTCATCGATGAATATAACCGTGAGCTGCTTTGGGTTCACCGTACCGGCCCGTATTTTGTCGTATATGAGGCTTGCTAAGCAAAGTGAATCTTTACCCGCAGAGAAAGAGAAATACACCTTAACGCCGTTTGCAAACACATTGTCGAGCCTTTTGCTGGCAGCATCCACTACGGTCATGTTGCCATGTATGTGCTTCATAGCCATATCTTTTCTCCACACTTCGGGCAGAGCATGAATCGCTGCGGCATATCCGGTTGGTCAGCGAGAGTGGACACGGCTTCTTCAGGGATAGAGGGAGAATCATTCCCGGCAATGGAGTGGGGAGATTCGCTTTGTGTCGGTATTATCCGATCCGCAGCATCGGCAAAGCTCTGATCTTCTTTTGCATACCGTTCGCCTGCCCTCTCCATCTCCTGCTTTGTATCGTCAGATATGATCCCGTAGCCACCCATCAGGGTATCGGCGGCGCCAACGTCTATCACCAGCGTTTCTAACAGATCTGCGTCATACCCCGGAATGTCGAAATCGTGGTCAAGCTCAAGTATTATTTCCTCAAAAGCTTGTAGATCATCGACTCCTAAGTTGAATATGCGGTTATCTGCAAGCATCAGCTTTTTCTTCCCGGCCTCGGTGAGCCCGGCCGCAACGTAACAATCGGCTTCGGTGCGGCCTAACGCCTCCAACGCCATGAATAGGCCGTTGCCTGCAAGTATAACGTTATCCTCATCTATGACGATGGGACGTATCTGCCCGAACATTTGAACCGACCGCTTAAATTCTTCAATCTGTTTGATAGAATGGTTGCGGACGTTTTTTTTCGGGCGACGCAGCTCCGATAGCTTTTTCTTTATTACCTTCATGCTGTCACCGCCCTTCGTAAAGATGCCAGGCTATGGCGGCGGTTATGCCCGCAAGTACGATGTACACCCTTATGACTCCCATAAGCGTCCATACTCCCATCACTCCCATGGCCATGACCATAGGCCACAACGCTATTGATGCGGCGTTTAGGGTAAGGCCAAGCGGACGGCCGAAGGATACGTATATGCTGTACTGGAACGATGATAGGGATGATACGGCAATGAGCGTTATCAGCACCGCCTTTGCTATACTGAGAACCGGGCCGAAGCTCGTGAGGGAGAGTATGGCGGGAAACATCAGGTACACGCCGAACAGTATGCCGCCGTTTACAAATGCCCTGCGTATATCCACCTTGTGAGTGCCATCGGCATTGTCATCGTTATAATCCAATATCTCGAAGAAATAAGGGTATAAAAAAGCTCCCGGTACGAGCAGGAGCATTTTGTTGACGCCAACGGAAAGGCTTGAAGCATCGGCGCCTAAGGATATGGGGCTGAATCCGCTGCTGTAAATGGCTAACACCGTTACAACAAAGGCCAGCGCGTATACCGCTATCCAACTGATGTGATCGTGCAGCACGTTTCGTATCATGCCTCGATGCCACAGCATTACGATATAGGTAACGGCTACGATAACGGCGAAAGCCGTTCCGAAATGCCGGCCAAGTGGCGTTTCAGAGAAAATCATCTGAATACCGTTAAGGCTTATCCACACCTGAAACGGGCACATTAGCCCGGTGATGGTACGCATAATCTTTGAGCGGAATACATCACGCAACTTGGGAATGCTGGGAGCCAATATTCCATATACGATGCAGGCAAGGGTATTGCCCAGCGACCAGAGCAGGAAGGGGAGAAGGCCATGCTTCTGGGCCATTTCTATTCCCATCATAAGTGAGCCTACTCCCGCCCACGTTGCGGCTATGGACATGGCGTAATAAGTCGAAGGGTCATTTTTGAATCTGGTTACGATTTTCACGTTATCTTCCTCCTATGATTTGTGCTTCAAACCGTTGGCGACCAGTTTGTGTTCTGCACCCGCGCAAGGAGCGGCGCGGCGTTATTATACCTCCAATCTTTTTGAAAACTAAATAGGCACCGCGGAAATCGCGATGCCTTGCGCTGATAGGATTTTACACATACACTATACCACATTTTGTACTGTACAGTAAATGCCCACTTTTTGCCCTGTTTTCAATATGGGATTTTACACATACACTATACCACATTTTGCACTGCACAGTAAATGCCCACTTTCTGCCCTGTTTTTAATCTGGGATTCTACACATACACTATACCACATTTTGCACTGCACAGTAAATGCCCACTTTCTGCCCTATTCACCATCCCGCTCTATCCACTGTATCCCGAACAAGAGGGCGGAAAGCCGGGCGCAGGCCGAATCCAGGTCTTTATACACGGTGCGAACGTTTATGTTTTCTCGTATCGCTATATCTTCCGCGGAATCGCCGCTATCTGAGATGTACATCCCTTCAAGAACATTATACCTTCGAATTTCTTCCAAGCGATTGGAGGCATAGGCGATCTGCTGGTATTTAAGAAGCATAGCGTCAATGTGAGCTATCATGATGGCTGATCTGGCCTTGGAGGTCACGATTGCCCTCACGTCAACGGAGTTCCTTTCGGTTACGAAAGCCTGAAAGAAGTCGTAGTCCTCATCCTTCATTTCGGCCAGTGAGGTTATAGCGTCCTCTGCGTGAGCCTTGATCTCCCTATAATGGCGGAGTAGACGGCGGGTATCCCGCAAACGACGATCCTTACGCCGTTTGGAGTCCCTCTTTTTTTCTTCCAGATATCGTGTAGTGCCGGCATCTGCTCCGATTTTTCCAGCTTTACGGGTTGCTATCTCGGCTGCAATCCTCGCCGCGTCCAGTGCCGACAGGGGCCTCCCCTCCATAACGGCAGCATCGGTCGCCGGAGACTCGCGGGGATGTTTGGGATTCATTCCGCCATTGCGGGGTGGGTTTTTGCTGTACATAATATACCTCCTTTACTTCCGTGGATCCCATTCGGCTGCCGCAGCCTCCGGGGTAGGGAACATGCGGGAAATGCGCTTGCACTTCGCGCATCGGCAATAATACGCCGTTTGGTGAAACACCCACAAATAATACTCGCTTATGGTTACAACGCCCTCGCTTCCGCAGTCAGGGCAGATGATGCGTGGTTTTTTCATTTAGCTTCCGCCTTATCCATTTTCGCCCCACAGTTGGGGCAGCAATAAATCGAATTTTCTTGTGGTGTTCCGTCAAGATTCATAAGCACTTTACAGTTGGTACATTGCCATTTACGACCGTGCTTTTTCCACCGTCCATGCACTACAGGCGCAACATCGGCGGCAGGAATACTGTCGAGGAGGTCTATACAGCCCCGGAAACAGTCTGCCTCATCATTGTCCCCGGCTAATATGCAATCTGTGATCCACAGTCTAAGCCGCGCCTTTGCATCTTCTCGCTCTATATATTCTTTATTCATTTGATTCCTCCGGCTCACTTACACCATCGCAAATGTCCAAAATCTGTTGGAGCAATTCGATCTGACCGCTTCTATGACCATAACGATACCCGGTTGTATACGTTTCAGCCGCATCTCCGCTGTTCTTGTCTTTTGCTGCAACGAGCGCCTGATACTTGGCTCTCAAATCTTCAAGCTCCGTTGTACTCACAACCAAAGCAACATCAGCAACAACCCTGTTAATGGCATTTTCTATCTCTTGATATTCCGAGGGAAATAACTCCACTGCATCGCAAGCAGCTTCTATCGCCTCGCTTTTGGTTATATATTCTTTACTCATTACCGCTCCTTTCTTCTGCATAGTTTCTTCTAAATGCCCTATTCATATATCGCTTCGCCCATTTGATCCAGTCCCTTGAAATACATATCCAATCTTTATAGTCGTGACTGGAGTTCGTGAGGCTTGCCAGATATACGCTTATATGAGGATTTGCTCATTATTATTTTTCCTTTTCATCTTCTTCCCACATTCAGGACAACATTCTGGCAACTCAGATCGGTCATTGACCCATGTGCCGCAATAAGCACAATGCCTATTGTATTTGTTATGGACAGCCTTACGAATCTCTTTACCGAATCTCTTGCGCTTCATCACTGAACCTCCGTTCATTCTCTGCATCGATGTTTTTTACGGCCTTGAATGGGAATATGGTCGTACAGCTTATGGGCGGGACTATCTTATCTGGTATCACGCTTATATATATCCGCCCGGTTATGAGTATCAGCAACCGCTCCAGCAGCGAGGCTCTTTCACACATAATGAAATATTCACCGATACAAACATAGGGGACGGCCACTCCGGGAGTATCTTCCGGGGGCTCAGATATAGCTTCAGCATACTTAAACATCGTCGGTTTCATTATCCTGCCTCTTTTCCTTGTCTTTTGCCTCCGCCACCATAGCCTTGGCCGCTGCGTGAGGGTTCAGGAAGACCGTTTTCCCGAGCTCACCCATTTCTACATCCACGTAATACTTGGCCGGAGGAATCTCCTTTCCGCACCTGAATATCAGATCGCCATGGGTCGTGATCCGTATTTCCTCCACGAACCCTAAACTGCCATCGTTAAAATAGAGCTTGTCCCCAAGGTTTACTGGGAACCGCAGAGACGCACGATACTCCCTTATAGCCCTGCACGCTTGCGCGTTGTAGCAGGTTAGCGCAAGAGAGCCGAGGGATACCTCAGCCTTTACGTCTATCACTGGGCAGTTTGCACATTCTTCCATGAAATCCACGGACAAAGAGGTGAATGGCAGGCCGTCGATATGCGTGACATCTATATGCCTTGCCATTCAACAACACCTCCGCTCTCACGCTTGCGCCTCATAAGGTATCGGGCGTATTCGTCCATTGCCTTATTGGTGAAGTCCATTATCTCAAACATCGTAATCCAAGATAAAGCCGTGCCACCCAACGGGAAAAAACTGTACTGTTCCGCTCTCGAATACCAGCGCAGCGCTCCAATCTTGCGTTCCGCCCTGTCGTATATGCCGTATGTAGCCGGAAACATCTCCGGGGTTTCGTTTTTTACCATTATCTCTTGAAAGCTACCGTTTTTCATTCGTATGGCCCTCCATGGCTTTTTTAAGATCCTCCTTGATGTAATACCGCTTGTGGTACGCTTTGCACAGACGCTCACACTCCGCTCCAAACCAAGGCCAATCTATATCTGACGGGGCATAGTTCATTTTCCCTATGTTGTACAGATCGACGAACGGAAAGTGCTTGATGAGCTCAAATATGGCCTGCGGGTCTATTACGGGCTCACATGAAACCCATGTGTTTATATGCCGCTCCTGGGCAAGAAACAGGGAGTAGGCCCGTTCCGAGGGCGGGTCCGCATACGGTTCTCGGGCCTTTGCAGTCCCTTCCCAGCTCCCTATGCTTACTCCGAACCAGTCCCCCGGGCCAAGCAGGTCAAAGTCCCTCATGGCTCTGGAGGAGCCTTTCGTGAGTATCTGCACAAACCCCCCGCCGTCCTTGATTGCCTTTATGACTTCGCGAGTGATTTGCGTATCCACGGGTGGGGCGGGATAGGGGTCGCAGGAGAAGCACAGATTCACCAGCTTTCCGGCATACTCGCCGCTTCCCATCTGTCGTTTTACCGCTTCAAGTATCCCCGCGCGGGGGCTGACGTCGGTGAAGTCGCGCCCCCAGCGGTTAGCCATTTTTCTGGCATAGCAGTAGTCGCATCCGTGGTTGCACCCGGTATAGACGTTTACTGCGTAACTGCAATATTCTCCGGCTCTGCCTTTTGGCTTATAGATTGCCTGCATTACTGTTCCTCCGATTCCGACTGGTTGAACACTTCATGGGTGCCGTCCAGCATGGCAAGCTCTTCATCAGAGATTTCGTAACCAAGGCTTTCAAGGTATGCGTACATTTCGCGCAGCTCAACGTTCTCACAATAACTATTATCCCAGTGGTGGCATCGTAAGTTACCGGAACTCTTAGCGGCGAATACCAGATTAGCAAAAAACTTGCAGTCTGCCTCCTTCGCTTTGAGCTTGAGTTCCTCAAATATGGCTTCTTCCTGCTCATCGTCAGCATCGTCAGGGATGGAAACGGCGAGTACGTTGAGATAATCACTATCGCTGATGTAAAATCCTTTGTGCAGCGCTGTTTGGCAGGCCCACTCTGCAATGGACGGCAAGCGCTTTTTCGCTTCGGCATTGGATAAATTTTCCATGAATTCGTCCCGCAGTTCCATCATGCGCGTTTCGATCTCCACAATACGCTTATCCAAGTGCTTTCTCCGCTCCTCCGCAATGCGCCGGGCCTCTTCTTCGGGGGAAGGGGCTTCTTCGGTTTTTTCCCGATAAAGCGTAAGCCCCCAGCTCTCGACCTTGTAGAAATATTTGATTTCACGCGAATCTTCAGGAATCGTGAAATCATCGGCGGCGCCATACAAGCTCTTTACATATCTCAGTTCCTTTGTATCGTCTGTTTTAGTTGCGAATGTCTCGAACAGTTCGAGCCACCTTTTGCGCCTCTTGTCGGCTTCCTGCTTGTCTATGGTCTTTTTCAGCTCATAATTGAAGTTGGCGGTGCCGACGTGTTCGAGCACCTTGTTTCGGGTTTTGATGTCATCAATGCCATCGAGGGCGGCAAAGTCCATGAGCGTGGCTCCGCGCTCCGATGCGGCGGCGAATTTTTCTTTATCCAACTCCAGAAGTTTTAGCCTGCGGCGAACCGTGGACGCAGAGAACCCCGTTTTATCCGCAATGGCCTCGGCGGTGTCGCCCAGATCCATCATCATCTGGAAGCCCTGGGCCTGCTCATAAACGGTGAGATCGCTCCGCTGCATATTCTCCATGAGCATGGTGCGAACCTGCTCCTGCTCGGTCAGGTGAGATATAACACAGGGAACCGCTTCAAGTCCGGCCATTTTCGAGGCCTTCAACCGCCTATGGCCTATTACCGCAGTATAGCCGGAGTTTTCGCCCACATTCGGCACAACCGTCAGGTTTTGGAGGACGCCGTTCTTGCGGATGCTTTCGGAGAGCTCCGTAAGATCTCCCAAGTCTTTGCGGGGGTTGTTGGGATGAGCTGTTATCTCGTTTACGGGAATGTATATGATGGTTGCATTTTCACTAAGGTTATTCATTGGGTTGCTCCTTTCTTCGTCTATGTGGCTGCCGCCAATAGCGGCGTAGTCAGGTTGGGAAGATATACCCCGGGCTGATTCATCACTTCATCGTATGCTGCTTTGCCCTGGAACTCATCGATGACAGCCTGTGCATCGGGTGACATATCCTCGTAGCGTCGTTTGCCATAGTCCGGGGGAAGCCAGTTGCGGCTCCGTGCGCCGTAGATGTTCAATATATCCACTATTCGCTGTTCATGGAAAACGATGTGGCAGGTGCCTTTTTTGTAGAATGTAACGGAGAAGTATTTGCACTGGATATTCTTTGTCTTGCCGCTGCCCTCCGCCAGTTTTAATGCAGCACGCAGGCTATATTCAGTAGTGGCCCCTTGGTCGAGATAATCCAGCACCTTCTCAATATCTCCGAGGGTCGTGTAGATATGATAAGTATCCAGTTCATTATGCCGCCACGATGAGTAGGAGTAAAATCCGTTTATGGGAAGTATGACCTTGCGGTTAATCTTGTGAGCCTTATTGGTGGCCCACCCATTGAAATAATGGATATTCTTCCCACATTCGGGATACCATGTGTGCTGGCTGGACATCCGATCGAACAAGCCGTTAATGGCGGCATGGACGCCGGATGTCAGGGAGGCATTCAACTCGCTTACTATCTGCTGTATGTTGAACTCCGAGAAATCGTAGTCCGCCATCTTATCCACACTACCCCGATATTCTTGCAGTATAGAGCTGGTGAACCGATCTGTGAGCTGCGGCATTTGGAACAGTTTATTCCAGTATTTGCCTCGGACACGACGCATATAATCGTTTACCTCAGCGTTGCCAATATGGTCTTTGACGTGGCCTCCTATGGCAATCTGCACCGTGTAATGCGTGTCTGCGGTACTGCCACTTTCTATATACGGCCGCATGGCGTTGAACTCACGGAACAGGGATAAGGTGGCATCAACCTCGATCTGGTACTGTGATATAAGCTGGCTGACAAGGCCACCGCCCACCATGGCAGTAGGCTGTTCAGTGTCAACGTCAGTATCATTCCGGGCTTTGTGCAGACGGTCAAAGAATTCAGAATCGAAAGTCTTGGCCGGGATATTGACGTATACGATAGCGACTTCCACATCACTTCGACGCTCGGCGCGTTTAAAGGCGTCCTTGACAAAGATAATCTTTGCCCCAAGCTCAGCCAGCTTTTGTGACAGTAATTGCCGGGTGTTGGTATATGGGTTCCGTATGGTTTCGGCATTCACGAGGCAAACTATCTGACCGCCGTTCTCCTGCATCTGCAACGCTTTCAAAAGGTGTTTATCGCCATCGGAAAACGGCGGGTTCATCAGTATAAGGTCGTACCGCTTCCTTGTGTTGTACGTGAGAAAGTCATCATGCACCACCCGGAATCCTTTGCCAGTGAGTACATACCGCAGGTTCTGATCCTTCTCGATGCAGTCTGCGTCAAAGCCGCGCTCATATCTTTTGCTGCGCAAGGTGCCGTTTTTAGCATACCCCAGCAGATCGCCCTTGCCGGCGGAGGGCTCAAGGATGGAGCGGATTTTTATCCAATCTACCAGGGCTATCATCTGTCCCGCCAGCTTGCTGGGCGTGGGATAGAATTCTGTATTATCACTCGCCGGCAGGTATTCCGCTTTGGCCTGATAAGGCTTTCTTTTCGCCTGCCACTCTTTATATATCGCCCACTTGGCAGCGTATAGGGTTGGGCATGAGCGCACATAATCGGCCGCACTGTCAGGCGACGGGTAATAGCAGGCAGTAAACTGTGCGGAGCGGGACAGGGATATTTCCCCTATCCGCTGCCCCGTAAAGTTAACAAACATCTGGGACTTGAGATTCTTGGTGTAAAAGTCCTTTTTACGGACTATCTCAATCGATGGATAACGCTGTCCCATGGCAGCCTCCTAAAACTTCTGGACGAAATCCAGATTTGACATTGATATTCCGTTTTTGATGATCTGCATAACATCCCCGTGGTTTCCGTCGCCCGTACAGGTGCCGATATAGTATTTGGTATCACCAGCGGCGTTGATCTGAGCTTTGACTACTCCTATGGCGGGGCCTTCCTTTGGGTGCAGGAAAGCGGCTTTCTGAGGTCGGGGATATTTGACTTCGGTATCTCTGACAAGGACCTTCTCAAAGCACTTGTTGCAAAAGGGGAAAGCGGTTGATGTCATCTTACCGCAGCGTACACAGTATCCCATTATTCGCCCTCCTCATCGTCTATCTCTATTGTGTTGGTTACTTCTATTTCGTCCGGGTCATATACATCGCCTTCCGCATCGGCAGCCGCATTCTGGTAGTTGAACAGGTTAGGCTCACAATCGCTTATTCTGCGTATGCAGTAACACTGTTCCGCCTTGTCCCATATAAGCTCAAACTTGGCGCCGCCTACATACCCGGAGCGGGAGTCCTCCACCTTGATAACACTCTTTATCTTGTGGCTGATCTTGGGTATGATAATGTCTCTTCTGGCCGCATACGCCGAAATCTTAGGGTCTGGGGCGGAGTCTTCGCTGAAGGATATGTTGAACGTCACGGCTATGGTGGCATCCAAACTGCCCTTCTGCTCCATGGTCTGGATAGTGCCCTGAATGATGCTGTCAAAGTCGTGCTTGAACTGGTTAAAGGTATCGCTGGTAAGGTTTAATGCGTAATTCATATTGGCCTCCTATATGTCTTCTATCACGATGTCAACCCGGGGAATGGCAGAGTAGAACTTTTGCACTCGGGAATCCACTATCTGAGCATCGTCACGGTATGCAACACCGTTGAGCGAATCGCAGACAATTTTGAGTATGTTGTCGGTATCAGGCGTTTTTATGGGTCGTAGGGCTCCCGATTCCATGGCTGCCTTTACCCGTTTGCTGGCGCTCTTTGGTATGCCGTAATATGCTACCAGCGATATGCTCAACTGCGCCCGGTCATCAAACCGTTTATCGCCTGTCTGCCTGCGATATTCGGTAATAACGAGGTTCTCATACAGCACCGTCTTGTCGGGGGTGCGGGTAATGGTTCGGCCATTGGCAATTCTGGAAAAACGGGGCCGGCCTTTGCCCTGAGGTTCGCCGAATACGGAAAATACAGTTTTCATCCGGTGCTCTCCTTTTGTCCTTGCTTGTAAGTCCCATCCGTAAAATCGCGCATCACACACTTTGCCGCTGCCCAATAAAGCGGGAGCGTGAGGGCGAAATACTCGCCGCCTATGGCCTTATAGCCGCGGGTCGTATACGCTATGGCGCTCCACCATCGGAAAAGCAGGATTGCGCCTAACAGCGTAACGACGGCCTTAATGGTTCGCCTCGCGGGGCGAGTGCAACGATAGCGTCTGTTTTTCATCGTGCGTATCTCCTTTCTCGGGCAGCGCCGCCCGTACTGCCGGGGGCAGGGTTGACATTCGGGCCTTGTTCGCGCAGTGGTTTGCGTAGATTTTCAGAAAGTGCGCCCGGTCGGCCATTGCGTTCTCGCTGAGGCACAGATCCGTCCAGCCCAACTGCTTAACGACGAAACGCACATCTTCCGGCATGGAAGCGAGAGCTTTGTCGGAATTGTTGTAGCCATAATCGCGGATTGCCCGGGCAACATACCCCCATGCCGCAGTGAGATCCGGCATTGGCGGCGACAGCGCCCACTTGCGGATGTCGCTTATCTTCGGGGGATACGGCGATTCGGAAATATGCGCTTGCAGCGCGAGGATCACCCGCTCATACGGTATGTCGCCGAGCATCGCCGCCCAGATGTTCACTGCGTCCATGTCCGCCGAGGAAAACCCTTTTTCTCCGGGATACGCCGAGGTGATCGCCTTGAACAGTTTTACAACGTCACTCTTCTGCATCGCCGTTGCCGCCGTTTCCCCAACAGCCCTCTTCCTCCAAGCACTGCTGGTAAAGCCGTTCAAGATTGCTGCTTGCCGCCGTAGCGTTTACGGTGCCTTCAATGGCCTGCTCCCATCGCCGCTGGTTGAGGAAGGTGGACGGGTGCGGTATAAACTGCCCGCCGTCCTTTGTCCATTGCGGGGTGGCGGCATATATCAACACTCCCTTGATGATTTTTTCTGCAAGTGCCGGCGACGGCTTCAGCTTATCCCATGCTTTACGGGCGTTCTGCTTGGATTCCTTCCGCGGATAAATCTTCCAGAAGGAGTCAAAGCTGTCCTCACTGTCCTCGTTGTGCTCGACACCCTCCCCCTGTGGGGGGGTAGGGGGGGTATTAGTATTAACTGTGTTACATAACTGTGTATTAACTGGTATTGCTTGGGACATTTTGTCCTCTTCCATTGGGACATTTTGGCCTAATGCATTGATACCAAACGTCGCAATGCATTTACCTTTTTCGGTCAGTGCATACCATAGCGTTCTGTCCATTGCCACCCGGTTATAGTTGCCGGTCTTTACAAGGCCGTTATTTATCAGCGTAGCAAACGCAGATTTGATTTGCCTTTCTCCCATGTAGGGGAACAGCATCTTATACGCTTTGCGGCTGTTGTATGTCCAATAGGTGCCGTCGTGGTAATGCTCGTTATTGGCTTCATTCTTTTGTATCCAGAACACCAGATGGTTGAATATGATAGCGGCGCTTATGCCGTAGGCATTGGCTATCTCGGTGTCAAATGCGTGCTGCATGGTAACCTCCTTTTAGAACGGCAGATCTTCATCGTCCATATCGATTGGGGTAAATCCTTCCGGTATACCCGCTTCGCCTGAGCTTGACGGGCTTGCCGCATTTGTCCCGCGCTGATCGTCCTTTTTGCTGTCGCCAAAGTAAATGCTTTCGACTCGTACCTCCCAAGATATCCGCTTGTCCCCGTTCTTGGCTTCCCATTTCCGGGATTCAAGGCTGCCTGACACGATGGCCATGCGCCCCTTGCTGAAATACCTGCTTATAAACTCGGCGGTGGTATTCCACGCCACACATTCTACAAAGTCGGTTTTTTTATCCCCCGCCTTGGGCTGGTAGTCGCGATCACAGGCGAGGGTGAAGGATAGAACGGCCTTTCCGCTGGGTGTGTATTTCAGCTCCGGGTCGCGGGTAAAGCGGCCCATAATGGCAATACGGTTAAGCATCGTCTTGCTCCTCGGGTGATATGGGATAGGCATTGTCAAACACGTATTCTGCCATACTGCGGAAATTGTAGCTTTCTACGTTCTTGAACAGCCTGTACAGAAGGGCCATCATTTCGTTTGAACGAATAAGAGTTCTGTATTCTTCGACGGTAATGGTAACGGTGCGGATGTTGTCAAGCCATGCCTCCTGCGCCACCGGATAGCTGGGGAAAGGCTCCAAACAAGGTGTTTTACTTTCGGGTCTTAGCATATCAATAGTCTCCTTTCGTTTCTTTTGAGCATATAAGTATAGTCGAGATACATTCTTCCACATCGAACATACCGATGTGGGTTTCGCTTACCGGGAGCCCGAGCTGCTGGGCCAACCATAGATAAGCGGCGTTGCGTTTTCCTTTGAACCGCCCGGCCTTCCAGAGGGGGTCAAATGCGGCGTGTGCGGCCTTTTTCCATTTTCTCAAGCTCGCATCCGCCAACCTGCCTAACGGCTCGTCTGTGCCGCGGTGAACGCCCACATACGCATCACAGTTTCGGCATAGGTAAGCCATTCCGTAGCTCCTGCCGTAGATTACTTTGCTGTCAACGTATTCAGCCTGCCGGCCGCAATACGGGCAATATACGTTCCTCAACGCCATTCCTCCTTATACCGGGCTATCTGCTCCGGCGTGTCCGTTTCAAGGCCAAGCTTTTTTGCTTCGTATATGGCCCCGTCTATCAACCGTGACATCTCCTTGCTGTCCATATCGCTGCTGTGCTTGTATACGAGGTAGCAGTTAAACAGTTTCCCACCCTCTTCCTCCTGCTTGAATATTCGGGTATATGGGTATATGCGGGATACATCTATGGAGACCGGGAGTTTAAAGCCGATTACCTCGCCGGATTCTTCTCGTGCAACAGCCCCGTAATCGACAACCAGCAGCCGCTTCACTTCGTCATCGCCGAGGTTTTGAGCCTCGGCGATTTTGTTAACGAGCACGTGGAAGTATGCGTTTGCGTCCTTGCTTCGCGGTTTGCGGTATTTTACGATCTCCACCCGAATATCGGAGCTTTTCAGGGCGTCGTATTTCTCGCGAAAATCAGCGTCCACCTCCAGCGTTATGCGCTGCTTCCCGTTGAGCCCTAAAGCGAGGTCGATAAGCCGCCCCTTCATTTTGCACCCCAATTCTCCTCATAGGTTTTCATGAGTCCCATGTACTGGATGGATCTGAGGAATTCCGCTATGATATCTTCGATGGGCCGGGCCATGCTGCGAGTATAGGTTTCCTCATACAAGTCCTGTCCGTCTGATAACAGATAGGTGAATCGCTGCGCTTCAGGGACAAGAGCCAGATACATCGGATGCTGTGCGCTGTGCAGGTACTTCCCTGCGAGGTAAACTGTGCTGTCATTGAAACTCTTGGTAGAGAACTTGATGTCATAGATGGTTCCGCACTGCAATGCGTCCAACACCCCGTATAGCAGCATAGGCTTCCCGGATATGGTCATATCCCGCTGTGCTTTGATTTGAGTGGGCGCATTCATGAACCTTGCAGCTACCAGTTGTATGCCTCTTTCCCATTTCTTGTGAGAGGTACGCGCTTCCCCGGAAACGACCTTATACACCTCATTCTCAAATTCAATTCCCTTCCGCATATTCTCGTTGGATTCCTTTGGTTCCCGGCGCAGGGTTTTTAGAAACTCTTCCTTGGCTGTATCTACAAACTCATTTCGGCAGGAATAGATATAATCCCATGAAGAAATGAGGCTTTGCGTTATAAGCAGACGCTCCATTACTCAGCCTCCTTCACACGATATTCCTGTGCCTCCTTGTCCCACAGCAGGTTCAGTTCCTTAGCCTTTACTTTCAGCAGATTAGAGGCTTCTGTTTTGGAGGTCATGGCATGGTTGAGGGTAGGCAAATGATGGGCGGCCTTGGTAGCGTCATCAACCGTGCTGATGCCCTTAATGATTTCAAGCACTTGCTTCATTACGGCATCGTATTGCTCCCGAACAGGAGCAAAAGCTTCATTGTCCGCGGCGATATTGGCACGTGCCTGTGCAAAGAGTCTGGTGAGAAAATCGTTTTTATCGGTGGGGCCAAGGCTCGGTACCTCATATCGCCCTTCGATGCCGTGGCAGCCCTTGGCGAAAAACTCCTGCTCGGGAGTAAAACTTATATACCTCTTGTTGCCGAGCATCTGCATATATCCACCGAAATCACATGGAGTCCATACGGTATTGCGTGAAGAGCCCTCGCATATAAGCCTTTGCTGGGGGATGCCGTCCTTGTCCTTCTGTTCATCGGAATGAAAAACGTAAATAAGGTTTTTATTCATGATGTCTCTTATCAAACTGGTAAATCTGGCGAATTCTACCTTTACGGCGCCATAACCGCTTTGAGATATGCCGCCCTTCTTTTTCTGGTTGCTTGCCGGGTCGCTTCTCATCGCCCAATCCTGCAGAAAGGATATAAAACTACCGCCGGTATCGATGATAAGGGTCTGGCAATCTTTTACGATGGGGGACTGGAGATCATCAAGCACCTCCTCATAGGTCTGGCACTCTATCGTGGTCTTGCGGTGATACGCTTTCACACGGGATATACCCCGGTCAAAATCGATGATAACCGGGGCGGGCGCCGACAGGGCAAGAGTGGTCTTGCCCAAACCGGGGGAGCCATAGATAATCATGGAGAATTTCTTGTCGGTGAAGGTCATTTCTTCGGGCTGTCGTATCATTGTGCAATATCTCCTTATTTCAGATTTTTTGATTTGCTCATGGGGTGAGAAGCTCACGGGTAACGGAAATGCGTTCGTGGCAGAAGTGTCCCAGATTGCCGTTCAACATCCCCGAGGCCTTAAACTGCTCCTCCGTGTACCAAAACGCGCAGTTCACGCATCCGCTTTTTCTTTTAGGGTGCATGAGATTAAAAATCTCAACGGCCATCGATAGATTATCGGCCTCAACCTCTGACCATCCTCCACGGAAAGGAAACTCCTCATCCGTTCCGTAAGTGAAGTAAAACTTTGCCATTACTGTGCCTCCTTTTTAGATTCGGGTTCTTTTGACTTGAGGTATTCGACTACTGCATCGTGCATCCAATCCTGGGTGGAGGCGTACCCGTCTGCCTTTAGGGCCGTTTGCAAACGGCTGTAAAGGCCTTTTTCCAGCCTGCCGTATTACGACATGGCATGGTTCTGTTATCGTGGCTGCGGGGCTTTGAGGGCTTTATGGGGTATATTAGGAAATGCGCGCGTATAGCGTCCTCGGCCTCCTTGCAAAGCTTTATGCCATACTGTTCGGGACGCTCCACCTTTGAGTGAAGCTGTGCGTCATACCGGGGGAAGATGTTCCTTATCACCGGGACGACATCTTTGATCATGATGGGTGGATCCTGTGATTTTCGCATATCTGTTATCCACATAAGACTACCCCCTTGACGCAGATAAAAAGCTCTGATAAACTGAAGGTGTTCAATAGAGGCTTGTCCCGGGGCAACGGGGCGGCCTCTGTTTCTTTTTCGATGGAATCGGTAGCGTCCGTGGCAGACATGGCTGCCGGCAATATACAGTCGCAGCGCTCATCAGGGTCGAGGTGTGCCCCGCAATCAGGGCAGACACGATAGTACATAGGTCACTCTCCTTTCTCGTTTATATCTTCCAGCCCGAAATAATCGAGCCAAAATCGTTCTCTGCGTTTTTCTATCGCGGCGTCTTCCGGGTAACGCCCCAGCCGCCGCAGCACAGATGTTGCACATCGGGGGCAATACGCCTGATTCAGAATGGGAATAAGCGTGATGCTTTTGAGCCCTCTCATGTCTTGCAGGCATTCGTCGCAAACCGGGATGGGGTTATGGGAATATTCAGACAGCTCCAGCCATGAGATGTCCAGATATGCGGAGCCTCTTGGTGTGCGGTGGAATGTTGCCATGGGTACCTCCTATCCGGCAGCGGCGATACGCTTCCATAGAGGACAGGGCATCGTCATAACCTTGTAGCCAAGTGCTTCGAGCTCGGTGGAGCGGTCGTAGCTGTCCACGTCATGCGCCTGCCGGGTGATGGCATTGGCCAGACCATATAGCGACAGGTCGCCGCCGTTTATCAGATGCCCGAGTATGCCGGAGCTTTCCGCTTGATTTATCCCAAACTCCTTTGATGTGAGCTCGACTACAGTGGGGACGGCGGAAGCCTCTATACGGGCTTCGGTGGCAGTGCGCATCTTGTCTACCAATTTTGCGAACACCGCTTCGGTGACGGCGGCCTTTACCACGTCCTCTATCTTCATGAGGAACGCCTTGTCATCCGCTTCAATGGTCTCGTCCCGGTAGATGCTGTAATCAACGTTGTCAGCCTCGTTTGCACGACCAACATGGTATTTGCGTACGCCGCTGTCCTCCGCGATCATGCCATTGCTGCACACGAGCCGGTAGATAAGCGGACGGACGTTTACACTTCCCATCCCCACTTCCGAGTTGGATATGACCAACCCGGCCTGCACGACATCGCCCTTGGATATCTCTGCGGTTATTCGGTCGCTGACCACCTTGATGTACATGCGGCGATCAGTGAGCTCACAACTCTGCACCGACGCGCCCTTCATCGCCCCGATTATGGGCAGCACCGTTTCGGCGACCTCATAGTTGTCTATACAGCGGTATCGGTTAGAGAGAAACGCCCTGGCGGTGTCATCGAGCGTACGCACCATGCGCGTCTGAGGTGTTGTATCAAACCAGCTATTGACGTTGGCGACCAGCAGTTCCGGGTTCTCGGTTCGCATCTTGTCGTAATACTTCGCGGGTATCCCGAGGGACTGGCCTATCTGCCTATGGGCTATGTCGTTGATGTGGAGGATGCCGCTGTGCGATAGCTCGTTCGCCGGGAAATGCAGGACGGGAGCATCGTCTTCCAGCCTCATGCTGAGTAGTGATGTGTCTATGAGATAGTCTTTCTTTGTTCGCGCCTGCCTGTCCAGTTCCATGGCAAGCTCCTGCAAGGTTCTTCCGTGTTTCATGTTGCCCTCCTGTGTGTTATCACATACATAATGTATGTAATTCTTTGTTTTAACTATATGGTACAATTTGTATGTTGTCAAGTACCCTGGGAGGTTGACTATGTTTAACAAACGATTACGTTCCGAACGAATGAGAGCGGGGCTTACTCAACAAAAACTATCTGATGCCCTGAACGTTTCGTTGGTCACTCTCCAGAAGTACGAGCAAGGGACAAGGGAACCGTCGTTTGATTGTTTGGTGCGAATTGCTGACATTTTGGACACGTCTACCGATTATCTGCTTGGTCGTGACGATTGGCTGAAATCTCACGCAGTATCCGCTGATGAACCCCGGTAATGTCCTCTAACATATCCCATATCTCAAACGCCCCCGTTCTCGTTCCCTGCTCTATCTTTTGGTAATAAACAAGAGAAACGTGCAGCATATCCGCTACCGCCTGCTGCGTCAGCCCCTTAGCTTTCCGTGCGGCTTGCAGCTTTTCTCTCATGCCCTGCTCCCTTCCTCCTTTGCCCTCGCTTCTGTACTCCGCTTCCATTCCTGAAAGTGCGCTTCCGCTCCGGGCTGGGAATAGAATTCCGTTATCCCTTTGTGTGCGGCTGCCATCAGACTATTGATCTGGCACTGCGAAATCTTGGTCAGGTCAACCGTGAATGCATCTTCCGATACTTCGGTCAGTAATACTATCTTCTTCATGGTGGCCTCATTTAATCATTGTTAATACCACGTTTTGTGGCTTCACTGGTTAAAAAAAAGTTCTCCAACAGTCGTGCCGTAGTATTTTGCCAAGGCAATCTTGATTTCGTCTCGTGGAACCCTATGGCCGTTTTCATACATTGCTAACGCGGATGTACTAATTCCTACTGCGGCGGCAACTGCTGTCTGGCTTTTGTCTCCGCGAAGCTGCGAGAGCTTTTTCGCGTAATCAGGCTTCATTAAATTATACTCCTTTCGCTCACGTTATGTGGTTATATGGGAATAGTACCAAACGTTTTCCCATTTGTCAACACCTTTTGTCAATACAAGAAGCAATAAATATTGCTTAATCTCACATCTTGTGATAATATCGTTATATAAATGGAGGCGTTTATGCTATGAGTAAATTCCAGAGGATTTTCAAAAACCTAAGAGAACAAAAGAATATGACGCAAGAAGAGTTGGCAAAAGCCTTGGGTGTCTCAAAAAGCACAATTGGTATGTATGAGAGAGGGGATAGGGAGCCGAATTTTGAGAAGTTGGAAGTGATTGCTGATTATTTCAATGTAAATATGAGCGACCTGATCGATAGCAAAAATACTGCGAGTGAGATGTTGCCTGCTTCGAAAATTGGCGTGAGGTCACATACTGTGGCTGAAAGACTAAATGAAGTAATGACAATCCGGGGGTTAAAACAGGCTGATGTCCTTAATCTTGCAAAACCATACTGTGATAAATATAAAATCAAACTCAGTAAGAACGATTTAAGTCAATATGTCTCTGGGAAAGTGGAACCTCGACAAAGAAAAATTGCCATACTGGGGATGGCACTATCGGTATCCGAACTATGGCTTATGGGATACGATGTACCAATGGAGAAAACATACGATTATTCCAGCATTGTTTCAAATAGTGGAGCGGATGAGATAAATCAAATATTTGCCTCTTTATCCCCAGATAATCGCGCCAAATTAGTTGAATTGGGGAACCTTTATCTAACTGCTCAATACAATACCGAAGAAAAGAAATGAATTCTTTCTCCTTGTTGTTAGGTAGGTGATATATGGTGGCGACGACAGCAGAACGACTAAAATATCTGATGGAATCCAGAGGGCTAAAGCAAGCAGATATTGTCCGCATGGCACAGCCATATTGTGAGAAATATCGAATTAAACTGGGGAAGAGTGATATGAGCCAATATGTAAGCGGTAAAGTAAAGCCAGCCCAGTGGAAATTGACTATTCTCGGCTTAGCACTAAATGTTTCCGAGGCATGGCTAATGGGATTAGATGTGCCAATGAAGCGGCTGGATGATAAGCCTGTCATTATGTCGGATGACGGGTGGAAAGAAATGGCGGAGATTTTTACCTCCTTGTCGCCCAAAAATCAAGCCAAATTAGTTGAACTGGGACACCTTTATCTAACCTCTCAGCACAATAGCGAAGAAAAGAAATGAATTCCTGCTCCTTGTCGATAGGAGCGGATACGTCAGAATTTTTACCCTTATCCATAGCGCGGCTCCTTTACAGTTTCATTGATTTACACTAAGCATACTCTAAACAGACCTGAAAACGTGCGTTATTGTTGGAAAATATCAAAAATCGTTGTGACAGAATTTAAGGACAGAAGGTAGGGATTTTACACAAAAAGACAAAGAAAGAGAGGGTATTGTTATGAAAAGAGAAGCAACGGGATTGGGCGGTGCAAACATGTGGCTGTATGCCGGATTGATAATCGGCTGTGCGGCTATCTTTGCAGGAATAATACTGCTGTCAGAAAAAGACACGCACTTCCTTGCAGGACTTGACGATGCGGTTCCCAATATCAGGTACGGCGGGGATGCATATACCGGGATACAAAACGCCGCTGCATATACCGGAAATGCCGTTGCCGCCCTATACAAGCTCCTGAGCACCTGCTTCGGGCTGACCTTCCTATTTTTCGGGCTCGTGGATATTTGCGTATTCGCGCGCAAGATACAGATGGCACAAAGCTGCGTTTGCGCCGATGAGCCGGAGGAGGCAGGGCAGGAGGCCTGCACGGAGTCAACCGCTGCCGAAGCGTCAGGGCAATGACGGCGGCTTTATACGGGGAGGGAATCGCTTATGCTGTGGTTTATACTAATACTCGCATACATAGTCATTGGCACGGCCCTTTTCATCAGTAACATCAAGGAGGCAATGGAGAAAAAAAGGGCAATACGCGCTGAGACCGAACCGATCAAGGCTACCATTATCGAGAAAAGGCGCAAAGCCATGTCCACCACGGCGCTTTTTGAAACGGAAGACGGCAATAGGATACTGCTGGAAATACCCAGAGCGGCGGCGGAGTATATGACCGTTGGCGACGTCGGGATGCTGGATTATTACAAAAAAATATTCAGATCGTTTGTCAGGTTGAGGGATTAAGGGCGTGAAGGAGCCTGCCATGCAAAAGAGAAGAACGAAATACGCAAACAGCCAAGGGGATAACGCCGTCATATACGCACGGTACAGCTCCCACAATCAAAAGGATACCTCGATAGAGCAGCAGATTGAGGTATGCACGAAGTATGCCCGGGATAACGGGTATAGGATAACCAACATATATGCAGACAGGGCTATCTCGGGCAAAACCGACGCAAGGCCGCAGTTCCGCCTAATGATGCAGGACGCGAGGGAACATAAGTTTGATGTGGTGATCTCGTGGAAATCGAGCAGGCTGGGCAGGGATATGCTGGACGCTATGACCAACGATATAATCCTCCGCAACTTAGGGATAAAGTGCTTTTACACCGAAGAAAACTTTGACGATACCGCCGCGGGACGCTTTGCGCTCCGCAACATGATGAACGTAAATCAGTTCTACATAGAAAATATGGCCGAGGATATTCTGCGCGGCATGAGGGACAACGCAAAAAAATGCAGGGTCAACAACGGCAGCCCCCCGCTGGGTTACAGGCGCGGGGCCGACGGGAAATATGAGATAGTGCCGGATGAAGCGGAAACCGTGAGGGAGATATTCACGAAGGTGCTGGCGGGCATGGCCTTTGTGGATATTGCAAACGAGCTTAATGCACGGGGGATCAAGACCAAGAAGGGCGCTCCGTGGGGGCGAAGCAGCTTTTCAAGGCTGCTCTCAAATGAACGGTATATCGGCACCTATAAGTGGAGCGACATTGTAATCGAGAACGGTATGCCGGCTATAATAGATAGGGAGGTTTTTGAGATGGCGCAGAAGAAGATAAAGGGGGAACGGCCCCTGCGGCGCAGGCACAACGAAAACGGGGATTATTTGCTGACGGGCAAACTGTTCTGCGGTAAATGTGATTCACCCATGACGGGAATGTCGGGAACTTCAAAGTCCGGGGCCAAGCACCATTACTATGCTTGCTATTCTGCGAGAAAGGACGGCTCATGCGATAAGAAAGCGGTAAAGCGGGATTGGGTGGAGAAGACGGTGGCACTCTTCATCAAAGAGCACGTACTGCGGGACGAAGTGATAGAATGGATGGTAGATCAGTACATGGTTTATCAAAAGGCAACCTTTGAATCCCAGAGAATCATGGAAATGCGTAATCAGCTTAAAGATGTGCAGTCGCAGTTGGACAACCTTGTAGACGCTATAGCGCGTGGAATGTACACCGACTCAACGAAAGATAAATTGCTAAAGCTGGAAGCCGACAAGAAGGAGATAGAACAGGATATCCGGCTTGCGACATACAACCTGAAAGAGTACGACCGCGAGCACGTCAGATGTTATTTCCTCTCGTTCAAGGAAGGCTCGGTAGAAAGCAAGGATTATCTCAAAAGGCTGTTCGATCAGTTTGTTACAAAGATTTACCTTTATGACGATGAAATAAGAATCGCATTTTCCGGGACAAAAGATGACTCACCAGTATCATTCAAAATTATTGATGAAGCAGAGGAATTGGCTGTTAGCAGTGTTCGATTAAGCTCCGCAAGCAGCCACCAAGCATAATAAAAGGATAGCTGATGGCTATCCTTTTGTGTTTCTGGTAAAGAGCAGAGGGGATTTGAAGGGAACGGCCCAGCAGGGTAAAAAGGCATCCGGTGGATGGCTTTTTAGTTCCCCGGGCTGGCGGCAAGACTGCCCAGTCTTGCCGGGAATCCCCTATGCTCCACCATTAAAAAACGCCTGAATCTATAAGGATTCGGGCATTTCTGTTTTCCAAAGTACCCACTTATGCACCCACTCTGCTCCGAGACTGTCAAAAGTGAAGTTCGGTCACTTTTTTGAGCTTTTACGGGGTTAGCCCCGCGTAAAACCGGATTGAATATAAGATCCCTTATCAACCCCGGGATTTTTCCACAGGCTGAACATAATACGGTCGATGTGACAGAGGGGAAGTCCAACAGATAATCCATCATTGAAGCACTAAACGGGTGTATAAGAAAAATCTACCTCGACTTCGGTTTAGCGACTACGGAGGATGTACTCTTACTCCTGGATCAGTAAGTACATTACTTCAATAACAGTTCGCCTGCAGCCGCCTTAGACTATAAAAGCCCAGCTCAGTACAGGATCGAGCTGGGCTTTTAACTATAGTGGTTTTCGTGTTTACTTTTTCTTGGCAGATGTAGCTCCGCTTCGGAGCATGGGGTTTATGGATATGCTGAAGCACCCGGGGGGTGCTTTTGTCGTTTAAAACTTCCGCCCGCCGCCTCCGTGATACATGCCGCCGGAGGACATATGCACAGTGCTGGTGCTATGGCCGCCTCCGCCGGAGCGGGGTCCGCTGTCGTTGTTGCGGGGTATTACCCGAGTGGTGACAAACTTATTCACCAGCTTTGAATCGTTTACCCGGAGGTTGAGCTTTGACTTTGCACGCCAGTTATATTCCGAAGGCACGTACTTTCTGGCATAGCTCTTCTGTATGGAGCTCTTGGCTATCAGTCCCGCAAGAAGGCCTATAAGGCCGCCGATTCCGCCCAGCATTGCCACGCTTGCCGCCCGCTCTGCCGGCGTTTTTGGCCTTTCAGGAGTATATGTGCTGCCGTATTCCGAGGGATCCATCACCTCGCCGGTAGCTGCGTTTATACCGGTATGATCGTCTGCCACGCCCATTTCAATAAACTTATCGGTGTAATCCAGAGCCTCTGAAAACGCGCCCATGTAATCGCCGCCGGAAAGGTATTCCATCTGCGCGTCGAATATCTCCTCACGCCGCTGGTCGTCTATTATGTCTATCATGTCGCCGGTGGTGGTGAGATAGGTCTCCCGGTTATACATGTCTATGCAGAACAGCACGCCGGTACGGTTTTCGCCTATCCCCATGCCGCTGTTTTCGTAGAACTCATCGGCAAACTCCTGCGTGCTCATAACGCTTTCGTCCTCTACCGTGACTATGCCTATATCCTGATTATACTGCTCAACAAGGCCGTCAATACGGCTTTGCAGCTCCGTCTCCTCGTCGTCTGTCAGCAGATCCGCAAGGTCAAATACCCTTTGCACCTTCCCGGCTTCCTCCGGATTGCACACGGCGGATTCCTCGCCGGGAGCCGCGGTGGGCTGGGCTGGACCGTTGAACTCATCGGCGGATATCACATTCTCCCCCTCAGCCAAGGCCCCAGAGCATAAGCCAAGGCACAGTGCGGATATAACGATTGCCGTCAAAAGCTTTTTCATATGGCAAGCCCTCCTATAAGCGCGCCTATCACAAGGCAGGCGGCGGTGATCGTCCACATGAGCCGGTTGGTCTTCTTCCTGCTCACCGGCACACGGCCGGCGATCTTGCCGGTCTGGCCGTTCATGGCAAAGTAGTAAAGCTCACCCTTGTAGCGGTATGTCATGGTCCACGCAGGCATGAGGGCGTACTTCCAGTCAGACTTGACCTCGTCCACCGCCATGTTCTGGCCGGTAACGGTGCCATAGCCGGAAAGGGTGCCTTCAAGCTGATCCTCCGCAGCAGAGCGTATTATCTCGTTTGCCTGAGGCTCGGCGGCGTTCTTCTCAATGTTGCGCTTTTCTGCCATGAAGCCCGAAAGGAAGCTCATGTTAAAGTCCTTAAGGCCGGACATATCATAGGGGTATACGCCGTTGAGCAGTTCCGCATCCTTCCGGTCCAGCGCCTTTACGGTGATCTCGCTGAGCTTTACGTCGCCGCTCCTTGTCAGGGCGTAAACGCTGGTATCGGTGTATTCTATATCGCCCACCACCCATACTTTAAGGGAGTTGGACTTGGCGGTCATGGTGGCCCTTATGTCGCTGTCTACCAGCCAGAATGGAAAGTATACGCCGGTGAGCTTTTCCAGCTGCATCTCGCTGAAGAAGCCGTCGTCAATGTACTTTTTTGACTTGCACCAGCTTATTAGCTGTTCCTTTACCTTTTCCTTTGGAATGGAAAAGGGTATCACCTTATCCGGGGCCATACCGCCGGAAAGCCGGCCCTTTAATATTACGGGATTATGGCAGTAAAAGCAGAAGGTAGCTGCCGTTGTGTCGTCGGTTATTACCTCCGCGCCGCAGTTGGGGCAGGTATATACCACCGCGTGCTCGTCAAAGGCGGTGCCTTCGCTCTCCTTCTGTTCATCTATTATCTTCTGGTTTTTGATAAGCTCATTAAGCTGCTCCCCGGTGTAGCTGCTGCCGCAGTACTCACAGCCGAAGTCTCCTGTAGCGGGGCGATACGTGAGGTCTGCGTCGCAATTTGGGCATTTATAGGTAATAGTGGACATGTTTCACCTCCTGATGAGTGTATCGGATATATTTTATTACATAATGTAAATACGGGCAAGTGCCGAAAAGCCATATATGCCGCTAAGTGATTTCGACAAAACATTAAAATATTTTAATTATTCTGCCTTAGCCGCTATTATTTCACAAATTTGTATGATATAATCCATAGGTAAATTTATACCGAACTAATGCTTCTACTTTACGGGAGGAATAATTTAGATGGCTGAAAGGATAAAAAGGGGCGACCGCAAGGACGGCGTATGGCTTAAAGACCTTGACCCCCTGCACGGCTTCATGCCGTACCTTTACCCCAACAGGGCTGACAACGAGGCGTTTATTCAGGAGCAGATAGATATAACCGCCCTGAACGAATACCTTAAGAAAAAGACAGAGGGCGACCCGGAGTTCAAGTATACCTACCTCCACGCCATAGTTGCAGCGCTGGTACGCACCATAACCCTCAGGCCGAAGATGAACCGCTTCATATCAGGCAACAGGATATACCAGCGGAGATGGATCACCGCAGCCTTCATGGTAAAGCGCCAGTTCGCGGATGAGTCCTCGGAATCCATATTCTACAAGGCCTTTGGGGACGATGACAACATCGACACCATTCACCGGAGCATAAAGGAGAGGGTGACCTCCTTCCGCAAGGGCTCGGCAGAGGACAACTCCACCGACAAGATGGGGCTTTTGCTCCGCCTGCCCCCCTTTATGATGCGTCTCGTGATGAAAATACTCTTTTCCCTGGACCGCAAAGGGAAGGTGCCTGATTTTCTCATAAAGGAAGACCCCAACCAGGCCTCGGTGTTCGTTACAAACCTTGGCAGCATAGGGCTTCACGCCGGATATCATCACCTGACAAACTGGGGTACCAACTCCATATTCGTGGTAATAGGCGAAAAGCACATGGCTCCCTTCTATCAGGAGGACGGCTCCGTGGAGATGCGGGAAGTAATTGACCTTGGCGTTACGCTGGACGAGCGTATCGCCGACGGCTACTATTACTCAAAGACAATAAAGCTCCTGAAGCACCTGCTTACTCACCCGGAGCTTTTGGATCAGAAATCTAATGAGGAAGTTGAATTTTAATATGGGCAACACAGCATACGCACACAGCTACATCGATGAAAGCCGCGTCACCGCCAAGACTCCCTGGCTTAAAAGCTATGACCCCGAGTGCCCCGCACATCTGGATTACTTCATGGGTACGCTGGAGGAAGCCTTCGAACGTATGGCGGAAAAGTACCCGGACTATATCGCCTACGACTTCATGGGCAAGTCTACCACCTATAAGAAGGCCATAGCGGACATACACGCCTGCGCAAAGGCACTGAAGGCAATGGGGATAAAGGAAGGGGACAAGATCACCATTTGCATGCCCAACGCCCCCCAGACAGTCACCATATTCTATGCGGTAAACATGGTGGGCGCAATAGCCAACATGGTACACCCCCTTTCCGCCGTAAAGGAGATAGCCTTTTGCCTGAGGGACTCCGAAAGCGTAGCGGCCATAACGCTGGATCAGTTCTATGATAAGTTTGTTGAGGTGCGCCGCGAGGTTGAGCTTCCCCATCTAATCATAACCTCCGTAGCGGACGCCCTTTCCCCCATAATGAAGCTGGGCTACAAGCTCACAGAGGGCAGGAAAATAAAGAAGCCCGAAGGTGATGACTTCATATGGTGGAAGGACTTCCTCAGGCAGGGCGAAAACGTCACCGATTACCGCTGCCACAGGGACGCCGGTGCTCCCGCCGCAATACTTTACAGCGGCGGCACCACCGGCACCATGAAGGGCATAAGCCTGTCAAACCTCAACTTTAACGCTCTGGCGGCCCAGATAATCGCCACCAACAGCTTCTTCCGCCCCGGCGACAAGATGCTGGCCATAATGCCCATGTTCCACGGCTTCGGCCTCGGCGTAAGCATTCACTCCATGCTGGCAAACGGCGGCCACTGCATACTGATACCCCGTTTCACCCCCAAGAGCTACGCGCAGCTCTTAAAAAAGCACCGCCCCAACCTGATCGCAGGCGTACCCTCGCTGTTTGAGGCGCTGCTGCGCGTGCCCGAGGCGGACGCTCTGGAGCTTTCCTGCCTGAAGGGCGTATTTTCAGGTGGCGACTCCCTCTCAGTGGAGCTGAAGAAGCGCTTTGACGCGTTCCTTGGATCCCACGGCGCAACTATCAAAGTCCGCGAAGGCTACGGAACCACCGAGTGCGTCACCGCCAGCTGCCTTACCCCCATGCACAAGGCGAAGGAGGGCAGCATAGGCCTGCCCTTCCCGGATACCTACTATAAGATAGTAAAGCCCGGCACCACCCAGGAGGTACCATACGGCGAGGAGGGCGAGATATGTCTTGCCGGCCCCACGGTGATGCTGTGCTACGTGAACCATCCCAAGGAGACCGCAGACACCATGAAGGACCACGGCGACGGCCTCATATGGGTACATACCGGCGATCTGGGCAAAATGGACGAGGAGGGCTTCATATACTTCCGCCAGCGCATCAAGCGCATGATAGTCACCAACGGCTATAACGTATACCCATCCCAGATAGAAAACGTGCTGGAAGCCCATGAGGCGGTACACCTTGCCTGCGTCATAGGCGTAAAGGATCCCATAAGGGTCCAGCGGGTAAAGGCCTTCATAATGCTCAAGCCGGGCTATGAGGGCAGCGAGGAGCTGAAGAAGGACATATTGGAGCATTGTACCCAGTACGTGGCCAAGTACGCAATGCCCCGTGAGCTGGAATTCCGTCCCGAGCTCCCCAAGACGCTTGTAGGCAAGGTAGCCTACAGAGTGCTGGAGGAGGAAGAGGCGGCCAAGGAGCGGTAAGTGCAGAAAAGCCCGACAAAAACAAATAAAAAACATAATACCAAAAAGGAACGGCAAGGGCCGTTCCTTTTTGAGTGAGTGATTTAATTCTTTATTGCCTCCGTCCAATACTGCGCGCCGTATATATCCGTGAGCCGGAAGGTGGAAAGGGCTTTCTCCTGCGCTATGCTCACGTTGGTTATGGTAAGCTCCCCTTCAACGGTCATCCGGTTGCCCAGCATGTAGCTGTCCAGATACTCCCCGTCGTAGCTATAGTAGTCGCAGAGGAAGTCCAGAGTGTCGCCGGGCTTTATGTCTATAAGGCCCTTCATTACGGTATCCGTCTCATCGCCGTATACTATGCGGGCTCCGGCCACAGTGCCGTAAGGATCCTCATCGGTAAAGACCAGTATAAGGTCTACCCGCTCCCCGTTGAGCAGGGCCGGTACCCTGCCGGTTATGACGTAGGAGTCGCCGTCCACGTCGTTGGACATCAGCTCATAATGCACTACCTGGCCGTTGAGGGCGATCCAGGTCTTGTCGTAGTCCAGTATCAGGTCAAGGTCGTCGTCGAACTCGTAGGTGTTATCTATGCCCAGGTCTATGTAGCCCTCTCCGTCGTCTATGAATACGTTGAGCGCCGTATCCTGCACCAGATCCCACTCGGCATCGGTCAGCTTCAGCACCTTTTTGCCGCCCTTGTCGGTCGCTATGAGGCGCGAGGCGTCAAGCCGGTTGTTCGCGTAGAAGTCCTCCGCCGCGGTCATGGCGTCCCTGTCCAGCCACCTTGCCTTTTTGTTCTTTACCGAGCGCATGCCCGCGAACATATCGAACAGGTCGGAATAGCTGGAGCCGCCGGAGGAGTAGCTGCTGCCGGAGGAGTAGCTGCCGCTGCCGGAAAGGGCGGCGGAGAGCAGCTCGGAAAGCATATCGGCGCTGTTGCCGCTGCCGCTCATATCCCCGAACAGGGAGGTGAGGGGGGAGCCTGAGGAGCTGGAGGTGAGCTGTCCGCCCGCCGCCACCGAGGCAAAGCTCCTTATGCAGTTGGTATATGCGTCGTCCATGCCTATCTCGTCGTATATATCCACCATGCTGTTCATGGAGGAAAGCTTCCGGTAGGGGAAGTAGATGGAAATGCCGTTGGCATTGGCAAGGGACTTGGATACCCTGTTGTACTTTATGCAGCCGCGCAGCGCCTCGGAAAGCGCCTTCGCCTCAGGCGTTCCCATATTGTCCGCGAAGTTTATCAGGTCTATCTGGTTTATGCCCGACGAGAACTCCTTTGCCCTGCTGCGCGCATTGGATACCACGGTATAGCTGTCGGAATCTATCAGCTCGACCGTGGAGGAGGCGAACTTATTGAAGGCCTCGGGCACGGTTCCGGAAAGCTCCGCCAAATCCACCAGGGACAGCGTGGTCTGGTTGGAGGAGGACTGCTGGCGGCAGGCCGCCGTGTAGTCGTCTATTATGGTCTTGCCTATGGATACGGTATCCATGGAGGTATTCCTGCTAAGCTGGGTGAGCCAGTTGGTATAGTACCAGCCGCAGCCCGGCTCAGTTTCCTCGCTGGCGATGAAGTAATCCGAATACTGCTCGGCTACCATGGCAGTCTCAAGGGTGGCCATGAGGCAGGCGTCAAAGCCTATGAAGTCGAAGGTGCAGCCCGCGTCCTTCAATGCCTTGTTGAACACGTCCAGCGTCATGGAGCCGTTGGGGAATTTCTGGTCGTAGCCGTAGCCGGTGTTGGACCCTCCGCCGTGATCCCACATTATGAGCGAATAGCGGTCGGCGGGGAAGTTGCTTTCGCAGTATTGTATGAACTCGGTAAGCGTTTCGGCCTTTGTCATGGCCTTTTTGCCGAAATCGGCCTCAAGGCGCAGTATGCCCTCGTTCTTTACCTGGTATATCTGGTTGACCTTGCTGCTTATTACGGTGTTCTGCCACTTATCCGCGCCGCCGGTCTCCACGATTATGTTGACCTTATCCGAAAGGTCAGCATGGAGCATCTCGTTTATGTCCGATGTGGCCATGCCGTAGTTGCTCTCAAGGTCGGTGCTGCACATATATACCATTATGGTATACACGTCCTGCCCGCCGCCCCTTATTTGGGTGCGCTTTTCCCTTGCGAGATTTGATACCGTGGTATCCGCCGCCACCGCCTGGGTCTGGGCGAGCTGGGGCTTGGGCGTGGGGGTGGGCTCCGCCTCGATAAGCTGTATGTCGCTGCTGCCGTCGTAGCCGCCGGTACCGCCCATATCTCCCGCGACGCACTGCACCACCATATAGCCCAGGGCAAGTATCACAAGAAGAAGTATTATTCGGGAAAGGCAGCCGCCCTTGCGCTTGCCGTTTCCGCCGCTGCCTCCCCGGCCTAAGAGATATGCTATGAGCAGGGCGATAAGGCCCATGCTGCCGCCGCCCCTGTTGGTGCCCCTGTCCCCAGAGCTGCCGGAGCTGCCCCCGAAGCCGCCGCCCGAGCCTACAGGCCCTGTGCCGAGGCCGCTGCCCCGCTTGAATACGCTGCCGCTGCCGGATATGCGCTTCTGCCGTCCTCCGCTTCCGGGTTTTCTTTGCATTTGTTTATTCCTCCAAATTATATGTGTATATTTGCTATGCCTGTTTTACCACGTCCTTCCTGAAGAAGGCGTAAAGCTTCGGGAAGGCGGGGGAGAAGTCTATGTATCTGTGCATTACCTTTGTATAAAGTCCTATGAGAGTACCGGAAAACAGCGCACACACCACCGTCCCCACACCTATTGCCCTGAGCTTCCCGAAGAATACCAGGGAAAGTATTACGGAGGACAGGCAGCAGCACATGTCGAAGCAGGTCTTTACCCTGTGGAGCTTCCAGCCGAACCGCTCCACGATGCCCGTCACGAACAGCTCATACACCTGCAATGGCAGGTAGGTCTGGAAAAATAAGGCCACGCCCAGCGAGTTTATCAGCATCCCCATTGCGAAGAAGAGTATGCGCTGTACAAGGGTTGCCGCCTGAAGGTCCCGCATCACCCACATTATGCCGTCCAGCACCACGCCGAAGATAAAGGCGGAGAAGAAGGACAGTATGTTCTTCCAGTCAAACCTGCGTACTATTATATAGTACCCTATGAGCAGCACCCCTTGAAGCAGGTAGTCCGCCATGCCGAATGTGAAAAAAGGCACGGCAAGGGATATTATGTAGGACTGTGACGTTACCATTGACATGCCGAGGCCGCCCTTTTCCATAAGCGAAACTCCTAAGGCTATGAAGAAGGTGCCCAGCGCGAAGGCAAGCTCGCCCCACCTATGGAATAGCTTTTTATCCTGCGGTTCACGCTCCACGCTATATTTCCCTCGTATATTCCCTGAGCCACGAAAGTTCTTCCTCCCTCATATTGGGGGCAAGCTTGGCGTAGACCTCCTTATGGTAGGCATTGAGCTGCAGTCTCGCAGTCTCGGTCAGCGTCTCCTCATCTATGGCGTCAAGGTCTATGGGCGCGAAGGTTATGGACCGGAACTCCAGATACCTTGAGCCTGGCTCAGCCTCCACGCACTCCATCAGGTTCTCGTGGCGGACGCCGTATTTGCCCTCGATATATATGCCCGGCTCGTCCGAGGTTATCATGCCGGGGGCGAAGGCCGCGTCCTCGGACTTTACCCGGCGCTGCCCGCGTATGCCGTTGGGGCCCTCGTGTACCGAAAGCATATAGCCTACGCCGTGGCCTGTGCCGTGGTTGTAATCCATGCCCCTGCTCCAGAATGGAGCCCTGGCTATGGCGTCCAGGTTAAAGCCCGCGCAGCCCTTTGGGAACCTGAAGGTGAGCAGCGCAAGCATACTTTCAAGGACTATGGTAAAGGCCTGCTTTTCCTCTTTTGTCAAGGGCCCCAGGGCTATGGTGCGGGTTATGTCGGTGGTGCCGCCCATGTACTGCCCGCCGGAATCCACCAGCAGCAGCCCCTCCGGCTTTACGGGTATATCCGTCTCAGGGGTAGCGGAATAGTGTACTATGGCTCCGTGGGGGCCGTAGCCCGCGATAGTCTCAAAGCTGGGGTACATATACCCTTCCTGCTCTTTGCGGAAGCCCTCAAGCACATCTGCGGCCTGCATTTCGGTATATCCCTCTTTTGCGTGGGTCTTTGCCCAGTGCATGAAGCGGGTAACGGCCACGCCGTCCTTTATGTGGGTCTTGCGCATATTCTCAAGCTCCACGGGGTTCTTTACCGCCTTCAGCAGCTGCACCGGATCCATATCCACCACCCTGCATCGCGCTATGCCCTGATACAGCTTATAGTTCAGTATCGACAGCGCGCACATTACGGCGTCCTTCTCGCCGTAGCGGCCTATGAACTCATATATGGCGTCATATGGCAGTATCTCTGTATCCAGAGCCTTGAGGTGGGCCGCTATGGGGGCCGCCTTGGCAGCATCCATGAATACATATGCCTTCTGCTTTTCAACTATGGCGTAGGACAGGGCCACGGGAAGATACTTTACGTCGTTGCCCCGTATATTGAACAGCCACGCTATATCCGCAAGATCCGTAAATATGCATGCATTGGCATCGCACTTTGCCATCTCGGCGCGGACAGCCCCAAGCTTATCCGATGAGGAAACCCCCGCAAGCTCCATAGGCAGCACATACGCCGGCTCCCTTGAAAGCTCCGGCCTTCCCTCCCAGCAGCCGTCTATCAGGCTACGGCAGTCCTTTAATATGGCTCCGCCCTTTTCAAGCTCCATACCCTCGCTGGCGGATATGGTGCGAAGGTCAGCGCCCAATACGCCTCCCTTTATGTTTTCCGCTATGAACTCATCCACCGTGGGAACGCCCGGCTCCCGCATCTTGAAAAGGTCTATGCCGCTGCCCTCAAGCTGCCTCTCCGCCTGAAGAAAATACCTTCCGTCGGTCCAGAGCCCGGCGCCCCCCTGCCATATGAGCAGAGTTCCCGCGCTGCCCGTAAAGCCCGAAAAGTGCTTGCGTGCCTTGAAGTATTCCTCCGGGTACTCCGAACCGTGGGGGTCTGCCGAGGGTATCAGCAGCATGTCTATATCGGCAGTCTTCATAGCCTTCCTGAGTTTTTCCAGCATATATTTAAGCCTCCTGTCGCTTTTTTAATCATATATAGTTTACACTACGCCACGGTTTTTTTCCAGACGCTATGATGATATTGGGACGGATATGTGTTATTATAGGTGCTGAAATAGTATGGCATGAGATGCCCTTGGAGTAAATTGACATGAGAATTTCCGTAAACGCAGACAACCGGGAATACAGCGTACAGATAGGTCCCGGCATGATAAAGGAAGAGGGCCTGTTCACCGGCTTCCGCAGGGCGGCGGTGGTGACGGACGAGACTGTGGCAAAGCTGCACCTCGATACCATCATGGCCACGCTGGAGCGGGCAAAGGTCAGAGCCGGCAGCATTATACTGCCCCCCGGCGAGGAGATAAAGAGCCGCGACAGGCTTTTCGACATATATTCCGGCCTTATGGACAACCTGATAGGCCGCTCGGACGCGGTGATAGCCTTTGGCGGCGGCACCGTAGGGGACGCGGCGGGGTTTGCCGCAGCCACGTACAGGCGGGGCGTGCCACTCGTACACTGTCCCACCACGCTGCTGGCCCAGGCGGATTCCTCCATCGGGGGAAAGGTGGCCATAGACCATCCCCGGGGCAAAAACCTCATAGGCACATTCTACCAGCCCGTACTGGTGGTGACAGATACAGCCCTCCTTTCCACACTGCCCAGGGAGCACCTCGCCTCCGGCATGGCTGAGGTCATAAAGTGCGGCGCCATATCCTCGGGCGACCTTAACTCAGGGGAGGACGACCTCACCCGAACCGTATACCGCACCGCCATGATAAAGGCGGGCTACGTTCAGGCTGACACCAAGGATACCGGCATTCGCCGGGAGCTGAACTTCGGCCACACCATAGGCCACGCGCTGGAGCGGGCAAGCGGCTTTGAGCTGCTGCACGGCTGCGGCGTATCCATAGGCATGGTAGCCATGGCAAAAATAGGCGAGAGCATGGGGCTGACCGAGCCGGGCACGGCGGAGCAGCTCATATCCGCCCTTTCCGCCGCCGGGCTGCCCACAGAGATGGAGAATATAGACAAAGATGCCTTCCGCGCCGCCATGCTGCTGGATAAGAAGGGGGACGGCGAAACCGTCAACGCCGTGTTCCTGAAAAAGATCGGACAGGCTGCCGTGATCGCCATGCCCATAGGGGAGCTTTGCGACAGGGCGCTGAGTCTGGCCCGATGACGCGGTTTTCCGGGCGGCCCCATGGCTCCGTGACAGCCATACCCTCAAAGAGCGCCGCACACAGATACATGATATGCGCCGCCCTGGCCCAAGGCAGAAGCGTCATACGGGGTCTGCCGGGGGAGCTGCCGGACGACCTGACCGCTACCCTCGACTGCATACGCGCCCTCGGGGCCGCAGCCGTATTCCGGGACGACACCCTTGAAATAACAGGCATAAATGCAAAGCCGGACGTCCTCCGCCTTGACTGCCGGGATTCCGGCGCCACATACAGGCTGCTTTACCCCGTTGCTCCCCTCATTGGGGGGAGGGCGGAGTTTATGCTGTCACCGTCGCTGGCCGCCCGACCAATGGAGCCCGTAACAGAGCTTCTCAAAAGCAAGGGTGTAGCAGCGGAGAAGCTCAGCGTCTCCGGGAGCTTCGGCCCCGGGGAGTTTCCCATAAGGGGAGACGTTTCTTCCCAATATATAAGCGGGCTGCTGCTGGCGCTGTCGCTGCTGGAGGGGGAAAGCCGCATACGGCTCACCACTCCCCTACAGAGCAAAAGCTACGTCGAATTGACCCGGGCTTCGCTCTCCGTATTCGGCGGCGAAAGCCAATGGATGGGCCAGGACACCATACTGGTAAAGCCCCGGCGTCTCAAGGCCGCGGACGTGACCGTTGAGGGGGACTATACCCACGCATCGCTGTTTTTAGCGGCGGGCGCGGTATACGGTCCCGTAACCGTGACGGGCCTGGACCCCGGTTCCATACAGGGAGACAGGGCAATGCTCAGCATACTGGACCGCATGGGGGCAAGGGTGGATATGGGCGGCGGCAGCGTCACGGTATCCCCCGGCCGGCTTCGCGGTATAGACGTAGACGTATCCGACACTCCGGATCTTGCCCCCGCCATAGCGCTGGCGGCTCTGGCGGCAGAAGGCAGCACCGTGGTCAAAAACGGCGGGCGGCTGCGCTTCAAGGAGTGCGACAGGATAAGCGCCATCGCAACCGAGCTTAAAAGGCTGGGGGCGGATATAGATGAGGCTCCCGACGGATTCACCATAAGGGGCGGCGGGAAGCTGCACGGCGCAGCCTGCCTCTGCCATAACGACCACCGCATAGCCATGCTTTTGATAATGGCGGCGGGCCTTTGCGGCGGGATAGAGCTTAATGGGGCGGAGTGCGTCAGCAAATCCGCGCCGGGGTTCTTTGGTGAATACAGACAGCTGGGAGGCAGCATATCATGAGGCCATGGGGAAGCATAAAGCTTGATATCTACGGCGGCTCACACGAAAAGCGGATGGGCCTTACCATGGAGCTGCCAAAGGGGCTGAGGCTGGACGGGGAAATCATTTCCCGGGACATTGAAAGGCGCAGGGGCGTAAGCAAAAAAGGCGTTACCTCCCGGACGGAGGCCGACGTTCCAATATACATTTCCGGCGTGCGCGGCGGCGTGACCACGGGAGATACGCTTCGTGTGGAATTTGAAAATTCGGACTTTAGACCGAAGGATTACGCGGACATATCCTCACTGCCCCGTCCCTCCCACTGCGACTACCCGGCGTACATAAAATACGGCGGCATACCCTCCGGCGGCGGTATATTCTCCGGCCGCATGACGCTGCCTCTGGTATTCGCAGGGGCCGTGGCCCGGCAGCTGCTGATGCAAAGGGGCATGACCGCAGGCGGGCATTATTACGATATCGGCGGAGCTTTGGACTCTCCCTTCGACCCGCTGCAGGTGGACAGACATACGCTGGACAGGTTGAGAGGCTCCGATTTTCCCGTTTTGGAAGTAAGCGCCCGCAGGGCCATGGAGGACAGGATAGGCGAGGCGGCGGAGCGGGGCGATTCCGTAGGCGGCAGCGTGGAGCTTTGCGCGCTGGGATTGCCCGTAGGGACCGGCGGCCCTCTATGGGAGGGGCTGGAAAGCTCAATAGCTTCAATAATGTACGCCGTTCCCGGGGTGAAGGGCGTCGAATTCGGCGCGGGCTTCCGCATGGCGGATATGCATGGCAGCGAAGCCAACGACGGCATAAGGATAAAAGACGGCAAAATAGCCTTCGAGAGCAATAATTCCGGCGGCATAAACGGCGGCATGGCCAACGGCGCGCCTGTGCTTCTCAGGGTGGCTTTCCGGCCTACCCCTTCCATAACTCAGCCCCAGCACACGGTAAACCTGCGGGAGCTGCAAAACGCCCGGATAACTGTAGGGGGCAGGCATGACAGCTGCATAGCCCTCCGGGGCCTGGCTGCGGCGGAGGCGGCGCTGTGTTTGGGAATATTGAACTGCATGGAGGGGCTATGATATACCTCATTGGCATGATGGGCTGCGGCAAGACCACCAAGGGCCGCGCCGCGGCGGAGGCGCTGAAGCTGCCCTTTTACGATATCGACGAAATCATTCAGCGTAGTTCCGGAATGACGATACCCGAAATTTTTAAGGAATACGGCGAGGCGCATTTTAGAAAGATGGAGCAAAAAGCCCTGTTTTCCTTGGAAAACCAGTCCTGCGGCATAGTCTCCACGGGGGGCGGCATAGTGTGCCAAGGTGAGAATATACAATTCATGCGCCGCACCGGTGATATAATCTGGATATTCCGCGATATCGAAGAAACCGTGGCGGATATAGACGCCGCGGACAGGCCGCTCCTTTCTGGCGGAGCGGGCAGGCTCCGGGAGATATTCGCACAGCGACGGCAGCTCTATGAGGACGCCGGGGAACTGTTTTCCGGCAGCGCGGAGGATCTTGCCCGGCTTATTTCTTTAAAACTAAGGAGATAACACTTACCGTATGACTACAAAACGCATGACACGCATCGCCCTCTGCGCGGCCCTTCTCGCCCCCTGCGCATGGCTGTCGATACCCACTCAGCCCCCCTTCACCATGCAGACCTTCGGCGTTTTCCTGACGCTACTGCTTCTGGGCGCCAAGGACGGGGCCATAGCCATAGCGCTGTACATACTGCTGGGCGCTATGGGCGCGCCGGTGTTTTCCGGCTTTAACGGCGGCATGGGGGCGCTTCTCGGGCCCACCGGCGGCTACATAGCCGGTTTCCTGCTCCTATGCCCCATCTATGGCCTGCTCTGCCGCAATAAGGCGGGGCTTTGGGCTAAGGCGCTGGCGCTGTTCCTCGGCCTGCTGGCCTGCTATTCCTTCGGCACCCTCTGGTTCGTAAAGGTTTACGGCGACACGAAGGGGCCCATAACGCTTCTTGCCGCCCTCTCCAAGTGCGTATTTCCCTTCATACTGCCCGACCTCGCCAAGCTGGCGCTGGCTCTGTGGGCAGGGAAAAGGCTGGAAAAATATAGGCAATAAAATAATGATCCCGCGGCAAAGCCGCGGGATCCCAAAAGTTAGACAGAATTTTCAATTAAGCGGTCTGAAGGGCCTGAGATCTGTGTTGAGCAGGTGTCAGGCCATTTAGTTTTGCCTTGATCCTGCGGTTGTTGTAGTAATCGAGGAAGTCGATGAGTTCAGCTTTGAAGTGTTCCGGAGAATCGGAGTCTTGTAGGTAAAAAAGTTCGGTTTTGAGCATCCGGAAGAATTTTTCCATTACAGCATTGTCCAAACAGTTATCTTTTCGGCTCATGCTTTCTGTTGTGCGCCCTTTGCCGCCGCGCCCCCTCTGTTCGATGTACAGTCCTTCCGGGCATTCTTCAAGGTAGATCGTTTCCATGATGAAGCTGGCCCATGCGGCAAACCAAGCTTTCGCTCCTCCTCGATGTGCCTCAGCCTTTCTGCATCGTCTCCACATCCTTTTGATTGAATTCTCCTGTGTATATCCTGTGCGGTATTCCTTTTGACATAAAATATCATCCCTCTCATTAGCAGTATACCATACTGTCTAACAATTGGGGTGCCGCTCATCCTTAGGGAGCGCTCCTTTGTTTTATCATTATTCATTCCTCAGGCGGTAAGTTTATGGTATACTGTATCATAGAAAAGTACAGAAAAAGCGAGGTAAAAATATATGAAGCTGGCAGAAGCACTGTCCGAGAGAGCTGATATACAGAAGCGCATACAACAGCTTCGGAGTCGCCTCAGGCGAAACGCCCTTGTGCAGGAGGGCGAAAAACCCGCCGAGGATCCTCATGCACTCCTGGAGGAGTACGGCCGCCTCTGCGAGAGGTATGAGGAGCTCATACGCCGCACAAACCTCACCAATGCCGCCACGACGGACGGCGGCGAAACGCTGACTGCCCTTCTGGCCCGCCGGGATGCACTCATCGAGCGCATCAGCGGCCTGAATGACTTTCTCCAGGAGGCCAGCAATACCGCAGCACGGGCAACCCGCAGCGAGATAGTCATACGCAGCACCGTTGACGTCTCCGCACTGCAGAAGCAGGCGGACGAACTCTCAAAACAGCTCCGGGAGCTGGACGTGAGGATACAGGGGCTTAACTGGACCACTGAGCTTAAATAAACCCCTGCTTCTTTCTCTTTAAAAAAAGCAGGGGAAAAGCAAAATATGAAAAACCCGCTAAAACTAAGAATGCGTTTTAGCGGCAGCGGTAGCGCCACCGGGCGGGCTTCCTCCCCCGGCGGGAGTAAAATGCCGAAAAGTTACTGGTTCGCGGGGAGCAGCGAGGCGGTTCGAATCCGCTTTACAAATATGCTCAGCATATTTACAACAGCACCGAAACAGAGCAATTTTACTACCGATGAAGCCGACGGAAGGCGCGAGGGCGGGTAAGGGGAAAATGCAAGGATATTTTTAATAAGGAGATAAACAAGATGTCAAAGGTATTGCTCATAAACGGCAGCCCGAATGAACACGGCTGCACCTATACCGCGCTTTGTGAGGTGGCGGCATCCCTTGAGAAGAACGGCATAGAGACAGAGATGCTTTATCTCGGAAAGGCCCCTGTGCCGGGCTGTATAGCCTGCGGGCGGTGCAGGAGGGACGGCCTCTGCTCCTTCGGCGGGCAGGTGAACGACATAATCAAGCGCATAGACGAGTTTGACGGGATTGTAGCAGGCTCCCCTGTGTATTACGCCTCCGCTTCCGGCCAGATAACCTCATTTATGGACAGGCTGTTTTACGCCGCGGGCAGGAAGATGCGTGGGAAAGTCGGCGCGGCCGTGGTATCCTGCCGCCGGGGCGGCGCTTCCGCCGCCTTTGACCAGTTGAACAAGTATTTCTCCATATCCCAGATGCCTATAGCCACCTCCGTATACTGGAACCAGGTGCACGGCAATACCCCGGAGCAGGTGCGCGAGGACAATGAGGGGCTCCAGACCATGCGCTATCTGGGGGAAAACATGGCGTGGCTCATAAAGTGCATACAGGCGGGCAAAGCCGCAGGCGTTGCAGAGCCGGAGCAGGAGAAACGGGTAACCACGAATTTTATTCGATAGGACAGATACGGTATGAAGCTCTTGCTTTTGATAGGGCCGCTGGATAAATTATTGGCGGATAAGGGACTAAGCTGGCTTACCTCGGCGGGAAACATAGCCCTCGCCTTCCTTATAGCCCATGTGGCGGTGAAGGCGGTGGGCAAGGTGGCGAAGACCATAGCCAACGGCCGGTTCAAGAAGGTGCAGGATCAGCCCTACTTTACCCACAGGGTAGATACGGCGGTGTCGGTTGCGGTGAGCATAAGCCGCTACGTGTTTTACTTCATCGCCATAGCGGTATCCATAGGCGAGCTGGGCCTTGCGGGGGCGATGAACTCCATGCTGGCGGCCGCCGGCATAGGCACCCTTGCCCTTGGCATCGGCGCGCAGAGCCTCATCGGCGACATAGTCACCGGCATGTTTCTGCTCTTTGAGGATCAGCTTTCAGTAGGCGACTATGTGTCCATAGGCGGCATCGAGGGCACTGTCGAGGAAATGACGCTCCGCACAGTCACCTTGCAGGGCTGGAGGGGAGAAAAGACCATGATCCCAAACGGTCAGGTTAAGACGGTGGTCAACTACTCCCGCCGGGATTACCTGGCGGTAGTGGAGATGAACATAGCTCAGGAGGCGAACGCGGAAAGGGCAATGGCAATAATGCACGAGGAGCTTGAAAAGGTGATAGCTTCCTTCGGCATAGAGGCTCCCATACAGGACTGGGGAGTAGTGGCTGAGAATGCGGATTCCATGACCCTTCGTATAAGCGTGCCCACGGACGCGACGAACCAGTGGAAGATACAGCGTGGCACCATAGCCGCCGCAAAGAAGCGCTTCAGGGAAGAGGGCATAGATGGCCCTACCGACAGGCATATAATAAAGGAGATCAGATAGCTTGGTAACGGAATTTGACCTTGGGGACAGGATACTCATGAAAAAGCCCCATGCATGCGGCAGCTCGGAATGGACGATTACCCGCACCGGGGCGGATATAAAGATAAAGTGCTGCGGCTGCGGCAGGATAGTGATGCTGGACAGGCAGGACTTCATCAAGAAGGCAAAGAAAAATCTCACGGGGAGCAGCAAAAATGAGAGCGCTCAGAACTGAAAAAAACAGGGCGGAGCACAAGACCTTTTCCGCCGTGAACTGGATATGGGGAGTAGCCATGGCGGCGCTCATGGTGGCGCTGATATTTACCGTGTGGTTCACGGGTATAAGGATAACCGATCCCGGCATGAGCCCCACACTTTATCCCGGCGACGTGGTGCTTTTCGATAAGCTCTCCATGCACCTTTCCATGCCAAAGCGCGGCGAGGCCTATGCCTTCAGGGGCGATGCCGGCACCGAGATAGGCCGCATAGTGGCGCTGCCCGGCGACAGGGTGGCCATGAAGGAGGGCAAGGTGTACATATCCGGCTATCTCCTTGATGAGTCCGCCTATAAGCCCACAGGCAGCTGGGATATGGAAGAGATAACCCTAAAGCAGGGCGAGTTTTTCATAATGCCCGACGACCGTGAAAACGGCCTGCCGGATGCCGCCGCAATGCGCGTAAAGCAGGAGCAGCTCATAGGCCGTGCGGCCATTCGCGTAGCGCCATTCATCACCGTATGCGTGTTTAAGGCAAAATAAAAAGTGGCTTTAAGCCACTTTTTTCAGTCTGTCAAAAAAACCCCAGGGTTGATAAGGGGCCGCAGCCCCTTATGTTTAATCCGGCTCTGACGACATGTGCGTCAGAACGGATGAAAACCTAGAGGTTTTCGTACTTTGCGGATTTTGCCGCCCGGGAGCGAATGCGAGAGGCAAAACCCGTAAAACTCAAAAAAGTGGCATTCAGCCACTTTTTTGACACTCTGTAAAAAGTGGCTTTAAGCCACTTTTTTGCTTATAGCTCCCTGCTCCTGTAGTCCTCCATCGTCCTCGAGAAAAGCTCCTTGGTGGAGGGCGGCGTGTAGCTTATGGAGTTTGCCCCCGCCCCTATGGTGCGGGCTATGCTCTCGCCCGTGGGGCCGCCGGTAGCTATTATTGGCACCGTAGGAAACTTTTCCCGTATGGCGCTCACTACCTCCGGCGTGCGGGCTGCCGCAGACACGTTGAGTATGGATACCCCCGCGTCAAGGCGGGCCTGTATGTCGGCTTTTTCGCTCAGCACGGTGGCGATTATGGGTATATCTATCACCTTGGCCATCTTTTCGATTACATCGTTGGTCATGGGTGCATTTACCACCACGCCTGAAGCGCCCTGGGCCTCCGCGTCCTTGGAGAGGCGCACGGTGCGGTCGCCGCCGGTCATGCCGCCGCCTACGCCGCACAGCACGGGTATGTTTGAGGCCTGTATTATTGAATTTGAAATGACCTGCTGCGGCGTGAATGGGTAGACCGCAAGCACCGCGTCGGCGTTGCAGTTGCGTATTATGGCTATGTCGGTGGTGAATACCAGCGACTTTATGCGCCGGCCGAGTATAACTATGCCGCTGCATTTCCATATTTCTTCGGGCACCGTTACTATGTGGGATCTTAAGTCGCCCGTAACGTGGGGCAGATGCCGTCTTTCCATTTATGTGTCAAGTTCCTTTCTAAACAAAAAAAGCTGCGTGCCTACATCTATAATTCATTATACATGACACAAGCTGCCAGATTCAACACTAAAAAGCTGTTAATTAGGCATATTCACCATATTGCCCTAATTTTCTTCCGAATTCGTTCCATTTCTCGCGAATTTATGCAGATATTCCTACGCATTACTTTGTGAAAATAATGTTTTTACGCTCTTTAACGCAAAATCTGTTTGTCATATTGCAAAATATGTTATATGATAATTAAGGGAGGTGACGGCAATGGAGATGATAAACAAGCGGGGCTACCTGAAAGAGGATTTCCGTCTGTTCCACATAAGGGATCAGGTGGAGCTTGAGCTGGGCTATCACTATCACGAGTTCGATAAGATAGTGGTATTCCTAACTGGCAACGTCACCTACGTGGTCGAGGGCAAGGCGTATTTCTTAAAGCCATGGGATATACTGCTGGTGCCACACAACCAGATACACCGGCCCATAATAGACCCTTCCGAGCCATATGAGCGGATAATACTCTGGGTAAATGCGGACTATCTCCGTGATCACTGTCTGGGTGGGGACGACCTGCGCCAGTGCTTCACCATGGCGGAGGAGAAGAGCTTCAGTCTCATACGACCTGAAAATGCCGACCGTGTGACGCTGATGAAGCAGCTCAACACGGTGGAATCCGCCATGGGCGCACAGGAATTCGGCCATGAGCTGCTCTCCCGCACCACGTTTTTGCAGTTTATGATAGAGCTGAACCGAATTGCCCTCAAGGATCACACCGCCATGGTGAAGGAGGCGTTTCGCAGCGACCCCAAGCTGGAGGAGATAATCGCCTATGTGAACGCCAATCTGGAGAAGGACCTGTCCCTTGAGTCCATCGCCAGGCAGTTTTACATGAGCAAGTCCTACCTCATGCATAAATTCAAAGAGATGACGGGATACAGCGCCCATAAGTACATACAGCAAAAGCGGCTCATACAGGCCGCAGAGCTTATTCGGGACGGGGTGCCGGTAGTAGAGGCGGGCCAGCGCTGCGGCTATGGCGATTACTCCGCTTTCCTCCGCGCCTTCAAGAAGCTGTACGGGGTGAATCCAAGCGATATAAGCTGAAAGGAACGGAAAGAACCGTTCCTTTCAGAGTGTCAAAAAAGTGGCTGAACGCCACTTTTTTGAGTTTTACGGGTTTTGCCTCTCGCATTCGCTCCCGGGCGGCAAACCCCGCAAAGTACGAAAACCTCTGGGTTTTCATCCGTTCTGACGCACATGTCGTCAGAGCCGGATTGAACATAAGGGGCTGCGGCCCCTTATCAACCCCGAGGTTTTTTGACAGACTGAAAGGAACGGAAAGAACCGTTCCTTTAAAATTGTTGTTTTCGTCAGGCTTTTCTTTTCTCTTTGTTTCTTGCTCTTTTCTTTTCGTCCGAAAAGGAAAGAGCAAGAAAACGGCCTCTTCTACACTTACCTAAGCGGGCTGTTCTTAGGTATTATGGGGGACTCCCAGTAAAGCAGCCGCCCTCCGTAGCGTTCGGCGGTGTATATGGCTAGGGTAGTGTATTTATCCAGATCCTCATTGAGCAGGCTGGATATTATGTGAAGCTTTACGCCGTAGGGCAGGTCTATATCCGGATTGAACTCCGCGTCTCCTATGGCGAAGCCGGAAAGGCGGGCCTCCTCAGCAAACCGGGGCACAAGCGTTTCAAGGGAAAAGGCCATGTGCAGCGTCAGCCGCCGGACAGCGGTTATACAGTCGCCGTTTTTGCGGTAGAGCTGGGCGTTTTTGCGGTTGGTCTCGGTGTAGTACTTGGCGGCGTCGGGGTACAGAAGGTTCAGATAGGTGTTCCATTCCGGGTCGTCGCTTGCGCCGGCCGTGCAGTAAAGATACCGCTCCCTGTCCGCCATGTCGTCGAGCGCCTCAATACGGGAGGCCTTGTCGGTGTAGAAGAACATCACCCGGCGGTAGGCGTCCTCTATATAGCCTGCGTACAACGCCTTAAGGTCGCTTTCACACTTCTTTTCCAGACGGCCTATGTGCCGCCTGCCGCGTCCGTTCAGCTCCGCGCCGTCCTTCATTTCGCAGCGCATATGCAGCAGCACCGGTCTGTTCTCATATGGCGCCTTGTCAAAGAAACGGGTATCTACGGCGAACTCCGCCGGATCCCCATCCATCTGCCAATCGTAGTAATACCAGCTGGTCTCTGCCATATCCACCTCCGTTTACTCAAAAGGGGCGAAAAAACGCCCCTTTGAAGCTTCGATGTTGAATTAATACTCCAATACGGCCTTTATCCTGCGCACGCCGGAGCTGGAGGCCTCCTCCTTCTTGATCTTGAAGTGTCCCAGCTCGCCGGTGTTGCCGGCATGAGGGCCGCCGCAGATTTCCTTGGAGAAGGTGCCCATGGTGTATACCTTTACGCGCTCGCCGTACTTGTCGCCGAACAGGCCTACCGCGCCTTGCTCCTTCGCCTCGTCTACTGTCATTTCCTCGCAAGTGATGGGTGCCTTGGCCTGTATCCACTCGTTGACCAGATCCTCTACCTGCTGAAGCTCTTCCTTGGTGAGCTTGCGGCCAAAGCTGAAATCGAAGCGAAGACGCTCGGCGGTTATGTTGGAGCCCCGCTGGCTGATGGTGCTGTCGTTGAGCACCTTGCGCAGCGCCGCCTGAAGCAGATGGGTCGCGCTGTGGAGGCGTGCGGTCTCTAAGCTGGTATCCGCAAGGCCGCCCTTAAAGCGCTGCTCTGCGCCGGCCTGGCTCTTTTTCTGGTGCTCCTCAAATGCTGCCTTGAAGCCCTCCACGTCCACTTTGAGGCCGTTTTCCTTGGCCAGCTCCTCGGTGAACTCTATGGGGAAGCCGAAGGTATCGTAGAGGTGGAAGGCGGTGGCGCCGTCTATAACGCCGTTTTCAAAGCTGCCCTTTATGCGCTCGAATTCCCTGGTGCCGTTGCGCAGGGCCTTCTGGAAGCGTGTTTCCTCCTTGTCCAGCTCGGTCATGATCTTTTCGCGGTTGGCGGTAAGCTCGGGATATACCTCGCCGTACTGCGCTATCACGGCGTCGGCGACGGCATCCAGCTTGTTGTCGGGTATGCCAAGCTGCATTGCGAAGCGGATAGCCCGGCGGATAAGGCGGCGGAGTATGTAGCCCTGATCCACGTTGGAGGGGGTTACGCCCCTGGGATCCCCAAGTATAAAGGTGGCGCAGCGAATATGATCCGCCACGATTCTGAAGGCGCGGGTAATCTCGGGGCTGTCCTTGTAGTGCTTGCCGGAAAGCTCCTCAATGGTCTTTATTATGCCGGTGAAGGCGTCGGTATCGTATACGCTCTCAACGCCCTGAAGGGTGGCGATGGTGCGGTCGAGCCCCATGCCGGTATCGACGTTGTGCTGAGCAAGGGGGAGGTAGCTGCCGTCCGCCTGCTTGTTGTACTCCATGAAAACGTTGTTCCAGATCTCCAGGTACTTGCCGCAGTCACAGGAGGGGTTGCACTCGGGGCAGCACTTCGGCTTGCCGGTGTCGTAGAATATCTCAGTATCGGGGCCACAGGGGCCGGTGATGCCGGCGGGGCCCCACCAGTTATGCTTTTTGTCGAGGTAGAATATATGGGAAGGGTCTACGCCCATCTCTACCCAGCGGTCGTGGGAATAGGTGTCCCGGGGAGCGTCCGCATCGCCCGCGAAGCAGGTGAAGTACAGCTTGTCCTTATCTATGCCAAGCCACTTGTCGCTGGTGAGAAATTCCCAGGAGTAGGCTATGGATTCCTTTTTGAAGTAATCCCCCAGGGACCAGTTGCCCAGCATCTCGAAGAAGGTGCAGTGGGAGGTATCGCCCACCTCGTCTATATCGCCGGTGCGGATACACTTCTGAACGTCCGCAAGGCGGGTGCCCTCAGGGTGCTTTGCGCCCATGAGGTAGGGAACGAGGGGGTGCATGCCCGCGGTGGTAAAGAGCACCGTGGGGTCATTTTCGGGTATAAGGGAGGCGGAAGGGATTATGGCGTGGCCCTTTTCCCGGAAAAAGTCAAGGTAAAGCTTGCGAAGCTCGGATGATTTAAGAAGACGCATTATTTTACACCTCGCGTGATAAAATTAACGGTTTTTGCGTACAGCAGTACAGAATAAGTATATCCTTTCCACCACGCAATTGTCAATGTAATGTATAATAGTAGTTAAGTTGTCAAGGGGTGATATTTGTTCACTTGTAAACTCTTCTATGCCGGGATATAATCAAAGCATGAAAAGCAATATCATAAGACGGTACCGGAGGAAGCTGCGCAGGGTACAGCTGAACTTCAGGCGAATGAATTTCACACTCATAGGCGATGAGGGCAAGCCATGGCGCAGGGCAATAGCTATTGCCGCAGGCGTGCTTTTGCTGCTTGTGGCATTGATATTCGGGCGGGCGGAAAGGCAGCTAATGTCCTCTGCGGAGGTAAAGACGGTGCAGGAGCGGGGCGTGCTTCGCGTAGGGGTGATACCGGATATGCCAGGGGCAGAGCTGGAAAAGGAGCTGGGCCGCAGGATAGCGGCGAAGCTGCTCCCGGACGCCGATCCCGAGAGCCGCATAGATTTCAGGGACGTGACTACAATGACTGCCGGCGCCAATATAGACGACGGCACCGTGGATATGGTAATAGCCCATATGGCCAGCCAGATGTCCGCCAAATACACCTATTCCGACAGCTACTATACCGAGGAATGCATACTGGTGGTAAAGACCGGTACCAGCGCCTTTGCGCTCAAGAGCTTTACCGTAGGGTATATACAGTCCAACAGGCTGAGAAAGACCGCGGAGGATATAACGCTCGGAGATTACCTTGCGGCAAACAGCTCGCTGGATATAGACAAAAAGAGCTATGCTTCCTACCCGGATATGCTCTCCGCCCTTGACAGGGGCGAGATAGGCGGCGCGGTGCTGCCCCGGCAGGTGTTTAATGAGCTCCGCACACAGTATCCCATAACCGAGACCACGCTCGTTATAGGTACGATAGATTATAAGGTGATGTGTCCCGGAGACAGCACGGTGCTTTCGGAGCTGGCGTCGATAGTCATAAGGCAGATGCGGGATTCCGGGGAATTAAAGGAACTTTACGCTCAATATGGGTGGTAGCAAAAAATATACATATATTGTATAATAGATACATCCAACGCAATTCGTACTCATCATAAATGCACATATAATAAACTTTCAGGAGGAACTAACGTGAACAGCAAGGTAGACCTTTGGATAGAACAGCACAGCGAGGATATGATAAAGGATCTTCAGAAGCTGGTGAGCTTTAAGAGCGTCAGCCATGCGGAGCTGGCACAGCCCGGCGCCCCCTTCGGAGCGGAGTGCAAGAAGGCCCTTGAACACATTCTGGGCATCTGTCACGGCTTTGGCTTTGCGGATATCGATATGGAAGGCTATATAGGCTACGCGGATTACGGCACGGGGGACGAGACTCTGGGCGTGCTGATGCACCTGGACGTTGTACCCGAGGGAGAGGGCTGGAGCAGCGACCCCTTCGCCGCAAACATAATCGACGGAACCATGATAGGCCGCGGCGTGCTGGACGATAAGGGCCCCGCCATAACCGCAGTATACGCTCTTGCCGCCATAAAGGCCGCCGGACTGCCCTTCAAGCGCAAGGTACGCCTTCTGTTTGGCTGTGACGAGGAGGTGGGCATGGGCTGCCTCAAGCACTACATCGCCAACGAGAAGCTGCCCGACATGGCCTTCTCTCCCGACGCCGAGTATCCCCTGGTAAACGCAGAGAAGAACATATTCCAGGCCCGCTACGCCAAAAAATACAGCTCCGGCATAACCCTCAAGGCGGGCACCGTCGTAAACGCCGTACCCGGCAAGGCCGTGGCCACGGTACCCTGCTGTCCCAAGTGCGTTGAGAAGGCCATAAACGGGCAGGAGGGCTTCGCCGTTGAAGCAATAGAGGGCGGCTCAAGGATAACCGCAACCGGCGTGGCGGCTCACGCCTCCATGCCCGAAAACGGCAAGAACGCCATACAGATGCTGCTGGGCCTCCTGACAAAGCTGGAGCTTTCCGAGGAGGACGGCCTCGCGGTTGAGAGTCTTTACAGAACCTTCAAGATGGAGGTACACGGGGAAACAGTGGGGCTCGATTCCGCCGACGAGTCCGGCAGGCTTACGCTGAACCTCGGCCTCATGGACTGGAACGAGAAGGGCTATGCCCTCAGCATAGATATCCGCGCCCCCATGTGTACCGGCCACGAGAAGCTGCTCCAGAAGCTGGATGCCGCCTTTGATAAGCTGGGTGCGCACCGGGAATACGAGTCCTTCAGCCTTGGATACTGCGTGCCTGAGGATAGCGAGCTTGTAAGCAAGCTCCTTTCGGCCTACCGTGAGCGCACCGGGGATCACAACCCTCCAAAGCGCATAGGCGGCGGCACTTATGCACGCCATTTGAAAAACGCCGTAGCCTTTGGCCCCGAGCGGGATGACCGTGAGAACCGCATACACATGGTGGACGAGGCGGTGCCGGTAAAGGATCTTATCGAGAACGCCAAGCTGGTGGCAGACGGCATAATGGCGCTGTGCTGTGAGTAATTCAGTGCATTATGGGCTGCTGAGCGCGGCAGCCCGTATTTTTTTCGCATTTTAAGGGGGGGAGAAAATATGAAAAATAAAGCCCTTACGGAGCTCAGACGTTATGCTGTAATGACTCTGGGCTGCCTGATATACGCCGTATCCATAGCCATATTTCTTGATCCCAAGGGGCTTGCCCCCGGAGGCGTTACCGGTATCGCAATAATGGTCAGCTACGCCACGAAAATACCGACCGGCACACTTGTGCTGCTCATAAACATACCGCTCCTTGCCATAGGCGTATGGAAGTTCGGAAAGCAGTTTTTGTATTGTACGGTGTTTTCCACGGTGCTGTCCTCCCTTATGATAAACGGCCTTTCGGGCGTTGTGGTGCCCACTGACGACCAGCTTCTCTGCGGCGTGGTGGGCGGCGCGCTGATGGGCCTGGGCATGGGCATGGTGTTTACCCAGGGCGGCACCACCGGAGGCTCGGATATAATCGTAAAGCTATTGCGCATAAGGTTCCGCTACCTTAAGACCGGCATAATATTCGCCATAACGGATACGGTGATCGTCGCCTGCTCCGCGCTGGTGTTCAAAAACATAGAAAACGGCCTGTATGCGGGCATATCCCTCGCCGTGCAGACGATAGTATTCGACCTTGTGCTCTACGGTCCCGATGAGGCCAAATCCCTGCTGATAATAAGCGACGAGGCGAGGACCGTGGCCCGCCGGCTGATGGACGAGCTGGACGTGGGGGTGACCTACCTTAACGGAATTGGGGCATATTCCAACAGCGAAAAGCTGGTCATACTCTGCGCCATGCGAAAGCAGCTTTTCCCAAAGGCGCGCACCATAGTCAAAGAGGTGGACCCGGGCGCCTTCATGATAGTATCCAGCGCCAACGAGATATTCGGCGAGGGGTTCAAGGATCACTTCGGAGAGGAGATATAAGCAAAGCAAAAAGGAGCGGCATTTTGAACTGTCCCCCAGAGAGCGGACAGATGAAAAGGAACCTATGTCGAAAGAAGAAAAATCAGATGAACTGGCGCCACAACTCAAGCGGCGTCAGTTTTGTTTTGAACTTATTATAAAAGAATATGAAGTTGTCAATGAGCAGTTGCGCTTCTTGTATAGATTGCTGCTTGCACTGCCTGAGAAACTCGGCTTTCAGTATTCCAAAGAAGTTTTCAGCCATGGCGTTTGCATACAACGGCGGCGAAGTTGTCAAAGTCAGATTTGCTCTGATCATAAGTATCTACTGCCATTTGCTCTGCTTTTACAAATATCACTTTACAAACTTTTCAGGAAATAGACAACAGAAGCAGTAACCATACGCTGTCTCCAAATCTTGTCGTAAAACGCGTGTTAAACTGTTGTTACATTCGTGGATGACAAGAGTACTTCGTATCAAATCTGCCGCTGTTTTATTGCCTCCCGGTGATCAGACCCTTTATGCTTATATATGTTCTGTTCTCAGCCTTCTCCACCTAATTAAATTCTGCTCTATTTTACTCAGCTTTCGAGTTTACACAAAATTGAGATATACCTCGAAATTTGGTCTTTATCCGTATGGTGACTTACACATTGGGTTATTGTGCGGTTTTGTTCTAGTTATTTGTGTAATTGATGTGAGTATAAAGCTCCATATAATGAACATCATTTTCAAGTTGTTGACTTAAAGCTTTCGCACCTGTAGTAATTATAGCGGCCATCTCAATTGTTCGCTTCACGATGCTTTGAGCAGTTTTGAGTGATATACTAATATCGGTCGTACCCATTTTTGCCTTCGTACTGAGTTCAGTGCCGTTTGGGCCGTCTGCCCAGGCACCGCTGCTAAAATATGAACCGTCAGGCGATATATATATGCAATCCAAAAGGGCGCAATGGCGCATTATGTCCATTGCGCAGAGTTCCTGTCCCCCTGGGAAATCACCCCCCTGCGCTATAAGCCCCACTGCCTTCGAATGGCGCATACAAGTTACGGGGTAATATCCAAACAGCGAATTACCAAGCCTATCCATGAAGGTTTTCAGTTGGCCCGGTATGCCGGCATGGTATACTGGAGTGCAGTATATGATACAGTCAGCATCTAGCCACAACTGACGTAGTTCATCAAAGCTATCATTGAATACACAATTGCCGCCGTTAGTATAGCATTTGAGGCAGCCGCAACACGCATTGAAACGCTTGCCAGAAAAGTTGTATTTTTTAATCTCTACAAGAAAAGGGCTGCTTTTAACTGCCTCTAGAGCTCTATTCATTATATATGAAGTATTGCCATTAAGACGTGGGCTCGCCGAAATGGTTAGCAATTTTATCCTGTGCATAGCATACATCCTCCGTATAACTCGTATGAATTATAGCACAATAATAATGCAAAAAGTGAAATAAGTCAATATAACATTAGACAAATAGAAAAATTATGATATAATAATACCAGATAATATCATTATGCGGGGGCAAAAATGCAATATTCGGTAGATCCGGTTATAACAAGAGATGATATTCGAATGGATGCCAACGTGACATATTTTCAGGCTCCGGCTTTCGGTGGATTGGTGACACAGGATCTTAAGCTGACCGTAGTTTATCACAGATTTGAGGATATGCGGTTTAACGAGGAAAACGGTGGCCGGGTAGGAGTGTGCGATCAATGGCACAGAGAAGACCAGCCCACAATTCCTGCAATAATATGGATTTGTGGGGGTGGCTGGATAGTAACGGATAGGAACAACTATCTGCCCAATATTATGCCTCTGGTGCATCGAGGATATGTACTTATTACAGTGGATTACCAAGGCTGCAACGAGGCACGATTTCCGAGTCAATTGGTACAGATAAAGGCTGCGATACGGTATATAAGGGCTAATGCGAGAAAGTATCATATCAATTCCCATAGAATAGGAATAATGGGCGAATCGGCGGGGGGATATTATAGTCATCTTGTGGGAGTAACCGGAGAGACGAGAGAATTTGATGTGGGATCAAATCTTGAGTATTCCAGTAAAGTGCAGGCGGTATGCGCCTGGTACGGCCCAGCAGAGTGTTCATTGGATGAATATTGCGGTATTAAGTATCATCACTATCTTAAACTGGGAGGAAAAATATCGCTGGATAGCGACATTGCCAAACGAGCGAACCCAAAGATGTATATAAACAAGGAAACCCCGCCCTTTCTGCTTCTCCATGGAGAAAATGATACCTGTGTGCCAATATCCAGAGGTGAGGAAATGTATAACGCTCTTGAAGAGAAAGGCGTGGATGTTACTCTCGTCAGGATACCCGGTGCGGGTCATGCAGACATCAGGTTTTTTCAGCCTGAGATTATGGACATAATAGGGAATTTTTTTGACAAGATATTAAAGCGATAATCAGACCGTTACAATATTTATGCCTGAATCAGTAATTTCCCGCAGATGCTCATCAGGTGTTTCGTTACCACATATTATTATGTTAATCTCACTAACAGGTGCAAAACAACAGAATGCGGTTTTTCCAAATTTAGAATGATCGCTTAAAAGGATATGCTTTCTGCTTATGGAAAGCATTTCTTTTTTTATGGGAATTTCGTCACTATTGGTTATCATACATCCTCTATCTATAGTTATAGCGTCACAAGCCATAAAACTTATGTCTGCTGAAAGATGCTGCAGAAAATCATCATGCATATAGTTGCTCAACGTATAGTAATTGGGTCTCACGAAGCCACCCGTAACAAATACCGAAATTTTTTCGCCATTGCGCATTTCAGTAGCTATGCGTAGGTCGTTGGTTATGATCTGCAGATTGGGTATATGCAGCAGATCACGACACATTTCAAATACGGTAGTGCTACTGTCTAAAACTATTGTCATGCCCGGCTTGACCAAGGAAGTTGCGTAGTGCGCTATGCGTTTCTTTTCCTCTGTATTGAGTTGCACCTTTTCGGAGTAAGGTTCGTCTATCTTTATAAGATTAGGATAAGAGGACAGAGTAGCTCCGCCTCGGACTATCTGTATGCGGCCTGCGTCATCCAGGTTCTTCAAGTCACGATATATAGTGGCTCTTGAAGTGTTTAGAGCAGCCTGTAACTCCGAAATACTGAGCACACTGTGCTGTGCTAAAAGAGATTCAATTTTTTGATAGCGCTCTGCTTGTAGCATAGTTACCTCTTAGATTATGTTATGTTGATAAGATTATATTACTATATGTGTGAGACAAAAACAAGTCATTTAGGATAAAATGTCTCATGTGAAAAATATCATGTCAGGAGCTCATTCAGAAAACCGATGGGGAGATAAATATGAAAAACAGATTAGTCTCGAATGATATCATAAAAACTCGAAATTTATCAAAAAAGTATTGCAATATGTCTCAACTTACTGTATATTAGAAGCATAAACGAGTCAGAGAAAAGAATCAAAGTCGGTCAATGAATAAACAGCATATAAGTCAAAGCAGTAAAGGAGAACAATCGTGAGTTGGTTAAAAGATGTAATAGGTACAGAAAAAGCGATAATCGCTATGTGCCATTTGCAGGCTATGCCCGGCGATCCTTATTACGATAAGGCAAGAGGCATGGATTATGTGGTTGAAGCGGCTTATCATGATTTGAAAGCATTGCAGGATGGCGGCGTTGATGCGGTTATGTTTTCAAATGAATTTAGCTTACCCTATCTTACCGAGGTACGTACCGAAACGGTTGCAGCGATGGGCAGGATTATAGGTCAGCTGATGCCTCATATAAGAGTTCCTTTTGGTGTGAATGTGCTATGGGATGGCAGTAAGTCTTTAGATCTGGCTGCGGCAACGGGGGCAAAGTTCGTACGTGAGATTTTTACCGGTGTATATGCAAGCGACTTCGGCTTCTGGAATACTAATTTCGGTAAGACTGCTCGGCACAAAATCGAAATAGGCGCAGAAAACGTAAAGCTTCTGTTTAATATAGTACCCGAAGCTGCAAAATATATGGCGACGCGTGACGTGGTAGAGATAGCTAAGACAACAGTGTTCAATTGTCACGCCGATTCGCTTTGCGTATCCGGTCTTACCGCCGGTGCGGAGACGGATTCCCAGATACTGGCGAAGGTAAAGGCTGCTGTTCCAGACACAGTAGTATTCGCCAATACCGGATGCCGTCCCTCCAACATAGAGCGGCAGCTTAGCATAGCGGACGGTGCGGTAGTAGGCACGACATTCAAGGTAGACCGCAAGTTCGAAAACCAGGTTGATATAAAGCAAGTTATCGAGTTTATGGATATAGTGAAAAGCTTCCGTGAGGAAAAGTAAGAAGAGTTTAATGCGAAAGCATAAAACATAAAAATCAAAGGAGGAAAAACAAATGAAGAAGCTTGCAAGCGTAATCCTTGTGCTGTTTATGACCATCGGCGTATTTACTGCATGTGCACAACCCCAGCAGAGTACCGCTGCAAAGGAACCTGTAGCTGAGCCTGTGACCGATGAGAGTGGCGTAGAACATGAGCCCGTGACCATCTCCTATATGCGCCATGAGATAATTGATGACACAATGGAGAGGCAGATAATCTCTGAGTTCCAGGAAAAGTATCCGTGGATCACTGTCGAAATCATGAATATTCCTTCTCATGAGACGTACAACAAGTTGCTGCTGTCATCACAGGCCGGTAATCCGCCTGATGTATTCTGGTCCTTCTGGACGGCCGGTGCTGCTGCAAACGGTCTCATGGAAGACCTTGGACCCTATGTTAGCGAAGAGGATTTGGCCGACTTCAACAAAGACATGCTGGGTATATGCGAGCTTGACGGTGTACTGTATGCTCTACCTTGGCGCTCTAGTTCAAACATCTACATGTGCAACGTAGATGTAGTGAAGAATGCTGGACTGGAAATGCCCGATGATAAGAACTGGACATGGGAAGAGTTTAAGACTTTCATAAAGGCAATACATGACAATTCTGGAAGCGACGTGTACGGTCTTGGTTTTGCTGGTGCCAGCTCCGATGCAGGCACTGAGTGGGAATTTAAGCCTTGGCTGCTCACTGCAGGTGGACACATGATGAACGAGAACAATACCCGTGCTGCTTTCAATAGTCCTGAAGGAGTCGAAGCACTCACCTTCCTTTGCAATCTGGTCAAGGAAGACCTGGTGCCTCCCGGAGTAACTGGCACCAATACATCTATATTAGAGGAGATGCAGGCTTCAAATAAGCTCTGCATGTGGCAGGACGGCGCATGGATGCTCTCTACAATGCGTGAAAATCACCCAGACCTCAATATGCAGGCGCTTTATCTGCCCACTAAGGACGGATATCGTGGCAACATTGCTGGCGGTACTGCAATAGGTATGGCAGCGAAGTCTCAGCATAAGGAAGAAGCATGGCTGTTTATAGAATTCCTGTGTAGCAAGGAAAATATGCTACGCTGGTGCACCGCAGTAGGTGCCCTGTCTGGCCGCGAGTCCAACTGGACCGATGAGTATTACCAGACTCATGACTGGCAGGTAAACATCGACCAGCTTAAGAATTCCGACAATATATTCCCCGCTAACGCCTACTATGACAACGAGACCCTCAACCAGATCCTACGCGATTACCTCGGCGCCGCATATTCTGGGCAGATGACTCCCGAGGATGCGCTCAACGCAGCAGCGAATGAATGGAACGAAATTCTTTCCGAGCACTATCCCGATTAATTTATAACAGCGGGTAAACGCACACCAATCTTTTTGTGAGACGAGTGGGTGCTTGGCACCCGCCCGCCTCACCTATCTCATCGGGAGGATGCAATGGATTATTTTAAAATTGGGAAAAAGAAGATAAACCTCGGATATTTATTCATATTGCCCGGTGTTTTATTCTTTGCCGTTTTAGCTGTATACCCAGCACTGTATGTTTTGTACAGTAGTATGTTTCTTTCGGGAAAAGGGTTTGATGCTGTGCCGGCATTTCAGGGTCTGAAGAATTTTAAAGAGATACTAGGGTATACATCCTTTGGTAAGATATTTGCCAACACGTTCGTTTATGCCGGTGGATGTACTTTGTTGCACATGGGAGGAGGATTGATAATGGCATTATTGCTGAATTCTGAAAAGGTCAGCATAAAATTCCGACATATATTCCGCACGCTTATTTTGGTTCCGTGGGCAGTAACACCATCAGTGGTCGCCATAGTTTCCAAGCTGTTTTTTCATGGTGCCGTTGGTCCAATAGCTGTAATATTGAAAATGCTCGGATCAACTGTGGAATTCGACCCATTGGGCTCCACAAGTACAGCAATGATAACGGTAATACTTACCAATGCTTGGAAATTCATGCCCTTTTACTTTCTTATACTGCTTGCTGCGCTGCAATCCATAGATAAGGGATTATATGAAGCTGCCAGTATAGATGGAGCAAGCAAGATAGGACAATTTTTCCATGTAACCCTCCCACAGATCAAAAACAGTGGTTTGACGCTTTTAATATTTGACTTTGTTATCAATGCAGCATATTTTGACATAACGTGGATAATGACCCAAGGAGGGCCGATGAAGGCTACTGAAACTCTGGCTACCCTTGCCTACAAGACTGCCTTCCAAAGCTATAAGATAGGTGAAGCATCGGCAATGGGTGTTATGCTATTTGTGATATCGGTACTGTTTACAATAGTAGTTCTGCGTAGCATAAACAAGGAGTAACGCTATGGATTGTGTGCGTAAAAAGATGATAGGAAAAGTAATAGTATATGTTGTCATCATACTGGTAACGCTTATAAACTTATTTCCATATATATGGATGGCGGTCAACTCTTTTAGGGATTCTGCTGAACCGCTGACTAGTTCTCTCATACCGCATAGCTGGTCTTTAAAATCCTACATAGATATTTTCACCGCAGGATCACAGCAGACGGCTAACACACTGGTGGCTATGAAGAATTCATTCATGGTATCTGCTCTTTCAACACTGCTCACATCTTTTCTGGCAATACTGTCGGGCTATGGTTTTTCCATATTCCGTTTCAGGGGTCGGAGTTTTCTTATGGCATTCCTTATAAATATGCGTACCTTCCCTGGAATATTGCTTGCAATATCTCTGTTTGTAATGGCGGGCAAGGTGGGGCTTTTTGACACTTTTCTAGTGCTGATTCTGGCAAATACCATGATGAATTTGCCGTTTGCCATATGGAACAATATATCAATCATAGATAGCGTACCTATGGAAATCGAAGAGAGTGCAATGGTGGATGGACTGAAACGGGTGCCTGCGATAATGAAAATAGTGTTCCCAATAGCAGCTCCTGGTATAGTGGGCACCATAGCATACACATTTATTCTTACTTGGAATGAATATTTGTTTGCCACGAACTTTATTTCATCTGCATCTAAGGAAATGATAACTACCAGAATAGCTGCATCCGTGGGGCAGTTTAATACCGACTTCTCACTGCTGCTCTCAACGTCAATGTTGGCATCTCTTCCACTTATTATACTGTTTCTTGTAATACAAAAGTATATAGTGGCGGGACTTGCAATGGGTAGCGTAAAAGGATAAAAGGAGAATAGACAGACGATGTTTACTGTAAAGGATTACTGTAAGTGCTGTAAGGATGATGCTTATGGCGGAAGCATAGAACTAGTGAACGCAGGAATAGATGCATTGCTCAATGATATTGAAGCAGGTGAATATCAAAACGCTGCAGAACTCTGCGATGCATTGGAAGCATATGTTGATGACATATTGCTTGTTTCCACATCTGTATTGCCGCTTATAAACCTATTAATAAAGGTTCTGAGATTTTCCCGGGTACACCGCAGTATACAGAGTGCCGAGGAGGTAAAAAGAGCGGCCGCTGATATGCTGCGAAACCACAAGGAGAACCAGGAAAACAGTACTGCAAATATAGGTGTGTATGGTTCCAGAATGATTAAAGATGGAGCAAAGATAGGAACCTTTTCCACCAGTGGCTCTGTGATGGCCATATTGAAGGAAGCGGTAAAGACTGGTAAAGAATTAGAGGCGATCTGCTTTGAGGCAAGGCCTCATAACGAGGGTTATAGAACTTTGAGAGAAATATCTGAACTGGGTATATCCACAGTACTGGGGGTAGATGCTCTTATATGTTGTCTCATACCTAAGTGTGATATATTTTTAATAGGAGTGGATGCTATAACGGTAGACGGCTCAGTATATGCTAAGACCGGCTCTTACCTTGCCGCTCTTGCTTGTAAAGAGTTCAACATACCATTCTATGTGGCTGCGGATACCAGCAAATTCGATACTATGTCGTTATATGGCTTCCCACTTAAGGATAGCGACAGACCGGCAAACGAGGTTACCGAGGATATTTTCCCCGAATGTGCACATATACGCAATGTAAGCTTTGAACTGGTTCCCCCACAGCTTATAAGAGGTATAATAACTGAAAAGGGAATAGTGAGCCCTGGGGCGATAGTTTCAGTAACAGGGATGATAGATATGGACGATTATACAATAGAAAAGCTGGCAGCGTGGATAAACACAAGCCGAAAATGCTGATAGAGGTGCTATTATGGATGAAAGATGGACAGAACTGGCAAAGGTGCTTGTCAATTATTCCGTAAAAGTACAGCCAGGCGACCGTGTGTTGATAACCATGATGGAGACAGATACATATCCTTTGGCTAGAGCGTGTTATCAAGAGGCTATACGGGCTGGCGGAATGCCATTTATTGAATTCCAATCCGTATATCTTGAACGAGATCTTATGAAGCTTGGAAATGACGAACAGGTAGCCTGGGTAAACGAAATGCACCTGCATGGCATGGATTGGGCAGATTGCTACATAGGGTTGCGCGGTGCCCGAAATCCCAGCGAGTTCAGCGGTATCGACTCAGGAAGGCTGGCCTCCCATAAAAAGGCTATGGGCGTAATATCTGCACGACGTTGTGACGCTACCCGTTGGGTACTTACCAGGGTACCTAATGAATCTTTTGCCCAGCAGAGCGGCAAGGCTTTGGATGACATGATGGACTTTTATTTTGCATCTACCACCTGCGATTACGAGGCTACGCTGGACTTTCTTACCAAGGTAAAGGCATTATATGACAGGGGAACCCAAGTACGCATAGTAGGCAAGGATACGGATATAACCTTCAGCACTAAAGGAAAGATCTATGAGCTAGGCGACGGCAAGTGCAATATACCTGATGGCGAGATATTTACTTCTCCTGATGAAACCACGGTAAACGGCTATATATACTTTGAGTTTCCCGGCGTATATTCCGGAAAGAATATATACGGAATACGCCTGGCATTTGAGAACGGTGTACTTACCGAAGCAAGATCGGATACCGACAATGAACTGCTCCAGGGTATACTACACATGGACGAAGGTGCTTGCAAGGTTGGAGAGTTCGGCATAGGGTTGAACTATAACATAACTGACTATTGCTATGATATACTATATGATGAAAAGATTGGCGGTACAATACATCTTGCTATGGGGCGAGCCTATACTGAATGTGGGGGAAAGAATTATTCCGCGTTGCATTGGGATATAGTAAAAGATCTCAGGCAAGAGGGGTCAGTATACGTTGACGGAGTGAAAATAATGGAAAAGGGAAAATATATATTCCCTAAAGAGCAATAAGATGGGTAAATATTCCTTAGGAGTCGATTTTGGTACGCTGTCAGTAAGGGCGGCGCTGTTCGATGTAATGGACGGAAGCGAGTTGGGTACTACGGTAGTGGAATACCAACATGCTGTCATGGATACGGTTTTGCCGGATGGCACATTGCTACCTCCTGAATATGCTATACAGGATGTAAGAGATTATTGGAATGCCCTTGATCAGCTAATACCTAGCGTAATGACAAAGTCCCGTGTTGACAAGAGGGATGTTATAGCTATGGGTATAGACTTTACTGCTTGTACCATTTTACCTGTAAAGGCAGATGGCACCCCTTTGAGTTTCCTTAAGGAGTTTGTTTCTATACCACATGCCTGGGTAAAGCTTTGGAAACATCATGCCTCAAAAAAGTATGCAGAGAGAATAACTGATATTGCTGACAAGCTGGAGGAGACCTGGCTCCTTCGTATGTATGGTGGTAAGCTTTCGCCCGAGATGATGCTATGTAAAGCATTGGAGATATATGAGGAAGCACCAGAGGTGTATGCAGCAGCCGACTACATTATAGAGGCGTGCGATTACATAACTTGGATGATTACAGGAAGATTCCATCGCAGTGAAGCTGCGGCGGGAATATGCGGTTGCTGGCGCAAAGGATATGGATATCCTTCAAAGTATTTCTTGAATACCCTTTCCCCCGGATTTGGCGATATCAGCGAAAGCCGATTTTCCGGTGTGCATTTGCCGATCGGAAGTGCTGTGGGAAAACTTTTGCCGAAATATGCAGAAAGATGGGGCCTGTCTGATAAAACGACTGTGGCTGTTGCATTGGTGGATTCCCAGGCGGCGGTACCCGGAGCGGGTATAGGTGAAGAGGGGAAAATGCTGGCCACCATGGGTACATCTACGGTATATATGACGCTGGGGAAAGAGCCTGTGTACGTTAAGGGTATGGGTGCTTGTTCTCAAGACAGCATATTGCCGGGGTTTTATGCTTATTCCGCGGGCCAAAGTTGCGTCGGTGATCATTTTGCTTGGGTGGTGGATAATATAGTTCCTCGCCATTATTATGATGAGGCGGAAAGACTCGGACTCAGTATACACGGATATCTGAGAAGCCTAGCCATGAAGCAGCAGCCGGGGCAGCATGGCCTTCTCGCATTGGACTGGTGGAATGGCAATAGGTGTGTGCTGGCAGATATGGATTTAACGGGACTTATATTGGGTTTTAGGCTTACTACTCGGGCGGAGGACATATACCGGGCGCTAATAGAGGCAACTGCTTATGGCGCTCGCAGAATAATAGGCGCTTTTAAGGCAAGTGGCGTACAGGTAAACGAACTTTATGCTTCCGGCGGTATACCTATGAAAGATCCGATGATGATGCAAATATATGCGGACGTATTGAATATGCCTATAAGGGTTTGCGGTAGCTCATGTGGACCAATGTTAGGAAGCGCAGTATTAGCAGCGTTAGCGGCAGGCAAAGAGCAAGGTGGATACTCAGATCTTAAGTGTGCTGTAGATACAATGGGCAAAGTAAGTGATAGGGTGTATTATCCGATAAAACATAATACTTTGGTATATGATAAACTCTATTGTGAGTTTTTAAAACTGCATAATTATTTTGGGTGCCATGGAAATGATGTAATGAAGCGTCTCTTAGATGCAAAAAATTCCAGACAACAAGAAAGGGTGTTCCCCGGATAAATTTGCCTGCGAAGGATTCTTTGGTAGAATGAAAAACGAGATGTTTTATAACGGGTTATGGCAAGGCGTTTTGATTCAGACCTTTATCCTTGAAAATAAGTCGCCATATGACTTGGTATCGAGAGAAACGAATCAAACAATCACTTGGTGCTATGAGTCCAATTAAATTATTGAATTTAGGAATAACCGGGGGTTGATCGCTTAGTCCAAGGTTTTGTTTACACCCCCGGATCTGCCTTTTCGCTCTTTCTTTTTTTATTTACACCGCTTTTCTGTTGGCGTCCACGAACTTCAGCACGTTGGCTATGCCGGCGAACTTCTGTACTTCGCCGTCCTTCTCCACTATAAGGGTGGGGGCCTGGCGGAGGCTGTACTGCATGGCAAGCTCCGGGTGCTCCTCCGCGTCTATCACCTCGTAGGCCAGCCCTATGGAATTGAGCTGCTCTTTTGCCATGGCGCAGTTGGGGCAGGTCCTGGTGGTGAAGAGCTTCAGCGTGCCGCAGCATGGAGCCGCTTTCTCCTCTTCCTTTTCCTTTTCCTTGGCACCGGGCCAGGTGGAATGATGTTCCACGTCGTATTCGCGGCGCTCCCGGTATTCCTGGCTCTTGCCGTCGTTCCAGTTCTGGACGGGGCGGTAGTAGCCGGTTATGCGGCTGTATACCTCTGCGGCCTTGCCGCAGTGGGGGCAGGTGAAGTGCTCGCCCGCAAGGTAACCGTGGGTGGGGCATACGGAGTAGGTGGGGGAGAGGGTATAGTAGGGCAGCCTGTAGTTGTCCGCAATGGTCTTGACCAGCTTTGCGGCGGATTCCCAGCCGGGCAGCTTCTCGCCTAAGAAGGCGTGGAAAACCGTGCCGCTGGTGTACAGGGTCTGAAGCTCGTCCTGAATGTCCAGCGCCGCGAATATATCCTCTGAGAAGCTCACGGGCAGGTGGGAGCTGTTGGTATAGTAGGGCGCGTCGCCGTTTTTGCCGCCGGCGGTGATGATGTCGGGGTACCGCTTGCGGTCATGCTTTGCAAGGCGGAAGGCGGTGGACTCGGCAGGGGTGGCCTCCAGGTTATACAGCTCGTTGTCGTACATTTCCTGATAGTCGCTGAGCCGCTCCCGCATGTGGTTGAGCACGTCCTTTGCGAACTGCTGGGTTCTGGGATCGGTCATGTCCGCCCGTATCCACCTGGCGTTAAGGCCCGCCTCGTTCATGCCCACAAGCCCTATGGTGGAGAAATGGTTGTCGAAGCTGCCCAGATACCGCTTGGTATAGGGGTACAGGCCCTCATTCATAAGGCGGGTGATTATCTGCCGCTTTATGTGGAGGCTGCGGGCAGAGATGTCCATCATCCTGTCCAGCCTTGCGTAGAAGTCCGCCTCGTCGCTTGCAAGATAGGCTATGCGGGGTAGGTTTATGGTGACCACGCCCACCGAGCCTGTGGATTCGCCGCTGCCGAAGAAGCCGCCGCTCTTTTTGCGCAGCTCACGCAGGTCAAGGCGGAGGCGGCAGCACATGCTGCGTACGTCCGAGGGCTCCATATCGCTGTTTATGTAGTTGCTGAAGTAGGGGGTGCCGTATTTGGCGGTCATCTCAAACAGCAGCCTGTTGTTTTCAGTGGGGCTCCAGTCAAAGTCCTTCGTTATGGAATAGGTGGGTATGGGGTACTGGAAGCCGCGGCCGTTGGCGTCGCCCTCTATCATGGTCTCGATGAAGGCCTTGTTCACCATGTCCATTTCCTTCTTGCAGTCCTTATACTTGAAGGACATTTCCTCGCCGCCGACTATAGCATACTGCTCCGCAAGGTCCGCCGGCACGGTCCAGTCGAGGGTTATGTTGCTGAAGGGAGCCTGAGTGCCCCAGCGGCTGGGGGTGTTCACGCCGTAAATAAAGGACTCGATACACTTTTTCACCGCGTCGTAGGGCATATTGTCCGCCTTTACGAAGGGGGCAAGGTAGGTATCGAAGGAGGAGAAGGCCTGCGCTCCCGCCCATTCGTTCTGCATTATGCCAAGGAAGTTCACCATCTGGTTGCAGAGGGAGGCGAGGTGCTTCGCGGGCTTGCTGGTGATCTTACCGGTGACGCCTCCAAGACCCTCTTTTATGAGCTGACGGAGGGACCAGCCCGCGCAGTAGCCGGTGAGCATGGAAAGATCGTGAATGTGTATATCGGCGTTGCGGTGGGCGTTGGCTATCTCCTCGTCGTATACTTCGGAAAGCCAGTAGTTGGCCGTTATGGCGCCGCTGTTGGAGAGTATGAGGCCGCCTACGGAGTAGGTTACGGTAGAGTTCTCCTTTACGCGCCAGTCGGTGACGTTGACGTAGTTGTTCACCGTCTCCTTGTAGTCAAGTATGGTGGACTTCATGTTGCGGAGCTTCTCCCGCTGCTTGCGGTAGAGTATGTAAGCCTTGGCCACGTCTGCATAGCCCGCCTGGCTCAGCACCTCCTCCACGCTGTCCTGTATGTCCTCCACGGCTATAAGGCCGTCCTTTATCTTGGGCTCAAAGTCTGCGGTAACCTTAAGCGCCAGCAGGTCTATAACGCTGTTGTTATACTGCTTTTCCGTGGCCTCAAAGGCCTTTATTATGGCCTCGCTTATCTTTTTGATATCGAATTCCGCAACGGAATTATCCCTTTTGACTACGCGGTACATTATGATTCTCCTCCCGATAAATTTTGATGTATCTATCTGATGGGCGCAATAAAAGGCCCGGCTTGGATAAGTCACGGCAGAAATTGCCGCATGATCCCCTCTTGGGCCTTGAGTATACCATATATTGTGATTGCTTGGCAATAGCAAAAACTACATATTGTGCCCCAATTGCGGGACAGAGGCTATTCCACACCTCTCAGCTCCGCATTGGGGAGGTATTCCCTTGCGGCTGAAAGCAGCGCGTGCAGCTCGCCGTCCGTGGGGCGGGAGCAGCCGCCCTTCAGTATGTCGCCGGAATCCCGGTAGGCCTGAAGGAAGTAGCCCTTTGCGCCCTGAATTTCCTTCGTTATGGCGCGGATATCATCGGGGGTGTGGAATTCCCGCATTACCGTTGTGCGGAATTCGTAGTCTATGCCGGAGGACATTATGAGCCCTATGCTTTCCCTTATCGGCGCCGTGTCATAGCCGGATATGCCGCAGGTCTCGGGGTATTTTTCATAGCTGTTTTTTATGTCCATGGCTATCATGTCCGCAAGGCCCGCGTCTATTATCCGCTTTACGGCCTTTGGCCGGGTGCCGTTGGTATCCAGCTTGACAAGATAGCCCAGCTCCTTTATCCTTGCCATCAGTGTCTCGAGACCGAAGGCCAGGGTGGGCTCGCCGCCGGTTATGCATACCCCCTCAAGTACGCCCTGCCGCTTTTTGAGCAGGGCGAAAAGCTCCTCCTCAGGGATGTGCTCGCCCTCGTCTGGCCTTAATACAAGGCTCGCGTTGTGGCAGAAGGGACAGCGGAAATTGCAGCCCCCCGTGAATACGGTGCAGGCTACCTTGCCGGGGTAATCCAGGAGCGTCAGCTTTTGCAGGCCGTGTATGAGCATTACTTATTAAACCCCCGCTCAGCTATGAGGTTATCCAGCAGCCGGGCCGCGTCCATTACAAGGCGGGTGCAGGGCCGCTCTGCGTAGTACGCGTCGGTGCGCTCCATGGGCTGCTGCGCCTTCTTGCAGAAGGCCAGAAGATCACGGCACATGAGGCTTTGGTTTTCCTCCCTGAACTGCTCAGCAAGCTTTCGGATAGTGGCGTAGTGGGCCGCCTTTTCGGCAGTGGCCTGTGAGTCGGTGTAGCCGTAGAGCATGTCCGCTACCATGAACATTCCGGTGACTGCGCCGCAGGTGTCCCGCATGCCTCCCATGCCGGCGCCAAAGCCTGAGGCCAGCTTTATTGCCGTCTCAAAGTCAATGCCGGTGACGTCGCAAAACGCGGCGAATACAGACTGGGCGCAGTTGTAGCCCTGCTTGAAAAGCTCGTGTGCCTTTTCCTCGTGGTTTATCATAACGGTTCTCCTTTGTGTATTTTTATATGAAGTGTGTTTTATCTAATATTAGCGCGGCGTGCCGTCATTTTCAAGGCGCGCGCCCGGCCCAGGGCGGCAAATACGCAGAAGCATATTATGTTTACCGCCACGACGCTGGGCCCGGTGGGGGTGGATAAGGCGAAGCTTATGACCATGCCGGCTACAAAGCAGAAGGAGGACAGCAGCCCCGAGCATATCACCACGCTCCTGAAGGTTTTGCATAGCCGCATAGAGGTAAGGGGCGGGAAAATTATAAGGCTGGATATGAGCAGCGCCCCCATCATACGCATGCCGAGTACGATGGTCACCGCCGTAAGGCAGGCCAAAAGAGTATTGTAAAGGCCGGCGTTGGCCCCTGTGGCCCGGGCGAAGCCCTCGTCGAAGGTCACGGCGAACATGCGGCAGTAGAACAGCACAAACAGCGTCAGCACGCAGGCGGAAAGTATTATGCTAAGCGTCACATCGCTCTGGCTCATTGCCAGTATACTTCCGAAGAGGAAATTCATAACGTCGGTATTCATGCCCGAGGTTACGGATATGACCAGTACGCCCAGCGCCAGAGAGCCGGTGGATATGAGGGCTATGGCCGCATCGCCCTTTATGGCTGCGGAGCTGCTCAGGCGCAGCAGTAATACGGCTGCCACGACGACTACGGGTATGGCCACGCCCAGCTCGGACGCGCCCAATACCGATGCTACTGCCAGCGCCCCGAAGCCCACGTGGGACAGGCCGTCCCCTATCATGGAATACCGCTTTAAAACCAGGCTCACTCCCAGAAGCGCCGCGCAGAGGGACACCAGCAGGCCCACTATGAGCGCCCGCACCATGAATGTATAAGAAAACATATTCGCTAAATACGCCATATGCTACCTCCCGAGGAACGCCCGGCCCAACGGGCTGCTGCGGTATTCTGCGGCGGTGGCCCAGTATGGGCCGTTGGAGCTCAGATGCAGTATGTGCTGTCCGTCCCGCACCGCCGCGGGTATGTCGTGGGATACCATGATTACGGTTATGCCGTCGTGGTGGTTTATATCCTTTATGAGCCGGTACATTTCCATAGTAACCAGTGGATCCAGACCGGTAGTGGGCTCGTCGAGAAGAATGAGCTTCCTCGTGGCGCAGAGCGCCCGGGCCAGCAGCGCCCGCCGCTGCTGCCCGCCGGAAAGCTCCCTGTAGCAGCTCTTTTTGAGGGCTGTTATGCTGAGCCTATCCATCATGGCCTCGGCCCGCTCCCGGTGGTCCTTTGTATAGAAGGGACGCATGCCGAGGCTGTTAAGGCAGCCGGACAGCACCACCTCATATACGCTTGCGGGAAAGTCACGCTGTACGTCTGTCTGCTGAGGAAGGTAGCCTATCTCGTTTACCTTGAGACCCGAGCCCATGGTCACGCTGCCCTCGCAGGGCTTTATGAAGCCTAAGAGCCCCTTTACGAGGGTGCTCTTGCCCGCGCCGTTTTCGCCTACTATGCAGAGATAGTCCCCCGGCTCCACCGTAAAGTTAAGGTTGGATACCACCTTCCGCCCGTCGTAGGCGAAGGCGGCGTTATTGCAGCTTAAAAGTGCCATATCAGTTCAGCGCCTCCCGGAGATTCTGAAGGTTTCCCTCCATGAGGGATATGTAGGTTGCCCCGGACTGGAATTCGTCCTTTGTAAGGTTGTGGCAGGAGGTGAAGGTGAGCACCTTCGCTCCGGTGGATTCCGCCACGGCGCATGCTATCCTGCCGTTGGAAAGCTCTGTCTTGAACACCACGGGGATATTCTCCTCCCGAACCCGGTCTATCAAAAACGCTACGGTCTTTGGGCTGGCCTCGCTCTCTGCGGAGCAGCCGGGAAATGCGGCGTAGTATTTGAGGCCGTATTCCTCCGTAAAGTACCTTACCGGAAACCTGTCCGCGAACACCAGCGTTTTGCGCTTGCCGTTATCCACTACTTCCCGGAACTCGCCGTCCAGCCTCTCCAATTCCTTCTTATATCTGTCCGCATTGGCTGCGAATTCGCTTGCGTCCGCCGGGCATATTTGGGATAATTTATCGCATATGGCACGAACTATCAGCGCCGCATTCTTCGGCGAAGTCCATACGTGCTCATCATATCCCGCGTGATCTTCATGGCCGCAGTTATCGCCGTGCTCATGCTCATGGGAGTGACCGCGCTCCGGCTCCATGCCCTCTACCCGTTCCTCCTCCAGCGGCTCAACCACATCCAGCATCGCGATGGCTTTATCCGGGTCGAGTTCAAGGTTCTGTATCATGTGGGTGGCCCATTCCTCGTTTTCGCCTCCGGCGTAGATGAACAGACTGCATTCCTGTATGGCTATCACGTCCGCCGGGGTGGGTTCATAGCTGTGGGCCTCGCTGCCGGGGGGGAGGAGCAGCGTTACATTCGCGTCTCCCGCTACCGCCCGGGCGAAATCATAGGCGGGGAAATTGGCCGCCACTATGGTCATGCCGCCATCGCTGCTCTCCACGGCCTCCTCCGGGGGATTTGCGCAGCCCCCAAGGGTGGCCAACATGGCTAAAACAAGTAAAAAAGATAAAAGATTCTTTATATTCATCATTGCTGCTTCCCCACTTCTTTTTTGCTGCACTGGGCGCAGAGACCGTAAAGTACGGTTTGCCGCATGTCGAGGGTAAAGCCGTGGTCCGCCGCCATGTGGCTGGCGAACTCGCTTATCCTGTCGCAGTTCAGGTGTATGAGCCTGCCGCAGCTAATGCACTTTAAATGGAAGTGGCTGCCGCAGTCCGGCGAAATATGTGAGTATTGATATAATATGCGCTTGCCGTCGTGGAATTTCCGAAGCTCGCCCGTCTCCGTCATCCTTGCAAGCTGGCGGTATACCGTGCTTTTCCCGGCGCCGCCGGGGCAAACTGCCTCTATTATCTCGTCCGAGGTATACTGCTCCTTTGTGCCGCGCTCGAAAAAGTCGCACAGGCTCTTATACTGTATGGTCTTATACATAAAAAATCCCTCCGAATATGAGAGTCAGTCTCATATTACAGAGGGAAGGGGGAAAAGTCAATAGAAAATTATTCGGCTACATGCTCCAGTACCTTGTCTACCGCCCCGGCCCAGGACTCCTTGGCGTTGCTGCCCACTATGGAGGAGCAGAGCACCTTGCCTGTGCTGTCAACGAATATCGTAGTGGGTATGGCGTATATTTCGCTCACAAAAGAATCGATCATGCTGTCGCTGAGGAGCAGGTGGGTGTAGTCCGCCTTGGTGCGCTCTATTATATCGACCGCGGCCTTGCTCTCGTCGCTGTCTGCGCTGCGGGCGTCGCTTATTATGCCGATCACCTGGAAGTCCTTGTCGGCATACTCCCTGGAAAGCTCGCCCAGATCCGGCATCTCCATTATGCAGGGGGAGCAGAAGGTTCCCCATACGTTTATCATAGTGACCTTTGCCTTGGCGAATAACTCCTTGCTGTCCACCTTATTGCCCTCCAGATCCTCGCCGGAGAACTCCAGCACCCTGCCGTCCTCCTTGAAGTTGAGCTGTATGTCGGGGTATATTATGTGTCCCTCCATGTCCTCCGCCGTGCCGTCGTCCCAGGTGAAGCCGCTGTCCATAGGCGGCTCGGAATCATCGGGGCGGGAGGCCTCCTGCTCTTCGGGGGCGGCGGGCTGCTCCGGCGCCTTTGCGCAGCCGAAGACCAGCAGGGCACACATTATCAGGGATATTATGACTGTAAGCTTTCTCATTAAATTTTCAAATTTCCTTTCACGTTGTGCTGATATAATAATAATCGAAATTCCTGATTTTGTCAGCGGAGCGGCATCGCATTTTACGGATTGTACATATTTTCGGGTTCTTGAAAAGGTGAATAAAGGCCGCGGGCATTGTGTATTTTTTGTGTAATCCATTGACATTAAAAAACAGTATCCTTATAATATGTCACTGTTAGCTTGCTAACTTTTTAAAAATACAGCAGCAGAGGGAGAAAAAATGGGAAATTACAATCCCTGCGCGGATATAAGAGCGGCGAGCCATGCGATGCGGCGCAGATTTGATTCGCTGGATATAGGCAAGCCCTCGGGGCTTACCCCGAGCCAGTGCAGGATAATGGGCTTTATAATGGATAACGGCGGCAGACCCGTATATCAGAAGGATATAGAGGCGGAGTTCAACATACGAAAGAGCACCGCGACGCGGCTGCTGCAGGCGATGGAGCATAAGAACCTCATAATGCGGGAGCCGGAGGAGAACGACGGCAGGCTCAAGCGCATACGCCTCACAGAAAAGGCGGCGGAGGGGAGCCGGGAGGTGCTGGATCGGATAAGCTGCATAGAAAGGCAGCTTGTCGAGGGTATAACAGCGGAAGAGATGAAGGTGCTCCACAGCGTGTGCCAGCGCATACGCCAAAACGCCGAAAGGACAGGAGGGGATAAATAGATATGATAATTAAGACCCTTTCAAAATGTATAAGGGAATACAAAAAGGAATCCATACTTACGCCGGTATACATGGCGGGCGAAGTCTTC
>ULWH01056153.1_pt1 | contig 94707 bp, 100 predicted proteins | sample 1960201 | NCBI WGS metagenome assembly ULWH01 (sample SAMEA4835808, study PRJEB28245) | human gut metagenome | biome: gut microbiome; material: fecal sample | place: Denmark | collected 2008
GGGAGGAGGGGGAACCGTTTTTTCCGGTTTTTTGAAGGGGGCGGGCAGAGGATGTCCCGGAGGCCGGCGCGGCATGTCCGGGCAGCTTTGCCCGCGTGCGGGAGCGGATGCCGGAGATTCCTTGTCATGAAGAGGTTCGGCAAACAGGCTTTATGGTTGACATGAGGTTGCGGGGCCGTAGGATGCTGGCAGAAAGCTATCACCCGAAGAGAGATTATATGAATACTTCCCCGACGATAGGCGTGCTGCTGGCCGCAGGTGCGATTCTTCTGCCTTCCTGTGAAACGGAGCGCGTGAATGAACGCCCCATCGGCATTTATCCTACGGAAAATGTCTATCCGTCCGGCGCTGTGGGCGCCCAGGGCGATAGCCTGCTGAATGATATTCAGCGTGAAAATTCTCTGGATCCGATGGCCGGGCAGAATTCCGGTTTTAACCCGGACCCCGCCCGGACCAATTCCGGGACCATCGGCAATATGGTGGGAGGGGCCAACAATATCACGCCTCCGGCTCCCGTTGTGCCCAAGCCCGTCGTTCCTAATCCCGTGAGTGGTTCCGCCGGTTCCGGCATTGCCGCCCCCAGGCCAGTAGAACCTCCCGCTTCTTCTTCCGTACCGGTGGCGTGGCCTACGGCGGATCCCACGGTGGTGGTCAGCCCGTATGACCGCACCAAGAAGATCAAGATTTTGAACAGGAGCACCAATAAGCCGTATCCCTCCGGGACGGTATTGCGGGACACCAACTTCCCCAACGAGATTAAGAAGTTCCGCGTGCCCTGATGCGGCCGCCGCAACGAGATCATGCCGCGCCCCTGAACATGCCGATGTTCCGGGGCGCTGATGTATTCCCCTGTAAATCCATGAGAGAATATTCCAGAAAGCAGCTTTTTTTCTCCTCCGTCGCCATTCTCGGCCCCGGCCTTCTGGGCGGGTCCCTGGCGCTGGCCGTCAGGAAGCAGTTGCCGCATGTGCACGTGAGCTTGTGGGGCAGGAGGGAAGAACCATTGGAATATGCCCGTTCTTCCGGAGCCGCCCATACCGCTTCCACCCGGATGGAGGAGGTGGTGGAAGGGGCGGATTTGGTTGTGCTGGCTACCCCGGTTGGCGTGATGCCCCGCCTTGTTTCCGACATGCTTCCTTTATTGAAACCGGGAGTACTGGTAACGGATGTGGGTTCCGTGAAGGGGTGTGTTCACCAGGCCGTGGGCTCCGTGCTGAAGAAAGCCGGCGTGGCGTTTATCGGCTCCCATCCCATGGCCGGTTCCGAAAAACAGGGTATGGAACATGCTTCCGGGGACCTCTTCCGGGATGCGACCTGCATCCTGACGAATGACGAGCATGTGCATGAAGATGTGCTGCTGTTGCTCCAGCGGTTCTGGGAGCGTGTGGGCTGCCACTGCATCCGGATGAAAGCGGCGGATCATGATTCTTCCGTGGCACGCATTTCCCACATACCTCATGCTTTGTCCGCCCTGTGCGTCCACAGCGCCCTGGACGGTGGGGATACAAAGCTGCTGGGGCTGGTATCCGCCGGAGGTTTCCGCGATACCACCCGCGTTTCCATGGGGGAACCGTCCATGTGGGCTGAAATTCTGGCGGAAAATGCCCCTGCTGTTCTGGAGCGTCTGGATGAAGCCCTGTCCCAGCTGGGACAAGTGAGGAATTGGCTGGCCGCAGGGGATAAGGAGGCATTGCGGGAATGGCTGAAGGCTGCGGCGGAGAGCCGGGCGCAGGCGTTGGGTTTGTGAAAGGGCGGGGCCGTTCTGCCATCAGATGCGCTTTTGCCGGAAGGAAAAGGAACGGTCTGTTATCAAATTGTTAACAATCGGGAATGGACGGTTCTTTGTTCCGTCCTATACTTGCCCCTATGCGTTTATCCAACATGAATACCCCCCGCCATCGCCGCCAGGGGCGCGGCTTGCACCGTGCCGCCGCCATTGGGAGCCTGCTTGTTCTCGGACAATCTGCCTATGCCGAGACAAAGCCCGCCGCAGCAGAGGAAAGCGTGCAGGAAATGCCGGAACGCGTGATGACCATCCGTTCCAGGTCCCTGCGGGCGGAAACGGTCAGTTCCGCTACTCTTACGAATATGAAGACGGAGGAAGTTCCGCAAACGGTAAACGTTATTACGAGGGACCTGATGGATTCCAAGGGGTCCGATTCCCTGGTGGAAGCGCTGCGTATGGATTCCTCCGTCAATACGGGTGGGGACATGCTTTTGTCCCGTACGGCGGACCAGTACACCATTCGCGGCTTTGCCGGCAGTGATGTTCAGATCGGCAACATGCCTCTCCCACGAGGCATGGGGTATGGCATGGATACGTCCCTGATAGAAAATATTGAGATTGTCAAAGGCCCCATCGGTTCCATTTCCGGCGGTCAGACCAGTACGCTCGGGGCATACGGCGCCGGCGGTTCCATCAATCTGATCCTGAAGGAGCCTGATTTTCTGGAACGGACGGAGTTGACGGCTTACGCCCGCCTTTCCCATCACGGGCAGAAATACCGCGCAACGATTGACGATACCCGGTACAGGGGGGATGAAACGAATGGATTTGCCCTGCGTACGGTGGTCGCCGCCGAGTATGAACGCCCGTTCTGGCTGAGCAACGGAGCCAACGGAGGCCAGAAGTACACGGTGTCCCCCATTTTCCGCTGGCAGCATGATTCCCGCACCAAGACGGTGCTGACGACCAGTTTCCAGTATCAAAATTCTCCGACGACTATGGGCATCCCTGTGTTGGGCGGCCATTTTGTGGGGCCGTATGACGCCTGGTACGGTTCTCCGAGCGGAAGGCTTAATTCCAAATCCCTGCTGGCGATGCTGGATTTCGAACGCAAGCTGGAAAAGATATGGACGATCCGCATTGGCGGCGGTATTGGGTACAGCGATGTGGACTATAATGTCTGGGGCATTTCCTCTTCCGCTGGGAGAGGAACCAGCACGGCGGATTATTACAACCAGATGATTGCTTCCGGAAAGGCTAAATATGAAGCCGCCTGGAGCGACGAGTGGAATATCAACTGGAATTTTTATTCCAACGCACTGGCGGAATTTAAGACCGGGCAGGTGAAGCATGAAGCCCTGATGGGCGTTTCTTACACGGGGAGCAGCACTTATGGAGACGGTTCCAGCCTGGTGACAAATGCCACCGCAAACACGAATGGCTATTTTTCCCTGTACAATCCTCCTCCTTTTTTTCCTGCAGGGCGCGATTATTCCGGCGCCAATGCGACGGATACCGTGGTGCAGAGGGCGGGTTTTCTGCTGCAGGATGTCCTCAGTTATGGACAGTGGCGTTTTCTGGTCGGCGTTCGCGGTGACGCGCATTTCAGCCTGGACAATAATTATGCGTTTGCGTGGAGCCCCCGCTTCGGAATTACCCGAATGTTCGGCGAACGCGTAGCGTTGTTCGCCAACGCAGCCCGTACCTCCGCCCCCAACTTCGGGTATCTGGATGAAAACGGAAAGGAATTGACCGATTCCTGGCGTACGGACCAGATGGAATTCGGGTTCCGGGTCAGCCCGGTTGATAAGGTGTGGTTTTCCGCTTCCTGGTTTGACATCATCCAGAATAATACGCCTGTTGCCATAGACGGATATACCAACCGGTACTATTCGGACGGCTCCAAGAGGGCGGAAGGAGTGGAACTTTCCCTGAACGGGGAAATAACCAAGAATTGGAGTTCCTATCTTTCCTACACCTACACCCGTACCAAGAACCGGACCACCGGGGAAGTGTATCCCACGATTGCTCCAAATGCTCTGGCCCTCTGGCAGAAGTACCGCATTGACGGAGGATTGCTGAACGGTACGGTGCTGGGACTGGGCTACCGCTGCAAGGATTCCTACTACGCTACGTTCCGAGGCGCAAAAATTGCGGACAACTACACCATCCCCTCCTATAGCGTATTCGACTTTACGGTGGAAATCCCTCTGCCGGAATCCAAATGGCTGAAAGATGCCACGCTGAGGCTGGCTGTGTATAATATCTTCGATAAAAAGTACGTGCAGTCCACCCGCCATGCCGTGCAGTGCACGGTGGGAGAGCCGCGCACGTTTGAAGTAGGCCTGAAGACCACGTTTTAACCTTGCGTTTCCGCCATGAGTTCTCCCGTCATTTCCGTCAGCCATCTCAAGCGCGGTTTCAAATCCGGTTCCGGGAATATAACTGTGCTGAAAGATATCAGCCTTACCGTGAACCGGGGAGAGTTCGTTGCCGTGATGGGCGCAAGCGGATCCGGAAAAAGTACTCTGCTGAATGTGCTGGGAGGGCTGCTGGCTCCGGATTCCGGCACGGTGACGGTGGATGGGATGGATCTCGGTTCCATGTCGGATGCCTCCCTGACGGTGTACCGGCGGGACCGTGTAGGGTTCATTTTCCAGATGTTTAACCTGGTGGGCACCTTGAACGTGGAAGAAAACATTCTGTTGCCGTCCCTGGCGGGAGGCAGGAAGGTGGCTCCCGCCGCCCTGGACGCCATGATTGAAAAGGTTGGACTGTCTCACCGTCGGCATGCCATGCCGGATACGCTCAGCGGCGGGGAGCAGCAGCGCGTGGCGATTGCCCGTGCATTGGTCTCCGGTCCCGCTCTGGTGCTAGCGGATGAGCCTACGGGCAACCTGGATTCTGAAAATACCCGGCTTATGGGAGATTTGTTCCGGGATTTGCATCGTGCGCAAGGTTGTGCTTTTGTCCTGGTGACGCATGCGCCGGACGTAGCCATGTGGGCGGATCGTGTAATCGTGCTCAAGGACGGCAGCATTGTGGACGACAGGTCCACAGCGGAATTTGCCGGTCCTGCGGAATTGTCATCCTTCTATGAACGTACGCTGAATGACGCCTTATGACGTTGCTGTTCAAACTGATTTGGAGAGATCTGCGCGCCAACCCCGGCCGGATGGCAGTCAGCGTGTTCGCCATTCTTGTCTCCGTCAGCCTCATTGTATGGATGATGGGGAGCTATGATACGCTGGTCAGGGAGTTTGATAATGATGCGGAGGCCTATATGGGGAATTATGACCTCTGCCTGGTGCCGGAGCCTTCCAAAGGGCCCCTTCCTCCCGGACAGTACCCGCAGTTCCGTGACCCGGAGCTGCCCGCCCGTCTGGCCGCCTCTCCCCTTGTGGAAACGGTGAACGCCGCGTGCCAGGTGCCGCGCCTCCAAATCGGCTGCGGAAATGAGCGGGGCAGCTTTGACGAGCAGACGCGCGACCGCATGGGAATTCCTCCCCAGAGCCCCATCCTGGTGGGAAACCATGCTGTGGAGTGTCCTTATGAATTGAAAGAGGGAGTTTGGCCGGATATGGCTTCCTCCTCAGCCATGGAGGGGGTACTGGGCAGCGGAAGCGCCAAATATTTCAGCGCGGGAGTGGGAACTGTCATGAACGTACGCGTGGGAACGCATGTGTACGACGTAAAGATTGTGGGCATCGTCAAGCAGGCCAAGGCCACCCCCGGCGTCATTATGGGGCCGGGCGGCATGTCCGGCCCGGCTTTTTCCTCCCTTTTTGTGCCCGTGAAGGTATGCGAGAAAATTACGGGGCAGCCTTTTGCCCCTAATTTGATTTACGTTCAGCTCAAGGAAGGAGTGGACAAAAAGGAATTTGCGGAGAATTTCCGGCAGGAGCTGGTACAGGCTTCCGCTGCGGTGGCGGATACGGATTCCATCATCCAGCGGCTTTCCAGCGACCGGTCCGTCCGTTCACAGAAGGATAGCGCGGAAATGTCCGTCTGGCTTGTCCTGTTCTCCTGTATTTTCATTATTTTCACAACGTTGAGCATTGGCGTCAGCGAACGTGCCCGCAGACTGGCCCTGATGCGTGCTCTGGGGCTGGGGCGCGTGCAAATTGCTCTGCTGATTGCAGGAGAGGGGATTTTCCTGTGCATTCCGGCATTGCTGGGAGGGTTGGCCGCAGGCTTTTTCCTGGTGTACCTGCTGGAGGAAGGCTCTGCCTCTGTACCCGTGCTGGCCTGGTCCACCGTATTAACCGCCGCCGTATGCGCTGTGGGCGGGGCCTTGCTGGCTTCCATCATTCCTGCGTGGCGCGCTTCCCGCCAGTCTCCGCTGGAAGCGGCCGTTCCTTCCTCCGGATTCATCGGGAAGGTGAGCCGTGTCCCTGTGTGGTCTGTTGTGGCGGGCCTCGCATGCGTGTGTCTTCAGCCTGCGGCCCTGCTGTTGCCGGGCCTGGAGGTAGAAACGCGCAAATGGATATTTTTCTGGCTGGGTTACCCCGGCCTGGTAGCCGGTGCGCTATTTCTGGCCCCCACCTTCGTGCGCGTGACGGAGTGGGCCGGGGCATGGATTACCGGATTTCTGCTGCGCGTTCCGCATTCTTTCCTGAAAATGCAGCTCAGCCGCAACCTCAGCCGTTCCGTGGGAACTGCCGTATCCATGTCTGTGGGCCTCTCTCTCTTTGTGGGGGTGCAGACATGGGGCTATTCCATGCTGGTTCCTTTTTCCCCGGATACGTCAACACCCGGAACCCTGGTTTCCTTCCTGCATACGGAGTTCAAATCTCCGGATGTTCCAGAGCTGATGGCGCGCCCCAGCCTGCGGAATTCCCGAATGTATCCCATCTACGTGGATGAACCGGATATTGCTCCGGCACAGATGAAAACCCCCGGTTTTTCCGGAATGCGCAACCGTTCCATCGTACTGGCCGGCATTCCCGTGGCGGAGATGGCCGGGGGGAGCCATCCGCTGTTCAACCCCGTGTTTGTTTCCGGAAACCCGCAGGAGGCTTATGCCATGCTGGAATCCACCCGTTCTCTCCTGATTCCGGACACGTTCGCGCGGACGGTGGGGTTGAAGGTCGGGGATGACTTGATGCTGGTTAATCCGTCTTCCCGGGAACGTCGTTCCGGAAATGAACCCTCTGTTGGTATTCGCGGCCGGGGCAGGGGGGCCGCCGTACGGGGAGAACCCTGGAAGGTGGCGGGAATAATTTCCTTCCCCGGCTGGCACTGGTTGACCAAGACCAGCGGAATGCGCGTGCGCCGCGGGGGTTTTGTTGCCGCTTTGGCGATTGCCGATGAACGCTGGCTCAAAGAGGAATACGCTCATCAGGGATTCCAGTTTATCTGGGGGGATACTGCTCCGGGGATTAGCAACGTGGAACTTCAGAACGACCTGGGGGAATACGCCCTGATGAAGGTGCGGGAGCAGGAAAACGGAGGGGAAGGCGCCAAGCCTCTGGTGAAGGCCCTGACCCGGGAAAGCCTGGGGGAAAGCGTTACCAGCCGTGGGGACGATGTGATTTTTACGATGAGCAAGCTTCCCATCATCATGATGGTGATCGCCGTTCTGGCCGTACTTAACACCGTCCTGGCTTCCGTACAGTCCCGCCGCCGGGAATTTGGATTGATGCGTGCAGTGGGCGTGCCGGGCGGCATGGTGATGCGGATGCTCTGGGCGGAAACGCTGATGGTTTCCCTGTGCGCCGTTGTCATGAGTCTTGCGCTGGGAGTCCTGGGCGCCTGGTGCTCCATCCAGATTCTGGAATACGGCTATCACTTCGGCATCGTTACTCCTCCTGTCACAATGCCCTGGGCGCATCTGGCCTGTGCTGTGCTTCTGGTGCTTGCCCTCTCATCCCTGGCGTGCCTTCTGCCTGCGTGGCGCATGAAGCATGCGTCCGTAACGGATTTGCTTTCCGTTCGCGAGGGGTAGGGGCATTCAGGATGTTCTTTATTGCAACATAGTTGATGATTGGATAAATAAAGGCATTAATTAATGCGTTGGCGCTGGGAACAGCCATGCTGGAATTTCCGGGAGAGCCGGGGAATATTGTCGCTTTGACTGCTTCTGTCCTGTTTTTTTGCTTCCGGAGCAAAAACGCAAAAACGTGTACGGGGAGCCTTCCCTGAATAGAAAATAAGTGCATGAAAAAGAAAATAGAAATCGCTTCCTGGCCTCGAAGGTCCCATTATGAGTATTTCCGGACGTTTGACTGCCCCATGTTTTCCATTACGTCCCCGGTCCGGGTGGATGCCCTGTACCGTTATGCGAAACGGGAGGGAGTTTCCTTTTTCATTTTGTGTCTGTTTGTGCTGCTGAAGGCGTTGAACAGGGTTCCCCAGCTGCGCCAGCGGGTGGAGGAAGGGGAGGTGTGGGAGTATGAGTCCGTGAATGCCCTGGTTCCGGTGCTGGCTGCAGATGGAGAATTCACTCAGATTTTAGTGGAATACCGGATGGGGCTGCCTGATTTTCTGGAACATGCCGTTCCCCTTGTGCAGGCGGCCAAACTTGCTCCCGCCCAGGCGAATCCGTGCCATAGGGCGGATATCGCCGTATTCAGCTGCCTGCCGTGGATTCCATTCACACAGGTGGCCAGCGCCTACAGGGTGTTCCGGGACCAATACTTTCCCCTTATCCATTGGGGGAAGGTGGAGGAGGATGTTTCCGGCAGGATGGTGATGCCCGTAGCCATTCAGGCGAACCATGTGCTGGTGGACGGAGTGCATGTGGGCCGTTTTTACGGCATTCTGGAAGAATTGTGCGGAAATCAATTCAGTTAAAAGGATTTTCCTGTACGCAGCATTATCTGCGAGCAAACAGGAAAGGAAACTAAGCCAGACAGCCCGGACAGTTCTGGACTGAGTGCCCCGGAGATATTTCCACCAGCTCCGGTTCCCGGTCCGTGAGGCAGAGCGCCGGGTTTCCGAGGGTGTTCCTGGGGCGGAAGCTGCATCCGCATGGCTCCTGAGTCATGTTGGGAGGCAGTCCGGGAATAGTATAGAGGGGGGTGCCTTTCGCATGCAGCCCGGGAATGGATTTCATCAGGGCTCTGGTGTAGGCATGCCGGGGATGTTCCAGAAGCTCCTTCGCCGGGGCGCTTTCCACGATGCGGCCTGCATACATGACGTTGATGCGGTCCGCGTATTGGCGCACCACGCCGAGGTCATGCGTGATGAGGATGACGGAGGTGCCCATGTCCTGCTGAAGTTTTTTGATGAGATCCAGCACCTGCTTCTGGACAGTGACGTCAAGGGCGGTGGTGGGTTCATCCGCGATGAGTATTTCCGGTCTGGTGATGAGGGCCATGGCAATCATCACGCGCTGGCGCATGCCGCCGGAGAATTGGTGGGGGTATGCGTCCATGCGTTGTTCCGCATCCGGTATGCCTGCCAGGGCAAGCTGTTCCAGCGCGCGTGCCCGCGCTTCCTTTTTGCCGGCCCCTTCGTGAATGACAAGGGGTTCCGCCACCTGCTCCCCGATGGTCAGGTACGGGTTGAGGGAGGTCATGGGGTCCTGGAAGATCATGGAGATGCGTTTGCCGCGGATGGCCCGGAGTTCCTTTTCCGGGCAACGGAGCAGATCTGTGCCGTCCAGCATGGCTGAACCGCTTTCAATGCGGCCCGGAGGCATCGGAATGAGCCCCATTATGGAGTAGCAGGTGACGGATTTTCCTGATCCGGATTCACCCACGATGCCAAGCGTTTCCCCCGGGGCTACATCAAAGGACACGTTCCTTACCGCCCGGACAATGCCGGCCCTGGTGTGGAAGGAGGCGCTGAGGTTCCTGACGGAGAGCATGCGGAGAAGGAGGGATGATCAGTCGTTGCGCACGCGTGAACGGGCGGAGAAGATGACCGGAATGCCGGGAGCGGGGTAGGCTTCCCTTATTTTGTTGCGCAGGTACTGGGAATAGCTGTCCGTGAGCAGGCCTTTGTCATTGACGAAAAGAACGTAGCGCGGGACGGGAATAGTATTGTACTTGGGGTCCACCGCTGTGGTGGTGTAATATATTTTCAACCTTCTGGCAGAGCCGCTGGCGGCGCCGGGAGGATTCATCTGCTGGGCAAGCTGGATCAGGCGGTTGAGCTGGCCGGTAGTGGGCAGGTTATGGGATTCCCGGCGGATGCGCGTGATGACTTTGAAGATGATTTCCACGCCTTCCGCTTTTTTGGCGGAGGTGGCGATGAAAGGCGCGTAGCTGATGAAGAATAGTTCCCTGCGCACCTGTTCTTCCACTTCCGCCATGCGGTCCTTGCGGGAGGCATTCGGATGGAAGAGGTCGAATTTGTTGACGATGATGATACAGGGTTTTCCTTCCTCCGCAATGATGCCGGCAATGCGGCGGTCCTGCTGCGTGATGCCCGCCGCAATGTCAATGACCAGCAGGCAGATATCCGCCCGGCGGATGGCTTTTTCACTGCGCATAGCGGAGAAAACTTCTACGGAGGTGTCCCGACGGGAGCGGGGACGCATGCCGGCGGTGTCAATCAGCACGTAGGGCTGGCCGTCGTGCAGATAGGGGATGTCAATGGCGTCACGGGTAGTGCCTGCCACATTGGAGACGATGGTGCGCCTGTCCCGGAGGATGGCGTTGACCAGGGAGGATTTGCCTGCGTTGGGGCGTCCCACTACGGCTACCTTGATGGGAAGGGCCGTTTCCTCTCCGTTTTCCGGTTCTTCCTCCAGTTCTTCTTTAAGCGGAGCCCCTTTCTGCTTGAGAAAACCGTCCAGCCGGGAAGCTAATTCGGAAAAGCCTCTGCCGTGGGCGGCGGAAAGAAAGATATGGTCGTCAAAACCCAGTCCGGTAAATTCGCCCAGATTAAGGTCCTGTTTTTCGTGATCGGCTTTGTTAAGAAGGAGGATGACGGGAATGTCCGATTTACGGAGGTGGTCCGCGATGTTCTGGTCGATAGGGGTAAGGTGATCCCGGCAGTCCAGCACGAAGAGGATGAGATCCGCCGTTTTTATGGCAATGTCCGCCTCTGCCTCTACCTGTTCTGCAAAGCCGTCGCCCAGGCGCGCGCCGATACCGCCCGTATCCATGATTTTACAGTCGCGGTCCGTAATCTTGCAGGGGGCGGAAAGGCGGTCGCGGGTGACGCCGGGTTCATCATGCACGATGGCGATGCGCCTGCCTGCCATTCTGTTGAAAATGGCGGATTTCCCGACATTGGGCCTGCCTACGATGGCGATGGTGGGGACGTGCTGCATGCACATCATGTTACCCGAAGCTCCCATACTGTGAAAGCTAATTCCACGCCAGCGGGAAGGGCTTCCGCAGGGGGCTTATCCCTTGTGCCTGGCCCGTTTGTGAAGGTGCAACGCCACGGCAACCGTGATGATGTTGGGAAGCCACAGCAGAATATAGGGGAGCATCGTGTCGTTTTTCCGGGACAAGTCTGCAAAGATCAGGGCCAGAAAGTAGAGTGAGGCGATCAGGATGCCCAGGGCAAATCCTGTGGAAGTGTCTTTTCTGCGGGTGTTGATGGCCAGTGGCACGCCGATGAGGGCAAAGACGATGCAGGCCAGGGAGAAGGAGGCGCGCCTGGGAAGTTCCGTGGCGAATTCCGTGGTCTGCTTTTTATCCAGATAGCCGGGCGTGTCCAGAGCTTCCCGGATTTCCCGGTTGGTGAAGCGGTTGGCCTTGATGCGCCGGGAGCGGGATTTGTCCAGGTTGATGCTCAGAGGCATCTCGTCCATGGTCACGCTTTGGGAGATGGAGCCTTCTTCCTGCGTGGTGATGAGGGGATTGATGAGATTCAGGGTGAGGATTTTTTTCTCGGGAGAGAAATTCATGGTCACGCGTTCCGAGTGCATGGCCACAGACGGGGATTTTTCGTCCGCTTTCTGGTAAATATGCATGCCGTGGATGACGTCGTCCACGCGTTTGTCGATGTAGATTTCCAGGTTGTCGAATTTGGTAATGGCCTGGCCTTCATTGAGAAGCCCCTTCGGGTTGATGGAAGCGGCTTTGATGAGCAGCTCGGAAATGGACTGCTTGGCACGCGGTGCGATGTCTATGTTAATCCAGTAGCAAAGGCCGGAAAGGGCGATGCCGATGGCGATGGCGGGGGCGCTCAGACGCCACAGGCTCATGCCGGACATGCGCATGGAGGTGAGTTCGTTGTCCGAGGCCAGACGGCCGTACACCAGAAGAACGGCCGTCAGGAATCCCCACGGAATGGAGAACATCAGCGAAAAGGGGATGACCTGGAAGATGAATTCCAGAACGATGCTGATGGGAGCCTTGTTTTCCACCAGGAGGGGACGCAGTTCCTTGAACAGGTTGCCCAGAAGGAGCAGGGCGCTCAGGGCCATTACCCCCAGGGCCGTGACACCCAGCAGCTGGCGGGCAATGTATCTGTCAAGGATCTTCATGCAGTAAAACCGTGCCGGGTATTGTGCCTGAAGGCTGCGGACAAGTCAATCTCGCGCACGGAACAATGCGCATTCCGTCCCGGAGGAAAGACGTGTTGAGCAGGGCAGGGAACATCCCCTGCTGAGGATGGAAGCGGGGCAGGCATGTTGCTCAACTTTCTTTTTGTTCCAGGCTTCCGAGCAGTTTTTCCCGCTGCGAGGGAAGCTTGCCGAAGTGGGATTTCAGAATGACGTGCGCCGGGATGCCTGGGTGGGCTATTCCATGCAGCCGGGCGAGTTCCTGTTCGAAGTGCAGGACGGCGCGTAGCGTGGGATCATTGTTTTCCAGGTAGGTGTAGGCCCTTTGCAGCAAGTCGTAAAATTCCGGGATGGGCGTGTCCGGTTCCAGCATTTGGAGAAAAAGGCGCGCGAAATAGCCTGCCGCACTGAGCCGGAGGTAGCTTTTCCGGAGGGCCAGGCGCGGCGAAAGCAGGTCTGCGGAGGTCAGGGTGTGCAGATCCCCCTTCTTTGCCTGCGTCCACTGCATGCGGCACTGATAGAAAATGTCCAGACGCCCGGCAAAGGGGCTGCCGGGTTTTCTGGCGCTTTTTGCCGCCGTCCTGATAAGGCCTTCTTCCGTGCACCAGACGGCAATCAGGCCGTTTTCTCCCAGGGGATAAAGCTTCAGGACCGTCGCTTCCGCATTCATTAACGGCGTTTTTCCAGTCCGGTTTTTACCGGCTGTTCGGTTGGGACGGTTTGCCCATAGGGGGAGGGAAGGATGCCTGCCTCCGTCATGGCGTCCGTAAAGGCCTGGATGGCGCTGGTGCCTCCGTAGATGCGGATGGCGGAAAGAAGCTGTTCCTGGGCGGCTTCCTTGTCCCCTTCCATCAGTTTGAGGATGGCCTGGGTGCAGTAGTAGTACGGCGTATCATCCATCGGGCCGTACAGCTTTTCCAATTCCGCGGCAAGAGGCTGGTTATCCAGTTTGCGGGCGCAGATATAACGCTTGAATTGCAGCAGGGGCGTCATGCCGGGATTGTCCTTGAAGGGGAGAAGGAGTTCCGTGAAAGCTTTCAGAGCCCTGGAATAGTCGTGATTGACGTAATGCGCTTCCGCCAGGTTGAACTGGATGGTGAGGTTGGAGGGGTCTAGTTTCTGGGCTTTTTCAAAATTTTCCAGGGCCTTTTCGATATTGCGGATTTCAATGTAGCATGCGCCGCGGAGGTTGTATAAGCCCGGATTCCTGGCATAAAGTTTTTCCAGCTCCATGAGGGAAAAAAGACATTCCATGATTCTTTTCTGGGCAAAGAGCTGTTCCGCTTTGCGGAATTGGGCTATATAGCTTTTTCTGGTTGTTTCCGGCAGGTTGTTGAATTCCTGAATCCAGGCAGGGGTGGAGGAGTCCGGCAGGGATTGTCGCGCGGAGACGGGAAGAAGGGCGAGCGCAAGGGCTGCCAGCAGGAAGGTGCGTGTTTTCATAAACAGATCAGGAGTTCAGGTGGGTAATGATTTTTTGTAGCGCGGCTTCCGCTGTGAGTCCATATTTTTTTCTGAGGATGGATTCCGAACCATGCTCAATGAATTGGTCCGGCCAAGCGATGGCTTCCACGGGCGTTTTGACATCTCCGGTTTCCAGGGATTCGAGAACGGCTGAGTTGAAGCCGCCGCTGATGGAGTGGTCTTCAAAGGTGCAGACCACCCGGCTGCGTGCTGCGTGACGGCGGATGCATTCATCATCCAGAGGTTTGATGAAACGGGCATTGATCAGGGTGACGGTGTAGCCGCGGGCTTCCAGCAGCGAGGCGGTTTCCCGGGCGATGCCGATCATGGTGCCCAGGGAAACGAGGGTTACATCCCGTCCCGTCTGAAGTACTTCCGCCTTGCCGATGGGGAGGATTTCCGCCTTGGCGGGGACGGGGGTTCCGGCTCCGCATCCCCTGGGGTAGCGGATAACGGTGGGGCCGTTCTGGTAATGGTTCATGGTTCGGAGCATGTGGACGAATTCGGCTTCATCCTTGGGCTGCATGAAGACAATGTTCGGGATACTGCGAATCATGGCAATGTCAAACAGCCCGTGGTGTGTGGGGCCGTCGTCCGGGGAAAGCCCGGCGCGGTCCATGCAGAAACGCACGGGCAGTTTTTGCAGCGCGGCGTCATGTTGAATCATGTCAATACAGCGCTGCATGAAAGTGGAGTAAATGGCGATGTAGGGTTTCATGCCCTCCGCCGCCAGCCCGCAGGCGAAGAGGGCGCCGTGCTCTTCCGCGATCCCTACGTCGAAATAGCGTTTGGGGAAGGCTTCCTTGAATAAGTCCAGCTTGGTGCCGCTGGCCATGGCGGCCGTGATGGCTGTGATGGATTCATCCTCGCGCGCCATTTCCACCAGCGTGGAGCCGAAGATATGGGAGAATGTGGGGGTGGGGGCGGCCTGCGTTTCCCCGTCCCTCACGCAATAGGAGCCCAGGCCGTGGAATTTGGTGGGGTTGTCCAGAGCGGGCTGGTAGCCCTTGCCCTTCTGGGTGACCACATGCAAAATAACGGGTTCGTTGAGGTCCTTGATGTAGGCAAGGGTGCGTATCAGGGTGGGAATGTCGTGTCCGTCCAGGGGACCGAAATAGCGCAACCCGAATTTGTTGAACAGCAGGGACGGGAAGATAAGGTTTTTGGTGGTGCCTTCCAGCTTGAAAGCAAAGTCTCTGGCCTGCGTGCCGCCCAGCTTTTCAATGAAGGAGGCCGTTTTATCCCTTAACCAGGAAAACGTTTCCGATGTTTGCAGGGAGTTGAAGTATTTTGCCAGCGCTCCTACGTTTTTGTCGATGGCCCATTCGTTGTCATTCAGAATGGTGATGTACCGTTTGGTAGTCTGGCTGATATTGTTCAGAGCTTCCAGAGTAGTGCCGCAGGTGAATGCCGCATCCCCGGCCACGGCCACCACATGGTAGTCTTCCCCTTTCAGGTCCCTGGCCGCGCACATGCCCAGGGCGGCGGAAAGCGCCGTGCCCGCATGCCCCGCTCCGTAGGAGTCATGAGGGGATTCGGACATTTTGGCAAATCCGGAAAGCCCTCCGTGCTGGCGGATGGTGTGGATCAGGGGAGCGCGCCCCGTCAGCATTTTATGGACATAGGCCTGGTGGGAGACATCAAAGATGATTTTATCCCGCGGCGTTTCAAAGACGCGGTGAAGGGCAATGCTCAGTTCTACCACGCCCAGGTTGGGTCCCAGGTGGCCTCCGGTGAGGGAAAGGGAGTGAATGAGGGTATTCCGGATTTCTTCCGCAAGCCTGGGCAGTTCCGGCTCAGGGATTTTCATCAGGTCTGCGTGGCTGCGGATGCTTGCCAGCAGTTCCGGAAGTTCAGGTGAGGGAGAATTCATTGCTGTCTGGTTCATCGGTATCCGTTTTATCCTGAACGGTTTCCGGATTGCTGAGAGTTTGAATGCGCAGTTCCGCATCATGCAGGATGCTGCGGCAGTGACGGATGAGCTTATTGCCTTCTTCCACCAGGGCTATCATGTCTTCCAGCTCGGTGACGGGTGCTTCCGTCAGGCGTATGATTTCTTCCAGGCGTGCTACGGATTCTTCAAATCCGGGAGCGTTTTTCCGTTGTTTGGCCATATGGGGGATTAAGGTTGAGGGGCGGTTTCCTGAAGGTCTTTGTAAAGAATCATTTCCGCTCCCTGGATGAATTGGCGGGAATCGGGCGTTCCGAAGCGCTGCGCCAGGGGAGCAAGCGCCTGACTGTGGTCAAAGAGGTACACGGGATTTTTATCCTTGGTCTGGAACAGAACCGTGCCTTCCAGTACGAGGGGAGTGAATTCTCCGTAGGAGGAGGCAATGGTGCGGAGGTTCATTTTTGATGTGGACGAGGGGGTCACCAGGATGCTGCCCACCTTGCCGCCGTGGAATTTCAGAATGCGCTCCAGCACCATGAATTGTTCCACCATTTTGGGGATGCCGATGGCTTTTCTGTCTGCATACCAGCCGACGGCGGCCGGCTGGTCCGTGAGAATGAAATCCTTTTCCGCCGTCTGGGAGCGAAGATCCCGGTTAAGGCCCTGGGGATAGTAGGGAGGCCATGCCGGAATACCGCGGCTGGCCGTCAGGATGCCCACCCGCACAATGTGCGGAAGGTTGAGCAGAAGCGGAAGGGAAGTGATAAGCAGGGAGATCAGCAGAACGCCTCCCCGAAGGATGGAGATTAGCTCTTTGTTGGAATGCCTGGCTATCAGGTTGAGAACAAATGCCGTGCCATAGGCCGTGAAAAAGGGAGCGAAGAGGATTTGAATCTGCCCTAAGGAAATGCCGGTTTTATTGGAGGTATAAATGGCCATGCCGATGACGGCAGGAACCCACATGGCAAAAATGCCCCATTTGGACTGGTTGACTTCCGGACGTTTGAATTTATGCAGAAGGGCCAGCAGAAATACCATGGCCAGGGGAAGATTGCCGAGGTTTTCATAGAGAAGGTCACCCTGTGTCAGAATGTTGTTGATGACGGAAGTGACTACTTTTTGGGCAGCGATGGGAATGCTTCCGGAAACCAGAGAGTTCATCGCTATTTCTTCATTGCCGGTCAGCCCCGTGAAGATGGTGTAATAAGCCGTTCCGAAGAAGCCTCCGCTGAGGGAGCGGTTGATGTAAATGGGGTAGGCCAGGAAAAGAAGGAGAGTGATAAGGCCCGGAATGCAGTACAGACCGTGCGGTTTGAACCGGATGCCTGCAAAAATCAGAAAACCGGCCATGGGCCACAGCCCGATCCATCCGGTAAGGCAGACGCATGAAAAACAGATGGAGCTGCCAATGAGAGGCCACAGGAATGCGCGGTTTTCCTCCTTGTTTTGCAGAGCCGTGTACAAAAAGTGAATGCCCCAGGCAAAGAAGAAGAGCATCATCATCTGCGGGAGGCCGCTGGTAGCGTATTGCAGGAAAAGATTGCTGAGTATCATCGTCAGGCAGGTGAAGCAGGCGATGGTGACGTCAAACATCCGGAGAAGGATGTAATAGCAGCTCAGGACGGACAGGATGAAAAACATGCAGGAAATGCCCGCCACAATTCGGTCAGGCAGGTAAATCATGGATGGGCCCGTCATGCTCCACAGGTCAAATTTGTGGACGCCGGCCATCCTGAAGACAGCTGCTTCCGTCAGAATGTTCAGCGGAGCGTTGCGTGTGTCCCGGAGGGCATAGGGATTGAATTTTTCCGGATCGACGAGGGTTTCGCCTTGTCCGGCCCGGATGGCTTCCTGTTCGTGTATCTGGGCGTCTGAAAGAAAAGGGTTGAGGCCGGCGCGTGTGCTTCCGGAGACCATCTGGATGGGCCTCAGCCAGTTGGTGGTCATCCCCTGCCCCCTGGCTACGTTGCGGGCGATTTGGGCGTGGTCCATGGCGGCATCAGTGCCCAGCCCGTTAAAGTTAAAAAGGTACTGCACCCCCGTGATTGCCAGCAGCAGGATAAGGATAATGATAAAAGGGGTGCGGGATGCCGAGGAGGGCTCATTCATGAATGGAGGATATCTTGTAGTTTGCGTTGAAGAGTGCGCCGGCTGATGCCCAGCAGGTGGGCTGCTGCCGTTTTATTGCCGTTTGACTGGGCCAGCGCTTGTTGGATGGCATTCCGTTCCAGCAAGGATAAATTCAAAACCCCGGCCGGGACAAGCCCATTCTGCGTGTTGGGCGCATTGTCCTCCGGCCGTTCCTGTGGAGCGGCTTCCAGAGAAGTATCCTGCAGTTGCGGGGGAAGATGATGGAGGCCTATGCTGGCGGAATTGCTCATGACGACGCCATGTTCCATGGCCGTGCGGAGTTCACGAACGTTTCCCGGCCACTGGTAATTCCGGACGGCTTCAAGGGCGTCCCGGGAGAGGGGCTTGAATTCCTTGTTGTTTTCCCTAGCGAATTCCTTCAGAAAGGCGGTGGCAAGCAGGGGTATGTCTTCACGGCGTTCCCGGAGGGGGGGCATCTGGATATGCACCACATTGAGGCGGAAGTAGAGGTCTTCCCGGAATTTCCCTTCCTGCACAAGCTTTTTCAATGATTTGTTGGTGGCCGCGATAACGCGCACATTGACGGGAATGGATGCATTGGACCCTACGCGTTCAATGGTCCGTTCAGACAGCACCCGCAGCAGCCGGACTTGCGTTCCGGCGTCTATTTCCCCGATTTCATCCAGAAAGATGGTGCCGCCGTCCGCCTGTTCAAAGCGGCCGATGCGGCGTTGTCCGGCTCCGGTGAAGGAGCCCTTTTCATGGCCGAACAGCTCGCTTTCCAATAATTGGGGGGAAAGGGCCGCGCAGTTGACGGCCACGAATTTATTTTCCGGCCTTCCGGAGAGGGAATGGATGGCCTGGGCTACGAGTTCTTTCCCGGTGCCGCTTTCCCCCTCAATCAGCACAGTCGTTTTGCTGGGGGCCACCTGACGAATAATGGAGAATACGTGTTCCATGGCGGCGGACCTGCCCAGCAGTTTTTGCAGTCCGGAGTCCGCCTGGATGCGGGTGGTGAGTTCCTGGTTGGCCGTTTCCAGGTTCCGGGTATGGAGCGCCCGTTTAAGCACCAGCTCCACGGCATCCAGATTCAGGGGTTTGGTGACGAAGTCGTACGCTCCCTCTTTCATAGCTGCTACGGCGGCATCCACGGAGCCGTAGGCAGTCATCATGATGCTTTGCGGAGGGTGGGGCAGGGAGGCAGCGGCTTTCAGCACGTCCATGCCGCTTTCCCCACCCAGTCTCAGATCCGTCAGAACCAGGTCCGGAGATTCTTCCTGCAGAAGTGCGGAAGCCTGGGAGAGATTGGCGGCGGTGTACACTTCATAATCATCCTGAAAACCCATGCGCAGAGCGTCGCGCGTGGGTTTTTCATCATCTACAATCAGCAAAACAGGCATCTTCATGAGGGAATGGAGGATGGCAGGAGCCTGATGGTGCGTTCCACGCGCGGCAGGAAGACCGTGATGGTGGTTCCCTGACCCGGCTGGCTGGCCAGCGTGATGGACCCGCCGTGCTCCTTCACGATGCGGCGAACGATAAGCAGCCCCAGTCCGGAGCCGGTGGACTTGGTGGTCAGGAAAGGTTCATAAATGCTGCCCATGACCTCCGGTGAAATGCCGCAGCCGGTATCCGCCACAGTAATGAATACGCTGTCATCTGTATAACCGCTTTTGAGCAGAATGATGCCTCCCTCCGGAGGGATGGACTGGTAGGCATTCTTGATCAGGTTGTAAAAGACCTGTTTGATTTGGACGGGGTCCAGGCTGAGGATGGGAAGATTGGGCTGGAGGTCTGTGTTGATTTGGATGCCGCGCTGCTGGATTTCCGGTTCCAGCAGTTTCAGCACTTCCATGAGGATGGTTTCAATGTTGTAGGGTTCCCGGATGGGCCTGGTGGGGCGGATGGCCTGGAGGAATTGCTTCAGGATAACGTCCAGCCGCGTGGTTTCGCTCTCCGCTGTTTTCAGCAATTCCTCCATTTCTGTCCGGTACTTTGGAGGCAGCTGTTTTGCCTTCCTGGCCAGGAGCTGGAGATGAAGGCCTATGGAATTGAGGGGGTTGCCTATTTCATGAGCCACTCCTGCGGCCAGCAGTGTCAAGGCATTCAGACGTTCTGCCTCAATGTTTTCCGCGTTTTTTTTATGTCGGGGCGTTTCATCCCGTATCAGGACCAGGTGGCCCTGGTTTTTGCTGCCGATGGGGGAAATGAAGATGTTCAGGAATCTGTGTTCCGGGTAAAAGATTTCCGTGTCCCGGGAGACGGCGGTCTGGCTCTGCTGGATCGTGTCCCATGAGCAGTCCCTGCCCAGGAAAATACAGAAGTCATCCGGGGTTATTTGCCCACGTTCCTTGTCAAAGAGTTTAAGGGCAGCCTTGTTGACGAACAGAATTTTTCCCTTGTTATCCAGCAGGATCAGACCTTCCTGAATGGCTTCAAATACCTGCTGGAAAAAACCCTGCTGTTCCGCCAGCTTGACAAAAAAGCGCTGGAGGTCTTCCTCCTTGATGTGGTCAATGCGGCCGATCAGCTTGTCAATGGTGTCTTTTTTCATGGCGGCGGGTCCGTTGCCGTGCGGCTTGCTCTTATATATAAAGAGCGGCATGTCACAAATCAAGCTGATGTGACATATTGTCGCGCATTTGCGGCTGGACATGGTTCCGGGGGAGGAGGCAGGATGATGGCATGCCTGAAGATTTTCCCTGCATTCCCTTTGTCAGAACGCGCCAGGTAGCTTTTCATGATACGGATGCTTCCGGGGTGGCCCACTTCTCCCGGCTGCTTTGTTTGGTGGAAGAAGTGGAGCATGAGTACCTGCGTTCCCGGGGGGTGGAGGTTCTTTCCCCAGACTGCGGATGGCCCCGCGTGCATGTGGAGGCGGATTACTCTAGCTCTGCGGGGCTGGGAGATTGGCTGAGCATAGAATTAAGCCTGGGAACGGTGGGAACCAGTTCTCTGGAATGGAAATTTGCCGTATTTCATTCCGAGCGTCCGGTGATGAAGGGAAGATATGTAGTCGTCCGTGTGGGGAAGGGCGGCAACCCTCAGGCAATTTCGGAATCGGAGAGGGAATGCCTGATTTCGGGCTTTTCAAAAGGGGGGGATGCCTGTAAATAAAGCCTATGTCTTCTAAAAAGCCTGTCGTTCTTGTTATTCGCGACGGCTGGGGCCGCAATCCGTTGGGGCCTGATGTCGCGAAAGAGTACGGTGACGCCACTGTTCTGGCTGATACCCCTTTTACTGATTACCTCCTTGCCAACTATCCCCACAGCCTGCTGGGCGCTTCCGGGGAGGACGTGGGCCTTCCGGACGGCCAGATGGGCAATTCCGAAGTAGGGCACTTGAACCTGGGTGCGGGCCGCGTTGTCTTTCAGGACCTCTGCCGGGTGGACAATGCCATCAAGGATGGTTCCATGGGGGAAAACGCCGTGCTGAAAACCGCTTTTTCCCAGGCCGCTTCTTCCCGTCTGCACCTGCTTGGCCTGGTGAGTGACGGCGGCGTGCACAGCCATATCAACCATTTGATCGGCATCGTCAAATATGCTTATGAAGCGGGTGTCCGCGATATCTGCATCCATGCCATTACGGATGGCCGTGACTGCTCGCCAACCAGCGGGGCCGGCTTTATTCGCCAGCTGGAGGAAGCCGTCAGGCCGTACGGCGCCAAAATTGCCACGGTTGTCGGCCGTTTCTATGCGATGGACCGAGACAAGCGCTGGGACCGCAACAAGCTGGCATGGGATGCCATCGTTCTGGGGCGCGGCGAACAGTGCTCCTGCTCCCCTGCCGAATATGTGGAGCAGTGTTATGCGAAGGGGGAGACGGATGAGTTCCTGAAGCCCGGCATTTTTGCCTATGGCAACGAGCAGCGCGTGAGGGACAACGATGTGGTGTTCTTCTTCAATTTCCGTGCGGACCGCGCCCGGCAGATGAGCGACGCTTTCCTTTATCCCGAATTTGACGGCTTTGACCGTGAAGTAACGCCCAAAGTGCACTATGTGACGTTGACGGAATACGATGCCAAGTATCCCTCTCCCATTGTTTTTGAACAGGAACAGCTGAACAATATTTTCGGGCAGATTGTGTCGGAAGCCGGGAAAACCCAGCTCCGCATAGCGGAAACGGAAAAGTACGCCCACGTTACTTTCTTCTTTAACGGAGGTGTGGAGACCCAGTTCCCCGGAGAAGACCGCATTCTTGTTCCTTCCCCCCGGGAAGTGGCTACTTATGACCTGAAGCCCCAGATGAGCGCGGCGGAAGTGGCGGATAAGTTTGTGGACGCTGTGGACAAGTATGATGTGGTCATCATGAATTTCGCCAATGGGGACATGGTTGGCCATACCGGATTTGTGGAAGCCGGCATCGCCGCCTGCGAAGCAGTGGACAGCGCCTTGGAAAAATGTGTGAAGAAGGTGTTGGAACTTGGCGGCAAGCTGCTTATTACGGCGGATCACGGCAATGCCGAACACATGCGCAATGAGGATGGTTCTCCGAATACAGCCCACACGACCAACCTTGTGGATCTCATTTACGTGGCGGACGACAAGGACCAGGTAACTCTCTCTGATGGCATTCTGGCAGATGTCGCTCCCACGCTGCTGAGCCTGATGGGGTTGAAACAGCCTGCCGAAATGTCCGGACATTCTCTGGTGACCCCCGGGAAATAGCGGCTTGCTGAGTTCATTGATGAAATCCGTTTCCGGATGCGTTCCGGAAACGGATTTTTTTATGTCATGCTTTCCGGACAGGGCAAAATGGGAAAGCAGGCAGGTTAACAATAAATAATAGACCGGCTGCCGTTTTTATGAAAAAAATTTTCGTGAATTCTGATGGGAAGCTTGTTTTTCGTGCCTCTCCGGCGCTTCATGCATTTTTTTCTGCGGTAACATACCGGACATGAAGAAATGGTTTTTTTGCCTGTGAAGAAGATTTTTTGTTTCATCCTCCATAGGTGGAGAACTGCTGGACGGGGAGGAAAAGAGATCCCGGGAGCCCGAAATGGAGTTTTGAAAGGAGCGGGGAAAATGGAACGGATAAAATATTTAGGAAAAGATGAATAAAAGACTTGTCATGATATAAAATCACGTTATATTGGCCGTCCCCAAACGTGCCGAAAGGCACAAGAAATACGTTTTCTATCGGGTTTGCCTCCGGAAAAAAGGCGCGCTTCCTGCTTATAAAAAGGAATGTTCGCCTTGAATATCGGATCAGACCGACGAACCACAACCAAAGCAGGAAAACATGCCGACCATTAATCAGCTCGTCCGCAAGGGACGTATTACTCCGGAAGAGAAGTCCAAATCACGCGCTCTTCATAGCTGCCCGCAACGCCGCGGTGTTTGTCTCCAGGTGATGACCCGTACGCCCAAAAAGCCGAACTCGGCTCTTCGTAAAGTGGCTAAAGTCCGTCTTACCAATGGTGAAGAAGTGATCGCCTACATTGGCGGCGAAGGTCATAACCTTCAGGAACACTCCATCGTGCTTGTTCGCGGCGGTCGTGTGAAGGACTTGCCGGGTGTTCGCTACCATATCGTTCGCGGCGCTCTTGACTGCCTCGGTGTCGACAAGCGCCGCCAGGGCCGCTCCAAGTATGGCGCCAAGCGTCCGAAGGCTGCTGCCAAGTAAACCAAACATCTTACCTACTATATATTATGGCTCGCCGTAAACGCGTTTATAGAAAAATCGAACGTCGTGACCCTCGTTACGACAGCGCTCTTGTTGGCAAACTGATCAGCAAGGTTATGCTGGATGGCAAGCGCTCCCTTGCGGAACGCATTGTTTATGCCGCTATTGACATGGCTAACGAAGGCACGGACAGCATTGATCCTCTGGAAGTAATCACCCGCGCTATTGAAAATGCCAAACCCCGTGTGGAAGTAAAGAGCCGCCGCGTCGGTGGCGCTACTTACCAGGTTCCGCTTGAAGTGGATCCGGCCCGTTCCGAATCCCTGGCCATGCGCTGGATTGTGAACTACGCCCGCAACCGCAAGGGTGTGCCGATGCACAAGGCTCTCGCCAACGAAATCAAGGAAGCCGCCAACAATCAGGGTTCTTCCGTTCGCAAGCGCGACGACGTTCATAAAATGGCTCAGGCCAACCGAGCCTTTGCCCATTTCCGCTGGTAATTCCTTCTGCGACTGTCAGCCGAATCATTCACTTTCGATCACTACAGATACTTTCCAGACACTATGTCCGATCACGTAAATAATCCCAATCGCAAGGCTCCCCTTGAGCGTTACCGCAATATCGGTATTTCCGCTCACATTGACGCCGGCAAAACCACGTTGTCCGAGCGTATTCTTTTCTACACCGGCATGATTCACAAGATTGGTGAAACCCACGACGGTTCCACCACGACCGACTGGATGGAGCAGGAACGCGAACGCGGTATCACCATTACCTCCGCTGCTGTCACCACCAACTGGAAGCAGGTGAAGAATGAAGGTATCAGCAAAGTGTTCGAAGGCGAAAATTTCCAGCTGAACATCATCGACACTCCCGGACACGTTGACTTCACCGCTGAAGTGGAACGTTCCCTTCGTGTGCTTGACGGCGCCATCGTGGTGTTCTGCGGCGTGGCAGGCGTGCAGCCCCAGACGGAAACCGTGTGGCGCCAGGCCACCAAGTACAGCGTGCCCCGCATGTGCTTTGTCAACAAGATGGACCGTACCGGCGCCAACTTCAACAACGTGCTGGACGATATCCACAACAAGCTGGGCGCGAATGCCGCTGCCATTCTGATCCCCATCGGCGCTGAAGACCAGCTCCGCGGCCAGATTGACGTGGTGAACCAGAAGGCCGTTATTTACGCCGACAACGACCGCTTGGGCTCCACCTACACGATTGAGGATATTCCCGCCGAACTCAAGGAAGAAGCCGAACTGGCCTACCATGAACTCGTGAGCCGTGTGGCTGACGTGGACGATGAGCTTGCTGAAAAGGTGCTCATGGAAGAACCCTTCACGCCCAAAGAGCTTAAGGAAGCTATCCGCCGCGCCACCATCGCCAACAAATTTGTGCCTGTTGCCGGTGGCTCCGCTTTCAAGAACAAAGGCGTTCAGTTCCTGCTTGACGCCGTGGTGGATTACCTCCCCTCCCCGGTAGAAACCGTTCCCGCCCACGCGGAAAGCACGCTGGATCCGGAAAAGACCTTCGAAATCACCGCTACGGACGATGCCAAGCCCATGGTGCTGGCGTTCAAGCTCTGGGCTGACAAATTCGTCGGCAAGCTGGTGTTCATCCGCGTGTACTCCGGTGTTCTCAAGAAGGGTGACACCGTGTACAATCCCCGCACCCGCAAGACGGAACGCGTGGGCCGCATCATTCAGATTCAGGCTGACCAGCATACGGATATTGATGCCGTGTACTCCGGTGACATTGCCGCCATCGTGGGGCTGCGCAACGTGACCACGGGCGACACCATCACCAGCCCGGACAATGATATCTGCCTGGAACCCCCCACCTTCCCGGAAACCGTTATTTCCATGGCGGTAGAGCCCAAGACCAAGGCTGACCAGGAAAAAATGTCCAATGCTCTGGGCCGTCTGTCTGAAGAAGACCCGACTTTCCGGGTGAAGACTGATGAAGAAACCGGCCAGACCCTGATTTCCGGCATGGGTGAGCTTCACCTGGAAATCATTATTGACCGCCTGATGCGCGAATTCAAGGTGGAAGCCGACATCGGCAAGCCCCAGATTGCCTATCGCGAAACCATTACTGCCCCTGCCCATGGCGACGGCAAACTGGTCAAGCAGTCCGGCGGCCGCGGCCAGTACGGCCACGTGGTCATTGATGTGAAGCCGAACGAACGCGGCAAGGGGCTTACCATTGAAAACAAGATCGTAGGCGGCGCCATTCCCAAGGAATACATGAACGCCGTTTATGCCGGTCTTAATGAAGCCATGACCACGGGCGTCGTCGCCGGTTATCCGGTGGTGGACGTGCACGTTGAAGTGGTGGACGGTTCCTACCACGAAGTGGACTCCAATGAAAACGCTTTCAAGATGGCTGCCATCTTCGCCATGAAGGACGCTTTCAAGAAAGCCAAGCCGATCATGCTGGAACCCATCATGTCCGTTGAAGCTTCCACCCCGACCGATTATCAGGGCGACATCATGGGCGACCTGAACCGCCGCCGCGGCCAGATCAGCAACATGGAAAACAAGGCCAACGCCTGCATTTTGAAGGCTATGGTCCCCTTGTCCGAAATGTTCGGTTATTCCACCGCCATCCGAACCCTTTCCAGTGGCCGCGCTTCCTATTCCATGGAGCCCTCCCACTTTGAACAGGTGCCCCAGAACCTCGTTGACCAGATTGTCAGCGAGAAGGCTAAATAAACAAACCTTTGAAGTATAACCAATAGACCGCACGTCCATGCAAAGTCCAAAAATCCGCATTCGACTCCGCGCATTTGACTACCGCGCTATCGACCGCTCCTCCCAGGAGATCGTTGAAACCGCCAAGCGCACCGGAGCCAAAGTTCACGGCCCGATTCCGTTGCCGACCCGCATTGAAAAGTTTTCTGTGAACCGCTCCGTTCACGTCAACAAAAAATCGGCCGAACAGTTTGAAATCCGCACCCACAAGCGTCTGCTCGACATCGTCGATCCGACCGCGCGCACGATTGATGAGCTCAAGAAGCTTAATCTTCCGGCCGGTGTGGACATCACGATCCGCATCTAGTTTGGCACCCGGATAAGTAATTAAAAAACAGAAAGACACACTACAATGGCTCTAGGACTTATCGGAAAAAAGGTCGGTATGACCCGCCTGTTTGACCAGGAATCCGGCGCTATGGTGCCCGTGACCGTCATTGACGTCAAAGGCAACACCTTCGCTCAGATTAAAACGGAAGAGAAGGACGGCTACAATGCTATCCAGGTCGCTTTTGATGCGCAGAAGGAAAGCCGCGTGGCCAAGCCTCAGGCCGGCCACTTTAAAAAACTGGGCATCCAGCCCACCAAACTCCTCAAGGAATTCCGCGTAGAAGCATCTGAATTGCCTGCTGAAGGCGCTGAAGATCCCGGCGTGGATCTCTTTTCCGCCGGACAGTGGGTCGATGTGATCGGCACTTCCAAAGGCAAGGGGTTCCAGGGCGCGATGCGCCGCCACAACTTCCACGGTTCTCCCGCCGCCCACGGCTCCATGATGCACCGCCGTACCGGCGGCGTAGGCGGCTGTTCCACCCCCGGCCGCGTCTGGAAGAACCAGAAGATGCCCGGACAGATGGGCAATGCCAAGCGCACGGTGCAGAACCTGAAGGTCGTCGCCGTTCGTCCGGAAGATAATGTCATCCTTATCTCCGGCGCTGTGCCCGGCGCGCGCGGTTCCTACCTCGTGATTCGCCCCGCCAAGAAGAAGTAAGGCTTTAGTTAACCTCACATTGATTATAGGAAAACCTATCTATGTCCGCAAATACCTTTACATTAGAAGCCGCCGCCGCCGCCAACATTCAGGTTGTAGGCAGTGACAAGGGCTCCCAGGCTGTGCATGACCTGATCGTGGCTTACCAGGCGAACCGCCGCACCGGTTCCGCCAATTCCAAGACCCGCGCAGAAGTCAGCGGCAATAACAAGAAGATCTTTCGCCAGAAGGGCACCGGTAATGCCCGTCACGGCGATAAGCGCGCTCCCATCTTTGTGGGCGGCGGCGTGGTCTTCGGCCCCCGCCCCTGTGACTACAGCAAGAAGGTGAACAAGAGCACCCGACGCCTGGCTCTGCGCCGCGTACTGGGTGACCTGATTGCCGCTTCCAAGGTCAGCACCGTTTCCGAATTTTCCGTGGCTGACGGCAAGACCAAATCTTTCATCAAAGCCGTCAAAGACCTGACGGATGCCAAGAAGGTGCTCATTGTGGCAGCTTCCTTTGACGAAACCACCTACCGTGCCGCCCGCAACGTTCAGGAAGTTCTCCTGATGACCGCTGCGGAAGTGAACATTGAACAGCTCATGAATGCTGATGCAGTGATTCTCGTTGACAACGCTTTAGAAACCCTCGCCAGCCGTACTGCTTAAGAAGCCATGAAAGACATTTACCAAGTCATCAAGAAGGTGCGCATCAGCGAAAAGGCCACCATGCTCCAGGAAACTACCGGCGAGCTGGTCTTCGAAGTTGATCGTGACGCCAACAAAATCGAAATCAAAAAGGCTGTCGAAGTTGCTTTCGGCAAGAAGGTCGCATCCGTGCGTACCGCCAATTATGACGGCAAGCTCAAGCGCCAGCGCCGCTCTGATGCAGGTCGCACCGCTCATTGGAAAAAGGCTTACGTCAAGCTTGCCAACGGTGAAACCCTTGATCTCGTTTAAAGCCCCTATTAGGAAGGAAAGCTATCATGTCCCTCAAGTCATTCAAGCCAGTTACTCCCTCTAACCGTTACAAGGTGTGGCCGTCCTTTGACGAAATCACCACCTCTACCCCGGAAAAGAGTCTCTGCAGACCCCTCAAGAAATCCGGCGGCCGCAATAACAATGGCCGCATCACCACCCGCCACATTGGCGGTGGCCATAAGCGCAAATATCGCCTGGTGGACTTCAAACGCAACAAGTTTGACGTACCCGCTACTGTCCTTACTATCGAATACGATCCCAACCGTACCTGCCGCATTGCTCTGATTGAGTACAAGGATGGTGAAAAATCCTACATTCTGGCTCCCACGGGGTTGCAGGTGGGCATGAAGGTGGAAAGCGGCCAGAAGGTTGCTCCCAAGGTAGGCAATGCTATGCCCTTGAAGAACGTTCCTCTGGGTACTTCCGTTCACAACATTGAAATTCGTCCGGGTTCCGGCGGCAAGGTAGCCCGCGCTGCCGGCCAGCAGGCCATCGTTTCCAACCGTGAAGCGGGCTACGCCCTGATCAAGATGCCTTCCGGTGAAATCCGCCGTTTCAATGAAGATTGCTACTGCACGATCGGCCAGGTAGGCAATACCCAGCACATGAACGAAATGTCCGGCAAGGCCGGCCGTACCCGTTGGATGGGCGTTCGTCCTACCGTGCGCGGTATGACGATGAACCCCGTCGACCACCCGAACGGTGGCGGTGAAGGCAAGTCCAAGTCCGGTGGCGGTCGCCAGCACCTCAAATCTCCGTGGGGGCACGTCAAGGGGCAGAAGACCCGCCGTCTCCGCAAGCCCAGCGACTCCGTCATCGTACAGCGCCGCAATGCTAAGTAATCAATATATTATAACTTTAACTAGGATTATATAACATGGGACGTTCTCTCAAAAAAGGCCCTTTTGTCAGCCAAAAGCTTCTCGCCAAGATCGACGCTCAGCTTGAATCCGGCGACCGCAAGCCAATCAAGACCTGGAGCCGCGCATCCATGATTACGCCTGACTTCGTCGGCCTGACTTTCCTGGTGCACGCCGGCAAGAACTTTGCCACCGTGTACGTCACGGAAAACATGGTAGGCCACAAGCTTGGTGAATTTGCCCCGACTCGTGTCTTCAAACAGCACGGCGGTATCGGTAAGAAGTAATCAGTAAGTTAACAATCAACATGTCGAATTCTTCTTCCATCCTTGCATATTCTCTTACCACCCTGGTAGGGCTGGGCGGGGCGTTGCAGGGAGCGGAAGAGGATACGGCGGCACTGACGCGCAGAATCGAGCGCCTCGAAAAGCAGAATGCGGCCCTCAAGGCATCCTATGTCCAGGCCCGCAGCGACGCCGACAAGGCGGCCGCACAGCTGGTGGACATCCGTTCCAGGCTGGAAGCTTTGGGGGGCGCTGCGCTAGGTAACAGCGAGGAACGCCTGATTCAGGCGATGGCGGACATCGAAGCTTTTAATGACCGCATCCAGCGGCTGGAGCAGGCATCCGTCAAGCTCTCCGGAGCCATCCTTGCCTACATGAAACAAGCCATATCCGAAGATGCGAACGCCAGAACGGCTGTGGAGAGTTCTCTGCGCCTGCTGGAATCCGTTCTGGGATACAGGCAACAGCCCGTGCGAGATGGCGCGGGAACCCTGGCGGAAGCCAAGGTGCTCAGCATTGATTCCGAATCCGGAGTGGTGGTGCTGAATACCGGCAGAACGGCAGGAATGCAAGTCGGGATGCCGGTTCGGTTAACCCGGGGAGCTCAAACCATCGGAGAAGCCGTAGTCACGGACGTCCGCAAGGAAGTATGTGGCGCGCTTGTTCAGAAGCTTGAGACGCCAGCCGATCCGGTGCGCGTCGGAGATTCTGCCTCAGTAAAAACCAACGACTAAATCATCTTCATAATAACCTGCACTACGAGGAAAAACCCATGGAAGTGAAAGCTGTTTACAAATACGCCCGCATCTCCGCCAAGAAGATGCGCGATGTTGCTCAAGAAATCCAAGGCTTGTCCGTCTCCCAGGCGACCGACATCCTGTCCTACACCCCCAAGAAGGGTGCCTACCTGCTGAATAAGACGCTCAAGTCCGCGTTGGCCAACGCCGAGAATAATGCGGAACTGTCCGTTGATACGCTGGTGGTCAAGTCCGTCATGGTCGATGAAGGGCCCACGATGCGCCGCACGATGCCCCGCGCCCGCGGATCCGCCAACATGATCCGCAAGCGTACATCCCATATTACCGTTATCCTGGCCGATCAAGAAGGCTAGGCCTTACCAATCTAACACACATATAGCTGAACTAATATCATGGGTCAGAAAGTAAATCCAATCGGGTTCCGCCTCGCCGTCAACAAGGACTGGCGCTCCAAGTGGTACGCCACGGGCCAGGATTACGCCACCAAGCTGCATGAAGACTTGGTGATGCGCAAGTACATCAAGGAACAGTTGATGTCCGCCGCCGTTTCCAGCATCGTGATTGAACGCGCCTGGAACAGTGTCCGCATCACCGTCCACACTGCCCGTCCGGGGCTTGTCATTGGCCGCAAGGGTGAGGAAATTGAAAAGATCCGCCAGTACCTCCAGGGCCTGTGCGGCGCTTCCACCCAGGTCAACATTGACATTGTGGAAATCCGTTCCCCTGAAACGGACGCCCAGCTTATTGCAGAGAACGTGGCCGTCCAGCTGGAACGCCGCGTTTCCTTCCGCCGCGCCATGAAGCGCGCCGTGCAGGTTGCCATGGAACGTGGGGCCGACGGCATTCGCATCCGCTGCGCCGGCCGTCTTGGCGGGGCTGACATTGCCCGTGCCGAATGGTACCGCGAAGGCAAGGTGCCGTTGCAGACGCTCCGCACTCCGATTGACTACGGCTTTGCCGAAGCCCGTACCCTGTACGGCATCATCGGTGTGAAGTGCTGGGTCAACAAGCGCGATGAAGTCGTCTCCCAGCAGAATTCCCGTCCGTCCGGCCCTCGCGGACCCCGTCGTCCGCGCGCCTAAGAAAGCCGCTACCACATTTGTTCATCACACTTAACACAAGGAGGAATAAGATATGCCTTTAATGCCCAAGAGAGTGAAGCACCGCAAGATGCACCGCGGCAGCCGTTCCGGCAATGCCACCAGCGGTACCTATGTTGCTTTTGGTGACTTCGGCCTTCAGGTGCTCGACCGCGGTTGGATCACCAACAACCAGATTGAAGCCTGCCGTATTGCGATCAACCGTTACCTGAAACGTAAAGGTAAGGTGTTCATCCGCATTTTCCCGCAGAAATCCTTTACGTCCCGTCCCCCGGATACTCGTATGGGTAAGGGTAAGGGCGCCGTGGAAGGCTGGGTAGCCGTTGTCCGCCCCGGCAACATTCTGTTTGAAGTAGGCGGCGTGACCGAATCCCAGGCGCGTGAAGCCCTTCGACTGGCTTCCAACAAGCTGGGCGTATCAACCCGCTTCGTCTATCGTCAAGGCGTTCAACACTAAAGCTACTCATCACCATGTCCGATAAGAACTCCGCCAAAGAACTTCGTGCTATGTCCGCCAAGGAGCTTTCCGCTCTGGTGCGCAGCCTTCGTGAAGAACTTTTCAATCTCCGCCTCCAGCAGGCCACCGGCCAGCTGGAAAACAACCAGAGAATCCGCACCGTCCGCAAGGACCTTGCCCGCGCCCTTACCATTCAGGGTGAAACCGGGGAGGTTTAATTGAGGATTTCCGGTAATTACAGAATATTCTAACACTTTTAGAATCCAATGTCCGAACAAACCGAAACAACCAAGAAGCCCGGCCTTCGCAAGACGCGCGTCGGCGTGGTGACTTCCACCAAGATGGACAAGACCATCGTTGTGGAGTACGTCGCCCGCGTTCCGCACCCCAAGTTCAAGAAGATCGTCAAGAAGAGCAAGAAGTTCTATGCTCACGACGAGAATTCCACGGCCAAGGTAGGCGATAAGGTACGTATCGTTGAAACCCGCCCGCTTTCCAAGCTGAAGTGCTGGGAACTGGTGGAAGTGCTTACCCATTAATCAGGAATCAACCATTAAGTAAAGGAGATTTGATACCATGATCCAGATGGAATCCCTAGTCCAGGTAGCCGACAATACCGGCGCCCGCTCCGCCAAGATGATTGGCGTTATCGGCAAGCGCACCCGTCAGGCTCACATTGGCGACATTATTACCTGCCACATCCGCGAATCCATTCCCACCGCTTCCGTGAAGAAAGGGACTGTGGTGAAGGCCGTGGTAGTTCGCACCGCCGCCCCGATTCGCCGTGATGACGGTTCCGTGCTTCGTTTTGACGGCAATGCCGTCGTCATCATCGACAAGGACAACAACCCGCGCGGCACCCGTATTTTCGGGCCGGTCGCTCGTGAACTCCGTGAAAAGAAGTTCATGAAGATTGTTTCCCTTGCTCCGGAAGTGCTCTAACCGAGACGCCTCAGGATTTTGAACGCCGTCCTCCGAAAAGGAGGACGGCGTTTTTTATTGTCCGCATTTTGCTGATCAATTTGCATTGCAGTGTGGTTCCCATATAGGGAGAAGGTTGTCGGAACACATCCCTTGCCTGGCGTACGAGAAGAGGAAGGAGACGTTTTTATTCGGAAGATCCGGGGAAGCGGCCTTATAGCCGTTCCTGTTGGTGGATTTTTATAGAATAAGTTACCGGAAGGGGGGTAGGCTTTGCCGGAAGCCGTTCCCTGGAACCAGGAGAAGCAGGAAGGGGCTTTCTGTTCTGTCGAAACGCGGATTTGAAGTGAGGGAACAGGGGAAATAATGGAAGGAAAGACAGACGAGGAATCTTCTTCCAAATACCTGGCAAGGGGAAAAGAGAAGGCAAGAAACCGGGAACCCGGGAAGTCTGGCGCAGGAGCTAAGGCTTCGTTAATGCCTGTGCTGTTCAGTTCGGCATTTTCCCAGCTGCTGGGAGGAACCGCAGGCCGGGCAACGGAACCAGCGGAAGAGGAATATATGCAGCGCCGTGGCAAATACGTAGCCGAACAGGGGAATGTGGTGGGCCGCCTTATTGCGGGTGTATTTTTTAAAGGAAAAGACATGAGCCCTGCACACGCTGCATTTCCGGGGAAGCGCCAGGGAGAGATAGAGAATCATCGCCAGAATTCCGGGGCCGAAGCAGAGGCTGATTAATGGCCAGCCTCGTTCTCCATTGAGAAGCACAAGGGTGGTGACCGAAATGGAGAAGAGGATACAGATGAACAGAAGCAGGACGATAACGGCTCCCATCCATGTCCGGAAGGAGGTCATGTGCTTGATGCCTTTTTTGCGAAGGTAGGTTTTCGGCTCCTTGAGGGTGTGAACATGTTTTGCGGGCTGGTAGCTGTGTTCTTCCTGCCGCTTGGCCTTGGCGGAGAGATGTTTTGGAGGGCCGTCCGTATGGGAACGCCCACGTTCCCTTCTGTTTTCTGAAGAATCAGTAATCGGAGGGTCAACGGGCGTGGCAAGGGGGAGGGCGTCTTCCTCATAGGAGGGAAGAAGCTCCGGTTCCGGCGCCGTGGGAGAGGAAAGAGCCTGATTCACCCATTCCCTGAAAACGGGCGCGGAAGGAATTTCCGTCTGCAGTTTCAACATCCGTTTTGCCTGGTGAAGTTCAGGCAAAACGGTGGAGGGGTCCGCGGAAGCGAATTGTTCAAGAGTACGTATGCCCACCGCTTCAAGCAATTCAATGAATTGCTCGCGGCCGGCAAAGTACTTTTGAATATTATTCATTCCCGGAATGATAGATGGTTAGGAAAGGGAATCAAGCATCCCTTTTAACTGGGATTGTTTTGCTTCCCAGTCCGCCAGACGGGCTTTTTCCTGGTTCACGACTTCCGCCGGAGCTCTTTCCACAAAGCCCGCATTACCCAGCTTGGCCGCGGATTTGGCTATTTCCCTGGCTATTTTGTCCAGTTCCCTGCCCAGGCGTTCCTTTTCCGCTTCCACGTCAATAAGGCCTTCCAGAGGCAGGAAGAGTTCCCCAAGCGGCGTGAGGGCTGCCGGCGTTCCTTTGGGAGAGGAGTAGGCCGCGTCCCGGATGACGGATTTGGCGTTCGCCAGAATGGCCAGACGGGAGAGAAGGTCCTGGGGAACGTCGTGGGGAGTTTTCAGGATGAAGCTGACGTTTTTATTGTTGGAAAGGTCGTATTCCGCTTTCAGGTTGCGGGCCTTGTTGGCCGTTTCATAAAGAGCCGCGGCTTGGGTATTCGCCAGGGTGATGCGACTTTCATCAAGTCCCGCCAGAAGGTTTTCGGCAGAGGGGAGGGGAGTGCGCATGAGCGGCAGGCCGCCGTTGCCTTCCGCAAAGCCCAGGGAGGCCCAGAGTTCTTCCGTGATATGAGGCATGACCGGATGCAGAAGAGCCAGGTAGTGCCTGAGCACCGTGTCCATGGTGGTGAGCGTGGCTGCCCGCGCCGCAGGGTCCGCCCCGTCCTTCAGGTCACCTTTGACGGCTTCCAGGAAGCGGTCGCAGTATTCGTTCCAGAAGAATTGGTACAGGGTCTGGATGAGGGCGTTGAATTCGTAGTCCGCCAGCGCTTTTTCTACATCTGCATGCAGTTGCTTGAGCCTGGAGATAATGGAGATATGTACGGATGAGTAGTGAGGGGCCGTTCCTCCCCTGGCATCTCCCTGCATCAGCCGGAAGCGCGTGGCATTGTACAGCTTGTTGGCAAAGTTGCGGCCTTCGCTGATCTGGTTTTCGTCAAAGCGCACATCCGTTCCTGTGGGGGCGATACGCATGAGGCCAAAGCGGAGGCCGTCTGCTCCGTAGTTGGCGATCAGGTCCAGCGGATCCGGGGAGTTGCCCAGGGATTTGCTCATTTTACGCCCGATTTTGTCACGGATGATAGACGTGAAAAAGACGTTGCTGAACGGTTTGTTATGCTGGAAGCGGTATCCGGCCATAATCATGCGCGCCACCCAGAAGAAGATGATGTCCGGTCCCGTGACAAGATCCGTAGTGGGATAGAATTTGGCGCGGGTCTCTTCATCCATGGTGGAGAAAGGCCACAGCCAGGAGGAGAACCATGTGTCCATTACGTCGTTGTCCTGAATCCAGTTGTCCGGGTCCTGAGGCGGTTCGGTTCCCACGTAGAGGAAGCCCTGTTCCAGTGCGGAGGCGTCTAGCGCCGGGGCGTTCTTGAGTTCTTCCGCCTTGTCCTTGCGGTACCAGACGGGGATGCGATGGCCCCACCAGAGTTGGCGGGAGATGCACCAGTCCTGAATGTTTTCCAGCCAGTGGGCGTAGGTTTTCGCCCAGCGCGCGGGTCGAAAAGTGATATCCCCTTCCGCTACGGCGTCCGCAGCTTCTTTCACGCAGGGGTATTTGAGGAACCACTGCATGGAGAGGCGCGGTTCAATCGGGACATTGGCGCGTTCGGAGAACCCGACTTTGTTATCATAGTCTTCAATGTTGACCATGAGTCCGGAGGCTTCCAGCATTTCCACGGATTTACGACGCGCGTCAAAGCGGTCCATGCCGTGAAGTTCGGGCACTTCCGGGCAGTTGATATGACCGTCGGGGGTAAGGATGTCGATAATTTCCAGGTTGAATTTCCTGCCTATTTCAAAGTCGGCCTTGTCATGGGCCGGAGTGATTTTCAGAGCGCCCGTGCCGAATTCTATTTCTACATATTCATCTCCGATGATAGGAATGGGGGTGGGATTGAGCGGGCGCATGACGTTTTTCCCGATGAGGTGGGCGTACCGCGGATCCTTCGGGTTGACGGCCACAGCCACGTCCGCCATGATGGTTTCCGGGCGGGTGGTGGCTACATGGAGGGCTCCGGACCCGTCTTCCAGTTTGTAAAGAACGGTGTAGAGCTTGCTTTTCTGCTCAGTCATGATGACTTCTTCATCAGAGAGGGCCGTGAGGGATACAGGACACCAGTTGACCATGCGGCGGCCCCGGTAGATGAGTCCTTCCTTAAAGAGTTCAATGAAGACTTGTCCAACGGCTTTGGTATATTCCTCATCCATCGTAAAGCGTTCGCGGTCCCAGTCGCAGGAACAACCCAGCTTATGGAGCTGGTTGATGATGATGCCTCCATGTTTTTCTTTCCATTCCCAGACTTTTTTCAGGAAGGCTTCACGGCCCAGATCGTGGCGGCTCTGGCCCGTTGTCTGTTTGAGGTCTTTTTCCACCCTTACCTGCGTGGCGATTCCGGCATGGTCTGTTCCGGGCAGCCAAAGGGCTTCATATCCTTTTTGGCGCGCGCGGCGCACCAGGATGTCCTGGATGGTGTTGTTCAGCACATGGCCCAGATGCAGCACTCCCGTGACGTTGGGGGGAGGGATGACGACAGAGTAGGCAGGCTTTTCAGAAGCCGGGTCAGCCTTGAAACAACCTTCTTCAATCCAGCGGGATTGCCATTTTTCTTCCACCAGGGAGGGATCGTATGCTTTGGGCAGATCAGACATGGGCAAAAGGGTAGCATAAAGTTTTTTTCTTTCAATCCCTACCTGTCCGGGAGAGGATGGAAAGATGGCTCTTTTTCCCCGGAATAATGTGATGAAAAAACCGCCGGGTTCCTGATGGAGCCCGGCGGCAGGAACGGAGTTTTTCCTGTTTTTTTATTTGACCGTCACAGTTGTCTGAGCCGGCTTGAGTCCGTTGGAGATGACCTGGAGCGTCACTTTTCCGGATTCTCCCTTGCGGGAGCGCAGAATAACCTGGGCAAGGCCATTGAAGGCCTTGATTTTCATGATTTTCTTGTTTTCCGGATTCGCCATGGTGGTGAAGTCCGTGGGATCACCGTTGCAGATGCCGGCGATGTCCGCAGGGCCGCTTACCTTGAAGGTGAGCTGGTTTTTGCTTCGGGGCACCATACGGCCCTGGGCGTCGCGGACGGCTACGGTGACATAAGACAGGTCATAGCCGTCTCCCTTGATTTCGTTGCGGTCCGGCTTGAGGGTGAGTGCCGCAGGTTTTCCGGTAGTGGTTACCGTGTCCGTAGCCCAGATTTTACCGTCCTTTTTGGCGACTACTTTGAGGGTGCCGGGTGTGTATTTGACGTCTTCCCACACGAGGCGGTAGCGGTCCTTTTCCCCGGTGCCCTTTTTGCGGACGCCCTGGGATTTCCCATTCAGGAAGAGTTCCGCTTCATCCCCGCTGGTGTAGACATGCACGGGCGTTACCTGCCCCTTGCGTTCCGGCCAGTTCCAGTGCGGCAGGATGTGCGCCATCTTGACATCCGGCCTCCAGTGGGCCTGGTAGATGTAGAAGCGGTCTTTTTTGAAGCCGCACAGGTCCACGATGCCGAAGTAGGAGCTGCGGGAGGGGGCGCGGTCTCCCAGTTTTTTGAGTTCCGCCATCAGCTTTTCGCGTTCCGGCCCTTCCGGCACGTTCAGGGCGTTGGTGGCGTCCAGATTGTACGGGGTGGGTTCCCCAATGTAGTCAAAGCCCGTCCATACATATTCTCCCGCGCTGTTGGGATTGTCTTCCTGAGCGGCGAATTCCACATCCGGGCGGTTAGCCCAGCCGGGGGCGTACAGGTCATAGGAACTGACCTGGTAGAGGTAAAAGCCCTTGCCCTTGTTCCAGTCCACGGGGAAGAAGTATTCTCCGCGGGAGCTGACGCAGGAGGCGGTTTCCGCACCATAGAACGGCTGGTGGGGGCGGTCCTTGGCGAAGTCCTTATAGGCCCAGGGCTTGTAGTTGTAGCCGTAAACATCCAAGGTATCCCCAAAGCCGTTGCGTGCGGCATTAGCGTTGTTGCAGCCGGAAGTCACTTTGCGCGTGGGGTCTTCCCGGTGGAAAAGATCCGTCAGGGTTTGGGAGATATGGTGCAGATTTTTCATTCCCTGTTCCGGAACTTCATTTCCCGAACTCCATGCAATGACACAGGGGTGGTTACGGTCCCGGTGGCAGAGGTTAACCACGTCCCGTTCATGCCATTCGTTAAAGGATTCGTTGTTGACGCCTTCTTTGGAGCATTGCCATACGTCGAAAAGTTCGTCAATGACCAGGATGCCCATTTTATCGCACAGGTCCAGCACTTCCGGCGCAGGCGGGTTATGGGACGTGCGGATGGAGTTGACGCCGAATTCCTTCAGGATTTCAATCTGACGTTCATAGCCTCGCGTGTGGGCGGCGGAGCCGAGCGGTCCCAGGTCATGGTGCTGGCAAACGCCCTTGAGCTGCACGCGCTCCCCGTTAAGGTAGAATCCCGTGGGTTTCCATTCAACGGTTCTTACGCCGAAGTTGGTGAATTTTTGGTCGATGACTTTGTCTCCCATCCTGACCGTGGTTTTCATCTTATACAGATGGGGAGCGTTTAGCGTCCACAGAGTGGGGTTTTTGAGCGTCAGCGTGCTGGTGATTTTGCCCTTTTCCCCGGCGGGAATTTCTTCCCCTTTGGTGGTTGTGGAGGCTACGATTTTACCTCCATCCAGAATTTCTTCAGTAACAGTGGGGATGACGGCTTTGTCCGTGGTGTTTTTCACCGTGGTGTCCACTTCCACCTTGGCGGCGAATTTGGTGATTTCCGGAGTTTTGACGAAAACGCCCCAGTGTTCGATGTGCACAGGGTTGGATTCCGTGAGCCACACATGGCGGTAGATGCCGCCGCCCGGATACCAGCGGGAGGTGCTGGGTGGATTGTCCACTCTGACGGCAATGGTATTTTGCTGCCCGAATTTCAGGAAGGGCGTGATGTCCACGCGGAAGGAGCTGTAACCGTATTTCCATTCGCCGGCCAGGTGCCCGTTCACATAGATTTTGGGGCGGGACATAACGCCGTCAAAGTCCAGGTAGAATTGGTTGCCCTTGGCGTCCGCCGGGATTTCCAGCGTTTTGCGGTACCAGCCAATGCCGACCCAGGGGAGTTTTCCTGTTCTGTTTTCAATTTCCATCCGGAAGGGCCCTTCCACGCCCCAATCGTGCGGCAGGTTTAAGGCACGCCAGTTTTTGTCGTTGAAAGAGGGGCTGGAGGGATTGTCCACTTTACTGGTTCCGGCGGCGGCCTGAGGGCGGATAATTTCTCCCTTGTCGTTTTTAAAGGTGATTTCACGGATGCTGGCCCAGTTGCTCTGGTTGTTACCCGTGACGGTGATGCGGAAGTATCGCGGTTTGCCGGTTTTGTTTTCTACCGTATCTTCCTTGGAGTCGTTTTGCCCGGAAGTTTTGTCTTCAATAGTCGTCCAGCGTTTTCCGTCGCCGGAGCCTTCCAGCTTGAAAAGATGGTTGCTTTGTTTTTCCCACAGGATGTTAACGGTTTTTACATCTACGGGGCGTCCCATGTCCACGGTGATTTTTTCTCCGCTTTTGCCACTGGCGGCACACCAGCGGGTGGACTTGTCCCCGTCCACGGCATTGTCCGCCGGATTGCCGGATTCTTCACTGGTGGCAGTGGCGAATCCCATGGCTTTTCCCGGTTCCGGTTGCGTACTGCCATCCGGCATTTTCCCGAAACGGGCGAATTTCCAGTTCCAATCCAGGCTCTCCGTTTTGGTTGCATTCAGAGGCGCCGCCATGAGGCTGGCGATGCTGAACGCAGTAATGCAGAGGGTCGTGCGTGTAATATTGGTGAACATATCTGTAATATTACGACTGGAAATCTGCCATCTTGCAAGATTTTTATTCAGCAGAATACGGTTTCTGCCCGTATTACGTCAGCAGGGTTCCACGCGTCAGGCGGGATGACTTGCGGCCGCCGTTCAGTTATGTATGAAGGCGTCTTCCGGAGATATGGGCGAGAGGAAGATACCCCCGGCAGGAGAAGGTGAGCGGACGGAACGGTTGGCGGAAAGAAAAACAGGGGGAATGAAAGAGAGAACGCCGGACCGGCCTTGTTGAATGGGCCGGTCCGGCAATGGGGAAAGGAGAAGAATCAGATGTATATTTTGACGATGGCTTTTTTCCGGAGGCGTTCCACCCATTTTTTATAACGTTCATTGCTGCGCTTGTTGCGCGCCATGATGTCAATCTGCTCCTTGATGGCGGAGAGGGGGGGGGGCGGCGCCAGTTCCTTTTTCTCCACCAATACGATGGTGAAACCGGTGGAGTCCACCAACGGTCCGATGATTTCGCCGGGCTGTGCGCCAAAAATGATGGCGGCGGATTCCGGGGAGAGCGTGGAGCGTTCCGTAACGGGCCAGTCACCGCCTTTTTCCGCATATAGATCCTTGGAGTAGCGTTTGGCCATTTCCTCAAAGGTGGCGTTTTTGGATTTGATTTCCTTGGCGATGAGTTCCGCCAGGTTCAGCTGTACTTCCGGCGTGGAGGAGGAGTCATCCCCCAGCATGGGAATGAAGATTTTCTTGAATTTGATTTTGTCTTTGGTCAGGTCCCGGTATTGTTCTTTGGTAGATTCGTATTCCTGCTGTATTTCCTCCGGAGTAGGCGGTATTTCCTGGTCGTATTTGGAAGCCCGCATGATTTGAACCTGGAGCTGTTTTTTCGTCATTTCCCGGAAAGCGCGGATGGTCATGCCGGAGAGGCTCAGGTTTTTCAGGAAGGCGGAACGATCTCCGTTAAAGGTGGTCAGGATGGTGCGGTTGACTTCCTGGTCAATGAGTGAGTCTCTGATGACGCCGCCCATGCCTTCAAATTCATTGCGGAGCAGTTCTCGCTCCACCAAGTCTTCAATGATGTTTTTTTTCGCCAGGGCCAGTTGCTTGTAGAATTCGGGCCCCTGTTTGGGGTACTGGGCCGCGAGCTGTGCTCCGATGGGCATGAGACGCACGCTGACCTCATTGGCCGTGATGGGACGGCCGTTGACTGTGGCGGCAATCCGGTTGACGATCCGCTGGGGTTGAACACGGGATGCCGGCGCTTCATTCGGAGAGATGCGCTTGGATTCGTCTGGCCGCACCGTTTCCCTGCCTTCATCCCCGTGAAGCTGGACGGCCCGTGGAAGGGAGTCCCGTGAATCCACGATGCTTTGTCCCTGTGCGGACAGGGGCATGGTACAGATGGTACAGATGAGAAGCGCCTGGATGCGGGTCCTGATATTCATGGGGGAGAGAAGAGTATTTTTAATGCCTTCGGCATGATAGGGGACAGTCCTGCAAAGACAATCTATTTCTGGGTATGTATGGATGCTGCTCGGCATGGGCGGGATGTCGGTTTCCGCATTTTTGCTGACTGTGGATGTGCTTGGTCATCGCCGTTTTTCCCTGTACAGTATGCGGCGATGCATGATTGCCGTTTATTGAGAGGAGTGCTCCGTTCCTCCCGTCCGGCCAATATTCCCACGCTGTTTACTAACGCGGCGGCGGCGTGGGCTTCCGTCCGTGGGGCGGAGCTGCCGCCTCCCGCTCTGTATGGGGGCGTAGTGCTGATGGGGCTGTGCTTTTATTTGTATGGCATGTGGGAGAATGACCGTGTGGACGCCAGGTGGGATGCCGCCCGTTATCCGGACCGCCCCGTGCCGTGCGGCGCGGTGAGCGTTTCCGTACTGAGGCTTTTGTCTTTGGCGGCCGGGTTGTCCGGCCTGGTGCTGAACATGGCGCTGGGCGGGGAATTTGCCGTGGGGGCTTTGCTGCTGATTGTGATTTCCCTGTATAATGTGTTCCATAAACTGTGGAGCGGCTCCATTGTTTTGATGGGGTTGTGCCGCGGGGTGTGGGTGCTGGCCGCCGGCCTGGCATTTGCCCGTTCGGGAGGAGAGTCCGTTCTTCCTCCGGCCTTGCTGTGGTATGCTTTCGGCCTGTTTTTGTTTACCTGCGTGATTTCCACCGTAGCACGGCGTGAGGCGGGCAGGCCCCGGGTTCAAAGGGCTGTGACGGTGCTGCTTTCCGGCATGTGCCTGTTTGATGCGGTATGGCTCCTGAGTTTCGGTTCCCTGCTGTGGCTCGGTTCCGTCTTATTATGGGCGGGGACGCGGCTGCTGCAGAAGTTAGGCTGCCGGGCCACATAGGTTTGAGTTGAATTTACATGGGAAGTGTGCATGATCTAACGCGAGAAAGAGGGTTATGAATGAATTGATCATCAAGATAGGTCCGTTGTTCTGGGTTTTGAGCGTTCTGGCCGTTTATGCGCTGGCGGTTGTTGCGGAGCGGATTTTATATTTTCACAGGATTCAGATTAATACTGGAGATTTTTTAAGAGGTATTTCCAAGCTGGTAAATGCCGGAAAGACGGATGAAGCCCGGCATGAGGCTTCCATTTTACCAGGACCTGCGGCCCGCGTGGTTTCTTCCGTGCTGGCTCATGCCGGATTGAGGCGTGAAGAATTACGGACTGTGGCAGAGGATTCCGTTCAGATGGAAGTGTTTCAGATTGAAAAGAATATCCGCGGATTGCTGGTAGTGGCTACGGTGAGTCCGCTAGTCGGTGTGCTGGGGACGATCCAGGGGCTGGTGGGATTTTATTCCCAGCCGGGGGTTCTGGAAGGGAAGGCTCCCTCTCTCGCCATGTCGGATGCCGTTTACCAGGCCTTGCTTAGTTCCGCCCTGGGGCTGAGCATTGCTATTCCCGCTTATTTGTTTTATTCCTACCTGGCCTCCCGCTCTCGCCAGATTGTACATTCCCTGGAACGGGCCGGCACGGAGGCCGTTTGCCTGGTGTGTGATGCCCGGCAGAGGCGCGAGGCTAGAGAGAGCATGAACGGCCGGGGCGTGTGAGTGCAACAGGGAAGGAGGAAAGGCATGCAGATCAAGACCCGTTCAACATTGCCCGCCGGGGCGTTTTTCATTCAGGTGGTCGTCCTGCTGGATTTGGTTGTTCTTGTCTGCGTGCTGACGATCATGACTTCCCGTGTGGGAATGGCGTACGGGTATGAGGTAAAGGCTCCTTCTTCCCATTTTCTGATGAATATTGTGGGGGATGTAGAGTTTATTTCAGTTACGGCTGGAGACCAGCCCGCTTTTTATATCGGAAACCGCCTGATTGAAGGCGGGCTGCCCGGCGTTTCCTCAGAATTGGACCGGATTTCCCGGGAGCATGGGGAGAATGGGAGCCGTATGGGGATTGCCCTGCGTTTGGATGATTCCGTTTCACGGGCCCTGGAACAGCAGCTGGTGGATATGGTGCTTGCCAAGGGAATGACGTGTTATATTGCCGCCGAGCCCGCGGATTGATCTTTTCCCTTTTTACCTCATGAAGCTGAATAAAAAGAGCCGGGATAAAATTTTCGACCTTCATTTGGGATTGACGTTTGACTGGAGGGAAACCGGCCTGTTGCGCTGGCGTATTTTTCTGTGGATGCTTTTTTTTGGCGTTTGCGCTTTTGCGGCCGGCCTTTTTGTCCATGTGGAGGTGCCGGAAATCCGCAGCAGGGAGGAGCAGCCGGGGGCCGTGGTGCTGCTGTCTGCAGATAATCCGCGCCTGCACCAGTATGTGCTGCGCAATACTCCTCTGCCTGTGAGAGGCCCCGTCTGGGCTGATCCGGTGACGGCCGGCCCGACCGGGGAAATGGGTGTGACTTTGCCTTCTCCGCGTTCCGCAGATACGCCTCTGGCCCCTCTCCCCCCCGTGTCCGTGCCCACTGTGGCGGATCAGGTCTGGCGTATGTGGCAGCATCCGGATTTTCATATACGCGCCATGATGAATCCTTCCTTGGAGATTTCCGGAACATGCATTCCCTATTTGTCTTTTTGTTCCCCGGGGCTGGATGGGCGGATTGTTACAGCCGGCGCCCTGTCCGGTTTTTCCAGAAGTGAAGATCACACGGGGCTGAGGAGTGATTTTTTTGTGGTGGTGGATGTATGGGGCGTTCCTTCTCAAGTTTTGTTGCTGGAGTCTTCCGGCAGTAATGGCGCGGATGAGTCCGCAATGAGGTTCGCCCGGTCTTTGCGCTGGGTTCCGTCCAAGGAGCCGCGGAGCGGCACCATGTCCATCGAATGGAAGGAGGAAGAGCCGTGAATATGTCCCTCCAGGATTTTTTGATGCGCCTGTTTTTACTGGGTGCCGGCGGTTTTTGCTCTGTGGTGTCTGTTTGCCTGGCTGTGGGCTGGATACGGTCTTTCCTGGATCGGAGGCGCAAGTTCCAGTGCCGGATATGCGGATTCCGGTTTTATATGGAGAAGGGGAATTCCCGTGCGGAGTGCCCGCATTGCGGTGCGGCCAATAAAAAGAGCTGAAAAAACTCCGGGCAGGAAATGGCGCCTGGGACGTTTCCGGCGGCTCTAATAAATCCGCAGAGATTCTTCATCAATGGGGAGCGAGTCCATGCCCAGGTCTTCCGCACCGTGTGTTCCCATTTCTTCCCGGACATAGATAACGTCCACCCGGCTGCTCTTGCCTTCGCCGGAACGGTAGCGGATGCGCGGTTCCCTGATGACGACGGTATTGCCCCCCATGGCCGCAGCTTCCCTAGTGAAGTAGTCGATTAGTTCCTTGTCTTCCATGGAGACATGGACAATGCGCCCTTCCGGCCCGTTAAAATGCCCCACGTTGGTGTATTCCCCCATGGGGTATTCGTCAATGACCAGAACTTCGTTCTGGGGGATGGGTGCACGCGGAGGACCGGAAGTGACCGGCGTCCACGCATTGGGGCCGGAGGGAGAAGAGCAGGCTGTAATCAGGCTTGTAATGAGGCAAAAGGCCGGACTGAAAAAAAGAGCTTTCATGGTTGTCCTGCCGTCAATAATCGGCAGGCGGCACAAAAATGCAACGGTAAACTTCGTTGCCGTCATGAAAGATTTGGACCATGACACGCTCCGGAGTTCTTTTAACGCAATAGGAGTCGTGTTCTTCAGGGATGGGGGGCGCATAACGGCGCGTGCTGCGGCGCGCAAAGACATGCTGGCGGAATACTCCCACGACGGCATGATTACTCATTTTGACAATGGTATGGTAGTCGCTGGTAGGCAAGGTGATGGAAGGAGGAACGTCTTTGGCACTCACGGGCAGAATTATAGATGGCGGCTGAAAACAATGTCGAATCTGAAATGTGGCATGGGATCACGTCCGAAACATCGGCACATCAGTCCGTGCGTCCCATCATTTCCCGCGTTTCCTGAATAGTATGCGCCTGGGCTTGCCGCGCACTCATGATAGTTGGCTGTCCAAAGCTTTGTCTCTTGGCCTCAATGTCCCGGTTGACAGTGCGGTCGAAGCGTTTGTCCGCCTCTTTCCAGGAGCGTCCATGAAAGTCGGATTGCTGCGTGGCGTATTGTTTGGAGGCATCCTGCCAGGAGTGGGTATTTACTCCCTTGGCGCGGGCGATGAAGTCCGGCGTTTCCAGCTTGTCATCCGTGAAGGATTTGATGCCATCCCATTTCTTCGTTTCAAACCGGGTGGAGGCACCGTCAAATTTCTTTTTTTCAAAGGATGCGGTTTCAAAAGCCTTTTTTTCGATTTGAGACGTGTTGCCGCTGTACCGGAGTCCTTCAAAGGAACTCCGTTTTTGGGACACCATCCTGGTGTTTCCTTCCTTGTCCGTCTGCTGGCCGAAGCCGCCAGCGAATTTCGCTTCCAAGGCATCCATCAGCTCTGCGTCCGTTTTTTCCGAATCAGGGCGTTGCCGGGGCTGAAAGTTTGTAGCTACCGTGCGTTCTGTAGCACAGGAGCAAAGTGCTGCTGCGGCAATCAGAAGAAGGTACTGTATCCGGAACATGCTCACGCTCCCTTATATTCCCGAATGCCGCGCAAATTGCAAACAAAAAGGCGCCTCCATTGCTTGATGAAGGCGCCCGGAGTAATCTGTCTGATCCCTGTGGGGATTATTTGGAGGCGGTCAGCTTGGCGACCTGATCCTTCAATTCCTTGCCGACCTTGAATTTGACAACGGAGCGGGCCGGAATCGGCACATCCTGGTCAGGGTTTTTGGGGTTGCGGCCTACTTTGGGCTTCACTTCCTTCACCTGGAAGGTTCCGAAATTGCGAATCACCACACGGTCGCCTTCAGCAAGGGTGCTGGAGATAATGTCCACGGCACGCTGTACGATGTCGAACACTTCAATCTGAGTGAAGTTGGTTTCGGCGCTGATTTTGTTAACGAGGTCTCGTTTTGTTAATGTTTTAGCCATATGGAGTGCAGAATGATATGAATGTATGAGTTTTATAGTTCAGCGTGCATGATTTGTCTCCTAAAAAATCACATAATCCGTGGCATGCTTGATTTTTACGTTCTCAACTGCGTGATGCAGGAATTTTGCTTGACCGGAATGGTTGGGATGCTTCCATTGCTTGCCGCCGGAGTGTTCCGGCTCCGGGAAGGATATATGCGAACCACGTTTACAACCATGCTGACTGACGCCCAAGCCGGAAGGCTTGAGTCCATTCTTGAGGAAAAGGGGTTTGAAAGAAGAGAGGTTCCCTATGCGCGTTTTTCCTTTGCCGGGCCTTCCCTGTTGGCGACGGTTTACGAGAAGAAGAACAAGCTTCTTCTGCAGGGAAAGGGAACGGATGATTTTATAGAGTTTACGCTGGAACCGCAGGTGACCGGAGTTTTGTCCCAGCCGGAAGAGATGGAAGAAGGAGTCGATTTTGTTCCTCACTTCGGGATAGACGAAAGCGGAAAGGGAGATTACTTCGGCCCGCTGGTGGTGGCTGGTGTTTATGTGGACGGGGGCATCGGCGCCGCATTGCGCAAGCTGGGTGTTTGTGACAGCAAGCTGGTAGGGTCTTCATCCAGAATCCGTTGCCTGGCGGAGGGGATCCGCAGGGTGCCGGGCATCCGGTTTCATCTGGTAAGCATTGGCCCGGAACGGTATAACCAGCTTTATCCGGCGTTCGGGAATTTGAACCGTTTTCTGGCCTGGGGGCATGCTACGGTGATTGAGGGGCTGGCGGCCAAGGTTCCGGATTGTCCCATGGCATTGAGCGACCAGTTCGCCAATCCGTTTGTTCTGAAGAGGGCGCTTGCCGCCAAAAAGGTGTCTGTCCGGCTGGAACAGCGTGTCCGGGCGGAGAGCGATGTCGCTGTGGCTGCGGCATCTATTCTGGCGCGCGAACGTTTTGTGAATTGGATGGATGCGGCGGGAGAGGGAGCCGGCATGAAGTTGCCGCTGGGAGCTTCCGGCCAAGTGGTGAAAGCTGCGCGCCAGTTGGTGGCCCTGCATGGGGAAGAAATGCTGCCCAAGGTGGCCAAGATGCATTTTAAGACCACACGGAATGTGTTGAAGTAGGTAATCAGGCCGGAGTGGCGCAAGGGGGCGCTTCTTTTTTCCATTTCCCGTCTCCTACGGAAAGGACGGTGATTCTGACTTTGTCCAGTCCGTGGTGCTTCATGTCCAGCCGTTCTGCGGCTTCTTCACTAAGATCTATGATTCTGTTTTTGATGAAGGGGCCCCGGTCGTTTACGCGGACTTTTACGGTTTTGCCTGTTCGAAGGGATTGAACGAGCACTTCGCACGGGAGGGGAAGGGTGGGATGCGCTGCGTGCAGGTGCCAGGGGCGCACGTTTTCTCCGATCGCCGTTTTTCCGCTGACGAGCCCCCAAAGGGCGCATTCATTGTAATGGGAGGCAATTCCCGTTTGTTCATACGTCAGCGCCTGTTCCACGTTCATGGGATGGTAGCGGTGCCCCCGGATGGTATAGGGGCGGGTCATGTAGCCCGGATAATCCCGGCTTTTGGGAGAGGACGAGCAGGATGCCAGCCATAGCAGCCCGGCCAGCACGGACATTCCCCTGAGGATACCTGTCTGCATGATTTTATTATATGGATGGGGAGATGATGAAATGCAAGACGCAGGCGCGTTTTTCCGCCCGTGAGAAGCAGTATTCCGGAAGTGGCGTGATGTTTCCCGGGGGCAAGGGGGACGGTTTTTCATTGCCGTTTCTATTTTGATTTTGGTTGACTTGGCTGGTTCGCTTGCGTAGCGTTGATGCGATTCTGGGAACTTACTACAATAATAGATAACATAATGAGCAGGCAGGCATTTTATCCGCATCTCTCAGTGGATTGTGTGTTGATCGGGTTCGATGAAGAAGGTCTGAAAGTCCTTCTGGTTGAGAAGACGCAATTTGAACCCGGCCATACCGGCGCCATTTCCAAATTGCCCGGCGATTTGATTTATGAGGAGGAAGAACTGGATGCCGCTGCCCGCCGCGTTTTGTTTGACATGACCGGCATGTCTTCCCCCCATTTGGAACAGTTCCATACCTTCGGCGCTCCATCGCGCATCAAGAATCCGGAGGACAGGGCATGGGTGGAGGCTGTTTCCGGCCAGAAGATAGGACGCCTGGTGACGGTGGCCTACATGGCCATGCTCAGGATTTCCACCAAGCTGCGCAAACTGATGGAAAGCCATAAGACCCGCTGGGTTCCTGTAGATGATTTGCCGGAACTGGCGTTTGATCACCGGGATATTATTGACCTGGCGCTGGAGAGAGTGCGTTCTTCCGTGAAGAAGGAGCCTGCGCTGATTTATGACATGTTGCCTGCCAAGTTTACGGCTCTTCAGCTCCGGCGGTTGAATGAGGAGATTCACGGCAAGCCCATGGATGTGCGTAATTTCCACAAAAAAATCGCTTCCCGCCCCTACATTGTGCCGCTGGATGAGAAGGAGGAGGGGGTTCCCCACCGCGCCGCACGCTATTACCGTTTTGACCGTAAAATTTATAATCGCCTTTATTGCCGGAGCTGACGGCTCCGGGCCGTTCTGGCTTATTTTTTCCGTTTTTCCGGGCCTCTTCCCGCCATGTTTGCGGGGAGGGGTTCTTCTCGTTTGACAGAGTCCGTTTTGTAACGCATCTTATCCGCACGTTGATTCCCATGATAAATCCGGCCTTTATTCCAGACGATTTTTTCAAGGTGCTGGCGCCTTCTGATATTTTTGGAGCGGATGGTCCGTTTGAGGTTGATTTGGGTTGTGGGGACGGAGGGTTCCTGCTCCAGATGGCGGCCCATTATCCGGAACGCCGTTTTTTGGGAATAGAACGGCTTTTGGGCCGCGTACGGGGGGTTTGTTCCCGGGCGGCCGTCCGCGGGTTGGATAACGTGAAGGTGTTTCGCGTGGAAAGCCGTTACTTTCTGGAATGGATGATGCAGCCCGGCTGCATTTCCCGGCTGCATTATTTATGTCCGGATCCGTGGCCCAAGGAGAGGCATCATAAGAACCGGCTGGTGCAGGAGGATTTTCTTCCCGTGCTTCACCGTTCCCTGTCCGATGGCGGGGAGTTCCTGTTCAAGACGGATCATGAAGGATATTTTCTGTGGGTTCTGGACCATGTGGCGCACAGCGGTCTGTTTAGCCGTGCCAGTTGGGATGAGGACGAATTTTTTTATCCCCGTACGGATTTCCAGCTTCAATGGGAGGCCATGGGAAAGCCGATTTACCGCGCCCGTTTTATCAAATTGCAGAAAGTCTGATTCCAATGCCTTTTATACTTCATCAGAAAGATTCCTCCACGGCTGCGCGCCTGGGTTCGCTTGAGTTGCCGCATGGACGGGTTCCCACCCCCATTTTCATGCCGGTGGGAACGCAGGGTTCCGTGAAAACCATGCATCCGCAGGATTTGGAGATGCTGGGAGCTGAGATTATTCTGGGAAATACCTATCATTTGTCCCTGCGCCCCGGTTCCGCCCTAATTAGGCAAATGGGCGGACTACACAAATTTTCCTCCTGGAACTGCCCTATTTTGACGGATTCCGGCGGGTTCCAGGTCTGGTCCCTTGCCAAGCTCCGTAAAATTACGGAAGAAGGGGTGCGTTTCCAGAACCATTTGGACGGGGCGTACATGATGCTGAGCCCAGAGCGGTCCATGGAGATCCAGGCGGACCTGGGCAGTGATATCGCCATGCTGTTTGACGAGTGCCCCCCTTATCCCTGCGACAGGGAGTACGCGGAAGCCTCCCTGGGGTACACGCTTCGTTGGGCCCGCCGCTGCAAGGCATGGGTGCAGGAACATCGGCCCCGTTCCGGGGAAGGGCGTCAGCACCATTTTGGTATTGTGCAGGGTTCCGTGTATGCGGATTTAAGAAAGAAGTGCGCGGAAGAACTGGCCGCCATGGATTTTGACGGGTACGCCATCGGCGGCGTTTCCGTGGGAGAGCCGGAGGATGAAATGCTCCGCGCCATTGATCATTCCGCTCCCTGGCTGCCGGAGGAGAAGCCCCGGTACGCCATGGGGCTGGGCACCCCCCCCCAATTGCTGGAAATGATTGCCCGCGGCGTGGATATGTTTGACTGCGTAATGCCTACCCGCCTGGCTCGCCACGGCGTGGCACTGACTCCGGACGGCCCCATGCATATCAAGAATCAGCGCTGGGCGACGGATTCCCGCCCAATTGACCCGGAGGGACATCCGCATGTCACGCAATTTTCCCGCGCTTATGTGCGGCATTTGTTTAAAGCCGGTGAAATACTCGCTTTAAGATTGCTTTCTTTTCAGAATCTGGAATTCTATCTCCGGCTGATGGCCCAGGCGCGCGAGGCCATAGCCGCCGGCACGTTCGGTTCCTTCAAGGATTCGTTTATCGCGCGGTATAAAGCAAACGACATTTTATGAATATCTTTATGTTAGCACAGGCTCAGGATGCGGCGGGTGCCGCCGGGCAGGAACCCGCAAATATGTTTCAGCAGATTCTCGCCAGCCCCATGTTCATGTTTGTGATTATCATCGTCCTGTTCTGGGTGATGCTGATCCGTCCCCAGAGGAAGGCGCAGAAGGAGCAGCAGGCGCGCATCGCAGCCCTGCAACGCGGGGACAAGGTGATTACAAACGCAGGGCTGCACGGTTTTGTGGAGAAGGTGAATGAGCGCACCGTTTCTCTCAAGATTGCGGAAGGCGTGGTGATTGAATTGGAAAAGAACGCGATCGTTCAAGTGGAGAAGTAAGTTTTTCCGCTTTCCGTACGTTTCCTGCATCCGCCCGTGTCGCCCGTCGGCAGGGGCGGATGTTTATTTTTGAAACCGTCTTTTTCCGGCGGGGTTAGTAAAAGTGATTATGAGATTGCCCCACATGTTTATCTTGTCATGTTCCGCAGCGCTGGCGTTCGGTCTGTTCCCGTTTGCGGCAGGGCAATCCGTGGCTTTCGGCGACCGCGGGAAAATGGAAACTGCCCCCAGGCCCGGACTGGAATGCCTTCAGGTGACTTTGCTCATCCGCCAAATGGTTTTGGACCGCTATGACACCACGGGTACGGGAATTTTGTCCGAACAGGACAAGGCTCGGTTGGTGGAGGATGCCCGCTCTGCGCGGAGGGAGGCCAGAAAAGCCTTCCTGAGGAAGTTTGATAAGGATGGGGACGGAAGGCTTTCCCCAGAAGAGTACAGGGCTTTCCGGGAACATGTAGAGAAGCGGCGCGGGGTGCGCAGGCCGGATGCCGGGCCGGACAAGAGAGACGGAATTCCGTTTTATCCTCCCGCCGAGAGGAAAGAAATTCCTCCGCCCCCCCCCCCTGCAGAGGGGGGGAAAGTGCCCATGGTGGAAATTCGCACGGTAGGACGGAAGCGCTTCATGGTTGCTCCCGGATTGTTTCTGCTGACTCGTAACATGTTGCTGCAGAATTATGATGCCAACGGGAACGGCCGCATTGATCCGGAGGAACATGCCGTTGTCATGAAAGATGCCGCGGCTCTGTACCAGGCTAAAATGAAGGAAATGATGGAGCTTTACGATTTGGACCAGGACGGTGTGCTCAGCCCGGTGGAAAGAGAGCAGGCTCTGGCGGACAGCCATAAAGACAGCCCTCTGTATGCCATGGAAGAACCGGACGATATTGATTTGTTCATCCGGGCCAATATTAGTGAAGTGCTGCTGAAGGAGTCGCCGGTGGATGCCGGGGATGACAAGGATAAAGGTACGGAGTAATTTATTCTTCATGATGGGGATTCCTCTGGAACCGGAACAGGGCTTTCTTCAGTATCTGGAGGTGGAAAAGCAGGCTTCTCCTCATACGGTGGAGGTGTACGCCCGCGCCTTGCGCCAGTTCAGGGCCTGGGCGGCTGATTCATTCCCTGGGTGGGAGAATTGCACGCCGGACCAGATGAGGGACTGGCTTTTCCAGGAGCTGAAGGATGAAGCCGCTACGTCTTCCATCCGGCTGAGGTTTGCCGCCCTGCGCAGTTTTTACCGTTTCATGATGCGGAGGCACGGGCTGGAGACGAATCCGATGACGGGCGTTTCCCTTCCCAGAAGGAAGAAAACGCTTCCCGTTTTCCTGACACTCAACCAGATGTTGGAATTGTTGGAGCTCCCCTACAAGACGGCCGTTCCCGCCAATGCTCCCGCATGGCTTCCCTACCGTGATGCCGCCATATTGGAACTTTTTTATTCCTGCGGGATGCGCCTGAGTGAACTGGTGGGGCTGGATGTCGGTAGTGTGGATCACCGTTTCCGGGGCGTGAAGGTAATGGGGAAGGGGCGCAAGGAGCGCATCCTGCCTGTGGGAACTCCTGCTCTGGCTGCTCTGGAAACTTATGTTTCCATGGCCTGTCTGCCGAAAAATTCCCCCTTGTTTGTCTCCCGTATAGGAACCCGGTTAAGCGCTCGCTCCGTGCAGATGATGCTGAACAAATATGTGAAGCTGTCTTCCATTCCTTTTACCATTTCTCCCCATAAGATCAGGCATACATTCGCCACGCACATTCTGGAGGCTGGGGCGGATCTCCGTTCCGTCCAGGAACTGCTGGGTCATGCTTCCTTATCCACTACCCAGATTTACACGCATGTGACGCGTGCCAGAATGGCGGAAGTTTACAGACAGGCGCATCCCAGGGCATAAGGATTTTTTGTTTCATGAAGGAAGAACTTATATTCGCAGGTATTCTGCTTCTTTCCCAGGCATCTCCGGGGCCCGACCAGGCTTTTGTTACCCGGAGCACGCTGGCTTACGGCTTTGGCGCGGGAGTGATGGCTGCTTTGGGCATTGGTACTGGAATAGTTGCCCATGCTGCACTGGCTTGTACAGTAGGAGCATCCGTTTTTCACAGTTTCCTGGGGTTGGGGCTGTTTTGCGCCGCTTCCTGCTGGATGCTGTATTTGGCATGGAAAATATGGCCGAGGGGGAGGAATGCTTTTCTTGCCGGGTGCGGGGATATTCCCCCGGCTTCCTGTATTTACCGTGATGCTCTGGTGACTAACCTGATGAATCCCAAGGCCACGTTTTTCTTTGTGGCTCTTTCCGCTCCGCTGTTGGAAAAAAATCATGATCCTTCTTATGCTCTTCTTATCGGTTTTTTAATCGTGGCGACGGGAACGGTGGGGTGGATTTTGTGGGCTCTTGTTTTCCGCTGGCAGCCCATTCGTTCCTTTTACGGACGGTATGCCGTAATACTGGATGGAATATTGTCCCTTGTGCTGGCGGGGTTCGGATTCAGCATGCTGTATTCTTTTGGCCGCATGACGGTGGAAAATTTTTCCTGATGTAGAAATGGAGGAGAGGCTTTTTTCCCGTAAAAATAACTCTGGTATTGACAATGACTCCATTATATCGCATACATCTGCACCCGCTGTGGAAAGCCGAACGCGCACGCATGTGAGTGGCAAGGCGCGCAAGTTTTCCATTAACACCTTTTATTTATAATTGATATGGCAGTAGCAATCAGACTCAACCGTCAGGGTTCCAAGGACCGTCCTTACTACAAAATCGTCGTTGTCGACAGCCGCGCGCGTCGTGACGGCCGTTACATTGAGCAAGTGGGCTCCTATGACCCCATGAAGGAAGGCGTCAACTATACCATCAATCTGGAAAAGGTTGACAAATGGCTTGCCAACGGAGCACAGCCCTCTGAAACGGTGAATTCAATGATCCGTAAGGCCCGTAAGGCTTAAGCCTTTTCCGGTCATTATTATTTTCCTGAAGGCGTTCCTTTAATGGGGATCGCCTTTTGTTGTTTCTTGTGCATGGAGCGGGAAAAAGGGCTTCCCCGGAAGCGCTTGCGTTAGGATGGGTCAGAAAGAAAAAATTTCCCGCTCACGGAAAAACGGGTCGGCATTATTGCCGCCGGGACCGGAATACTCTGGCGGATTCCAGAATGCCGAATGCGATTTCATGGATGTGGAGATTGGCCGTATCAATGGTCAAGTGCGCCGTTTCCCGGTAAAAATCATGCCGTTCTTTCATGAGATGTTCCAGCACGGCCTTGGGATTGGGTTGTTGGAGCAGGGGGCGGTTGGTGCATCTGGAAATACGCTGGTACAGGATGTTTACGTCTGTATGGAGCCAGACGACGAAGCCCAGTTTTTTCAGTAGCAGCCGGTTCTCCGGTCTGATAATGATGCCTCCTCCTGTGGAAATAATGCGGCTTTGTGCGGCGGCCGTCTGAAGCTGTTGCAGGATTCCGGTTTCCAGGTCTCGAAAATGTGATTCCCCATGAATTTTGAAAATCTGCGGAATGTGCATTCCCGTCTGGCGTTCGATTAACTGGTCCGTATCCGTAAAACCAAGGTTCGTTTCCCGGTGCAGTTCCTTTCCGATGGTCGTTTTGCCGCATCCCATCAGCCCGATCAGGATGATGTTTGGCAAGGATGTTGATGCGGCCTTATTCATGGCTTGATTGTACTCAATCCGGCGGCGTGAGAAAACAACTTTTTAGCGGAATGGCCTTTTCCAGCGCCGGCTTTCACTCGGGGAAGTCCGTAAGGGTGGAGTGAAGTAAAGGCAGTTGGAAAAAGAGAGGGGAAGTATGAGGCCGCAGGACGTGCTCTTATTCATTTGTCTGTTTTCTCCCTTCCAGGGAAGGAGGTCTTGCTTGACGCAGGAGCTTCTTCAGGCAAGGATAAAGCCATGCAAACCGAATTGTTCGAGGTAGATCCCCTGTCAGACAACCGCAAACTGTATGCCCGTGCGGCGGAAGCTCTGGGTGCGGGAGCGCTGGTAGGGATTCCCACGGAGACTGTATACGGCCTGGGGGCAGATGCCTTGAACCCGGAAGCGGTAGCAAGGATTTTTGAAGCCAAGGGAAGGCCTTCTTTTGATCCGCTGATTATTCATGTGCATCATGGGTGTGAGGTGGAAAAATATACCGCCGTTCCGGAGGGGCTGAAAGATCTGGTGCATACGCTTGCCTCCAGATTCTGGCCGGGGCCGCTGACCCTGGTGTTGCCCAAGGCGGATATCATTCCGGATATTGTAACCAGCGGCCTTCCTACGGTGGCCGTTCGCGTAAGCGCTCATCCTGCCATGCGGGGGGTGGCGAAAGCGCTGGGGCGTCCTATAGCTGCGCCCAGCGCCAATCGCTTCGGCCATATCAGCCCTACTTCCGCCTCTGCCGTGCAAAAGGAATTGGGGGGCAGTATTGAAATGATTCTGGATGCCGGAGCCTGTTCCGAGGGGCTGGAAAGCACGATTGTGCGTCCTGTGCTTGACGAGAAGGGCAAGCCCTCTCTGGAATTGCTGCGTGAGGGGCCGGTGACCCGGGAACAATTTCGCAACTTGGTTAAGGTGGTGCGCCGCAAGCCTTCCTGCCGTCCTGTTTCGGAAGAATCTCCGGCGGATGCGCCGGGGCAGCTCACCAGCCATTACGCCCCGCGCAAACCTATGCTGCTGCTGGAACCGGGGGAAAATTTTGCCCCGGTGGAGGGGGTGAGGTACGGCTTGCTTTCCTATGAAGGAACGTCCGCTCTTGCCCGGGAAGGGGATTGGGCGGAAGTGGTAGCCATGAGTCCCGGCAGCGGGCGGCTGGCAGAAGCTGCCGTGCGCCTGTTTGCCCTGATGAGACAGATGGATGAAAATGAAGCTATTGACGTCATTGTGGCGGAATCCGTTCCGGAATCCGGCCTGGGCCGCGCTATTATGGATCGACTGCGACGCGCTTCTGCCGTCAGGGAGTAACTTGCCCTCGGTTTGCAAAATATGTTAAAGTCATTGCAGATTCCTTTTTGATTTTATGGCCGCTACGTTATTTGAAAAAATCTGTTCTGGGGAAATCCCCGCGGACATCGTATATCAGGATGAACTGTGTGTTTGCTTCCGGGACATTAGTCCACAAGCACCGGAACATTTGCTGCTTGTTCCGCGCAAGCCCATTCCCCGCCTTTCCGAGGCCGGGGAGGAAGATGCCGTCCTTCTGGGACACATGATGCTGGCAGTCGGGCGGATTGCCCGGACTCTTCATCTGGATGAAGGTGGCTTTCGCCTGGTCATCAACAATGGGCATGACGCCGGGGAAGCTGTTCCCCATTTGCACATGCATCTGTTGGCAGGCCGCAAGCTGGAATGGCCTCCCGGTTAGGCCGGAGCGAATTCGGGCATTGCCTGAAAGAGGAACGGATGTGTCATTTTCCATGAATGGTGCCGCCCTGCCTGCTTGTCAGGCATTAAGTATGCCTGTAAGATATACTCATGAAAAGATTGCTGGTAGAACTGGAGAACTTGCCGGAGGCAGGAAAAAAATACAGCGGCGAACTGGATTCTGAAATTTTCGGCATTGATGATGAAGAGGTTACTTCCATTGGGCCTCTTGCTTTTGATCTGCATGTGCAGAGATTTGAAAATGAATTGTTTGTAAGAGGCAATATTTCCGCCCCCTTCAAATTCCGCTGCGTGCGTTGCTTGGGCTACTTTGACTACGTGGTGGAAGTTTGTGATTTCACAGCTTCTTTCCAGATTGATTCACAGAATGTTGTGGATGTTTCAGATTCCTTGAGGGAAGAAATAGTTCTGGATTTTCCGGCATACCCGAAGTGTGCTGACGGAGGCATGGAAAACGACTGTATGGCGAAAACTCCGTATTTTGGAGTGGACAAAGAGGGGGGAACGGGTGTAAACAGTTCTGCCCCGATCAGGAATAGCGGCGTGTGGGACGCCCTCAATGAACTGGGAGATCATCATTAATCACCTTTTTACCAACTAAAATTATGGCAGCACCTAAGCGCAGAACGTCCAAGATGAAGCAGCGTACCCGCCTTGCCGCTCAGGCATGGCGTGCGCCGAAGCTCCGCAAGTGCCAGAATTGCGGCAGCAGCACCCCCGGCCATACCGCCTGCCCCAATTGCGGTACGTACAAGACCCGTTCCGGCAAGGGAATCGTGGTGAAGGCGGAAGCGTAAGTTCCGCGGGCGCCGCATTTGCCTTGAAAATTATCGCCGTATTGCGGCGCTATCATATAGACTTTCCAGCCGCTTTTGCTTCGCAAAGCGGCTGAACTTGCTTGAAGCGGACTGTTTTTTCTGCTAACACATTTCTTCAACAAATAATATGAAGATTGCACTGGATGTGATGGGCGGCGACAATGCGCCCGATATTAATGTGGACGGGGCGAAGCGGGCCCTCCGGGATTTCCCTCTCATTGAAAAGATCTACCTTGTGGGAAGGGAAGAAACGGTGCGCAGCTCTTGTGACCGCTTGGGGCTTTCCGGTCCGCGCGTGGAGATCGTTCCGGCTGCGGAAGTTGTGGAAATGAACGAATCCGGATTGCTGGCGGTGAGAAAGAAAAAAAATTCGTCCATGTCCATTTCCGTGGATCTGGTCAAGTCCGGAGATGCGGATGCCGTGGTCAGCGCGGGCAACACGGGGGCAGCTGTAGCGGCTGCCACCGTCAAACTGAGGTTGCTTGAGGGTGTGGAGCGTGCGGGCATTGTGACCCAGCTTCCAAATGAATTCGGAGTCTGCAATGTGACTGATACCGGAGCCAACCCGGATGCCAAGCCCCGGCATTTGGTAGGGTATGCCGTTATGGCCAGCATTCTGGCGCGTTCCGTTTACGGCAAACAGATGCCTAAGGTGGGAGTTATGAGCAATGGCTCTGAAGATGAAAAGGGAACAGATTTTACCAAAGGAACTTTTTGTCTGTTGAAGCATTTGGAGGGGCGCGGTGCGCTCCCTTTTAAATTTGTAGGCAATGTGGAAGGCCACGATCTTTTTGAACATGAAATAGATGTGGCTCTGACAGACGGTTTTACCGGAAACGTCCTGCTGAAAACATGCGAGGCCACCGCCAAGGCTTTCAGCAAATGGCTGAAAGAGGAACTTAAGGCAAACCCGTTCCGCATGGTTGGAGCTGCCTGCGCCTCCGGAGCATTCCGCGCCATGAAAGCACGCCTTTCTGCGGACTCCGTAGGGGGAAGCCCTCTTTTGGGCGTTAAGGGCGTGACCATCATAGCGCATGGCAGTTCTACCCCCGTAGCCATCCGCAATGCCTTGAGAGTTTCCATGGAAATGGTCCAGCAGGGCGTCAATCCCCTCATAGAAGAGGAGATGGCCCGGCTGGGCACTATTCCGGAGGTTGCCGAAGTGTACCCCAAATAATCATCATGTTTCAGTTTCTGAAAAAGCATGCCGCCGCCGCGGCAAAAGAAGGAGCTCCCCCGGAAGGGGCTGCCTCCGTGTCCCGTTCAGCCGGTGATCGTTTGGACTCCAGCCTGGCGGTATCCGTCGGGTTGTGCGTGCTGGTTTTCATCGTGCTTCAATGGATGGGCAGTTACAGCCCCCATTGGGGAAAATCCATATGGCATCACGTGTCGGAAGCTTTTCTGCTTTTTTCCGTGACGCTGGCGCTGATGCCTATGTACTGGTTATGCGCCGGTTCCCTGCGCAGAAAAAACAAAACCTTTGTCGTCACATGGGGGGCGGTTCTGGTTCAGCTCCTGTTTTTTGGCTTCATCCGGCATGTAACGGCTGACATTACTTCCGACATAGGCAATGAGCTTTTGTACATTCCCTATATGATGGCTCCGTTGATTGTCACGGTGCTGCTGGGGCCTCTTCTGGGCATGTTTGCCACTATTTCCATCTGCATGCTTGGCGGATTTTTCATTCTGCCGGAGCAATATGCCCCGGAAAAGCAGGTCCAGTTCTGGATTCTGAGCTCTCTCTCCGGCATGCTTACCGTGTTGCTTACCCATAACCTGCGGAATCGCGCCCAGTTGCTGCGGGCGGGATTCTTTGTGGGGCTGCTTGTCATGGTACTGTGTTGCATCATGGGGGTCATCAATCTCCAGGCATGGGATTACAACCTCACTGGAGTTCTGGTTTGCCTGGCCGTGGCTTTTGGCGTAAGCATGCTGACCAGCGTGCTGATCAGCGGCGTCCTGCCTATCATAGAAGGAGCTTTTAAAATCATTACGCCTATTTCCTGGCTGGAAATGGCGGATATGAACCGCCCTCTCATGAAAAGGCTGCAAATGGAAGCTCCGGGAACTTTTCATCATTGTCTGATGGTTGCCCAGCTGGCGGAGGCAGCGGCGGAAGCCATTGGGGCCAATCCCATTGAATGCCGGGTGGAGGCTTATTACCATGACATTGGCAAAATGCAAAACCCCCTTTATTTTATTGAAAATATCATGGATGGCCCCAATCCCCATGATGAGCTGACGCCCAGCATGAGCGCCCGTATCATCATCGACCACGTTCAGGACGGGGTGGCATTGGCCAGGGAGAACAACCTTCCGCGTCCTTTGGTGGACGTCATAGAGCAGCATCACGGCACCTCACTGGCTTACTTCTTTTACCGGAAAGCCCTTCAATACCGGGACGAGATCCTGAGCCGCGTGGAAAGCGGCCTGGCTTCTCCGGATGACGTTCCGGAAGTGGTGGAATCCAACTTCCGTTACAAAGGGCCCAATCCGCAGAGCAAGGAAACAGGAATCGTCAGCCTGGCGGACATCGTGGAAAGCGCCACGCGCTCCATGGGTAAAATTTCCTGTGAGGAAATGCAGAAAAGGGTGGATGAACTTTTGAAGCAACGGGTGGTGGACGGCCATTTGGACGATAGCGGCCTTACCTTCGGAGATCTCAAGAAGATCCGCAACAGTTTCATTAAGACGCTGAAAAGCATCCACCACAACCGCATTGCCTATCCTTCCCACAATCCGGAGGCAAAGATTGAAAAAAATGTTCTTCCTGATGTGTCCGTCAGGGAACAGGAAGAGAAAGCGGTGAAAAAGGAAAGTGAAGGCAAAGCCGTTCCTGAAATCATGGAGTTGCCCGATGCCGGAACCCTTCAAGAGGGAAAATCCACGGGAGCGGAGATGGAGAACGGTGCGGTTACGGAGAAAAATGAAACCGAATCTTGAACTCTACAATCATCTGGAGGAGGGGAGGCTCAATTCATCCGTTACGGATGCCCTGATTGGAGCCTTGGAGAGTTGTCTTCCGTCCGTGTTGGCGTTGCCTGAAGGCCCTGTCCCCGTACTTTCCGGATTGGATGAAGTAGAAATCAGCGTGGTTTCCGATGACGTCATCCGGGATGTGCATGCCCGTTTTTTGAATGATCCGACGGCGACGGATGTCATTACTTTTCCGCATGGAGACGGAATAGGAGAGATCATCGTCAGCTTTGATACCGCTATCCGGCAGGCTTCGGAATTCGGAGAACCTGTTTTCAGAGAACTTTTCCGGTACATGGTGCATGGTCTTCTGCATCTGCACGGATATATAGATACGGAACCTGAGGAACGGGAGCGCATGTTTTCCTGTCAGGAGCCTCTGGTGCGGAAGTTTGGAGCGACCCTGGCGGACATTCCTTTTACGCATAACCGCTGTTCCGGCACTTAAAGCGCGCTTTTCAAAGATCCGGGCTTGCCAAGTTGAGATGAACTCTGTTACTCTTTTGCCGCATCATGCGTCCATAGCTCAGTTGGATAGAGCAACTGCCTTCTAAGCAGTGGGTCACTGGTTCGAATCCAGTTGGACGTGCCATTATAAACCCCGTAAACTGAAAGGTTTGCGGGGTTTTCTTTTCTTTTGTCTTTGTGTTGGTTGTCCGTATGGTTGTCCGTAAAAAGAGATTATTCTTGCGGTTTAAGGGCCGCAGGGCATGCTTGGAAGTATGAAAAACACCCTTGTTGCGACGGATTATCCGAACTTGTATCGGTCAAAAGAGTCGGAAATTTTCTATGCCCGAATTGATACCGGAAGAAAAACGGTGAAAAAATCTCTTAAAACGCGCGTGTTGACGGAAGCCCTTTCCAGGCTGGCCGGGTTCCTGGCAGAGCAAGGGAGGGATGAATTACCCGTGGAATCCGTGTCTTGGTATTTGGCGGTTGATATGTACGTCCAGCGGCAGGAAATGCGCCCCCATTTGAAGCCGGCCGCTGTAGAATCCATCAAGTTCTTTTCCAGCCGCGCTAAAAAGCTTGTTGCTCGTGATATTGCAGCAGAGGCCATCACGGAACAAATGTGCCGGGCTTGGTGGAAAAAAGATGCGTTGTCTGTGTCTGCACGAACAGCAAACGGAACACTCGCTATTGTGAAAAACGTTTTTACCATGCTGCAGGAAGCAGGCAGTATCAAGAGCAATCCAGCATCCAAGCTTGAACGGATGACTTTGAGGAGTTCAAATCTTAACGTTCCGGAAAAAGAAGATTTCCGAAGAATCGTTGAGGAAGTGAAAAAAGCCCCTATATTAAGGAAGTGGCAAAAGAAGGGGCTATATTCCGAAGCGGCGGATATGATCGCTTTCCTGGCTTATTCAGGGTTACGTATTGAGGAAGCTCGGCGCTTGGTGTGGGGAGATATCGGGAAAGAGTCCATTTCCGTGCCCGATATCAAACATGCCACCTCACGCCGGACCCTGTACATTAACGCATCTCTGGCTGAGATAATAGAAAGCCTCCGAAGAGAAAGGCGGGGTAATAGCCCAGATGACCCGGTATTTGCCATAGAAAGCCCCCGAAAGGCCCTTACAAACGCATGTATCAGGCTTGGACTGCCTCACGTCCGGATTCACGATTTACGGCATTTCTTCGCCACGTCCTGCATTGAGGCAGGCATTGATATTCCTACGGTGGCTAAATGGCTGGGGCATCGTGACGGCGGAGCATTGGCTATGAAGGTATATGGACACCTCCGAGACGAACACAGTAAGGAAGCGGCTAGAAAACTCACTTTTTAGTTATTTGCGGCTTGCAACCCAGAAGATGTGTCCGCCTACTGGCGGATTTTCCCTGAAGATGGAGACTCATTAGCCTCTGTTGAGTGATTGTGGAGCATGACTCCGAAGCTATTGTAGAAGCCACGAAGCATTTTTTTTCTGTGAGAAAAACTTTTGGAAGAATTGTTATAAACTATATAAATTAACAGAATAGGAGTTATGAAAGAGAAAACACCCTATTTTGGGAAACTGGTGCTTGGATCAGATGTACGAGAAAAATAAAAGTGCAATGTCTAAAATCAACATGAGGATAATTTATTTTAATCATTGGGGTCCATTGATGCTTGGATAATAGACTTTGCATAATCATAGGTAGCATAAATAGAAAAATAAACAGCCGTTAATAAAACTAATATAGGTATAAGCCCTATATAATAGGATAAAAATTCAAAGTATTTATATGTATTTATAAGCTTTATTATGAGAGGGCATATGATTATTGATAATAAAGAAATTATAATAAATAAAAATTGTTCTTTAAATCCGAATAATGCTTCTTTTTTTGATTTTTTAAAATGTCCTGGAGATTTATATTGATCTTCTAATTGTAGCAACCTACTTATTGTGTAGACACATGAAGTAACATTTATTGCTAATAAAGCTAATAATAAGGTTATTCCATTTTCTAATATATAGTTTTTTAAAATACGTGATTGAGTATACTCTTCAATAAATATGGTAATTATTGCGAGTGTAAAGCATGTAATATACTGTTTCATATAATCATAAGCCTATTTTAAAACACTCTCTTATCTTTGTCAAAATAGATTCTTTTTTCTCGAGCTTGTTCAACTTATTATCAAAAGGTGGTGCATCAATAATAATTTGTTTGTTATTGGGATAAAGTTTTTTGTGAGATCCTTTGTGGGTAAAGGAGCTTTTTCCTCCACCTTTTTCAACAACATCCACTAGACCAGCCAAACTCTTATTCTTAGGATCAAGTTTCAGTACTTCTCCTTTAGGAGATTTCATAGAGAGTCTAGTTGTTCCCGAATTTGAACTTTTTCCTAGTTCTTTTAATTCTTCTCCGATTGTGCTGCTAAAATACGGTAAATTAGGAGCGCTGATTTCAAATTCTACGGAAGATATTACATCTCCATGTGAGGCAACATAATCCCAAAAGGAATCAGGCGTTTGGACTGGATATATATTTATTTTTAAATATTTTTCTTTGAGTGGTTTAGAAATTGATTTTTTAATAGTATTAATGGGCGTGTCATCGTTTTGACAAAAGCCACTTCGTTTTTGAATAGCAATTACCTGAACAGAAGGAGAAATATCAATTGCGACCCATATTGTGGGAAAATGAGGAATTATTTTGTTTTTCTGTCTCCACTCAACTATTTTAGAACGCTTCGCCTCTAGAAGAAATATATATTGGTATTCATCTACTTTTTTCATTTGAATTACAGATATCTTATACCCTTTAGTAGTTTCAGAAAGGTGTTCAACGATTGTTGAAAAGATATCATTTTTTTTATCAAGCAATTCTTCGAGTGACCTAAATTCAAATAAATCTGCTTGAAAAGAATTTGGGTCTAAAGGGATAATATTAAATCGATAGATGGAGAAATGAGTTGATTGATATTTTGACGTTGCCATACAGGTGAGAGAGGGAGTTAAGGAATCAGTTACGAGAGGCTTTCATTGCTCCTCCACAAATCTTGCAGTTCATACCGCTGGGCGTATCGCTGGCACGACCTTTGCAAGCCCCGTAGTACCGGCAGTTTTTGTTATGGGTCTTGCCCGTTGAGCTGATCCAGTACGCTTTTTCTTCTGCTGTTGGCTTGGCCCCTGGTTTCCGGTGGTAATGATATTCCCCCGTTTTGCGGTTGTAGTGACCACCGTTGGCGTCCAAGCCGCCAGGGTGCGCCTCCGAGAATGAAGTGAGGGAAATAACAGCTAAAATGAGAGAGAATAGTTTCATACAAATTCATAATACCATGAAATAAAGAGAGTTGTAAATAATTTGCTTAACTCTTTCAAAGGCATTACGAAAGGATTATTTCCAACATTTATTTACATGTTTCACCTGCAGTTTATCGTTGTTTGCTAGAAGGGGCCGCGTGGAGGAAGATACTACATTAACAAGAACGGGAATAAGACGTATATCAAAAGAAAATAAAAGCCCCCTGGCCCGGAGGCCAAGGGGCGAAGCAAGTAATATAATGTAAACTTCATTAGGTTTATTTAAAGGCCTCTTTGATGTTTCTCGATAGGAGTGAAAATATTTTTTTTGTTTGAGTATCCAAGGATTTTTTAATGATAAGGGATTTCTTTTCTTGGTCAATGAAATGGAGTGTTCTTATTAGAGCCTCATAACTGGTATCTTTTTCCATTCCGAGTAGGTCTTTCAAGGAAGAGATTGTTTGGGAAGAGAACATTTCTTCCATTCTTCTCTTGCCTTCCGTTTTGGAGGGAGCAGGTAGAAGCAGAAATTTATGCGATTCTCCTTCACCAAAAGTTTTTTTAGCTCTTTCATATTCTTTTTCTCCTTCACGGTCATTGTCCCACAGAGCAACATAGTTAGCTCCCCAAGCAATGAGGTGTTGTATAGTGTCAACGATTGATGCAGCATTGGCTCCAGGTATCACGACTGCGTTTTCAGGAAGGTCACAGAATGATTTTATTGCATACAAATCGCTGATTCCCTCTACACAAATAATCGGATGATTTTTTATTTCAGATGTTTGAATGTGGGGTATTCTGAGAGCTTCGTAGAGTGGTTGTAAATGATCGGATTTTCTAGTAGCTGTTTTTTTCTTTGTAATTGGAATGGCTTGGATGGCACTCGTATTGCTTTCCTTATCTACAATTAAAATGTTGTTTGAAGGGATGTATTTAATATCAAGCAGTGAACTTGAGTGTGTACTGTAGATTACAACACCTTCTTTTTCTGATATTTCTTTTAATTTTTTACATAAAAGAGCCTGAACGGATACATGTAAATACGATCCGGGTTCATCTAAGAGAAATATTGTTTCCCTTTCTTGTTTAAAGGGTTTAGAATTGAAAAGGGTTTTCATGATGAAGTTGTAATGCCATATAAATCCCTTACTCCTATCACTCAGATCAAAATAGTTATCGTTATCTTGCACTCTATCATTAATCTGAATTTTTATTCCCTGCTCAGTTGGTGTATTTTTGACTCTCAATTCAATTTTAAATAGGTCTTTTGCGTTTTCAGAGAATCTCAACCATTCATCTGTTATTCTTTGGTTGATATGGGATGCAATCCTTGACAATACGGTTTGTTGTCTTCGCTCGTCAACCTCAAAGATATTGTTGAATGGCTCTTCTACTCCAGCTTCTTTCGCTATTCTTTTGAATATTTCTTTCCATTCAAAGTTTCCTGACTGGGAATTACTTTTAAAGTCAATGAATGATGGAGGGCGATCATTGAAGTCATCACTATAAATAATGGCAGGACAATTCTGAATAATGCAGGAACATATATTTGATGTTATTTCTTCATCATAAGGCTTCTCTTCTTCTTCCGACGGCTCATAAAAGTTTAATGAAGATATATAGTGAGATTTACCGTTAAGTATTCTCGTTATTGTGATTTGTCCGTCTGTTTCCACGAAATCATCTTGTATTTCTAATCCACTGTCAGCTTTCATTTCTTCATACACAAGATCAAGTTCTTCCCTTGTGCATTCAATAACAGCAGTTATTTCCGTGGGGCCATTGTCTGATGGTTCATATAGATTAAAACGATTGCTGATGTGGCTTCCTTCATAAAGGTCATCGTTTTCTTCGTCAAAGCAGAAAATTGCTTGTAAAATTGTTGTTTTACCGCATTCATTGATTCCGATTAATGGAATAAGACGTGGAGAAAGATCAATCGTAAGTTCTTTGGAAATAGCCTTATAATTTTTTATTTTGAAATTTTTGTATCTCATAGAATGATAATAAGTGTATTTTAGTTATGATGTATACTGTTTTTTGATGGGGGGAAGTTATGCCTTCTCCCACCTGTCCAGGGTTTCCACATAGATGCCGGAGATTTTGCCGCCGTCCATGGGTTCGATGTCTCCGAAGTTGGGGTTGATGGGATGGAGGGTGTATTCCATCTTGCCGGTTTCCGGGTTTTTCTTACGGACCAGTTTTTTGAGTGTCACCCCACGTTCATCATGGTATTGAACAATGGTTCCAGGTTTGGGGATGGGGGGGATGGTGTATTTTTTCATGATGACTACGGAGCCGTCCGGAATGGAAGGTTCCATAGAGTGACCGTTCACGCGCAGCAGGTATTCTCCTTTTTCCAGTTCACGGTATAGCCGGATGTCCTGCGGAATGGTGTCTCCATCCGCCAGATTGCCGGCTGCAATGTTGCCGATGATTCGTCCCTGGGCTTCCAAAGGAGGGGTTGTGAATGTTTCTACCGGGGTAAACTTCTTGCGGGCTGCCTCTTTTTCTTTGGCGGCATTTGTAGTAGATGACTGTACCAAGGGGGCAAGATTCATGTTAACAGAAGGCAGTGGAGCCCCTGTTATGAGAGATTGAATGACGGCATGCCCCTCCTGTGTGGTAGCGCACCATTCCATCATTAGGGAACAGTAGGCGGAAAGAGTGATATTCAGGCGGCGGCACTCCGCCAATACAGCTTCTTGGGATTCTTCATTCAAAGTGATGAAGAGCTTTCCCATATTATCTTTGCCCTCTATTTCGTAAGGGGGGGCTTGAGTTTCTGCCATGAGCCTCTGAATAAGCAGGAGCTTGGCTTTAGGAATTTTCCCTGTGGTCGCGAACCAGTTATCTACGCTCTGTTTTGAATTCAGACCACACTGCTTTGCGAGCCATTCACGATCTTTTCTGATGGTCTTGAGCCATTTTTTTATGTCGTTCTTGGTCGGCGTCATGCATTGATATTATGTAATTTTGTGAGATTGTCAAGCTTGTTGTACGCATGATTTCTATCAAAATCAGTAGAATTTTGTTGCAAAATCTAATAGAATTGCATAAAACAATCTCATCAACCGGACGGACACATGAAACCATCAACTATTGAAATCAACATGGAAGACCTGACGGAAGCAGGAAAGCTTCTGTTGCTGGGAATCTCCGCCAAACTGAAATGTTCGCCACAGGAGGCCATGTCTTCTGCAATCAATTCCAGCGGACACCTGCTTTTTAATAGTAGCCGTCTAACCACGGCTAGTAACCTTCCCAGCCCGAAGAACCCCAAGAAGCCGGCAGCCTAATGGAAGAAGCCCTGATTGACGAATTGAAGCTGCTCGGCTGGCACGAACTTTAACCCAACCCTGAACAACAATGAAAAAAAATGACGAACGAACAATACTGGATGCGCCGAGACCGCGCCGAGAAAATGAAATCTCTTTACGGCTGCCCAATAGACTTTTCGGAAGACGAACTCAAGCCCCGGCCCGGTATCGTACAGAACCTTGTCTTTTCCGCTCTGCTGGTTGGGATTTTTGCAATCATTTATTTCATCGTTAAATCTTAGTGAATTATGAACGGATTAGATCAATTTGTAACCTCTATTGTGGAGCAAACCATAGAATCCCTTCATGAACGTGGCTTGTTGATTTTGAATGAGTCCGAGGAAGAGAATGCCACTCGCATGTTCGACGGCAAGATATGGCTTACCCTTGAGGATCTGCGGAAACACCCTGCTTGTTTATGGGGTAGGAAAAAGGTTCGTAACCTGTTGCAGAACCATGAAATAGAAGACATTGGCACCAATCAACGCGAATATAGAATTTCCGCGATAAGCGTGTACAGGTATTTGACCCAAAAGACATCCAAAACCAGGACGGACATGAACAAACCTCCCGCTAAGCGGAAACGTAACTCCGTCAGTACCCTTTCCAACTACCCATAACCAAAAAGGCCGGGGCCAGCAGGAACTGACGCCCGACCTGAATACAATCAAACAAGACAATAATATGAGCCTATTACAAAACATCAAGCGCGGAGTGCAGCAGCGTCCGCAGCGGGTCATCATCTACGGGCCGGAAGGCGTGGGAAAATCCACGCTGGCGGCCGGGTTGCCCGCCCCCCTCTTCCTGGACACGGAAGAAGGAACCCAGCACATGAATGTGGACCGCATCCAGGTAGACCACTACGGCGCCATGCTGGAAGCCCTGCAGGACATCTACAAGGAAGCCCGGAACGGAAACCTCCCTTACAAAACGCTCGTTATCGACACGGGAGACCGCCTGTGGGACATGTGCGCCCGCCAGGTCATCAGGGACTACAACGCCTCCCCCAAAGACGGAAAAATCTCCTCCATTGAAAGCATCGGCTATGGAAAAGGGTACGCCCAGGCCAGCGAAATGTTCGTCAACCTGCTTTCCGTCTTTGACAACTGCCGGAGCGCAGGGCTGCACATCGCCGTCATCTGCCATTGCCGCGTGGAAACGGTGAACCCTCCGGAAGGGGAAGCCTACACCATGTACACCATCAAAATCAACGCTCCGGCCAAACAGGCCATCACCGCCAAGGAAAAACTCAAGGAATGGGGGGACGCCATCCTGTTCTGCAACTACGTGACCACCTTCACGGACGGAGGCAAGGCCAAAGGCGGAGAACTGCGTGCCGTCTACACGGAGCACCGGGCCACCTGGGAAGCCAAAAACCGACACGGGATGCCCGCGGTCATGGCGATGGACGCCGGGGAAATCTCCCGCCTGCTGTTTGGAGAGGGCTGCGGACCTTCCGGGAACGCTCCGGCCGGCGAAAAGCAGGTGCCGCCTCCGGCCGCATCCGTGGGAGATCGTCAGGCGGATGCCCTGGCCGCGGTGATTGACCACGCAAAAGACGCCCTCGCCTTCATGATCAGCCGCGGAATCATTACTGCCGGACAAGGGCTGGAAGAAGTCCCGGCGGAATATGCCGCCCGGATTTTGAAAACTCCCGCCCGGTTCAATAACTCCGTAAAAGAATTCATGGAAGGAGGGGCGTGCCAATGAAACCCGTCACCTGCATCAACGTCGCCCGCGAAACCGGGCATGCCGTCCTCTCCCTGGACGGAGCGGAATACGCCGTCAGCCTGGACGACCTGCAAAAAATCCTCGCTGACATTGCCGGGCCCCGTCCGGTCCCGGCCACAGAACTATTGAGGCCGTCCCTGCTCCCCAAGCTGGCGCAATGCCCCTGCTACGTCTCCTCCCCCGACGCGGGGGAAGCGGCCCGGCGGGGAACCCGGATGGACGACGCCTTCCGGGCCCTGCTCATGGGCGTGGACGAATTCAGGGCGTGTGAACACCTGAAAGCCGATGAAAAAGAATCCATCCTCTGGGCGGTGAAAACGGTCCGGACGCTCTGCTCCGGCGAAAAAATCATTGCCGACAAAAACCGCTGCGCCTTCCCGCAATGGCACCCCCGCGTGACAGGCGGGGAAGCGGACTGCCTCTGTCCCGCGCTCGGCAAACTCTTCGACCTCAAAAGCGGCCAAATCCGCAACTACTGGGAACAGCAGGCCTCTTACGCGAAATCCTTCATGGAACGGGAATTCCTGGATGAAATCACCTGCCACCTCCTCTACTGCGACCAGCAGCAAATCGTCACCCGGAAATTCACCTACCGGGAAGCCATCTCCATCGTCAACGGCGTGGTGGACGCCGTGGACCGCGGCGGCGGGCCGCGCCTCTGCGACTACTGCGGCTGGTGCGCCTCGCATGACACCTGCCCGCTGCGGAACCGGGCGGCGCAGGAAATGCTGACCCTGGCGGAAGCCGGAACGCTGGAAGAAAGCTTCGCCGAAATCGCGGAAAACCCATCCAGGCTGGCGGAATTCGTCACCAAGGCGGCTGTGCTGGAAAGTTACGTCAAAAAGGGAAAAGAAAAAATCCTCGACTACCTCAACAACGGAACGGAAGTCCCCGGATTCAGGCGCGTCTCCCGGAAAGGCGTGGACACCGTCGCGCCGGAAGACGTCGCCAAATACGCCACCTGGATTGGCGTGCCGAAACTCCTGAAATCCTATGGCCCGCTCAAGGCGGACATCTTCCGCGCCCTGTTCGCGGAAGCATTGCCGGAACAACAATTCCCGGAAGAACTGGTCAGGACGGGGGCCGGCTCCTCCTACGTCAAAAAAATCTCCGTCTCCAAAACCGCAACCACCAAATAACCATTATGTTCAGTTACATATCAGAAGGCGAGCCCAGCGAATACGGATTCCTCCCCGCGGGCGTCTACGAAGGAAAAATCGTCAAAATGGAAGAAGGAATCTCCCAGGGCGCCAAAACGCGGGGATGCCCGCAGCTGGCCGTCCACATCAGAGCCTTCGGCCCTGAAGGGGCGGCGACGGTCCGTTACTACCTGACCAACTCGAAAGACCTGGCCTGGAAAATTGACCTGTTCGTCAAAAACGTTACCGGGAACGTCTACCAACCCGGCCAGCAGGTCATCATCAACCCGGCGGAATACCTCGGTAAACCCTGCTACGTCCGGCTCAACGTCAGACAGGGAGACAAGCCCAGGGCAGACGGGACTTATCCCGAATTCAGCAACTGCGAAGACGTGCTGGGGCCGGACGAAGCCCGGGCCATCATGGCGGCGCAGGACAGGACAGCGGCGGGGCGCGGCGGAGCGCCCCTGCCTCCGCGCCCGGCGGATCTGCCGGCCAACAACCACATGAGCGCCACGGCGGGACCGCCGGCGGAAGAAGACGAAACCCCCTTCTAATCAACAGCCATGAGCGCACGAACGGAACACGAAAAAGAAACCATCCTGGAAGCCGTCCGCATGGCCTTTGATGAATTCGACGACTACGAAGACATCAGGCGCCAGGCGGCGGAAGACGAATCCGACTTCTGCCTCTCCATCAGCGTCAAAATCCCTGGCGGGGAACAGAAAGTCTGTGTGAAAGTATCAGGCTCCATCAAGAAAACAGCCGTGGCGAATGCCTGGTTTGAGGACGACGGTCAGCTGAAACTGGACTTCGACGCCGAATCCCAGGCCCGGGAAATAGAAAGGAACTCGAAAGCGTCATGAACAAGCCGATAACCATCATGCTGCCGATCGTTCCCCCGACGAAAACGCACCAGAACAAAAAAATCGTCAACATCGGGAAACACGCCAAACTGGCGGACACGAAAGAATTGAAACTGGTCATCAGCGATTACCTGACCCTGCTGAAACCTTATCAACCGGCCCGGCCCCTGACGGGGCCGGTCTCCCTGAAGCTGGCCTTCGTCTGGCCCTACCGCAAGAGCGAGCCGAAAAAAAACCGGATCGGGCTCATTCCGAAAACGACCAAACCGGACTGGGACAACCTGGCCAAAACCCTGCAGGATGTCCTGACCCGGTTGAGATTTTGGGAGGATGACGCCCAGGTGCATTCCGCGTCCGTGGAGAAATGGTGGGGCGAAGAACCACAAATAACAATCACTGTGCAAGAAGGATCAGAGCAATGAAACGGAACTCTCACATTATCGTCCAGCAGGTTTGCCCCATGAAGAAAACCGACGATGGGAAATATGAAGTTCAGGCCGCGATTGTTCACCACAAAGGGCTTATCGCCCGCTATCGAATGGAGTACCCCACGAAACGGCATGCCCGGTGGGCACAGCACCTTATTTGCACGGTGAAAAATGCTTCACGCCTCCGTTGTTCTGATGAACTTAAAGCCTTGATTGAGAAAGGAACCCGATGAAAAAGCTTCAATGCCCGCTGTGCGGGGGTGATATTACCATAGAAAAGCGCGTGCTCTACAGCGACAGGCCTCTTCTGTTTCACGCGGGGTGCGAACAGTGCCGTTGGGAAACGAACAGAGGCTACGCCGCGGAGAAAGACGCCTGGAAGGATGCCGAAAAATATATTTCCGGATTCCCTCCCATCATGAGGGTCCGACCGGGGGACAAGGTGAAACTCTTCGGAGACCGGCGGGTTAGGAAGGTCATCGGAAAAAACGCGAACCGGGGGATTCTTTACCTGGAAACGGCTTCCGGGCCGCCTGAACCCGTGCGGCATGACGATGTGATTCTGTGGCCCTGGGAGATTGAGCAGAAAGGAGGCCAGCAATGATTAACATCCTCCTATCCGTCAGGCGGCCTTTTTCCGAGAAAATTTTGTCCGGGGAAAAGAAATGGGAACTGCGTAAAAATGCGCCACGCCTCAACAAAGGCGACTCCGTCACACTGTGGCTCTATGAATCCGGCCAGTACGGGACACGGGGCATCATCGGCAAGTGCCGTTTAGTTGTCACTGCTGGACTTCGACCATATCCCCCAAAGGGAATTTTAGAATGGACCATGAAGCAAGCTTGCGTGACGGAAGAGCACCTGCGGAATTACCTGCCTTGCTATGTCTGGGGCGTCCAGGACCCCGTGAAACTTCCCGCCGCCGTGCCGCTCTCTGTCATCGGCCTGACTCGCCCGCCGCAAAGCTGGCAGTACCTCACTGACGAGCAGGCGGCGATACTGGAAAGGAGGCTCGCATGAAATACCTTTCTGTCTGCTCCGGCATTGAGGCCGCCTCCGTGGCGTGGGAATCCCTGGGATGGGAACCCGTGGCCTTTTCAGAAATCGAACCCTTTCCGTCTGCCGTACTCGCCGAGCGGTTCCCGGACGTGCCCAACCTCGGCGATATGACCAGATACCATGAATGGAACATACCAGCAATTAACCTTTTGGTCGGAGGGACCCCCTGCCAGGCGTTCAGCGTCGCCGGAAAGCGAGGCAGCCTCGCCGACGACCGGGGAAACCTGTGTCTCACCTTTTGCCGCATGGCGGACCATTTCAAGCCCAAGTGGGTGCTGTGGGAAAACGTTCCCGGAGTCCTTTCCACGCCGGATAATGCGTTTGGATGCTTCTTGGGCGCTCTTTGCGGAGCTGACGCCCCCGTCATCCCTCCAGGGGGAGGGAGGAAGCACCCCAATAGCGGTGTGGTGGCCGGACCAAAAAGAACCGTGGCGTGGAGGGTGCTTGACGCCCAATGGCACCGAGTACCCCAGCGAAGAAAACGTGTGTTTGTCCTGGCTGTGGCAGGCGCTGGAAACTGGGCCAGTGCCGACTCGCTTTTACCTGTCGGCGAACGCGTGCCGGGGAATCTTGAGGCGTGCCGCCAAACGTGGAAAGAAGCTGCCGGAAATGCTGGAAGCCGCTTTGAGGGCTCGCATTGGGACGGAGGACGAGTCCACCCCACCTTGTTCGCCCACAAGTCAGGAGTCGGCATGAGCGACCAGGAGATTTTCAGGCAGCGGGGGGCGTACCTGGTGCCTGATGTGGCGCCCTCTGTCACGTCCAAATGGGCGAAAGGGACGGGCGGACCAGCGGGGGACGAGTGTCAAAATCTGGTAGTATTTGAAAACCACGCCCAGGATTCCCGCGTCCGAGAAATGGGAGATGTCTGCTCCACCGTGTCGGCCAAGTACGGCACGGGGGGCGGCAATACACCGATTGTGGTTTTTACCCAGAACGACGCGGGACGGGACGCCTCTATTGACGTGGCTCCGACATTGCGGAGCGGTCATGGCGGCGGAGCCGTCAATCAATGCGTGTGCCTGCCTGTGGACATACGCAACGCCATACGGCAGAGCGATAACGACGTGACCGGGAAAGGCTGGGGAGACGTGGGAGATCCCATGTACACCCTGACGGCGGGCGGCAAGACTCCGGAGGTGTGTTATGATCAAGGCGTTATCAACACAGGGCACGGTTTTTTCAGGTATTCGTCCATTGCAGCGACTTTAACCAGAAACTGCGGCAGTGCGTCCCACGCCGGCGTGACGTTTGTTCAGAGCGGCTATGTCGTGCGTCGTCTGACGCCGCGGGAGTGCGAGCGTTTGCAGGGGTTCCCGGATGACTGGACATTGATTCCGTGGAGGGGCAAGCCCGCCGCGGATTGTCCGGATTCCCACCGCTATAAGGCTGTGGGAAACAGCATGGCCGTGCCCGTCATGTGGTATATCGGAAGGAGAATTCAGATTGTGGAAAGGAGGATGGAGGCATGAAAGCCATTCTTGACGCCTGTTGTGGTTCCCGCATGTTCTGGTTTGACCGCCGCCATCCCGATGTGGTGTTCATGGACCGTCGGGAGGAAACGCACATGCTTTGCGACGGGCGAACCTTGGAAATCAAGCCGGACGTCGTCGGGGACTTCCGGGAGATGCCTTTCAGCGACGGGACGTTCCGCCTTGTCGTGTTCGACCCTCCGCACCTGATTCACGCCGGGGAATCGTCCTGGCTGGCCAAGAAATACGGAAAACTGGATCGGAAGACATGGAGGGATGATTTGAAGGCCGGATTCCGGGAGTGTTTCCGGGTTTTGGAACCGGGCGGCGTTCTGGTGTTCAAATGGTGTGAGGATCAGGTCAGCACGGCAGAAGTGTTGAAGCTGGCCAGCCATGAACCTTTGTTCGGGCACCGCCGCGGGAAGACCGTCTTCCTGGTATTTATGAAATCTACAACCCCCAACTGACGCTTTTTTGATATGCCAAATAGAATAATCAGAGAAGGGATTTTAACCAGCGAAGCGGTTAATTCTCTGAGCTGGGAAGCGGAGGTATTTTTCCGCCGCTTGCTCTCCGTTGTAGACGACTTTGGACGTTTTGACGCCCGTTCGTCTGTTCTACGCTCTGCCCTGTACCCCTTGAAACTCGACTCCATGAGGGAGGATTCCGTTCAACGTTGCCTCAAATCCTGTGAGGCAGCCCGGCTCGTCGTCCTGTACTCCATCGAGGGAAAAGAATATCTGGAAGTGACCAACTTCCGGCAACAGGTACGGAGCAAGAAAAGCAAATACCCTGCGCCTGATGCACATATGCGCAGCACATGCTTAGCAGATGCGCAGCATATGCACACTAAGACGGAGTCGGAGACGAAGACGAATAATACCCCCTCTACCCCCCTTCCGTGCACCGTGGAAGAAGTCGAAGACCATCTTCGGGCCGCGGCCTTTGCGGGGCGTGTGCGTTTAACCCCCGACCAGATACCGGACTGCGCCACAGCCTACTGGGGAAGCCGGGACGCCGTCAACTGGACCCGCAACGGCATCCCCGTGACTAGGTGGCAGTCTGATGCCGTCAGCTTCGCCATCAGCTATGCCTCCAACCATCCGCCGCCCCCTGGGAACGGAGACAAAGACCCTTACAGCAACTTTGAAGAACTTTAACAATCAACAATTTCAAAAAACATGATCGACTCTCAGACACTCATCGACGCCGAAAAACTGGTGCTCTCCCAGGCAATGGACGGCTCCCAGGCCTTTGCGGACCTCCGGGACAAGGGCATCAGCCGCCAGACATTCAGCCTCCCGGCGCACCAGCAAATCTGGACCGCTCTGGAAACCGTCGCCGGCACGGGAGGAACCGTGGACGCCCTCACCGTCATCGCGCGCCTTGAAGCCCAGGGCCAGCTTGACGCCGTGGGAGGGCACGCCGGAGTCGTGGAGACGGCCACCTACGGAGCCCTTGCCCGGTACAAAACCGCCGCCGCCCTGGAAATGGTCACGGAAGCTGCCAAAAAACATGCGCTGCTCGCGTTTGCCTCCCGGATGGCGGAAGCCGCCGGCGATCAGCTCAAAAGCGCGGAAGAAGCCCTTGATGAAGCCGAGCGCGGCATGTCCGCCCTGCGGGACCGGTGTGGCGTCCGCCAAACCGAAACCATCCGCGGAGCCGTGGGAACCATCATTGAAAACCTGCAATGGCGCATGAACAACCCCGGAGCCATCAAAGGAATCTCCTCCGGATACCGCCGCCTGGACCTGACCCTGGACGGCCTGCAGCCCGGCGCCATGATCGTGCTTGCCGCCCGGCCCGGAGTCGGGAAAACCGCCGCCCTGGTCAACATCCTCACCAACATCTGCCTCGGGGGAACCCCCGTGGGCATGTTCAGCCTGGAAATGCCGAAATCCCAGCTCCTGGAACGCATCCTCTACGGCATGGCCGGCATCAACTCCGACGACATCCGCCGCGGCAGGCCGATGACGGTCGGACAGCAGCAGCATTTCACGGCCGCCGTCAGAAAAATCACGGCCGCCCCGCTGCACATCGACGACGAAAGCTCCCTCACCATCGACAGCATCAGAGCCCGGGGCCGCCGGATGGTCCGGGAACACGGCGTCAAATGCATCGGCGTGGACTACCTGCAGCTGGTGCGCTCCACGACCCAGCAGGCCCGGGGAAGCCGGGAACGGGAAGTCTCGGAAATCTCCGCCGGCCTCAAATCCCTGGCCAAGGAACTCAATATTCCCGTCCTGGTGCTGGCCCAGCTCAACCGCGACGTGGAAAAAAGAGCCGGGAATGCCCAGGGCAAACCGGTCGTTTCCGACCTGCGCGACTCCGGCTCCATTGAGCAGGACGCCGACCAGATCATCATGATCCACCGCCCCTACATGTACAAGCCCGACAAGCACGACCCCACGGAAGCGCAGTGGATCATCGGCAAAAACCGCTTCGGACGGCTGGGGCGTATTCAATTCCGCTGGACCGCGGAACTCACCAAATACGAGGAAGAACAGAATTACCCCGTCAATAAATCATGAAAAAACTGGACATTATTACTCAACCCTGCGGATCTCATGCCTTGAGAATATCCCTTTATTTGGGACCCAAGCGCAAAAGAATGAGAATTTGTATCGGATTGGAAACACACGATTACATGGAAGCCCAGCGCCGGGCATTGCTTCTTCTCCGCTATAATAAACGCCTTGGAATTTATGACCGGGAAATCCCGGAAGAATCGGAAATTACATATCCTGAAAAAACGGATGACTTACCCTTGTTTCGGGACGACAATGAAATTCAAAGCGAAAATGGTAACTCCCGTTGATATATTCCGGCGTAAAAAGATAGATGCTCGACCCATGTCCACACGCGAACGGGCTATGCTGCCCGCCGCGGAACGAGTGAATTCTATTTTTACGGCGAACGTTGAAAAAGCGCAGTTCCTGCAACGCCTCGCCGACATGCTTGACGACTTCCTGGCCGGGAAAAGGCAGGAGATCATACTTCCGGACGGCACGTCAACAACGGTGGGCGTGATGCAGGGGAAGGCCGACTTCATAGCCAAGGCCCGCGCTTTTATGGACGCAGAAGGAATGGCAGCGGATGTGGGAGACAACCGCATTACCAACATTGGCGCTCGTTCCCGCCTGTCTCTGATTTTTGACACCTACACCCGCTCCTGCTACGGCCAGGCCCGCTGGGAAAGCGGCATGACCCCGGAAATGCTCTACTCCTACCCGGCATGGCGATTCGTCCGGCACCCGGGAGCCAGGATGCCCCGCCCGCTACATGTCCTGCATGAAGGCGCCGTCCGCCTCAAGACGGACTTCCAATTTTGGGCCGTTGAGATGAATTCTCCGGCCATTGGGGGCTTCCTGCTGCCCTGGCCGCTCTACGGCTTCAACTCTTGGATGGACATTGAATCCGTTTCCCGCGCCGAGTGCATCAGGGCCGGCCTGATTGGCCCCAACTGGACCCCTGGCCCGGTGAACTTGTCCCAGTTCGGAGCAACGCTACCAGAACGCCTCATGAACCGCTCTGCCTCCGTCCAGAAAGTGAAAGACCCGGACCTTGCCGCCCGGCTCCGGGAAAGCCTTAAGAAGCGTCTTGGAGTGGATGCCCTGGACAAAGACGGACGGCTTGCCATTCCGGCGCGTGAGCTCTCACAGCGTATGCAGCAACAGGCGGAGCAGGGGAACCCGGTAGACGTATTGCCAATGCAAATGATGCTCAACATGGACATGGTTTCCAAGGTAGGGGACAAAATCAACATTCCTGCATCCGGCATTAGCGGGAAGGTGCGGGGGGCCGTCAGCAGAGCCTCCCGCTCCATTGATACGGTTCACACGGACGGCCCTCTGCCGCAAGCCCATATTAGACAGACCTCAAGCCCCCAGATATTGGGGAGTTTCAACCCGTGGGAAAAGGATGCCCCTATAGCCATTTCCAGTGCCGGGAAGCATCCGGATTTGACCGCATGTCACGAAATAGGTCATTATGTTGATCTGTGGGGTCTCGGCAAGGGGCAATGCCATCTTACCCCCGGCATGATTCCCAGCGAGATTGAAGCGGAAAAGCGATCCAAGTATGGTTCCGAGCATTCCCCAGATATGGAGGAACTCATGTCCACCATCATGGAATCTGCAACACTCGTCGCCATCCGGGCAAGAAGCGGCCTATACTACCGTTACCTTGAAAGGCGACGTGAATGTTTTGCTCGTGCCTATGCTCAATTTATTGCCGTGGAATCCCGCGACAAAATCCTTATTAAGCAACTCAACCTCCAACGACAGGAAAGGAATCTCACCCAATGGACAATAAAGGAATTCAAACCCATACGGGACGCTTTCAGAAACTTATTCAGGAAAAAAGGCTGGATGAAGTAAACGAAGAACTCTTCACCCTCATTGATCAGGGGGAACTGACGTGGGATGACGTGTATCTCCATTTTCCCTTTCTGCCCGGCCTTATGAACGACCCCTGCCTTGAGGATGTGTATTACTGCACCCATGCTCCGGAAGATGGGGAAGAACCTCATACACTCGAATGAAGAAAAAATCCATCATCCCGCCGAAGAGAACAGGACGCCCGACCAAATACACGAATGCCCTGGTAGATCGCATTTGTGATCATATCCGGTGCGGGTACAGTTTGAGGAAGGCTGCCGAAAAGGAGGGTGTGCCAGCTTCAACGGTGATGAAATGGGTTCATGAGAACAAGACATTTTCTGAACAGTACGCGCGCGCGTGCGAGGAACGGCTTGCCGCCTTGGAAGACAAGTTGCTTGATCTCGTGGAAAAAGGGCATGAAGTGGCACCGAGGGCGGAAATAGGCGGAACCATGTTGCAGGCGGTCAAGTTGGAAATAGACACACTCAAATGGATGCTTGCCAAGCTGATGCCGAAGAAGTACGGAGACCGTGCGGCGCTGGCTCTGGAAGGTGGAGAAAAAAACGTAGAGGTAACCCATAAACTTCCAGCAGAAGCAATCGTTCCGTTAGTTGCAGCCTTGAGAGAAATATGGTCCGAAGAGGAAGAAAGCTAGGGGCTCCGGTCAGGCCGGAAGACTCTCCCGTCATCTTTGCCGCCCTGATTCTGGGGGAAACAGGGCTGTACAAATGGCAGATGCGGGCCCTTGAAAGGGCTGCCCGGGGAAAGCGGGTTGCCCTGCGCGCTGCTAATGGTTCCGGCAAGACGGACAAGGTAATTGGTATCCTTGCCCTATGGTTTCTCTGGCGCTACCCCCGCGGGCGCATGCCGATTACATCCGGCTCATGGCGCCAGGTGAAGAACCAGCTCTGGCCGGCGCTGGAACGGCACCGGAACAACCCTTCTCTTGCGGGCTGGAAATGGCTCAAGAACTGTCGGGTGGAAACCCCGGAAGGGGGCTTCATTGAAGGCTTTTCAACCAACCATGCCGGCAAGGCGGAAGGATGGCACGGTCGCGTGACGGACGAATTCAAGGATGAGCGGAAGGAACAGGAGGAGGAAGATCCCCGCAACGAGGAGAAAGCGCGTCTGTTTGACGTGGACGAGTTTACCGGGGATGATCCTTCTTCCCCCGTGTTTTTCGTGGTGGATGAGGCAAAGACAGTGCCTGATGAAATCTTTGACGCCATTGAACGATGTACGCTTCAATTCTGCATCTACCTTTCATCCCCAGGCAAGCCGGAAGGGCAATTTTATCGCTGTTTCCACGAGGAAAAAGAACTCTTCTGTCCGATGGTGGTAACGGCCTTTGATTGCCCCCATATCTCCCAGGAGCGCATTGACCGCATTCTGGCCCGTGTGGGGGGTAATGAGGATGATTCCTATTACCGTTCCGTCGTGCTGGCGGAATTCACGCTGGAAGGAGATTTGTACATCATTGACCCTGGAAAACTGGAATGGGGTCAGCGGCAGCCCTACGAGCCGCGCAGGGGGCGCCCCGTGGCCTTCCTGGACATTGCCGCGGGCGGGGATGAAACAGTCCTTGCCATCTGCGACGGAAACGAAGCCTGGATTGAATACGCGGAACGACAGCGGGACACGGTGCAGAGTGTCCGCAAGTGCATTGCCACCCTCAAGGGGCTGGGCATTGCGGATTGTAATTTGTGGGTGGACGCTCCGGGCATGGGCCTTGCCGTCATCAGTGATTTCAATGAATTGGACTGGTATCCTAATGAGTTTTTTGGCAACAACCCTCCAGAGGATAAGGACCGCTACATCAACCTTGCCGCGGAATGCTGGAATGACGCCGGCCTTGAACTCATGACGGGTCGGGTGCATATCAAGTCCAGGCTCCCGGACAAGAAGCTTTACACGCAATTGACCACCCGCAAGAAGGAATTCACGGATGATTCCAAGATCCGGAATGAGAAGAAGGACAAGATGAAGGCCCGCAACCTGTCTTCCCCCGACCGGGCGGACGCCTTGCTTGGGGCGATATGGGCTTCTATACGCGGGTTTACAGGAGTTTGGACAGAAAATACAGAGGTTTACACGCCCCCAGGCTCGGAAGACTGGTATCATGACTCCTGGGCAGAGGGTCCTGTCTCCTGCGAAATCTGAAACACATATCCAGTCCCAGTTATTTACGGATTTGAGGATTGCCGCATCATATTTTCATGAGGCAAGCCGCCAACTACAACGTACACGCCACGGAATCCCTGCCGCAGTCTCTTGCGCTGCATTTTATTTCTCCTTCCGGTGAGGATATGGACATCAGCGGCATGACGCTACGCGGCGCGGTGGTACAGGATGGGGTGATCATGCTGGACTGTGCCGTTACGGGGGTGAGTACGGCATTGGTGACATGGCCGAGGCTGGCCGCCGGATGCGGCGCATATGATATTTTTCTGACCGACGCATCGGGCAAAGAATACCCCTTGTTGAAGGGAGCCGTGCATGTAATGTCCCGCGTTACGCCTCCGGACGGAACGAATGAGGCCGCGGCCGTGGCCGGCGCTCTTGATGTCTCCATCCCCGAAACGGAAGACGGCTCCGTGACCATTGTGGAAAACCCGTCCATTGTGGTCGAGGAACTTGTACGACAGGCTGAAGCGGCCCGGGATGAAGCAAAGCGGCTTGTGGAAACGCTGGAAGAACAGGTGGAAAGTGGGGAATTGGTCAATGAGGCTGTAGCAAATAAATTGCCGGACGCGCTCAAGGAGGCGGGCGTGGAATTGGCTGCGGCAACCGGGCAATCCACCTTGTCCAGCGGGACCGCCGCCGACACCTGGACCATCGTCGGAGGCTACGCGATGACCTGGGGAGACGAGATACTGGCGGGACATCTGCCCGACAGCTGCCGCCTGACGAGTATTTCCACCGTGTATTTTTTCGAGAATCCGGCCGCTAATCAATATTGCCTGCGGATTTGGCGGCTGACGGACGGCGCTTACAGCCTGATTGGCACCTCCGCCTATGTGTCCAACCTGTCCAGCGGCCAGACGGCCACGTGGGTATTTACGCCGGGCATTCCCCTGACGCGCGGGGATGTCATTATCATCCAGGTGTGTGAGGGGACCGAGATGACGCCCTACGCACTGGGCATGCACGCCGTCCTGACCCCTTCCGTCCCCGGACGCGGTTTGATCACGGAGGTGTCCAACCCGCCCACCGTGAATGGTACGATGGCTCCCTTGATGACCGTGGTGGTGGACTATGACGACGGCATCACCCTGGGAGGGATGGAGCTGGCCACCGCGCGGCAACTGGATAGCCTGGGGCGGGATGTGCGCCAATCTTCCGCGACCGCCGAGGCTGCGGCGCGGACGGCTGGCCAATCCGCCACCACCGCGTCCACGGCTGCCGATAATGCCGCAACATCTGCCACCAGCGCGGCCAACTCCGCCACGTCGGCAGCTAACGCCCTGGCGGCCATGCCTCAAGTGGATGCCTCCGGCAACATGACGCTGGCCGGAGGGCTGACGGCGGCTGGGGTTATTAACGCCAATGGCGGCGTCAATATTCCGCTGGCCGTGGGAGCGCCGACGGATATGTCAGCGGTCAACTTTTTTTATGCTATGGGTCTGGCAGGAGCCGTGCAGGCGTTGATTCAGCCTCTATATCTTAAAACCAGCTCCATGCCCGTAGTGGGGGCCGGCACTACTTCTGTTCAATATGCCGGACTTTATGCAACCAGTTCAACGTCGGCAGCTTCCGGCGCCCCTGCACACAGTACGACCACGTTTACCTTTGAAGGGCCGCAGGGCCAGCATAATTACAGTTCTTTCGCGGGATTTTCGATACCGCTGTCCGGTTCAACAGCGTCCAAATTTACCTTTGGATTAGGCCGCGGATCAAAAACGGTAAGAGGCGGCCTGACGATGGATTCATTTTCCATGATTCCGGGCAATAATCTGGCCGTCAATTACGGAGAGATTATCGACATCACAACCACAGCGGTCCGTGATGCTGTCCGGGGAGGTTACGTGCTTAGAGTGCGGGAGATTTATTACGTCTCTTCCGGTGATTCATGGCAGGTGAAAACTACGGAAAGTTTTATTCCCGCAACTCAAAACCACCCATTTCCCGCCTGCCTCAACAGGCTCATTTTCATGCAGGAGGGGCTTTCAAGCATGTCGTCATACGAGGGGAAAGCGTCGCTTTATATTGAGCTGGGGGGAGGGCAGACAAACACTTTGTTCAAAATAGCCGCCCTCAGAGGCGTTTCAGGATTCGAAGACGGAATGGGGTTCAGCACGTTGGTGGCGGATGTGGAAAATCCCAATTCCTGGACTTCCTCGGTTCGCACGGGAGCAGGCAGCCGCTACCTTTATGCCAATGGGTTGCGCAATCCAATGTACGCTGCATTGGAAGCAATGGCCGTCAATGCCATTGAATCCGAGGAAACAGCGGATTTTGTGGATGTAAATACCCCCTTAGAATCATGAATATTTCGGAGATACAAATACTGTTCCCTCGGCCCGGCAAGTGGGAGGAATTCACCCTGACGGCCGTCTATCAGGACGCAGACGGGTACACCCGCATAGACCGCTATACGCAGGACGAGATTCCGGCGAACCAGGCTCCGGCAATGGAGTCCGTAGTTGCTGCGCTTGTGGGATTGGGCGAGGACTGGCAGGCGGTGCAGGTGTGGGCAAGGCTGGGAAAAAATGCCCTGACCCTCGCGGAAGACGGCACCTATACAATGATTGATGCAGTGTGTTTGACCGTTGAGGCCGTCCATGCGGAGACCAAAGGCCGCAGGATTTTTACAGCCTCGGACTACCCGGCTGTTATCATCACGGAACCCGCCGCCGTGGAGTTTTTCAAGCATTTCACTACTAAATAATATGAGTACGAATAAAGAAAAAGTGAGTTGGCTGACTGGTCTCCTGACCGGTTGGGGTATCAAAGAGAGTTGGGCAAAAGTCATCGCCGGAGCTGTGATTGGGGCCCTGGTTGCCGCGGGGATTCTGACGCAACCCGGCTGCGGGCACTCCGTGGACGTGACGCCGGAAAAGACGGTGGTCTGTAAGGACGGCTCCTGCCTGGTGCTGGAACCAGGGCATATCTCCTACAGTCAGGCCCAGCCGGAAACGGACGTTCCGCCCGTCGTTCAACCCCTGAAAAAGTAAGATCATGTGCAAACCCCTTAAAGAATATTTGGCCGTTGTGCGGGAATATAAGGATACGATTGTGATGTTTATCGGCATCGCAGCGTGCGTGTTCGTGTATTGCGATTTCCGCGCCCTTGCCGCTACACAGGCGGAGACGGCCGCCAAAACAGCGGAAATCCTGCGTACCATGGACGGGAGGCTTTCCGCCCTGGAACATCAGAGAGAAGGCCGTAGCGGTGAATAAGCTGCTGAATCCTTCCGTTCTTTTGCCGCTGATGGGGTGCGTGATGGCCGGCGTTTTTGCCGCTTGCGGAGACACGGCGGCGGGCATTGCCGCGTTCTGTTTCCCCATTGCGTGCCTTGTGTTCCTCCGATGTGCGGAACGCTGACCAACTGTAAAGTTTTTCTTACAAGTTCCCTTTATCTAATAGCCAATAGTTTACAATATGAATCCTACAGAAAGAAAGATGGCCGCGGCCATCCTCCGCTTTGAAGACAGCCGCGTTACCGGGCCGGATTCCCTGCGCGTTTCCCGCCTTCCCGCCGCCGACAAGGGCGGCAAGTGGGAGATTTGCGGCATTTGCGACGGTATTGAACCGGCCGTGTTTAACAGGTTGAAGGCCCTGCTGGATGCCGGAAGACGTGAAGAGGCCTGGGAAGGTTGTCTCCAGTATGTGCTGGATAATACCGCCGCCGTGCGTTCCTGGCTGGGTTCTGACGCTTTTCCTGGCGTTGAATTCATCCTGCGAGATCATTATTTCAATTCCGGGAGCAGGAATACCGGGAAGATTTTGCAGCGCGCGCTGAATATTCACGGCGCCGGGCTTGTGGTGGACGGAATTGTTGGCCCCAGGACCAGGCAGGAATTGCAGGACCAGCTGGCCGCCACGGGTGAAGCGGTGTTCCTTATCGCTCTGCAGGAGAAGCGTCAGGCGTTTTACCGCTCGTGCAAGCAGTTTCCAACCTTCGGGAAGGGCTGGCTGAACCGCTGCGACGATGCGTTCAGCGTGGCGCAGGCTCTCGTTTAATTGTTACCTCACTCCCCTTATGAGCAAGAAAACCCGCAGCCAAAAGGCCGCCAGGAAAACCAAGACCGCCGACTTTGAAATTTTCGAGGATCGTTCCCCCCAGGAGAGAGGGTATCTTGGTTTTTACACCAGCATCACGCCCAGGGTGCTGAAAAATGCCCGCGAGAGCATTCAGACGGGTAATATGCTCGACTTGGAACGAGTATTTCGCTCGATGAAAATCGAATGGCCTCGGCTGCGGGGAAACCTGCGGAAGCTCCGCGAAAAAGTTCAGGCATTGGAACTTACCGTGTCTCCCTGGGCCGAGAAAGGTAAAAAGCCGACACCAACGGCCAGTCGGTACGCGGATCTGGTGGAATCCGCCCTGTATTGCTGCCGGCTTGAACAGGGAAAATGGGAACTGGACCTGAACGGATTGATTGGAGCCCTGGCGGAAGCTCCGGAACGCGGCGTGGGTGTGCTGGAAATCATGTGGAACCCCGGCCATATCCGTGCGCCCCGCGCCTATTGCCCCATTCCATCCACATTTTACAAATGGTCCAGCTACCCGGCTCAAATCGACCGTCTTGTACTATGTCCAGACGGAGTAGGGTGCGGTCCCGAAATGGAATTCCCCCCCAACAAATTCATTGCGTCCCTCAACTGCGACGGGCTTGACCATCCTGTTTACGGCGCCAACCTTCTGGCCCTGGTCGGCTGGTTCGGCGCGGCCAAATTCGGATTATCCTGGTTCATGGAGTTCTGCCAGATATTCGGATCCCCTCTGCGGCATGGAAAAGCATCGGGAACCCTGGCGCAGAAAAAGCTATTTGACCAGATGGTGAAATTCGGACAGACGGGCATCCTTGTAACGGCCCCGGATGCGGACGTGCAATTTCACGACGCCGTCAAGGGAGGCAACCAGCTTCCGCACCTGAACATGATCGAAGAGGCCAACAAGGCATGCGATATTCTGATTTTGGGGCAAACCCTCACCAGTTCCGTTTCCAGCACGGGCGGCAATCGCGCCCTGGGCGAAGTGCACGAAAATACGGAAAACCAGGTTGTTCTAGCCCGCGGGAAATACGTTGCCGGCATCCTCAATCAGCAGCTTGTCCCGGCCATCCTGGAACTTAACCTGGGAAGACGCCCGGAACATCTGCCCGTCATCTCTTTTAAGGATCCGTCCTCCGGCATGAGCTTGACCAAACTTGACTGGGTGGACAAGGCAACCAGGATTGTTCCCGTCGCTGAAGAACAGGTTTACGACTGGCTTGACATCCCCATGCCCGAAGAAGGGGTGAAACTCTATCAGCCTCCCTCTTTTGGGAGCGCCGGCTTGGAACCGGGGGAAATGGATGACCTGGACAGGGAATCCCTGGTACATGCGGCGCGTAAAAAAAAACGCTAAAGCACATTGAAGAAATTAACCGGATTGCCTCCCGTGTCGGACGCCAGACGGACCAGGCGGCCTATGAACTGACCTCCGGTGTTGCCGGATTCATGGAAGCCCTTATTGCCTCCGTCGAAGCCGGGGAAGACCTGGAAACAGTCATCCGGTTCGCCCGTGAGCAGGTGCCGTCCCTGTGGGACAAAATAGATACCTCCAAGCTGGAAGAGCGGCTGGTCAAGGTCCAGCATGCCGCTCTTGAAGCCGGCTGGAACTCCATGCGCGAATCAAAAACAACCGCCGAGAAAGAATGACGGGCATGAACATTGAAATTGACATGAGCGGCTTTGATGCCGCGCTTGACGATGCCATGAAGATAGCCGCTCCGGAAACGCTGGAATCCGCGAACCGGGAAAGCGGCGAATACCTGCGGGACTATCTGGCGTCCTGGTACGACGGCAAAGGGCGGGAACACTGGATCAACAATTCTCTTCCTACGCACGGTCCGGGGCGTATGTCGACAGGCTGGTTTTCCAATATTGCCCGTAAATGGTTCCTTTCCTCTGCGGATGCTTCCGGAGCGGTTATCTCCAATCCCGACGAGGACGGATCCCTGCGGCATAAAATAAGCGGCGGGATAATTACGGCTAAAAATGCCGGGGCGTTGACCATTCCCCTTGTTCCGGAAGCCCACGGGCGCCGGGCTGCCGATTACCAATCCGAAATCGGGGAATTGTTCACCATCCCCAACAAGAACGCCCTGTTTGAAGCCGTGGACGGCGGGGGAGTGCGTGCGGTGTATGCCCTGCGCCAATCCATCACACAGGACCCCTGGCCGGACGCCATCCCGACCGGTGAAGAACTGATCAGCGCCTATGGCGTCAAGCTCATGGACGTTCTGGCGGCGTCTCTTGATGCCTGAAACACATATCCAGCCCCGACTATTTACGCTTTTCCGTTTCATGCCATGCTTGAGGCATGGATTTTGAATTCAACGTTCCTCTTGCGTTTGGCGACGCTCCGGCCTGTATCGTGTACATGCCGGAGGGGGAACATTTCATCAATGCATCCATTGGAGGACGGCAGAAAGTGATTGTGGACCGCTTCTGCCTGGAGGCTTTGCAGCGGGACCTTGCGTTGAAGCTCACTCAAAACGTGCGGCCCGTCTGTTACTTTGACCACAAGACGGGGCCCGCCTCCTTTATTCCCGCTTCCTTTGACTACATGGACGGCGTGGGCGTCATTCTCAAAGGGGAATGGACGGAAAGCGGCAGGAAAGCGGTGCTGGGGCGTGACTACAGCTATTTTTCTCCGGCATTCAGGCTCAACACGGCAACCTGCCGACCCATAGGCCTTGAACCTGATGACATTGAGGTGGGCTCTCTGGTGAATGACCCGGCCTTTGAGAATATTGCCCGCATTGCGGCCGGCAAGGCCAGACTTGAGAATTTCACGGTTCTTGAACCGGACATGCCTTTGAATGGCGGCGGAGAGGATACCGGTGCTGTTCATGACCAAACAAATAACACACATACAACAATGTACGAACTACTGGTTAAATGCGGTGTCCTCACCAAAGAGGAAGCCGCATCTGATAAGGCCGGCAAGATCGCGGAGGACAAAATCAACGACCTGAAGAAGAAATCCGAGGGCGGCGAGAAGTCCAGAACGGAACTTGAAGCGGCCCGAAAAGAGGCGGAGGACGCCAAAAAGGAAGCGGCTTCCTGCAAGGCGGCCAAGGCCAGGCTGGACGAAACCGAAGCCAAACTGAAAGCGGCGGAAGCTGAGCTTGTCGAGGTGAAAGCCTCCAAGGCGGCTCTTATCGACGCGGAAATTGAAGCCGCCATCAAGGCCGGCAAGATTGCTCCGGAAGACGAAGACGCCAAAGAGGCCCTGAAGACCGCTCTAACGGCCAATATCAAGGCCGGCAAAGCTCTGATCGCCTCCATCAATCCGAACCCCGCTTTTACGACGGTGGTCGCCGGAAAGGCCAATAACGGCAACGGCGGGAATGAGCCTACCGGACGTGACCGCATCATTGAAAACATCAACAGGGAAAAGAACTAAGCCATGTCATTTTTGACTCTACTGGACATTCAGAAACGCAATGGTTCGGCATCCGACATCGGATTGATCGAAGAAGTGGGATGCTCCGCCCCGGAAGTAACTCAACTTGCTTCCGTCGTGGGCTCCAAAACCATCATCAAAACCTATGTGCGCACCGGCATCCCCCGAGCCCGGTTCCGCCCGGCCAATGCTCCCATCGGATACACGTCCTGCACTTACGAATCAAGGAACGTGGAACTGTTTCCCATTTCCTCCATCGTTTTTGTGGATCATATTACGTTGGAAAGCTCTGACGACGGGGAAGCTGCCGTCCTGGCCGATGAAGCTTCCGGTATTACGGAGGGGGTGTTGCTTTCCCTGGGAGCCCAGGGTTTTTACGGAACGAAAATCGACAAGAACGGCTTTCCCGGGCTTCCCGATTTCATCGACGACACGATGATCATCAGCGCGGACAGCTCCAAGGCCGCCGACAATTACGACGGAACGTCCGTATTTGCCGTTGTGGAGGGTCCCAAAGGCGTGCATTGGCGCTGGGGCCGCGACAAGGGAATTACTCTTGGCACGTTCAAGGATGCGCTTATTCCCGGCAAGGATCCGGAAACGGGCGAGCAGGGCGCCATTCCCGGCAAAGCTGCCGATCTGACCGCCTTTGTCGCCCTGGTCAACAACTCCAAGCTGTCCGCCGCACGCCTGAAAAATATCGGCACCGCTGAAGGAACGACGCTGGATGACGATAAATTGGCGGAACTGCTGGCTTTGTTCCCGGCGGGCGTCCGAGTAACGAAATTCATCATGAACCGCATGGCCCTGGAGCAGCTCCGCAAGAGCCGCAAGGTGGTGAGCGTTTCCGTGGACGGCGGCAAGGCGGGAGGGGATTCCTCCGGATCCGCCCCGATTCCGACCCACGCCCACGGCATCCCGATTTTGGTGACGGATTCCATCGTCAACAACGAAAGCAATCTGTCCTCCATCACGGGCATTTCCCACTGGGGCAAGCATGCGCCGAAAAAAGTGAGCAACCGGAAGAACCAATAAAACGGAAAGGAACCTTAGACAGTGAACCCTATCAGACACACCCGCAAGGACGAATTGCTGACGGCCCGGATGAACATGCCGGGCACGGGCAAGACGGCCTATTCCGAAGTTCTGGATGCGGGACAGACGGGCGGCATTGATGAAATGTCCATCGTCATCGAGCACGAAAACCTTCCGTCCCTGGCTGCCGGAAAGAAGATCACGCTGACCCTGGAAGCCTCCGGGGACGGCGATAGCTGGGCCGAGGTGCCGGGGTTCTCCCTGGCCCCCACGGCGGGAGAAGAAGCGGGAGCTCTTGCGAACGGCATCGCCGGACGGGCTCCCTATGGCATGGGACGCTACATCCGGCTCAAGGCTGTGGCAGACACCGCCAGCGGCGACAATACCGCCGCCAAATGTGAACTCTCCATCCGCGTGTAATCGTCATGGCGCTGGTCCAGATCACGGAAAACACCTTGCGGGCCTTCCTGGCGGACGCCGAAATCGCGGCGTTTGACTCGGCAGGAGCGGAAGGGGATTCCCCGGAACGGGCCGGCGCCCTGATCAGGACGACGTGCAACCTTGTCGCCGGAATCGTTAATTCTTCCGGGAAATATCCCGTCCTGGCGACAGGTCAGGACAGAGTGCCGGAAGAACTGGAACACCCGACGCTTGTCTGGATCCGTCACGCCATGCTGGCCGACTTGCCCGACATGGGCGATCTGGAAGGATCCCCCCGCGCCAAGCAGTACAGCACGGCCAGCGAGATTTTCCGGGCCGTCCGGGAGGGCAGGTTTTATCTTGCCCCTTACGATTCGGAAAGTGACGGCGCAGAGGTGTACGGAGCCGGACAGCCCTATCAGAACTGGTGTGAACTATGAGCGCTTTACCTGCAAGCCCGCGCATCGCCGCGGGGGAAAAAATCTATCGGAAGATCGTGGCTCTGTGTGCCCGTTACAACGGCGGGGAGGATCCCGGCATTGTCATGCGCGGCTGGGACGCCGACCTGAAAACCCTGATTACTCAAAAGCTGTCCAGGCTGGGAATCTGCGTGCTGGTATGTGCCCCAAAACGAAAACCCCTGCAGGAACAGGGCGGCCCGAATGCCGTCATTCTGACGACCAAAATCGTCATTGAAAGCAATCCCCTCCTGAAAAAATCCGACGCAACCGCCGTCCTCGGCTGGGATGCGGACGATCTGTCCGACCTGCTCGCCATCGGGCTTGACGGGCATCGGGAACCGGGCTGGCTCACCTGCATGAAGCTCAAAGTCACAGGCACGGAGTCAAGCCGGGTGCAGATGGCCAACAAGGCTGTTACGCTCACCCTTGAACAAACCACCATATTGAAACATGGCAACTAAACCCACCACCGCCGCGGCCCAGGAGGCCGCTACTGCTCCGGCGCCCCGCATCGTCAAATGCCGGGTGGCCGTCAACAAGCTGGAACTCCCTCACGGCATCGCCGCGCGGGGAAAAATCGTCCACATCCCGGAAGACGTGTACAAAGTCCACGCCGACGCCGGGAAAGTGACCTTTATTGACTACGTAAGAAGCTAACAACCATGTCAGAACTCTACAACAAGGAAATGCTGGTCGGCACCTTTCTCGACCTGTGCCCGTTCGGAACGACAGTCACGGCCGGAAGCGGCACGGACACGGTGGACGAGCAATTCAAGCCGGCGAAGGACTCCGACGCCTGGATGATGGCCAACGAAGTCATCGACTACAAAATCACGCCGACCACGGAAGACGACGCCCGCACGGTATTTTCCCGCGACACGACCTCCTATGTGACGCGGAAGAACACCAAAGTGACGGGCAATACCATCGAAATCAATTCGACGGAAATCAACCCGGTCTGCTGGCAGGTGATTTACCAGTGCGACAGGCTGGAAGCCGGAAAGGAAGTGCAGCCCTTTTCCCGAAACATCTACGGGCAAAAGGTATGGGCGCGCCTCACCAAATACCAGGAAGACAAAAAAGAAATGATGGTCCTGGAAGTCGCGGCGCTGCTCAAGGTGGAAATCCCCACGGAAAACAACAAGCTGATCACGCCGAAATTGACGCTTGAAGTGATCCCGTCCTCCCTGAATTCCCTGACGCCCACGGAAGAAATCGCCTTCCCGGCATCCGCCGGGGCATGACAGCCGGGGCCGCCCCTCTGTTTGCATGGGGAGGGGCGGCCCCTGTTTCCCCCACTATTATTGAGGCATGGACACGACCGTCTCTCCCTTTTCCATCACCTTTGACGGGCGCCCCGTCGTGCGCGCCGGGGAATTCCTGCTCGATTCCCTGCCGGAACACGCTTTCCCGGTGCAGTTCGGCACGTCCGCCACGCCGATCATCAACAGCCCGTTCCCCAGGCTGGACGCATTCGGCAACCTGTCCCTGTCCTTCACCATCTCCACCGTGCGGGAATGCGCCTCCCACATGGACGCGTGGGGCGCCTTTTACGAATGGCTCAACGAATGGAAAACGGCGGGGAAGGGGGAATGGGTCTGGACCGACGCCTGCGGCCGTGAACAGCGCTTTGAAGCCGTCATCGCCGACGCCGAGCCGAAGGTTCAGGGCCTGCGCCTTATCGTCTCCTACAACTTCACCCTCGGCCGCCCCCTGTGAAAACCCTTGACGTATCTTCCGCCGACTTCCTGGACATGGCCGAAAGCCCGTCCTACAACCGGCTCTCCTTCGGGGGAGCCTCCGTCTCCTTCCGCGCGCCGGTCTCCCGGTTTGCCTCCTGCCCGTTTGAAGAAGGGGAAATAGTGAAAGTCGTCTGGCGCGGGAAAACCCTGCTCATCGGACCGGTCATCGACCTGGAACACTCCCTTGAAGGAACCTCCGAGAGCTGGGACATCAGGATTTACGATTACTGGTGGAACCTGAAGAACATCCAGTACTTCGTGAACGGCCGCGCCAACGGCATCTTTGCCGAATACCGCCAGGGCACAGGCGGAAGCGGTCAGGAAAAACAGGCGACCGCGAACATCCGGGACGCCCTCTCCGGAGTCCTGGACCACGCCGTCAGCACGGCCCTGGTCCCCATCAAATACGACCTCCGGATCGACAAGGATGCCGAAATCATTCCGTTTGCCTACTCGTCGGAAACGTATGCCTCCCTGCTTTCCCAGATCCAGCAATGGCGCCCCAACATGGCCGCGTGGTTTGAATACGGCGCGGACGACTCCGCCACGCTGGTCATTGCCGACCATGCCCATTTGCCGGATGTCGTGCTCGACCTGTCCGCTGTGGACGTAAGCGCCCTGTCCCTCAAGGCGCGCCCCGATCTGGTGCCTCCGGCCGTGGGACTGACCTGCAACGCCTCCGTTATTTCCCGGGTTCAGCGCGCGCTGGCCGTCTATCCCTCAGGCGCCTCCCTGTCCCAGCCCTATGTGGTGACGGCGGAAGTGGACGTTCCGGGCGGCGTCAAGGTCTCCGACACTGCCGGGCAATACAGCCCTGCGGAAACGGGCTCGCTGGGTTACGACGCCCCGCGGATGATTGTCCGGGGAGACAAATTCCCGACCGGCACGGCCCAGTGGGCGGCCCGCGTCAAACGCTGGGCTCCGGCCCTGGAGGATTGCGCCGGCCTGGAAGTGGCGGCCAGTCCGAAAATCACGTCCATCACGCCTGCTGACGCGGAACACCGGGGATACAGCAGCACGGCCATCACCCACGAACTGACCTCCGGCCAGGTCAACGGCAGGAGCGCAAGAATCAAATGGGGCAAGGTCCGGGTGGATTTGCGGGTGCGGGCGACGGATCCCCCCGACACGGTGAAACAATATTTTCCGGAATACGGCGGAAAATCCGGAACCGGGGACCGCTGGATCGGAACATTGACGTTTGAAGTGACCACGACGAATGTCGGCTACGCATCCTACCGGGTGGACAGGGCAGGGACGGTGGAAAGTGTATCCGACGACGGCGGAGGCCCCGGAGACGACGAAACATCGGGCAGCTACGACACCTCCGCACTGTATAAAAATTTCCTGAAATCCTACTACGAAGCCACCCGCGCGCTGCTCTATGACGGATCCGCGACCGTCCACGACGACTTTGACCAGGTCTGCGGGGGGCGCCTCTCCATCACGGGAGGGTTGAAGGAATGGGAAACCATGCGGTCCGTCATTCAGGAAATATCCCTCGACCTTAAAACGGGAATTTCCGACGTGACGGTGGGAGCCCCGGAACAGATCTCCCTGCAGGACTCCATCGACCGGAGCCGACAGCTTGCCGAGGCGCTTCGCCGGACGGCCTGGGCGGACTTGTCCACGTCTTCCGGGAGCGGATCTTCGGGCGGAGGATCCGGCATTGGAGGCGGAGGCTCTTCCGGAGCGGACGATGAAGTCCCGGAACTTCCCAGCGTCGGGCCGTCCGTAAAACTGCTGCAGGCCCAGGAGCCTCCCGCGTGGGGAACAAGCGCCGTCGAGGTGGGATTCCAATGCCGCCTGTCTTACGGGAGCGACGGCAAGGTGTCCGACGCCTACATCCGCCAGGGGAAGGCTATCTATGCCGGCAACTATATCGGGGGGCTGCTTCCGGAGGGGGCCGGTTCCGGGGGATGGGTGAAAAGCCCCGTCACCTCCGGGGAAATCTGGCTCAAGATCCGGTTGGACAAGGACGCGAAATATCTCGGATCCTCTCTGTCCGCCGCGGGCGGCGTCTCCGACCCCGTCAGGCTCGCGGAGGAAGACCGGGAAACCCCTTATGAATATTATTTCCATCTGGCCACCATCGACGGCAACAAGGTGGTGCAGCACCAGGCGGGCACGGTTTATCTCCTAATCCACCCGGGAACCTTCGGCCCCTCCGGAATGTCATGATCAGGATATACACCTTCACCTATGACGGAGACGCGCAGGAAGCCGTGGCCTGCGTCCGGTGCGCCAGGACGGCTCTTCCGGAGGCGGTAGTTACGGTGGTGGACGACAGCGCCGCCCCGGTACCCCCGGAGGCCAGGAGGGCTCTTGTAGCGTATGGGGCGCGGTATCGCCGGAGCTCTTTCCCCCGCTGCGGCAACCTGCGCGGCCCGGAGTGCGTCCGGGGAATCATTACCACGCTGGCCAAGGGGGCGGCGGATGGCGATACCGTCGTCAAGATTGACTCCGACACGGCGCTTCTGTCGGGCGGATGGGTCAGGGAAATGAAACACAACGGGCTTGCGCTGCACGCCGCCGGATACCGGGTCCCCCGGAACCCGTCCGAACGGTCCGCCTACGGAAATTGCTACGCCCTGAGCGGCCGGGCGGCCAGGATGGCCGCCGAAGCGCTGGAATGCGCCGCTATCCCCCCGCTCGCCCCGGAAGACCTCACCATCTGCCGGGCCGTCATGGATGTCTGCGGCCGGGAGCGTGTCCGGCTTGACGAGCCGTGGACGCCCCGGAACCGGGCCGGGCGGTGGTCCTGGTGGAACTGGGACAGCCGGACGGCGAATCCGGAGGATTATGCCCGCAGCTATGACGTGGTGAGCGTCGGCAATCCCAGGCCTCCCCACGTTCCCAAAAGCGCCCGCCGGGAAGTCATGCTCGCCCTGTGCGACGCCCGTTTGAATCCATGAATGCTCCGGCAACCACGGATATGCCCCCCTTCAACTACCCGTTGAAACAACAACAGCCAACCAAATAAAACCAATCAGTAAAACCATGTCAGACAGAGACTTGAACATCAACATCAGGACAACCGCCGACACCACCGGAGCCGATCAGACTGCCGAGGCCATCAACAAGACCAGGGAAGCCGCCCGGGGAGCCGGCGGAAGCGCGAACGCCATCAACCAGGTAACCGACGCCCTGAACAACGTTAAAACGGCCGCTGAAGAAACCAGTGTCGCCATGAAGGACGGCATGGGGGCGGAATATGAACAAGCCCTGGAAAACGCCAATTCCAAACTTGACCAATACGCCGACGCCCTGACCGCCGCCGGCTCCCGGATGAAAGCCGCCTTCAACGACAACCCGGGATTGACCGGGTTTATTGACGAAGTCACCAACGCCGTGCTGACCTCCGAGGAATTCAGGAAGAAGCTGGAACAGGTGGATGACGTCTTTGAAGTCCTCAACAACAAAATGTCTGATTTGGACCTTGGGGCGAAATGGGGAGATGACCTTGACGAAAACCTTCAACAAATCATCGACGGCTACAACAAGGAAATGGATGCCGCCGACAAGGCCGCGGAAAAGGCGGAAGCCGCGGAGGCCCGGAAGCAGCAGGCCGCCGCCGCCACGGTGGAACGGCTGGGA
>ULWH01061490.1_pt1 | contig 80967 bp, 87 predicted proteins | sample 1960201 | NCBI WGS metagenome assembly ULWH01 (sample SAMEA4835808, study PRJEB28245) | human gut metagenome | biome: gut microbiome; material: fecal sample | place: Denmark | collected 2008
GCCCACTGACATTCCGGAAGCAAGGCTGATGTTCGTGGCAGAACCCAACCTTGCAGTGATACTTCTCTTGGAAATTGGCAGGGAGGCCAGTGTCGTGACCGTATTCGCACCGGTGACTGTCGGGTCACCGACACCTTGCGGCCCTTGTGGTCCTTGCGCACCAGTCGCCCCTTTAGGTCCAGTAGCTCCGGTAGCACCCGTAGCGCCTTTTGCTCCGGTAGCACCCTTCAGGTTCTTGAAAGCAAAGGAAAAGGTTCTGGCCAATGCGGTACCACCGAGAGAAACGGTCACGGAGGGCGTACCGATGTTGGCGTCAACCGTAGCAGTAGCACCAGTAATACTGGCACTTGCACCTGCTGCACCCGTGGCACCGGTAGCGCCTTTTGCACCCGTATCACCTTTGTCTCCTTTATCGCCCTTTGGACCTTGTATTCCTTGTGCACCAGTGGCGCCTTTTGCACCAGCAGGACCGGTAGCACCAGTATCACCTTTTACTCCTTGCGGTCCTGTGGCACCGGTATCACCTTTCATGCCCTGTGGACCTTGTACGCCTTGAGGACCTTGCGCTCCCGTATCCCCCTTCTCGCCTTTATCGCCCTTTGGACCTTGCAATTGTCCTTGACTTTGCCAATCACCGTTATACCAGGCATAATATGTATAAGGCAATGCAGTTCCAACAGAATAGAAACCAGTGATGTTTGCCCCGTCAGGTACAGCAGTCTTTAAGGCATCAAGCGTATCGTAACGTCCAAGAAGGGTGAATGTATCTCCCGGCTTGCCTTTCACATAGATATCCGTCTTAACGTATTCTTTAGCGCTCTTATCCCATTGGTATACATAGTGGTCTGCACCGATGTAGGTAGGATGTTCTGCCGTATCAGTAGCATTCGCAGTAGCCGTCTCCGATTCCTGCTTGAGGGCAGCAAATTCAGTGACACGGGTACTTTCAGCATTTACGCGTCCGGTTTCGGCTGTTTGGCGGTTAGTTTCCGCACTATTACGTGTATCCTCAGCAGTGCTTCGGGCATTCTCAGCAGTAACGCGCTTACCTTCTGCTGTAGCACGACTGGTTTCAGCATTGACACGACCCGTTTCGGCTGTCTGTCGGGTTGACTCTGCGTTGGCCCGCACTGTCTCAGCATTTTTACGTTCCTCCTCGGCGCTGACACGTTTACCTTCGGCAGTAACACGGCCGGTTTCGGCAGTTGCCCGTCCGGTCTCAGACGTCTGTCGGACCGCTTCAGCTTTGCCTCGCTCTGTCTCTGCCGTTTTCCTGAGACCTTCGGCTGTCACACGTTCCTTTTCGGCATTGATACGCGTAGTTTCAGCAGATGCGCGGGTACTTTCAGATGAAGCACGCTTTGTCTCAGCCGTTTCACGGGATTTCTCAGCTTCCTTGCGTGCGTTCTCCACTATGACACGCTCCGCTTCGGCTTTGCGCACTTCCTCAGCAGCTTCCTCAGCAGGGGCAGACAGCAACTCAAGCGGTGCCTCGACCACCGATTCTTCCATACCGGCAAGACGGAGGGCGGGCAGGCTCACGATATCGGCCAGCGAATCGACAATCTCCACATCGCCCACACCTTGGGAGCCGACAAGAAGGGCTTTCTTCACCTCCTCTACAAGCTGGTTGAACTGATTTGATTCCAATACCATAATTTTCAGAATTGATTTAAGATGGCTGGATGACGTTCAGTTGGTTAATTACCGCACGTTTCACGGCAGCTATGAGCCGCGAGTTCTTCACCACAAGTTCAAGAGCCTTGCAATACTGTTCCGGGATTTCCACCGCATCTTTCGAGTAGTAGATTTCCCGTGCCAGGTCTTCAAAGCCTATATCCAGAAGGATACTTCCGTTGTACATCATTTCATTGCCGACCGTTTCGGCTACGTCGAAGGTCTGCTTGGCGCCTTCGAATGAGGTCTGGGCCTCGATTTTCTTAAAGTTGATTTTCATACTTTCTATTTTAATTATTCTATATACTCATCCATGACAGATACCAATTCCCAAAAACCCGTTTTATCACATGCCATTCACGCCCGTTGATATTCGTCCTGGAAGAGTTCGCGAACGTACCGGAAGGAAAACTGATGGTATTCCCGTTCGGCATTATCCATATCTCATGCCCGTCAGAAGAGGACGGAAGGGATATAGTACAGTTGCCGTAAAAAAGCAGTGTGTGGTCGGTCGCCTTAATGCTGTACCTTGTAACCGAAGAGAGTATCACGTCAGTATTCCGGTATACACCTTGCGTCTTCAGCGGCCCGGCAATTTCCAGAGTCCCGGAGGACGGAGCATACATCTTCCCCACTATCACATCACCACCGAAATAGCTCTCGCCGGAAGATACGTGTATGGCCCTATTGCGCCCCGGAATGGTTGCAGAGATGGTTACCACCCCTTTGACTGTGCCCGCTTCCATAGTCTGGTAGGGCCTTATCAGGATGCTATTGGCTCCTCCGTCCGACGCTATCGCATGCAGATAGTAGCTCTTGCTGAGTTCGAATTGCGTAGTGCTATCTGTAAGGTCGGTCACGAACGCTCTCGAGTTGGTGGATATACCGTTACCATGCAGATACAGATAGTCACCTATCCGGCCGCTGGAGGCGTTTATCTTTCCGTTTACGGTGATGCCGTTCAATATGGCGTTGGCACCGGAAATATTTCCTTTCAACGTAAGATTATTGGCTGTGATATCGTTAAGCGTGGCATTGGCACCGGATATGGTACCTTTCAGGGTAAGGTTGTTCGCGGTGATATCGTTCAAGACAGCATCCCTGCCCGTTATACTCCCTTTCAAGGTAAGATTATTGGCGGTGATATCATTCAGTGTAGCCCCCGCCCCGGTAATGTTGCCCTTCAACGTAAGGTTATTGGCAGTAATGTCGTTCAGGATGGCGTCAATACCTGAGATATTGCCTTTTAATGTCAGATTATTAGCTGTAATGCCGTTCAGCGTAGCATCCGTGCCCGTTATGCTGCCCTTTAGAGTCAGGTTGTTTGCCGTGATGTCGTTCATCGTCACACGCCCGTTTGTATCGACCACGAAACTGCCGTTGATGATGGTCTTTCCCGTAAAGTTTATCCGGTCAGCCTCGATTGTAGCATTGGATATCAGCCTGCCCGCTTCGCCTTCGGTGATGAACGCGCTGATTTGAGCACGCCTGACGATATCACCGTTGGGGTCGACCTTTTCCGCAAACATGGTGGCGATATTGCTCTCCGTCACTAAACCGGCTTTGTCGATATTGGTAATGTTACCTTTGGAATCGAAGGTTATCTTCTGCACGAACTGGTCTATACGGCTGGCCGTCTGGCTGATGGCTGAGGTATGCTGTTCCACGGTACCCTTCAGGCTGTTTGTGGCGGTCACCATACTTTCTATCTTCTCGGCAGTCACATGAAAGCTGCCTGCATGGGCGAACAGCTTGCCGTCCAGGTCAGAGACGGACGCACTGAAGTCTGCACGAAGACCGCGGGCCGATATGTCAATAGCAGACTTATATGCTTCGGTGATTCCAGTCTCAAGGCCTACAAGACCGGACGTGAATTCAGCTTTCAGACCACGGGCGGAGATGTCGATAGCAGAGGTGTATTCTTGCGTTATACGACTCTCAGTATTCGTCAGGTCCTCCGTGAACTTCGCTTCAAGGTTGCGCGCGGTAAGCAGGAATTCACTGTGATACTCTTCAAGCTTGCCTGCCGTGCTTCTGATTTCGTCAAGGTTTGCCTGAATCTTCTTGTCTGTAAGTTCAAAACGCATATTGAATTCCTCGCGCAAGTCAGCAAGAGCATCATCGGTTAGCGTAAGTGCATACAAGTACATATCACCGGTAAAAGACATGTGGAAATCACCGGTTCCGTTCCACTTACCGGTTATCTCCATCTGTTTGAATTCAGTACTGGGATATAGGTCCTTAGAAAAGGAAATCGGGGTGTATTCCTCAAAACCTTCTTTGTTCTCGTTCTTGAAATGGAAGGCAAGAGTGCCGGGGCGCTTCACCAGATACTTGAAAGAGATCGTGAACTGCCGGGGGCGCTTGAGTTCGTCGAAGGTCTCAAAATCCGGATGGCGGTAAAAGTCTGAGTTGACCTGCTCGATATAGCTGTTCTTAAGGCGTAGTACATTCTTTGCGCGTTCGCTTACTATATCGGCGAAAGATTCCTTGTTCGCATAGAAGTTACTGTTGAAGTACAGCAGCCGACCGTCAACTCGGAAGATGCGTATGTTGCTGCTACCGGTCCAGTACTGCATGTCAGCGGCAAAAGACGCATTGTTAAGGTAATTGTTCAGGGCATTGATTTCATCACGCACGGATGAGATTTCAGACTTGATAAGTCCTTCAATGACAGTGAACATTGTCAGGATGTCCTCACCGGCCATCGTAAGGAATCGCCCTTTGATTTCTACGCCACCTTCCGGTGTGTACTTGATGTAAGTGCTCTCATCACGGGCGCCGATATAGGAAGTACCGTACACTTTCATGTAGGCATGCCCGGTGGATTTGTCAACACCGAAGGAGATTACATCTTTCCCCGTTAGGTTGAAGTCGTCAATGCCGGTGTAGAAAGTTATAGACGGGGATGTCTCGTTGGTAGACGATAGCACGATTGCGCTTTGAAGGTCTACATCTGTACGGTGGCCCAATCCTATAATGTCATCGCCCGCTTGGGGAACATCGCTGTCCTCACCGCAAATGGTCTTGGACAAGTCGATGTAGTCACGTCCCACGGCCACGACCTCACGCCAATAGTAGCGGTTGGAGGCATTAAGAGTGGTTCCTTCGACGATGTTGCACTCCTTTGCCTGCGCCAGCGAGCCTACACTGAACTCGTTGGCTATCGCCTCACCGTCCTGCTCGGCAAGGAAACTGCAGCGGTAGACGTCTTCCAGTTCCTCCACGCGGATGCACTTCATACCGGCATGGGTGATTATTTGTTCACCGCCTACATGGGTAGCTCTCTTGACTTGCAATTCATCAAAGACGGCCTTTATCTTCACATATAGACGGTCAACGACAGCCTGCGAGGTGCCGTCCTTGCGTACCGTGATACCGCTGCCGTTCTTGCCTATCAGCAATCCCTTCAAAAAGTTTATGATTTCTTCCGCTACGTCGCTTGCGTCCTTGCGGAGGAACATTCTCAGGGTACGCAAGGCTGAGAACACATTGAAGTTGCTTGCGGCCGTAGCGTCGTTGGTCTTGATGACATAGATGTTACTGCCGCCAGTACCGGTGAAGGTCTGACCTTTGAAAGTCAACTCCTCGACCTTACCTTCTATGTCGGAAATGCGGGAATAGGCGGTGCTCTCGCCGATAGTGTACTGTGGGGAGTCGTAAGGCAAGTCCAGCTTGATTTCAAAGCCAATGACACGGGACAAGCGCCCACCATTGAAATAGGTGGGATTGACAAGGTTGATGCGCTGGCCGATGTCAAAGCTGTGATTGATTGGGTCTTTGTGCACCCAAACAGAGTTCAGCGTAGCCGTATAGGTACCGTCGTCGATGCAGGCCTTTGCCACGTACTTCCTGGTGGTGGCAAGCAATTCCTGCTCGGCAATAGCAACCAACCCAAGTTCGGTTATCTTCCCGGCATTCCAGCCGTACAGCACATATCTGTCACCTTTTGCCGGAAACAGCACTTCATCCGGCAGGGGTCTGCCGTAGTCCTCGTTACGGATAATCTCCCAAAGCTGGGCGTCAGGATTCCATGTGCCGTCGTCGTTCTTCTCGGTCAGGCCAAGAGGGTTGAAGGCAGCACCGAACTCCATGCCGTTGAGCTTGCCGGATTCGAACCTGATTTTGAGTTCCTGTCCTTCAAGGATGTATTCCTTCGAGAAGTTGATGCCTGAATCCTTGAACCGGTAGAAGGTAGCTTTTGTCTTTGTACCATCTTCATTATCTACCTCGCTCTCATAAAAGCTTACACCGGTGATTTCACCTACTCTTTTGGGGCAGATGTCATCAAATACAACAACGGCTTCGACAGCTTCCAAATCGGTCAAGCCCTCGTGGGCATCCACGTATGGAGTGCCTGCCGGAAGCATAAGGCGCTTCTGGACGATACCGTTGACAACAGCGGTCTGGTCTACCGGGCGATAGTTGGTAGGGATGTTTCTTGTTGAACCGAACGCATAGATTCTTGTAGCATAAGTACCCTTGCTATCACTCCGGCTCATGTCCTTGGCTTCCTTATCCAGTTCTATCTTAACAGCATCGGAGAACTCACAGCGTCCGAAGTTGATTACATGGTCCGTTACCCAACAATCACAACCCCAGTTATCAGCCATGCTGAACATAGCATCAATGAGGTTGGTATTGTCATAGGTCATCAATTTGGAGGAGTTCTCGACACTATCGTCAATGGAAAACACGAAGTCTTTTCCCTCATATTTATAACCAAGAGCTTTCAAATTGCGAAGGAATACACCCATCTGGACATCCAGTGAAGCGGTAAGGGACCAGGACGCTTCCAGTCCTCCGTACTCCGGGGTGTACTTGAATATCTTTGTTTTCCACTTGAAATAGTAAGCGTCAAAACGAAGTTCATAGGAGTAGCCTCCGTTCTTGTAGGTCGGATAGGGAATATCTACAATCTGATAGATTTTTGCCAATTTACCGCCCATGGAGGCATCGAGTACCCCACGCAGGTCAACGTAATCACCTACTTGGAAATCGACTGGGGACAGAGTATTAAAAGGTAGTACGACATAGTCCTCTTTCATTAAAGAGAACTTGCCTTTTGCACCGGGATTGATACCAGTTGAAAAGCGGGTATTGCCTTGTATGTCCTTAATATCTATCATGTAAACAAAGGTCGGACATAAAAAAAAGAAGCCCTAAAAATTAGAGCTTCCATACACGACAATGAATTTAATGTCGTAAATTTCTAGCCTACAACACGGTTAGATGGATTATACTCACAGAATTTGGCTGATATTTTCCCAAATGTCCGGTCTAAGCTTTGGGCATAAGAAACGCTCTTTCCTAAATATAGCAAATGATAAATATCACTACTGTTCTCAGGAATCTGAATATCAAATTCACCTTTGTAAAGTTCTTCATAAAAAGCTTTTTTCTTTGCCTGATAATCGGCAGGAGAATCACCTTCTACTGTAAAAACAAGAGTTAACTCACGTTCATCAAGCTTGGGGTTATCCATAAGAACTTGTTTCCCATGTTCCAAGCGTGATTTATTCTCTATAAACTCTTTCAGAGGTGCCGGTGCTCCCAGTACATCAAGAAAGTTATCTCCCATTCTAACACCCCACTCTTTTAGGGCTTCTCTTCCGTTTATTATTAATTCTGCCATAACTATTATAGATTCTTTATATCCTGTTTGATATCATTTGTATTATCGAGTATTCGCGGACTATTCTTGGCAAGAATAACAGAGTTTTCAAGTATATCTCTACGGTCCATGTTACCTTCTACTTGGAATGTTCTCATTTCATCTACGATTCTTTCCATATTGGAGACTTTATCGGTCAACGTTCGTAGGTCATCAGTTGGAAAGACAATATTTATGTGTTGCTGATAGCTATTTGCTATCACTTCCTTATTTCTATTTGCGATGTCAGAACTCCCGGACATCAATATAGGAATATCTTCACTACTAAGATTAAGCAATGACAATTTGTTATTAATGGATGACAACAAATCGGTCTGTTGAACAGTTTCCGCTCTAATTCCTTCACTGCTCTCATATATGGCAGTAGCTCTTCCGCTAATCTCCTCTCCGGTATCTTGCGACACAGTTTCATACCCTTTGGAAGATGCCTGCTGTGAAAACATGGTTCCAAAGAACTGGTTGATGGCATCCACTTCCTTCTTCATGTCATCAGCCATTGTCTGTTTCATGGAATCAAGCAGCTGCTTTTCTTCGGAAGTCAGGTTGTCGTCTCCCATGGCTTTTTGCCATTCATTGTACCACCTCTGCATCTGGGGCTTGAAGTTCTCTACGTACATAGCCTTTATAAGAGCCTTACGCATATATTCTCCCATGTCATCAGAAATTTCTTCCGCTGTAGCCTCTATATCGTACAAGGAATTCAGGATGCCATCAGAAAAGGACTCCCATTCCTGCTCAGCTTCATTACGGGCGTTCTCCGCTTCTTGAGCGGCTTCTTCCGCACGATTGATAGCACCTGTGTCAAGAGACGGGAACAAAGCGTTGGCAGCATCCACTATGTCAACACCGGCTTTCTGAATCTCGGCTATCATTTCGTCCAGTGTCTTACGCTCGGCGGTATCTATGGCACCGTCCTTCATAAACTCGGTATATTGGTCATACCAAGCCTGAATCTGAGGTTGGAGCTGGGCGGAAAACATGGAATCAACCAAAGCATTACGCATAAACTTATAGATATTGTCGGCCACATCCTCGGCGGTAGCTTCTGCGTCATAGAGCACACTCCTGATACTGTCGGAGAAAGAATCGAACGCCTTCCTTACCTCCTCGCCAGAGTCTTTCCAAACATCGCTGATTTCTCCGGCAGCATCGGCAACCTCCTTGCTCAATTCGTCAATGTCATTCTTGATATTGGCACGTTCTTCATCGGTTACAAGTCCATCCTCCGAGTATTCCTTCCATTTCTCCCAGATAGCTTTGATACGTGGTTCATATTGCTCGACATACATGGCTTCGATAAGTTCCTTGCGCATGGATTCGGAGATATTCTTGGCAACGGCTTCGGCTGTTACCTCGGCATTGGTAAGAGAGTTCAATATGCCATCGGAGAAGGACTTGAATTCCTCTTCAAGTTCCTTCTTCATGTTACTCTCGGTAATCCCAAGAGTATCAGAAAGAATGTCTTTGGCGGCTACGATGTCATTAGCCAACTTTTCAGCTTCGCTTCTCAGTGTATTACGTTCAGCATCGGTTATATCGCCGTCAGACATGGCTTTCTGAACCCGTTTATAAAACTCTTCTATCTGTGGTTGGAAGGTATCGGAAAACATCCTCTCAACCATTTGTTGACGGATGTACTCGAAGATATTGTCTGTTATGTCTTCGGCGGTGGCTTCGATGGAAGACATGGCAGACTTGACGTTATCAACAAACGGCTGCAGGTCTTCGGCGTCCTTCAGTTTGTCTGTGAAGATGCTGTTCACACCCTCAACACCTTTCATCATCTGCTCAATGTATCGGTCAACCTGAGAACCGAGCTGTACCATGTCACTCTCGGACAATCCGTCTTGGGAAAGTTCTTCAAAAGTCTTGTACAACTCTTCCATCCTGCCCTTGTATTCTTTCTCGTACAAAGCCTTTATCATTGCCTGACGGAAGTAATCATAGATATTATCAGAAACATCCTTGGCCGTCACATCAAGGGAAGTAAGAGAACTCTGCATACTACCGATGAAATCCTCATAGTTATCCGTGCTACTGTCGGTATCCTCTTTGGTCCATCCGAAAATTTCCGCAAGCTTGTCACGTTCGGCAAGTGCGGAACCGGCAATTGCGTCATACTGCTTCCGAAGAGCCTCCATCTCCTCCTTCGTAATGCCTCCTTGGTCTTTATTGGCCTGGGCAAAGGCATCGTACCACGTTTGAAGGTCCTCGGTAAATTTGTTGCCTACCATTGTGGTAAGCACAGCACGCTGCATATATCCGCTGAAACTGTCAGAAAAGTCTTTCGCGGAACTGCCCATATCCATGAGGGTATCCACAAAACTGTCGAAAACGCTATCGAACGTTGTCTGTGTCAGTTGTTCACTAATCTGGTTCTGAATATCCTCAATCCTTTCCTCTCCATCTATAATGCCGTTCAAATATTCTTGCACGTCACCGTCCATCTTCGCCCAGAAGGCAGGAGCTTCGGATTTAAGCTTCTCCAGCTGTTCTGTGGTCAGGTCAAACAACCCCGTCATTCTTCCGGTGCCGATAAACTCCTTGGCAGCTTGGACAGACATATCAAGCGCGCTGGCGATGTCCTGCCATTCACCTGAAGAGGTATTCTTTACCATGCGCTTGCCGATGGAATGGGAACCGACAGACGCACCGGAATTAAGACGTTCTTTTCCCAGTAGGCGATATGCCTCAATTTGCTTTTCAACAAGGCCAAGCGCCTCTTCTCCTACCTTGTCTGCCTCCATGCCGTAGGAAATGCTGATGTATTCCTGCTTCTTGTCTATCAGTTCATCCCATATCTCATTGAGCCTGGTGTACTCCTCAACCATCTCGTTATAGTGGGAATAATCGGCACCGAACATCCCGTCCAATGCGGACACTACAGAGGAAATTCCAGAAACCGCACTCATTGCGCCTCCGACAATATCACCCGACATGATTTGCCCGACCCCGGATGCCGTTTGTCCTAAGCCGCCAAGCGCATCAATGGCACTTGTTATCTTACTGTCGTCAAATCCGAATATGTCGGCGATACTTGAGCCAAACTCATTCAATGCAGGGGCAAAAGACGTCACAGTATTTCCTATATCGGTGATTCCTTGACCGATTTTCTTGGAATCGTTACCACCCTTTTTTATGGCTTCTATCCCTTTCTCCAAGTCAGAGACGAAAGCCTGCCACGGTGATTTGCCTTTCAGCTCATCCTTTAGCCCTCTGATTGCATCTGTTATGTCCTTTATGGAGATTTCACCCTTTTCTATCTTTTCAATGTCCTTATCAGTGAATCCGAGTGCTTTCAATTCGTCAAGTGTAACATTCGTTCCGTCACTTTCCTTTGTACCAGACATGTACTTGACAAGTGTTTCATACTTATCAATGATGGACTGAATAGCGGAAACGGACTTATTGCTGGTATCTTCAAAGAGGTCTGCCATCGCCTTTGTGGAGTGACCGAACTGTTCATCAAGCTGTTCAAGAGCCTTGTTCTTTTGGGCTACCTTGGAAGCGTACTCCGGGCTGTCGGTTTGCAGTTTGACTATCTCGTCATTGTATTTCTGTACAAGGTTCTTGCGCTTCTCCTGATAGTTTCCGTACTCAATGAAGTATTCCTGCCATGCTTTTTTGTCGGCTTCAAGTTTGGCTTTACTTGTTGAATCAATATCGCTTTCTCTTTTTTTAGCGGCATTAGAAGCCCATGTGCCAAGTTTCTCCTCTTGTTTATCTGTCAGTTTTCCACCTTGCTCCGTTTCCCAATCCTTGCGCTGTTTTTTAATAGCATCCAGTTCTTTTCGATAGTCCAAGTCAATCTGAGCCAGCTTCTTTTCAGTACCATCCTCCATGAGGTTGATTTCATCCTGCTGGTTTTTCCGACGAATGGAAAGGAGTTGTTCGGCAAGCAGTTCTTGCTGTTTGAGTTGCTTGGCGGCTTCTTTCTTGGCTTGATTTTCCTGCTTAGTCAACGAGCTTCCAGTAATTCCTCCTAAGTCTTTATATTTCTTTTCGGCAGCTTCCATCTTGCCTTTGGCATCTTTCACCTGCTCCGATGTAGCTTCTTGGTCTTTAAGTAATACTTCATAACCTTTCTTTGCCTTTTCCCAATCGGCTTTAGCTGCTGCAAGGTCTTGTTGGTAAGTAGTCTTATTCTTTTCGGTTTCAATACGGGTTTGTTTTGTTGATTTAGCCGTATCTATAAGATTTTTAATGTCTTTTACCTCATAAATTGCTTCATCAGACAAAGAACCTTCCACGTCAATTGGAAGTTTCATCTTTACTTTTCCATTCCCATCTTTTCCTTTGATTCGTTTTTCAAGTTCAGAAATATATTCGTCAAACTTGCTAATATCAACATCTTTCAAGCTTGATATGAATTGCTCTGATATACCCTTTCCTCTCTCAACAAGAAATTCGTCTCTGTAAAAACGAAGTTCCTTTAGTTTGCTAATTTCCTGCTGGGTTAGTTTCCCACCATTAATTTGTTTTGCGGAAAGTGTGTTTTCATAATCAGAAACCGCTTTATTAGCTGCTTCAAAATCTTTTGCAACTCTTTCTCCGGCTCGTTTTGAATCTTCCTCGGCAATCTGCCTTTTAAGTTCAAGAATATCCGCTAACTTGATGCTCTCTATATCGTACTGGGAGAATATCTTCGGGTATTCCTTGCGTAATTCTGCCAAACTTTGCCCACGTTGCAAATCAGCCAAAGCAATATCACGAGAGCTTTGAATAAGACCCTCTATTTTTTGTTTACGTTCTTTCTCTTGTTTTGCCGACTCTTCTTGTTTCTTGTTGAAACGCTCTTGTGCCTTTTCAGCAATGGATGTATTATCTGCCAATGTCCACATAGCAATCCCAAGAGAAACTATGGCAGTTCCAGCTAATACATAAGGATTCATTGCGAGAACTTTGTTATATGTAGCTTGAGCAACAGTAGCAGCTTTGGTTGCTGCAACCTTTCCCCATATAGCCTTTGTAAATCCTTGCTCAACAATGGAGTTCACCAATAGCCCAGTTCTATAAACACCATATATTGAAACGAGAGCCAATACACTTTGCCCTATAACTTCGTAGTTCTTAACTACAGTATCAGCAACAGATATACTTCCTGAAATCAAATCTTGATTAGCAAGTCCTATCTCAGCCAAAGCAGTAGTTATTGTATCTTCAAAGTTTGACATTTGTCCCTCAATAGTCTTTGCAATAGCTTCCGTAGAGCCTTCAACGCCTTTCATTGAGCCAAATTGTTCAACGGCTTTCATTACAGATTCAACTGTTCGGTCACATTCAACTGTCATATCACGGAACGAAAGCTTAACTTTATTCCCTTCTGTTTGAACACGAACACCGAACTCTTTCCAACGCTCTGGATTATTTATATCAAGTATCGCCTCTGTTAGCTGGTCGAAAGGTTTTGCTACTGTATTGGTAAAATCTCCCATTTTTTTCATGGCATCCATCGAAGGAGTGATACCACGATTGACGAATTTTATAAAATCATCCGTCAGTTCATCAAGTTGGAAGTTTGTTTTTGCGGCAAAGCTATTTATGTCAGATAGATATGCTTTTGCTTTTTCGGAACTACCATTCAGAGCATTAGTTAATACAGATTCATACTTTTGAAACATTCCAGCTGTTGATACTACATTTGAAGCAACTTGTTTCAACATTGCGATTCCACCAATAGCAGCAAGTGTCTTCTTGAATGAGACTCCTACACCTTCATTAACGGTAACAACAGCCTTGCTTTCATCCTTGAACAAAGCGTATTCATCCTTTAGAGCTTTGGTAGATAATCTTGCAAGAGCTTGTTGTGATTGTAATTCACCAAGAGCATACTTTTGTTCTCCTAATGCTGCCTTTGCACGGTTTAATTCATCTGATAAAGATTGTCTTTTAGGGTCGTACTTTCCTAATTTCTTATATTGTTCTGTAAGCATTGAAACATCATTCTGTGTCTCACGTATGATGTCTTTTTGTTTAATGATCTCTTCGGATAAGGAATTGACAGCTTTTTCGCCATCGTATATACCTTTTTTGAATCCCGTTTCCATCTCCGCTCCAGCTTTGGCTGCATTAGTTACCAACTCATCCAACCTTTGATTAGATGCAGCAAGTTGAACATTTAAAGCCTTGAAAGCAGCAGGAGACTGCGTGCCATCCATGCTCATTAACTCCTGCTTTAATTTTGCAATTTCATTACGAAGTCTTACAACTTCTTCCCAGTCACTACCTACCTTAAAATATAATTTCGCCATATCTATTTCTTTTTCCTACGATTAGCCAATTCCTTACCACTGATTCTATTCACTTTTTGACCACCATATACTGCGTGTAATTTATCCCGTTGCATCATCAGCAAATTCCGATAAGGGATAACCTCAAACACTTCTGTATAACTCAGATGAAGCGTGTCAATCAAATGGGCTATCTGCCCGAAGAACGTTGCGTTTCCTACTGTTTCGGTCTTGCTGCCAGCATCGACACGTTCCTCATCGAGCTGACACACTGAAAAGCCGAAATATCCATCATAGAGAAACAGACTTCCAAGGCATCTTTGACTTCTTCAAAAGTGCCGTTCTCCAATTCTTTGACCAAACTATCATTCCCGCAGATGAAGCATGAAATACCTTTCAGCATATCTTCAGTAGCTTTAGGAAGCTCTTTAATAGCCTCCATGATATTATCTCCTCGCAGGGCGATATTGGAAAAATGATGAATGGCACGACAGATAACTTTAATTGTAGGCGGTTTGATGGTATAAACGATTCCACCTATCCCTACATTTTTAAAATCCAGCCCTAATAGGGCATCAGAAACCGTTTTTGCTGCTTGATTATTCATAACATTAAATTAAAAAGGCGGTGAGCAACCACCCACCGCCATCTGAAAACAATCCTTTTACTGAAAAATTATCAACCTTCCGGCACTACAACTTCCGATTCGTCAAACCACTTTTCGGAAGCCAATCCATCTACACCTGTGGAAAGGGGAACGGCCGAAACAGCCAATCCGACAGCTTTATCGGTATTAGAACCACGAGCATTGATAGCCGCTTTCGGGAACACAACATAAACTCCGTCTTTGGTTTTACCAATCACACATTTATGAATAGGCTTATACTTGCCTCTTTCCCAATTCTTTTCAGTGGCTTTACCACCTTGCAAATCAGCCTTTGTAGCATAATCATACTCACCAATGGTAAAGTTGATTTTCACCTCACCCGGTTCGGACGTTTCCCGATAGTACTCACCTGTCAAAGCGTTTTTGTAACGAGTTACACTCGCTTCCGCTTCTTCGTACTGGTACGTATCACCATGTACATTCTGTACCTTTTTCGTGGTTGCTTTTGCCAAAAGAGCGGCAATTTCACCACCAGACAAACCAGTGGCTTTATCTGTTACTGCTGTGATGGGGTCTGCATAATACAGTTCGTCAATTTCTACTGCTGTAATCATATCATTTTACATTTAATACATTAAACAAAATTCTCACATTCACATAATGACACTTCAAAGCTGTGTCCGCTTCCGTACCAATTGAATCGATTGAATAACAATAGGTTGTACCATCATAGGAGCTTACCACATTATCAAACAGATTATTAGCTTGTCTTTCAAGTCCATTCAAACGGATGGTATTGGCTTCTCCCTCTTTCAAATCGGGAACACATAGGTTCACTTCGGCAAAGGACTTCTTCCAGTACTTACCAAGTTGCTGCTTTTTGGTGTGGATGACAATCCTTTCGGACTTCAATTCACCAACAAGCGTTTCACCGTCCGGTACTATGTCTATCCCGAAAGCCTTGCAATCCCGGTAGAGAATGTTTCCTATGTCGGTAGTTACTATCATTCAAACTCTTCTTTTAATCGTTTCTCCGCATACAAAGCGGCACCACTTAAAACATCATATCCCTTAGATTCAACAAATGAAGCGTATTCCGCTTCGTTTTTCAGAGTTAAACCGCTTTCATCAACATCGTAATCATTGGACGTTCTCAAAGTGAGTGTATGGTCTTTATAATCGCCGTGTTCCTCTGCGTACTTCACGGCTTCATCGCCAATATCAATCATCTTCTTCTCGACTTCCCATTCTCCGTCTTGAAAGAACTGCTCGACATCCGAGAAATCAAAATCTACATCCATAGTTCCGAATAGTTAAAGTAGTTAGTATTCTTCACCGTGTAAACCTTACCTTGACCTCTTACGTTCTCTCCATCCATACAACGGACCTCCTGCCCTGCCTTAACAGTGATTCTCTTCTCACAGACTACATGATAGTTCGGGCGATACACAGAGCCATTATCGGATGAAAACTCCTTTGTAATGTTGTCATCACAACGGCATCTGCATATATCCTGCCAGCTCTCACCACCTGTGCCGGGAATAGGTCTGCCGAACTCATCCTTATCCATCGGAGTGATAACCTTAACCTGCAATATGTGGGGAGCGAATATCATAAGAAAGTCACTTTAGGTTTGTTACCCAGTTCGTCTTTCAAACCGTACTGTTTACACAGCCATGAGTACAATTTCATTAGACTATCAACATAATTAGACCAAGACACAGAAAATCCGCTTTCGCTGACCGAAGATGGATTTTGTATCATCCACGGAATTTGCTTTGCACAAGCGACCTCTAATCTTGCCCGATTTTCCTCGGCAAAAGGTTCTTCACCATCCAATCCCGTTCTTGAAAGTATATTTTCAACTACAAGATTAGACGGGGTGTTCTTATCAAATACGCTTAGTACAAACTCCTTGTTACTCATGGCTGCTATCATTCAATATGGTGTAATCAGTTTACTATATGCGGTATAGCTATAATGCGTACAATGTTTAGATTTATAGATGTATCTGAACGGACATTTGGGAACATTAATTCGTATCCCTTGAATAGCCGCTTCCTCTTTCATCGAACACATCATAGCCGGGTTATTTGCAACCAAGAAGACGGGGGAGGTCATGGTCAGTACAACACAATCAGCCGGAACCGTTTCCAAAGTGATAAACTGAATATCCGGCAAACCAACATCAACCGATGGATTCACGTATTCACACTTGGGAGATTCCACACTTGATGCCTGCACGCTCAACGAAACCAAAGACATCATTAAAAAGCCACACATGGCAAAAATAAAATTCTTCATTTCTTTTCTGATTTATAAAATTAGACAATGGAAGGGTAGAAGCACTACCCTATCCTTTTACTCGATACCTAATGCTTCTTTCAGTTTGGCTGTTGATTCTTCATCCAGTTCTGCAACCTTAGCCAAAAGAGTTTCCTCTTTCATATTGCCGGAAGCCTGCGTACCGATAGACTTCAAAGCATCAATCAAAGCCTTCTTCTCAAACTCCTTTTCAAAGAGGGAGATTTTCACCTCTTTCTTTTCTTCAGGGGCTTTCACTTCGGGATTTTTTGCCTCAATCCGTTCAGCAAGTCTGCGGCTTTCCATATCCAACACACGGGATTCCTCACCGACTTCAATCACTTCACCGGGAGTATAATACTTTCCGGTGAACTTGTCGCGGAAAACTGATATAATCTTTACTTTCATATCCTACCTCCTTATGCTGATTGGATGGATGCGATTTCGCTCAAATCGAAATTGGTAATCAAGTCCGGGTTGGAAATCTGCGGAATCCACTCTGCCGTATATTCCATGTAGCGACCGTTTTTGTCACGGTAGTTGGAGATAAGCATCTGCCCCTCTGACGGGATATAAGTACGTCCTTGTACTGGGTCTGTCGCTTCATACGGGGTATGATGGCGCATATAACCAATGTTGTCAGAAGGTAACAGAGTAATACGGTTATCCGCGTAAATCTGCACATTCTTTCCCGTCTGGTCTTTCACGTAGTCCTCCTTGATTTCAATACGCGGCAAACCGATGCCGGTGAACACTTCGGAAGCCAAAGAAGAGGAAACCAATCCCGTACTCAACTTCATTTCGTTGCTGCCGAGAATCATCTTGTACTGCTCACCAAATTCAGATGAACCAAGAATAAGCTTGTTGAAAGATGCACGAGTCATAACCATCTTGGCATAAACGCCATAGTCCGGTGCCAAGGAATGAAGTTTCTCTCTCAAATAAGAGATAAACATATTCTTTCCGTCCACAACCACATCTCCACTTTTCGGCTTGATAAAATTGAACGGAAGGGTAATCTCCAGCAGTTTATTATTGGTCTGACCGGAAGTGATTGCAGCGTCTTTGTTGTAAACGGTGGCTTCACCAAGCATCAACAGCGCACCGACAATAATATCCATACGCTTGTGGGCGGCAAGGGTAATCTGACGGTAGTCGTCTGCCAGGAAGTTTACAATCTCTTCCATTGCAGCCTTTTGGTCGGCTGGCTTAGCGGCATTGAACTTGTCAATCAAATCCTGCAATTCAGAAAGACGGTCAATAGACATCTGATAAGCATCACCCAAATAGGCAATCTCACCATATCCGGAACCGATGTTCCGACGTTCACGGATGGGTTTCTCTCCAAAACGCGAATTGATGGAGCCGGCCATAACTCCGGTTACAGAACCGATATAATCCTTGAACACACGAGTAGTCACTCTGCGGAAAGTAAGATACTGCTGCCAATAGATTGTGTCCTTACGTGTCTGGTTCACACGTCTGATGATAGCGGAAACAATGTTCGCATCATCGAATAATGTTTGAATCGTTAAAAACATATCCTACCTCCTTACTCGTTAAATTCAAACCATCCCTTCATGTTGGCTTTATCGTTCTCGGAGAACGGCATAACCAATTTTGAGGGTTCAATTTCTGCGGCTGTACGAAGCAATGAAACCAATGTGATTCCGTCCTCAACCTTTGTACGGTTAAACAGAGCCGAATTAGCCACATGCTTTTGCTTTAAACCATCAACTGTAACCGCATTGAATAATACGGCATCTTTGGCGATATTCTCACCAAAAGCAGCCTTGATAGTCAATACATCATAACCGGCATTAGACTTATCAATTGCCGTTACTTCTGCACCTTTCTTGCCACTTCCGACAAACATACCCACATAAGCCAAAGAGTTCTTGGCTACTTTGATAGACAAAGCCTCTTCACCAGTGGTATAGGCTTCCACAACTCTCACATTGATTACCGCATAAGCGAACTTGTTTTTCAAGTCCGCACAAATCGGTGTAAATCCGGGAAGAAAACTTCCCACTACCAGGTTCTGCGTGTCGAGTTTGAACGGACCACGTCTACGAATGCCGGTCTGGACATCGTAGCGTTCCTCTTGCTCAACGGGTGGAACCAAGTCATACTTAAATCCTGCTGACATAATTAATTCTTGTTTTGTTCAACAATAGTTTTCGTACCCTCATCAATCATTTTAGCGATAGATTCAGACTCTTTCTCAATCTTCTTTTCCGCTGATTCGGGAGGGGTTACGCCTTTGAAGCCGTCATTTGCGAACTCCTGCTTCAAGTCCTTGAAATATGCGTCCAAGTCCTCATCGTCCTTGATGGCGCATCGTTTGGCGTAGTTTTCGGGAATACCATACTCTTTTGCCTTTGCCAAAATCTGCTGGCTACGTGTTGCTTGAGCCTTTTCCGTTTCAAACTGTGTTAGCTTATCAGAAAGGTTCTTGTTGGAGTCAATTAAAGCTTGCGCCCATGCAGGCACATCGTCTTTATTCTCTTCCGTTTTGGTGGTTGTGGTAGTCTCGATTGGCTTACCGTCTTTAAGGTTATGCCTCTTCTCGTAGTTAGTCACTGCCGTTTTTGAAGCATCCCCGGCACGGAAATCACCATAGGAATTAAGCACGTCCGAAAAGCTGATACCCTCAATAATAGAGTTTACCTTTGTCTCGTCCGTTACACCCTCTGCCTTCTTAGTAGCAATTCGGGTAAGAATAGCAGTGTCCACCCCAGCGAATTTCTGTTGTAGCCCTGCCAAGATTTGTTCTAAGATTGTCATACCGTATGAATTTGATTTATAAATTTCTACGGTAAATTTCGTTATTTATAAAGAAGGTGAAAAATTATCAGATAGGTGATACACGACAATGAAACGATTGTCGTAAAATGATATAAAAAAGGCGTGAAACCGAATGGAATCACGCCTAAATAAAGTATTGTAACTTATGCCGGTACAGCCATTAATTCACGCCCTACTGAACGTATTGTTTCTATAATATCTTCAAAACGTTTCTTAGACGGCTTCTTTGTTCCGCTTACATATTGAGCAAACAAACTCTGAGAAATACCTAAACGTCGTGCTATGGCAGCAGCATTCAATTCAGGATGAGCTATAAATAAATCATAAAGAGGATTAGATTTCCTTTCCCGAAAGAATCCCTCAAAACTCAAATCTTCATCAAGCTCTTTCCAATGTATTCCGTCATGGCTCGTTGTGAAATTTGCGCGCTGCGCAGGAGTAGCCCATTTCAGCCTTTGGAAATCTGAAAACTTCTCACATGCCTCCTTCCCGTCAGTGGTACGTATCCATACCTCCGTATCAGTCAACCATACCTTTTCAACTATGATATTTTCCATAACCACTTATTTTGATTTATTAAAAAATTTATTCCAATGCTCTGCTATTACTTCTTGATTTTCTTCTATAACTGATTCTACAAGTTTCAGTTCAGATGACTTCAAGCCATTATTTTTGATTAATGTAACTGGAAATAAAGTGAATTTAGCACTTACATCCCCTTTGATTACATGAACATGTATAGGCTCATGGTCATTAGCGTAAAACATAAAACGAAAACCAAATAAAATAAATATCGTTGGCATACCTTTCTCTATTGATTACCCTACAAATATAGGTAATTATTTAATTACCTACAACTATTCAAGCAAAAAATTAGCGGCAATTCTTTGATGTTGCCGCAAAATATTCTATTTTTCTTGTACTAAAATTATAATCCCTATAATTTTTCTGACTAAGAGGCGTTTTTCTGTCCCTTATTTCCGATTTGCTCATTCTTTGCCGCTTGCTCCTCCTTGATTTCTGCAAGCTCCTCTTCTACCCTATCGACATTCCCAGCAAACATGATTCCCTCACGCGTTGACCAGATGCCACCACTGACAGCGGAAACGGCAGTAGTCACCTTATCATTCAAATCATCAATCAGCCTTTTCGTTTTTGATTTCAATTATCATTTTATCTGTTAAGTTACGTGATCGCAAACAATTTATCACTGAAACAATTAGCATTATGGCAGACGAAATAAAACCAAATACAAAAACAGCATACCAAATATCATGTGATACCCCTAAAAAGTCTTTATCGAAATTGCAAGTTAATAGACTTAATAAAATTGTTACAGATATACCAGCATAGCTAATCCAATCTCTAGTTTTCTTTATTCTATTTACAAACTTGCCAAATATCAACCTTAATTTATCTTCGGTGATAATTATTACATCTGATTTTGTATTAGAACAGACATTAGAAATAAATCCATTTTCTTGGGGTAAAAACTTATTTTCCATTTTGTTCCTCCATTTCTAACAAATAGAAATTAATTAATAAACTTTTGTTTTCACAGCCCAACAAATCAAAAACTCTATAATTCAAAAATAATTGTTTTTTTCTAAAGTTACCAATAAATATAGCTTCACTATTTCCTCCACCAAAAGAACCTATAAAATTTATCAACTTAATTTGTAGCTTTACGCCAGATTCAATATTAAATTTCAACAAGCCCTCCTTTTCATCTTTATTGGTTTCAAAAGCAAAGGAAATATATAAATCCTTATCACTTGGATCTTCTAAAGTGATATCTATAGGTTTTCCTTCAACTTGCGTAACAAAAATAGAATCTAATAATTCATATTTTCCACATTGTACTTTCATATTATTGCACTTTTAAATTACTTGCTAAATTCTTCACATCCTCCGCAGACTTCACCTCATGTACGGTATCTCCCACTTTTACGAAACCGATAACATTACTGGCATTCGGCTTTTCAAATAGTTCGGCAATAGGAACATTTAATGTATTCGCAATCTTTTCTAATGTTTGCAACTGCGGATATTCCCCTCGTAAAGTCTTATTCAGACTTATATCAGATATTCCCATTTTTTCTGCTAACTCTTTTTGAGTTATACCTTGCCCTTGACAGAGTTCTTTTATCCTTGTTCTAAAGTCCATAATACTATATAGTTTTATTCGGCAAAAATAGATATTTATACCACATAATACAATTATATGACTAAAATAAATCTACTTAGTTTTATTTTTAACATTATTTATTGCTTTAGATATTGCAAAATTAAACTAATTAGTTTTACTTTGCAATATCAAATTAAACGAAGTAGTATAATTAAAAACATATAAGAGTATGAGCACAAAATTTAGAAGTCAGATGAAAGAGGTTATGAGCACAGCATGGCAGATGTTCAGAATCACAGGTGAGAGTTTTTCAGAGTGTCTTAAAAGAAGTTGGTTGCTTCTGAAATTGAAAGCACAGATGAAGAAAAGAACTGTTCAGTTCTTCTATCAGAAAGTTTCGGGCGAAATTCGTCAAGCGTTCGGTACGTTACGTGATAAAGTGATAGCTGACAATGTAAAAGGTACAGGTCGCAAACCTAATGAAAACCAGTTTACCTACTTCGATTGCGAGAAGAACGAGTTTCGTTCATTCAAGAAGTTCAACCTTATAAAGATAGCATAACTATGAAAACTACATTTTTAAGTGAAGAAGCACAGGTGTTGATAACAGGGCTTATAGGTGAAGACAACGATACAATAACTTTTAAAGCTGCGATATGTGATGCGATGTCTACTATAATGTATATGCGCCAAGTGTACGCTAAAACAGAGAAAGAAAAAGGGATGCTGCTTGATGCTATTGATACATTGGCCAATTATAATGAATTGATAACCGCATTATCAAAAGAGAATTAGCACATAAAAAGTTAGCAATAAACAAATAAGATAAAAATATGAAAGAGAAAGAATTTGGAAATATTTATTCATTAGGCGAAGATTTAGATGAAAGATTCGCGTGGTGTGTACAGCTCATTGATAATGAGCTGTGTATTGCTATTCATTGCACTACACAATCAGGACACTCTCCTTTTAATAATAAAAGTTTTATTGCAGCAATACCAATAAAAAGACTTACTGAGTGCTTGCAGTACTTGTTTGAATCTTTAAATGGTTAATGTTACACGATTATCCAGAAAGGCAGTCTTCGCACGACTTTAAAGGCTGCCTTTATTAATCACTCTTAAATGAAATAATTATGGATGAAATTTGGAAAGACATTGAAGGGTACGAAGGCGATTATCAAGTATCAAATTTAGGTAGGGTAAAATCCTTGCCAAAGAAATGCTGGAACGGTAAAGGATATTGGTTTAGAGATGGACGCATTTTAATACCCATAAAAAGCAAAAAGGGGTATTTGAATGTATGGTGCAGAAAGCGTATATTTAAAGTTCATCGCTTGGTCGCAAATGCTTTTATACCTAATCCGCAAAACCTACCACAAGTAAACCACATAGACGGTGATAAAACCAATAATTGCGTTACTAATCTTGAATGGGTTACTGATGGTGAAAACTTACTACACGCATATAGGGTTCTTGGTAGAAAGCAAAAGACTGGCAAAAACCACCATAATTCACGAGCTGTTCTACAATTAAAAGACGGCAAAATTATAAATTCATTTGATAGTTTGAATGAAGCGACACGCGCAACTGGTGCGCACCATTCGGGCATTTCAATGTGCTGTAATGGGAAAATAAAGAAGCACAAGGGCTATCAATGGAGATACAAAGAGGAGTGATTTCACTCCCCTTTCTTTATGCTTTGTTTCTGCATTTCAGCGTTTCTTTTTTCTTCTTGTTCTTCTTTTATCTCTGCGATTTCTTCTTCGATGCGGTCAATATTTCCAGCGAACATTACTCCATGTCGTTGCGACCATACACCACCCGATACAGCTTTTACAGCTACATTGACTTTATCTTCTAAATTGTCAAGGCGATACGGAACAACTTCTGTACTAATATCTATCGTTTCAGATGCTTTGTTAAATTCAGATGGATTTATAGAGCCTAAAGCAGAGACTATGAAGTTCACACGCCTTTGCAAGAACTCACCTATCACCTCGGCATGATTTTGAACTTGCAAATGTGTCGAAAGAAACACGTAATCGAAAGCCACTCCGGACAAGGCATTTCCAGCACCGCTCAACTTTTCAAAACTGATTTGTGGTGTATTCGTCATAGAATATGCTTTCTCAAAGAGGGTTTCTACCTCAAATTTTACGGTATCATTTGCTTGGTTCCACGTCAGATACTGGGCATCCGCACCTTCACCTGTAAGTTTGACCATTCTGTCCTTAACCTTACCCATGAAACCCTCCACGTCACCGATAAGTTTCAATAAAGGGAAGAAATGATAATCGATGCAATCTGCATAATTGGATAATAATTTCTCCAACCGAACCCGAAAAGCCTTTATCTTTTTGCAATAAGGTTCAGGACGGTAGGCATAGAGAACCGGTAATTTGGGGAATCCATGAGCAAAAGGAGTTCTTTCTTCATATCCTTTAGATAAATCCCACTGATAAACCGCCTTGTCTGTGATAGTCATAAAACAAGTTACCTCCGAATCATCCATGAGCTTTTTCTTGTACTCACGTGAGAAAGCAATCATTTTACCTTCATCGTTAAAGAACGGGTATAGTTTATCACCTCTGAATGGAGACCATAACACGCTTTTCAGTTTCTTGGTGGGCTTGACCTTGCCACCGAACGTAGTCTTAACTTTCTTCCAAAACTTTGCCCAAAACGAATCATCATCGGTAACATACCAATATTCTGCCGCTTCTTGTTCGGAGAGCCAGGCACGGACAATCTTCTTGTTTTGGTATTTGATTTTGTTGGATTTAAATACAGCCTTTACCGCATCCAGCAGCTTCTTTTCATCATCATCAGTCGGAGTGCAATCCATAGACGGTTCTGTGCCGACCGTGAAAGCAGTTTGAATATTCACTATATCCTGTTCCAATGGAATGGAAATACGGTTCACCGGTTCAGTCTTATACTTTGCTTCGATTTCATAAGTCTTACCAGTTTTTTCATCGAAGTGTTTCTCAGCTTCTTTTTCAAGAACCTTTCTGTCCGGATACTTCTTTTTGTCAACCATAATTTCATGGCGTTCCGGATTCCAATCGTCCCAAAGTTTACAACAGTCGGGAAGTTCAGTCTTCCTACCTTTCTTCAGGTAGTTTATCTTCTGCCCGATATCGGGCAATGCTAATATTTCTTCAAGTGTTAATGGCATAATCTATAATTTTAGTGAGTAAATATTCCTGTTAAATCTTTCGGCTTCTGAATCTTACCAAGAAGCTCACCCAATACATAGTAACGTACAGCATCTATTCCGTGATTGTCATGGTCTTCCGGTTCGTTGATATAGTTCCCGTCCTTATCCTTTGCCCAAACATACTTTCTGAACTCGCTTTGCAAGTTGTACGAGCGTTTGGTTATATAAATCTCCATATCTTTCATTTTGTCAATTCCGGCATTGATAGAGCCTGCACCTTTCTCTACGGCATATATCTTGATTCCTCCGTTGTGTATCTCTTGAATCAAACGTGGGTCTGCGCTGTCGGCAATGACTTTCAATCCCCACGGGCGAAGAGTCTTGATAATGTCAGAAGAAAGCAATCCAGTACGGTAATCCACTTCATCCAAGTAAAGGGCGTTATCAACGATACCACAACGAATGGAAGCAGACGGGTCATGCGTATAACCGAAGTCTTGCCCGAAAGCAATTTTCTTTGCCCAAGCCGGGAACTCGTCAACAATTCCCCACTTCTTGAACACAGCACCTTCTGCAACGTCAGCCCAGCGACCGATAACCACATGAGCATACTTTTCAGGATTACTCACCTTCATATCCTCCACCTCTTTCAGAAACTCCGGGGAAAGATTCTCCAAGTTATCAAAATACGTAGTATGGATATGAAGCACATTCGGATGAGTGGAAATCTGAACCTGCACACCATCAATCTCTACCAGCTTGTGAGTTTTCTCAATGTATTTCTTGTAGATGAAGTGATTGGAATCGCAAGGATTCATAATGATGATAATCCGGTTCTGAATCCCTTTCTTACGGATGGAGAGCATTATCTTGTCGAACTCATCTTCGCTTGTCCACTCTTCCGCTTCATCGCAGACGAAAGTCGTAATGCCTTGAATGGATTTCAGTTTTGCTGTCTGGTTCCCGGAAGAAGTCTTGATACCCCGGAACATGATACGGCTCTTAGTCATCTTATTGACTATGTCCGTCTTTGTGGTCTTGAAATATTTCGTGGTACCGTCCAAATCTATCTTCTCCATCATTTCGGGGATGATAGACATACCGGCAGAAACCATCGTGTAACGGGTGTAAAGAATCTGATGAACTATCTTCTCTACGGGAGTCATTTCAAAAGTCAACCGCTCAATAAAGGTAGAAGCATTGAAAGACTTTCCGCTACCACGCCCACCGGTGATAAGAATTATAAATTTTTCCTTATCCTCATATAATGGATGGTAAATTTCTTGAGGTACTATCATTTCAGCTTGTCTTTAATCCAGGAATCAATGTTGATGCCGTGCTCTATGTCTGTTGGAATATCAGCATCTTCTGATTCTTCCCCAAAACCTTCGCTTTTCCCTAATGTAGAAAGCAAATAACGAATCATATAGCCGTCTGGACGTTCACGCCAACCCACGAAATTTCCATCTTTATCCTTTTCAGGAATACCCAATGCAAGAACACGGGCAGAAACCAAACATTCATCAACCAACGCCCCGCGCTCATCTGATATAGCATCTTTAAATTCAACATCTTCTTTCGCCCATTGATATACAGTTTTCCGAGCTACTTTAAACGTAGCCGCAACCTTAGTCAGATTTCCACCAGATTTGCGGAGAATCTTTCTAAAATCTTCTATATTAGGTTTCTTAGCCATATCCTTGTGTACGTGCGCGCGTATTTGTTACTTTCGTCACTTAATCAATTTTAATACATCTTCCCCTTTTACAAACTTGTCATCTGTGCTGATACCAAGCAAATCGCAAAAATCCTCTTTAGCGTTGTAAGAAGAAAAAGACAATGTAATATAAGCTTCTTCGTTTTGCTGTCTTTCTATTGACAATTCTCTTACTTGCTGTTTAATGGCTTTCATGTGCTCTTTCTTTTCATCATAAGTCTTCTCATCCGCAGAGGGAGTTTCAATTTCGTCAAATGATGGCAGAGGGGACAATAAATCATCCACAAAATCTAACTGAGATGGCATTTCTGTGTTTATGGAAAGAATATCATTCAATTCCCCAATGTCCAAGCCGACATTCGTATAATCTATATCAGAAATGTAGCCAGCTATAAGGTCTATATCCGGCTTTGTATTTCCTACAGCCATATATGTAAGCTGTTCCTTCTCAGCCTTATCGTCAAGAGCTACGACTTCAACCTTTACATCATAATCCGTTTTAGATGTACCATCGTATTTGTAGTGCAGGTCCATTGCCTTAATCCTTCGATGCCCGTCAATCAGATTCCTCGATTTTTCATTCCATACAATACCACCAAGAAAACCAATTTTCTGCAAATTTTTCTTTTGCAGCTTTACTTTCTCGTCCGAATGCCTTTTAGGGTTAATCGGATTAAGATTTATTTGAGAGCGTTTTATAATTCTTGTTTCACTTTGTTTTAGCTCTTTCATAGTCATATTCAAATAATTTCCGTTCTACCAATGGATATTCATTTATAACTTTTTGTAAATCAAATGGATATTTAGAACGAAGAAATAACAAGTAATTAATATCCGTTATGTCAGTGCCGGATGATTGATGTTTTCCTCCATATGATTCGGGTTTGATTAGACCTTTTCGACTAATGTACTCCAATACATCTTTGTTCCAATATTCAGATAAGGGATAACACTTCTTTTGCACTTCGTTAATACCGTTCAACTTATATGTACGTAACATTAAACGTCTATTCATTGAATCAGACTGCTTAAATCCAAAGAAGGCCCATTCGATATTATATTTCTCCCTTATAATATCCGTAAGTTGAGCCATATTGTATAGTTTCTGCTTCTCGTTCTTAATACATCCTAAGTAACCAATACGCCTAAATGAATAGACCGCAAAGTGAGGTATCTGAATGTACTTCACGTTTGGATATTTACTGCAAGCATAATTTATATAACGATTGATATGAGACAAGTCTTTTATAACATACATATAGGCGCAAACGACCTCTTTGAAATAAGGTGATATTAGGTCCAAAAGGGCTATACTGTCCTTGCCCGATGCCGAGTGAAACAATATAACCCTATCAGCCTTTAAAGCAACTTCTTTAATTATGTCTATTGCTTTATCCATCATTAAACAACTCTACCGCCTACCCTACGATTAATTCTTGCTCGCTGAGCTGCATTTCGCCCCATAGATTGAAATCGTCCGGCTTCATAATCTTTTCGGGTACGATACTTTCGACCACTTGCATCTGTTGCATACGTTTCTGGCATAATCTTTAATTTTAAATTAAATAATCCTTTTACTAAATAAACAAAGCCACCCAAGTGGCTTATATTATTTCAAACCTGAATGGCTTATGATTTCACAAATATGTAAGTAGTAAAATAATGGCAACTCTTTCGGTGGATTCTTCTTGAACTCTTTTAATTGTTCATCAAAATCATGGAAATCAAATTCATCATGCATGAACTTAATACCTTCTTCTGTCACTTCACCTATACCTATCTCGTCAATTGCTACATCAAGTGTCCACGGTGCACCGGTACTATAAAAATGAATAGCTTCTATATCCGTTCTCAAAATAGACTGACATTCATCTTCACGCCCAGCCTTTCTCAATTTTTCATTTTCCTCAATCTGATTGAAGTCCGTGAACATTTTCTCATATTTAGAGCTGAGCATACGAGTTTCTATACACTTTTTACCGTTCAGAATATCTAAAGCGTTGTTTCTATTCATTACAAGCGAATACGCTTCTATCTCTTGACCTTTATAATTAATCTTCATACTATTCTATCATTTTTAAATTTATACTATAAAAAAGATAGTACCCCAAAGGTACTACCACAACCAAAGATAACGAAATATCTTCAATCGTTATACACGACAATCGGCTTATTGTCGTGAACTAAGCCATTTATCCCGTCTTTCTCTGCATGCCTCTAAGGTAGGCGCACAACAAGCAAAAAGTTCACCGCTATCAGTACGGTAGTCGTACTGGTACATTCTCACTCTTTTTCCTCTCAACCTGGTGTTGTAGGTACAATAATTCTCTTTACCGGGTTGGCATACGCTGCAACCGTTTTCATTTATTGAGTTCATAATCACTATATTTAATGTTTCACATTCAATCTTTCTTCACTTGTATAAGCCACTACAAGCCCAGTTTCATCATGTTGTATGGTGATGTACTTTTCACCCCTTTCTATGGTGGTAAAATCGCACATACTACATAACTTACCCAATACCTTGCCCAGTTGTTTCATCAGTGGGGCTTCGGGGCTGATAACTAAAACTAAATCCGCTTTCATAATCGTGTGTATTGTGGTAGCCCGAAGGCTACCGGATTAAAACTTAGAACTTCTCGATTTTGAGATTGTCGTTAATGATAAACATACGTCCACACTCTAAAATCACATGTGTATCTGTAATTCGTTTGATTACTCTTACTACATCATCGTGCGATATACGTAGTGTGCCATCTGCATAGTGACCATTAGCTAAATCACCTGAAATTCTGTATTTCAAACCAATTTCTATTTCTTTTGTATTCATAATCTTCTATATTGCGCAGGGCTTTCGCCCTGCTGGTTAAACTTATGCTAATTCAATCGCTCTTGCAGGTACGCCAATCATAGTCCAGGTTTTACCATCTTTTAAATAATCTACTGAATAGTCTGTTTCAAAAGTGTAAACATTCATATCAACACTTGAAATAATACCTTCTACCTTACCATTCTTTGTGGTTACAACTACTGATTGACCTTTATTAAATTCTACTGTCTTCATAATCGTATATCTTTTAATTGTTATTACTTCGTTTCTGATGATGCAAAGATAGTATCATATATAATATAAAATACTATTTATACGTTAATAAATCATAAACAAAAGTATTATTTATAATACATACTAATAAATAAGTATTTTTGCATCATGGAAGCAAAAGGAGTAATACATTTGGAAATTAAGGCAACTGGACTACACAGATACTTCGGTTCGCCATCGGCTATGTATGATAATTATACAAGTCAAGAATTAGGAATTGCCCGACAGTCATTACTGAACTACTGGCAAAAGACGGAAGAACCTTACGAAAATACTATCTGTATTATTAGAAAGGGAGAATTAGAACGTAAAAAGAAAGGAGTTATATTATGATGAAATTATCAGAAATTAGAGATGCTTACGAAGAAATCTCAGGAAAACTTAGTGATATAAATCGCCAATTATGCTTTGCTGGATTTGCAATTATATGGATTTTTAATAAGACAGATAACGATATTTCCGTACCTACTGAATTATATTTACCAGCATTACTATTGTGCGCTTCATTATTTTTTGATTTACTACAATATGCTATATCAACATTTGTATGGTATGGCTATTATTTATGCAAGCGAGAAAAGAACAATAAAGACGAAGATATAAATGTTAATGAACCGGAATGGTTAAATACAATTTCCTGGTTGATTTTCATTATAAAAATAATCTCACTTATAATAGGGTATATTCTAATTGGAAAATTCTTAATTTCAAAAATATAAAAATTATGGCAAAAACAAACAATCAGAAGCCAAGTTCCCCAAAAACTAAAGTTCCTAAAAACATTCCTTCACATCGTAGTAGTAAAAAAGGAACGCTTAATGAATCAACGAACACAGGAACTGGCCCAAGAAAACCCCAAAAGTAAAGTAAGCCGGAGCACTAAACTCCGGCTCTCTAATTGATTAGCCCTTTGAATTTCAAACGATTTAGAATTTCGGTGTAAAGATACTCTATATCTCCACTGAAATCCCCATAGTTCTGATACAAAAACACGACATCAGCACAATTGTCGGAAATTGTACTCTTGGACTGAATCCCCAATACTCTTGACATTCCTTCACGTAACCCAGCTGTCATTTTTCCACCAGCAAGCGAGCTTGGAGAAAACAGATACAGGATAATGAAGATGAACTTCTTCCGCTGGGTAACACTGTCAATATTCGGTGGACATCCTCTCTCATTCAGCAACTCAATGAATATTTTGTAGATTTCATGGATAAGGCTCTTGTCTTTCAGGACCGGGGCGGTCAAGGCATTTTCTTCCTCTGAAAGTTCTGATTTCTCGATACGAATCTTTTTAAGACGAATGATTTTATTAAAATCCAGCTCCATAACACGATTATTTTAAAAGTAAATAGTATATTTGCATCATAATCGTGTGAGGAGCTGATTCATGGTCGTGCGTGGGTTGGCTCTTTCTTTTATTTAACAGACTTATCCTTTTCCTGAATAACCCGATTTTTCTCGTTCACCTCCCTACCCCACATCATAGCGGAATAGATGGCTTTTGCATACAAAAAGAGTTCCTCACGACTGGCAAGGAATCCAACTCGAAGGGCTGCACATTTCGCATCAGTCCAGACATTTTCATTTCTACTCATTGGCTATTTGTTAATTTTATAAATCTATTACGTTAATGGTTAACATACATATCCGCTTGCTAAACCATGTTATAAGATGGCTGAACAAAGGCTCGTAATTTGCATAACTCCCACAAATCCGTACCTTTGCAATGTGTTTTTCATAGTATTAGATTTAAGGTTAATAAAAAAGATTGGCTGTCTGGGATAGATAGCCTTTTTTTGTATCTATCAGTCACCTTTGTTCTCGTCCCTATACTTATGCTTCCAATAGCTATTTAAACAATTATATACAGTAACGCAAATTATCAAAACTGTTACAACAAACCCTCCCCAATCAAATTCCATATCCTACTTTATTACATTCCACTCACTTTCCATAATCACATGTTCACACTTATTACACCTATGCAGGTAAGTCGGAAACGGAGCTGTCGTATAATCTTCGACAGCAATTTCTATACTGCCACATTCCGGACACTCAATTTTTACCTCTTTAATACCGGAATAGTCCCAGAAAGACGGTTTCCCTTTCACGTTCTCGATAGGTTTGGAGTAAAGGATAGGATTAGCCAGTACCCAGTTATAAACTCCTTTCTCTGCCCAGATGGAAGAGTGATTCACAACACAATCCACAATTTCGACACTTCCAATGATAGCAGAATTTACATATCCATTGCCGCAAATAATCTCACTCTGGAATCCAAGTGAAAAGCTATCCCATTGCCTTTTCGTAAATACACTATTAGGATTAATCATTTCCATGGGGACGGCGCTTGAATGAATCAGCACCCTCTGCCCTAAGTATTTCTTAGGGCACGGCCAAGTTCGGTTCTCAATGTCTTTAATACTGTGGACTATTAAGGATGCCCAAGGTTGTTTTATGGTTATTGCTTTCATTCTTGATTTTACAAAACTTATCACTAACTTTGCAGAGTACAAAAAATAATCTATTTCTAAGAAATTATGAAAAAATGGTTTGCTAATATTTTATTATGTATTAAAAATACTTGGAATAAGTATGTACTCGTTGATGTACAATTATCCTCCTCAACAAAAGAAATACAAGAAAAATACATCAAACAGAGAGAGAACAAAGATTGGACACTATATTCAGAAAGAACATTTATAGAACAACTTTTCTCTACCCGCTTCAATTATTTTATAGCTACATTTTCATTATTAATGGCAGCAGTTGCCAGAATTGAAAATTCCAAGTTATTACTAATTACCCTTTTTTTATCTGCTGTAATCCTAACTTTAATGAGCTTAGCCATCTATAGAATATATATAAAATTAATCATAATATTAAAGATGCTATACCAATTAGAAGATTACCAAGTCTTTAATCTTGTAAAAAAGGAGGTGGATAGCCTGGACAATAAGATTTCTATACCAGTAAATGCCATTATAGGAGTCATAATTCCTTTTATTGGGAGTTTATCTTTTTGGGGATATTTCACTTATCAAATAATTTCTTCTTCAAATTATAGCATAATCATTTAATGGTTTAAATCACTCATATTAAAAATTACGACATTATTCATCATATAGATATAAAAATTAAACTATGATCCGCATTCGGATGCTCCATACCTCCGGCAATAGGAAAGTGAGTGCTTGCCGCACTTGGAGAAGGATGTACAATCCGAACGGGGAATTGTCTGGTGAATGTTCATACGGCATCATTCATTAAGTCAAACAATGTGGGTGCGCTGACCTCCATCTCCGCCTCATACAGATATGAAAGACTATCTTTCCAGTAGTCGTAATTGAGTTCGGTAGACAGACCTTTCCTCCCCAGATTGATAGCACAATAGGGAACGGTGCCGATACCTCCGAACGGGTCAAACACTAGTTCACCTTTGTTTGAGTATCGTTCAATCAACCTTTCGACAATATCTAACTGAAGGGGACAAATATGATTCTGCCGTTTCTTCTGCGACTGCTTGGTATTGAGCGTGCGCATCCGGGTGACATCATCCCATATCCAGGGCTTCTTGCTTACCGGGTCAACGGCCATGAATGTCTTTGGCAGTTTTCCGTATGCCTCCAACTCTTCGGCGAATGACACGTGTTCCTCATAATCATAAACGTGCCCACGCTCGTAGTTCCTAAATAGGTGGCGTATCTTATCAATGCCGGCCCCTTTCATGTCCTCGTAACTCAATAGAGAGTTACCCGAAGATTTCCAACTTGCATGAGCGTCTATCTGCCAACGGGCCAACGAATATTCGCTTTTGTTTTTTGTCACCGGCAAATCAGCATAAGCCCGTGAGGTGTCGGAAGGAAGCTTGCGGAAAAGAAGGACATACTCAGGACAACCGATACCCATCTTTGAACCGTCCTTGCACATCTCCGTATATCCAAGCCGATAAGTCTGGTTGTTCTCCCTTACCACATCCGTATCCACCGTGATGCGCCCCATGTAGCGGAAACCGTGTTTCATGTAGTGGAATACAGTCATTTCACTGAACGGGTCGATGGTGGGCATACCGTCACCAGTAGCGTTGCCGAACAAAACACGGTCTTTCACATGGATGCAAGCTAACCTACCGGGTTTAAGAATACGCATAAGCTCCGGTGTAAGATAATCCATCTGCTCGAAGAACTTGCCGTTGTCCTCATTATGCCCGAAGTCGTTATAGGTCGGAGTGTACTCATAGTGGTTGGAGAACGGGATGCTGGTTACAATCAAGTCCACCGAATTACTTTCCATAGTCTGGCATTCAAGAACATTGTCATTATTGATTGCCCTCCACAGTTTACCGGACTTTTCTTCCCTGCTGGCAAACATCCACCGCATCATCTTCTCCTCTGCCTGCAAGCCGAACAAACCGTTCTCGCGGACTATATCGGTCATCTTGGCTACCATCTCGCGGTGTTGCGCCCACTTCTGCATGAAGCTCTTGTATATCTCGCCCTCACTTTCCGCATATACCAGATAAAGGTCAACCGGATGCTGCTGCATGAAACGGTAGATACGGGCTATCGCCTGGAACTTGTCGTTAAAACGGTAGTCGATGAACATGATTGCCTTATGGCAGTGGTACTGGAAGTTCAAACCTTCACCAAGCATCTCCGGTTTGGCAGCCAGATATTTCAGACGGCCGTCCTTAAAGTCCGCTATCACTTCGTCGGCTTCCTCATCATCCTGCGAGCCGTACACAGCCTTACAGCCGGGTATGGCATCACACAAAGCCTTCCGTTCATTCTCCAGGTCATGCCATAAAAGGAAATGGTCGCCTTTGTTTTCACGACGGTTAATGATTTCCACCACACGGGCAATCTTTTCCTGCATGTTGTCCCGACGTTCTTTCGCTGCGTCGGCAAGTCCGAGAGCAGCCTCGCGGAACATCTTCACTTGTCCGTCACGGTCGGTTCCGGCAGTGGAGTTATCAACACTAACCACTTCTTCATGTACACGCAGTTCCGGCAATTCATATCCGGTATCGGGATAACCAAGGTCGGACGGTTTGGTGAGGAACAACGCCCATGTACTTACCCACAACCAGAACTCCTTCTCCTTGTGCGGATAAAGGGTAAGGTTATTCGCCTTCGTGCTGTCACGCTGAAAGAAACGGGTAAGCGCCTGCCCGGTATCCATCACACCGAGATAACCGGCATAATGTATCAGTTCCTTATATCTGTTGGGCGATGGCGTGGCGGTGGCGACAAAGCGGTAGGGAACATCCGCAAACAAGGGAAGGAACTCCTGATAGGTCTTGGTACCGAAACCACGCAATACGCTCGCTTCATCCAATGATGTTGCGGTGAAGTAGGAAGGTTCTATTCTTACACCATCTTCACCGTCGCGCACACGCTCGTAGTTCGTAACCATGATGTCAGTCGGACATATCATCACATCAGCCATAGTTCGTACATAGGTCACTTTCATGTGCATATGTTGTTCTGCTTGTGTAAGAAACTCAACGACTACACGCTTGGGACATACTATCAGTCCTTTGCCACCTTTGTGTTTCAGGACTACCCGAAGTATCTCCAACTGAGTTACGGTTTTCTGCATACCGAAACTGGAGAATATCGCACGGCAACCGCCGGACACCGCCCAACGAACGGTATCTTTCACATGAGGATATAACGATGGGGTTAAATCATCCTGATTGACCTCGAACCCTGTCTGATGACTGATGGCCATCTTGTCTTTCAGAAATTCTATATATTCTTTCATGCTGTCATTCGTTGTTTAATTAGATTTATATTCTTCTCCACAAGACCAATGATACGATTGTGATAAGGCGAAACACCATTGCATACCGCCCTTGACTGCTCTACTTTCAAAGTTTTCAAATTCAGTTCCACAGTCTCGATGCGTTTCCCTTCGGTGTCCTTTGCAGAAAGTATCAGAGAATCCGGCCTCTTGTAATAGCCATTGTCATATACGCAATGGTGCATTGCCGCACCTTCTTCCGCTATCTCGGCAACACTGCTTATCACCGTCACCATTATCTCACCATCACTGAAGCACACACCGAAGAACTTCCCTTTATCCTCCTTATATACCTTCTCCCACTCAGCAGCCTCCTTACGTCTTTTCTCTGCATTACGCTTCACCTCCGCCCTGCGCTTGCACTCCATCATCTTGTCGTGCGCTTCCCGAAGATTGGAAGGGCAAACATATTTGGCATTATGGGTATCAAGGTTGAGATAGGACAACGCTTCCAGATAGTCGAACCATAAAGAAGCGTCCTCGATGATGTAACGGTTCCGGTTGCAGATATTCAACGCATGACGGAACGGTATCTCGTAGTTGCCCTTACGTAACATGTATTCAAAGACGGACAACTGCCCGGTCTTTACCAGATTCTCGGCTAAAGGGTTGGTAAGTAGCTGACATATAGCGTTCACTACCGAAACCCGTGGCAGTCTCAGAATCCTATTGGTCCAGCCGTTGCGCCGAAGCAAGGAAGTGACTGATGCACGCGGATAGAGAAAATTTCCCGTCACATCAAAGACATCGTTCATCTCATAATACCCGGAAGCACTTCCGTTGTGCTGCTTAACATCTGTCTTGCTATCGTAATCCCAACTGAAATGAAACGGGCTACGGGTATATTTCTTCCCGGTTATTACTTCCTTGCCGTCATCCGTTATCCAATTCTGGAATACCTCATGGATGTACATACGGGTATCGCAACCGTACACATTATCACGCAGTACATCGAACGTCCGTACTACCATCATGCCACGGAAGGATTGCACTACCGAATAAAGCTTTTCTTCGGAATTGGCCTTCCTGCCATGTCTGTGTTCCAAATTCAATGATTTCCCGCAATTCGGGCAAATATGAGATTCCATTTCCAACGACACAGCCAGCATCGGTTTACTCACCGTGTCGATATAGCCGCAACACTGGCACCACACTTCACCTTTCTTCAAGTAGTAATCCACTTGAGGGAACAGAGAAATGGCATATCTCCGTTGCGCATCCGTCAATGGCGGTAACTTGCCTGCCAATGCCACTGAGTGCTTCTCTAATTTCGTCCTCGGTTTCATTGTCCTATCAATGGTTTACACAGTTCAACAACTCTCTTGCAATCTTCCACATCGAACATACCAATATGGCAAACTTCATGTGGTATTCCTAATTGAATAGATAACCACAAATAAGCTTTATTCCTATTTGAAGTGTTGGGGATATGTTTCTTCCAAATTTTATTGATAAGATTGGTCTTAGCTATTTGGTCAAAGTAGAAGTGGGCTTCTTTCTTGGCTTCCCTTAGTTCTGTATTTGCCAGTCGTCCTAACGCTCGGTCTGTACCCTTATGCACACCGACATAAGCCATACAATCCCAGCATAGATATATCATCCCGTAAGAACGTCCATAAATAACAGAACTATCCACATATTCGGTACGATTACCACAATAAGGGCAAATCTTACCAGACAGAATACTATCCATAATTTAGAACAATGACATCTGTTGTAGTTCTGCTGTCTCTTTCTTTGCCCGTGACGTTTTTTTCCTAAGAGATGCATATTGCTCTTCGGTCAAACGTTTTATCGCCGCTTCACGAGCCGCTTTCTTCTCCTCTTCCGTCAGTTCTACGGGTTGAAATGTGGAGATGGATGCACGGGGTCCAGCAGGCATCTTGCTCACTTTGATGTCATCCTCATCGTAATAGTGGATAGCCATCCCGAATACCTCCTCGTCTGTCATGGCTACAGCATTACCCCGTTTCTGCGCCTCGCCCATGATGTAGGAACAGCACTCATCCAAATTCTTGTTTTCTTTTGCGTAGGACTTGGCGAACAGTTCGTCAGTCCTAGCACGTCCGTCAAGATGATTCTTGATTACGTCCTTGAAAGTTTTGTTTTCCATAATTGCGTTACAAATAACTCCTTAAACAATAGTCCGCTATCCAGTAGCAGACAAAATAAAAAGCGGCATACGCTGTCAGGATTGACAGAATAGTCGCTATCAGTTTTATATCTTTCATCTTCGGCTTTCCCCCTCGATTTTTATCACATTGAACATCTCTTTCACCCGGTCGGCAATATAATCCCCATACCGTTGGGAAAACTCCTTGTCCGGGTCCAGATTGGTAGTCATGTGGGTGTAGAAACAATATCTCTGCTCATAGCGCAGTTGCAAGACGGTCTGAATGGCATTGATGCCCGTACCAAAGTGTTTGGCATCCATAGGCTCCCGTCCTACCTCGTCAATGGCAAGATTGTGCATACATGACCTATCTGTGTACAGGTTCAACCCGATAATACCTTTCTCGGCAAACTGTAAGGCAATCTCGGCAGCACTGGTAAACTGAAAGGTCAATCCAGCATCCGCGCCGCCAATACAATAGCGGGCGATTTTTGCCGCATAGTTCTGTAGCCCTTTCAGCAAAGTGGACTTGCCCACTCCGATAGAGCCGTGTAATAATAATCCCTTACTTACATCCAATACTCCGGGAATCCCCCAAACCCATTGATAAAGGGCTTTCAATAATTGGCGATTACTATCATCAACCATAAAGACTGGCGAGATTGTTTTCATAGATGCAACGAGTTGATTACGCCAATATATGTCAGCCTGTACCCTGCTCCATTGCTTCTGATTAGCCTTATTTACCGAAGATGATTGATTGGATGCCGGCGGAGCTTTCGTCCGGCTTTGCATCTGTTTTCCGATTGCTTCCATTGTATTTTAAATTTAGCCATTCTTGATAATCTCTCTCCGTTCCAGTAAACACCACACCTGTCCAACCAGATTCTATCGCTCTCTCAACCTGCCTGATAGCAAATTCTTCTTCAAATTTGGAAAGTTTATCAAGTGAAAGTTGCAAAGCGTAATTAAGTTTCTTTTTCCATTTCGGTGTCTGACGAAGCGTTTCCCAAGCGGACATGAATGCTATTGAAGAAAACGGATAGACCAGAGGTTTTTCATCCTTTATCTCCTTTCGGGATTTTTTCTTTGGAAGTGGGGAGCTCTCGTGCGTATGCGCGAGACTATCCTCTTGTTTTATGTTTATATTATCTATAATATGTGGAATTTGACTTTCATCCGCAAAATTTACGGATGATATTGCGAATGATGTTATTTTATCATTCGCAAATTTTGCGGATGATGTTGAAGATGATATTGAGGAGGTGTCTATATTACTACTAACGTTTTCACCCGCAATATCATCCGAAGTTTCATCCGCATTTTTTGAGGATGATATTGAGGGAGATATTGAGGACGATATAACATCATCATCTATGCTTTTGACAAATGAATAATAGCATCCTATACGTCTATCCTTGCTGGTTTTATAGTATATGAGCTGAGCGCCAGCAAGACTTTCCCTTGATTTACGCAAAGTATTATCAGATATATCCAAATTAGCACAAAGCAAGCTACTACGGATGAAAAACACTTCTTTCCACTTCATATCATTACAGATAGCAACAAGTTCGTGATAAAGAGCCTGAGAAGCTGTAGAAAGATAAGTGTCACCCCGAACCTTACGGAGTTTGGAAATCAATTGATAGCTGTTCATAAATGAAAATATCTGTTTGCCGCACATTCATCAAAAGACTTCACACGCTCAATAAGATGTTTCTGTCTTTGTCTGAAGGCTAAATTATTATCATACTTATTATGACATTCCCTGCATAATCCAACGATATTTAAGGGATTGGTATAGTGTTCCGGATACATACTCTTAGGAACAAGATGTGCAGCGTCCGACATCGGTCTACCACAAATTGCACAACATGGAGGTAAGTTCTTCTTTATTGCAGCAACCTCTCTATTCAACTGTGCTTGTTTCCTGCTTATCTGTCTCATGGTCAAATAAATTAGTATTACGGTGTTTTTGAATCAATCTTTCAACACGGTCTATTTCACTATCAATAAGTTTTTCTTGTTTTTTTGCTGGTACGTAAAGTACCAGAGGAACGAATACAAAAATATTTCTTTTGCAAACGACGAAGTTTTACGACCTCATCATAAAATTGTTTTGCATTCATACAATGACAAGTTGTTGATTTAGAATTAAAAGCCTCGAAGCGCATTCTACGGGATATTACATATAATTCTCATGCAGTTCAGTAGCACTGCTCACTTGATAGCATCGGGGACACTATCCGCATGCGAATTACAGAAATAACCATTTGCAACCGAACACTTTCATGTCCCCTTTCCAACACAAGTTTGTGGGAACAGGTGGATTCGAACCACCGACTACCGTTTGTGGTGCTCTCCCGTTAAGCTAAGAGTATATCTTGAGAGACTCGAACTCTCAACCTTCCACCACACACGGCGCTCTATCCGCTGAGCTACATTCCCTCATTTACCCGCCATATCTTCACAGACCGGGCAGGCAGGTTAACAAAGTTATCTTTCATGAACCTTCGCATGGCACTCTTCACAAAGAGTTACCAAACAACCCAAATGTTCCAATTCATGTCCGACAATAGACATACCGCCTATCTGGTAGGTTTTATGATGAATCTCCAGATTATAGGTCTTGCCACACATCCGGCAACAGTGTCCGTCACGAACACGAACCTTACGTTTTACTTCTTCCCAATAGGGGTTATTCTTCAAACTCGTCTGATACTTCGACGGCCTTCCTTTCTTGTACTTCAGTCTCGTCATAGTTCTCCTCTTTTCTCCATGGACTTTCTTCAATCGAAACTCTGTGCCACTCATGGCGTTGTATAGGAATTATCTCACCGTTATTTTCATCAAGGAAATCCTCAATCCAATGTTCTAACCATACATCCTGACCTTCCTCTTCCCAAACCTCTACAACTTCCTCGCCTTTACCAAATTTGCGAAGATTCTTACGGGTATCCTTAACCTCAATATCCGGTAATTCATACCCAAGGGATTTAAATGCTTCCTGGTTCATTTCACCCGAATTGAACAGGTCATTATATTCATGCTTAGGAATCTCTTGCACCAAAGCCAAACGAAAAGCTTCATTCACCCATGAATAATACAAATAATACCCCATTACTGGAATGCGGAAGGTATCAATCATCTTCAAAGGATAATCCTTGAGACCTTTTTTAGCCAAATTAACCAAGTCTTTGAATTGGGTGTTTAAAGCCGAAATCTTTGCTTCAAAATCTTTCTTCTCTGCATTGAATTTTGCCTTCAGACTTTCAAACTGGCTTTCAAGTTCCGGTATTTGTTCCTCGGCTATTTCACCATAATTGGCACGAATAATGGATATTTCATACTCATCCATCACCCGGTTAGCAATTACATCCTTTTCTTGGATGGTTACAAAATGTTCCGAAAGTTTTTTCTTCACATCATCCATGCAAATGCAATCAGGAAAAATCACTTCGGGGAATTTTACTGTTGTCGGTAATTTGAATATTATTTCATCCGGCAAATAATCTTTTAAATCTGTCATTTCTTATTGTTTATTCGTTTAATCATTTTCTTGCAACGCCTGCATAAATCTTGAGCTGGGGAAGTCTTAGGCGCATACTTCTCTATTCTTTCAGAACATTGCCTAAGAAGACGCTCTATCGTTTGAATATCGGTTTTGCACAGTTCCATTCATTCAAAATCATCAATGGCCACCGGATGAAGCAGTTTATGGCTCCATTCAGGAAGCTGCATGTCGATAATACCACGGGCACCTTCTTCTGCCTTGGCATCATAGCCGGGAAACCATTTCTTTTCAAAGCAATCTTTAACAATCGAAAGAGCGTAGTGATACTTATATTTCCCATTTGCCAAATCATCGGGAGACCAGAAGAGAACGGCTACATCATAAGGCTCTACCGTCTGCAACATAATCATTATAGTTACATTGAATTTTCGCCCGGTAATACTGCTCATTACTTCCTGATACATACCTTCTGAGAGCTCGTACTTGAGTTTGGCACAATCGTAGTAGAACTTACCAAGGTCATCGGCACGTGTGGTCTTAAAAGAGATTACGGCATTCACACCGATATTCTCTTCTATATTGAAATAATCCGGTCGAACCCTTACATCAAGTTGGGTTTCCTTGTCTCGTCCATAAAAAGAAACTTCCGAACAAGCACCTTTTAAAAGCTGCTGTATGATACCACCACCATACCAGTAGTAGTTCCTTTTCAGAGCATTAATAATCATGCTCATTTCTTCGCTGATGAAAGAATACCCCAAATCAATGCAGGTTTGTCTCAATCTATCCCGGTATTCTTTTAAAACATTGAAATTCCAATTAACGGAAGGAATATCATCTTCAACCTCTTTCACATAGCCTGCTTCTTTCGCTAATAGTTCATTATAATACCGAATCATAGCTAACACCCCTTCTTTGGACGCCTGATTACAATTAGGCTCTACTTTTACAAGTTCAAATAGACGTGGTTCCAGAAATGCCATGTGGGCAAAGGTTCCTAATTGAAAGTGAGGCTTCTCTTTCTCCTCAAAAACCCGTTCCCAATCATAATAGAAAGAGCGCGGTGTTTTAAGAGCATTTTTCAAATTAGAGGAAGAAATATACTTACTTTGAAGATACATTTCCATAGGGTCACGTTTTACACTTCCATTAACACTCAATTCCATCAGGTCAATATTGACAGGAGGCTCATTACAGTTCAAGGCGATAAAATCCAAAACAGTTTCTTTGGTAGGATAATCTTCCGGATTATAGGCAGAGGGGTTAAGTTCTTCCCCCTCTGAAAAATCATCAATATTAAAATCCTCCATCATCCGGCAACAGGTAGGTTAAGACGAAGAGGTCTTACAGACCAATTGTCAGACTGAAAATTATTGGTCTTATTCTTTTTCTTACCCATGTAGGTAATTTTAAGAGGCATACCACTTTTGAGAGAACCGTTTTCTAAATATTGTTCCAGAATACCAACCAACCTACGGGAACCGTTTGTCACTGTCTGAACAGTACCGTTTACTGTCTTTTCAAGAAATGTGGCACAATCCAAATCAATCAGTTCGTCCGGATTAGTTGCACTCAAGACCTTTTGTGGTTTGATTTCCACAAAAAACATTTTCTTGAACTCACCAGCATGTTCAGGCGTCCAGTAGTTGCCACACAAATCTATTGGCAACTCCTGCGCATCTTCCAAAGAAGGAAGTTCATTCTTACTTAAATCCGCTGTTTGGATTTCAAATGCAGAATCTCTTAATACTAAATCTTTCTCATTACTCATAATCGTAAAATTTAAAGGGTTAATTATTCTCTTTCTGTAGAATAGCATCTACATCACTTTTTCGGTACAATCTCTTACCTCCTATTTCCAACCTGCACAAATATCCAATTTTATGCCATCTCCATAAGGTTGACTTATCGGTATGTAGAATCTGACTTGCCTCTTTAATGGTCAAGTAGTCCTCTTCCGGTCTGATGAAAGAGTCTCTAATACTTCTCACAGTCTTTTTTACAAGATGTTCTGCGAACTCTTTCAAATCAGTGGACTTTATTGTCAAAGTAACATTGGCACCACTATTTAAAATATCCTCCATGTTCATTCTCTTACCCTTTCTATATGTTCAATTCTAAATCTTCGTAACCTTCTCATATCACCTTGTTCGTGGTAAAGTGACAAAGAAAATATACACAGTAAGCAACATGCGACGGACACACGGACTATAGGCGAAAAATCCATCGTGAGCCTCACACCGGCTATCCGTTCATAAAGCATTGTTGCAAGTTCTCTCCCATTCCGTACATGCAATATTTCAAAAGCCTTTTGCAATTGGTTATTAATCGTGCTAACCGCCCGGCATTTGAAATTGGCGATTTCCTTTTTCTCATACCCTTGTGCATACATCCGTGCTGTAATCTCGCATTCAGGGGTGAGTTCTGTGAATACCCGTTCCATAATCGTGTGAGTTAGATGACTATGACTCCCTTTTTACAACGACAATACCTTTTTTCGGATAAGACTTTGAAGCCCATTTTTTACCCTCAAGAAGATGCTTGGCATTTAGAAGTGATACGTTGTTGCGGATTGTCTCAAGTGAAGATATAGGCAGCTCTATCGTGGCTCCTCTCTTCATGTTTCTCATTTTCTCTTTACTTTCTACCTTTTCCATAAATGTTATATTAGAATGATTGGTGGGCGTTGACGGACTCGAACCGCCAGTCTCCTCAAATGAGGTGTGTTAACCATTACACCGAACGCCCCAATAAGAAAGGTGTGCTATCTTCACAGACGGCACACCCAGTACAAACACAAAATAAAACACGACAAAACAGTTTATACTAACACTTTTCATGTAACTCCATGCCGGTTATCACTGCAAGTATAACAGACAAAATAAACATTGTAGATGTCAACACGATTCCCGTCATGTACAAAGGGCCATCCTTTATTATGGAATTACATAATATCATTGTCATACAAAGCAGTACAAGCAACGAAAAAGAGAACATAACTATCTTCATAACATCGTCATTGCAACCAGTTCATCACTATAGAATTCTACAAAATCGTGCTTTCCGAACTCTACCATTACTTTATCCCCATTGATGGCGCAAATCGCCCCAATCTTGCTTTCCCATCCGGGATGTTTACACTTAACCGGCATACCTATATATGGCATACGTGATTTATACATACTTTTTCCCATCGTGTGATTTTAAATTTTACCGCCCGTACAAGGATGAGGTAAAGCGGTGCGCACTTCGCTTTGCCCGTGGCTTTTTGTACGGTAGTAGCACTAACCTTTGCTGCGGTTGTGTACCCTACCCGATTCTCGCTATCGGATGCCAGTCTTTAGCTGTCAATAGGGCTATATTGTCGATGTGCGTGTCGGTCGCCTAATCCGTCATTACTTACACCTCAAAGACTATGGTTACACATCTATTAATTGTTAAACATTGCACAGCTCGCAAGCCCCAACTTGCTTATGTGCGTTCGTTATCTTTGGTTGGCAAAAACGGCTTATGAATTACACCGTAATTGCTTTCACAGACTTATCAAAGAACCAATCAATAGTACCCTACCCGATTCTCGCTATCGGATGCCAGTCTTTAGCTGTCAATAGGGCTGTCGTGCGTGATATAATCGTGTGATTAATCATCGTAAAAGAACTTCTCGCCCGGCTTTCTGAAAAGCCTATAACTTGCATACAAGCAGCCTAATACTATCAATGCCTCTATCATACTGCCATTCTATCAAGTTGAAACTCTATGTAATCAATCTCTTCTTGAATAACCTCTAAGGCCTCTTCTTTGGTATCGGTATTACAGAAAGCACAAGCCTCTGTGTCAGACATCTTATCAACTCTATCAAGGTCTATACAAGCCTTATCCAAAGCCTTTTCAAGCCCGTAGGCTTCTATACTGTCACATACTCTATAGTTTCTCATATCAGGCGATTTTTAAAAGGTTAGCTTTCTTAAAGCATCTGAACTCTTGGCGTTCAGTATCATAGTAAGTTTGAACGGTGTCGTTCTTCTTTCTGTTGTCAGTACCAGCAATGGCAGGCATCAACTTTTCATTTAGTGTACCGTAGGCTTCTCTCACAGAACCGTCCACCTTTTGAAAGTAGAATTTCACAATCTTGCTTTTCATCTGCAATTTCAATTTCATGTTAGCCCAAGCGCACTTTAATGCTTCTGACATCGTGAAACCGTTCTTGCGAACGAACTGCCATGCAAGGCTCATAACTTCATGTAAAAAACTCTTCGTGCTCATAATCGTGTGATTTAATATGTTTATACTATTTGCATCATCAATCATTTAGTTTATCTTTGCTACGTGATTGATTGATGATGCAAATATACCAATAAATTTGGTATAAAAACAATGTATACCATTTTTATTGGTATAACAAACATCATTTAACTATTAGAGCATCTTATACCTTATTATAATATGAAGAAAGAAAATATAAACTATGTATCGTGGATAGCACTTGTATTGAGTACTATTGCTATATTACTATGGTTATGCAAATACGAGCCTGTGACATGGACTCTATTCGATTCTATGATTGCTTTTCTTTCTTTCGTTGTAGGCTCATTAGCAGTGATGGTTGGGTATAACATTTTTGGGTTAAAAAACGACCTAAAAAATGAGATAGAAGAAAAATTGCAGGATATAAGCGACCATCATGTAATTCATACAGCAAAAACTATGATGTACATAGAAATGAGATTACTTCACATGGCTGTCGAATTAAACAATATAGCAGATATAAGGCAATCTATTTACATGATGATTGACACCACAGAAAAGACTAAAAATAAAGAAGATATAGATTATATTATTAACCAGTTGAAAGGACTTGAATCAAAATATGGAAATGAATTGTTTGACAATACATTCAAAAATAAACTAAAGATTAGATTCGGAAGAATTGGTTCTTTCTCTGATAACGCGCTCATCTTCCTCCATAATCTTGAAGTATGATTCTTTTGCGTTGTCAATGAGGTTGTTTGATTCTTCAAAAGGGTCTTTTATTTCTTTGAAATACTTTTTTCTCATAGAAATAGCTCTGATAAGGAATTTAATTATATTCATATCTGAAAGCTAAAGCGACCGACTCCAAAGTTGCGGTTTGAAGTTAAGTCGCCTATATAGTCCCTTAACGGGAGCAGTTAAACAAATTAGTCGAAATCATCCGCAACATGATTTCGGAACAAATATACCAAATAAAATGGTAAAACCAAAAGAATTCAATCCTGAGATTGGGAAGAGAATAAGAAAAGCGATAAACTATATCGTTTTTATAGAAGATTTAGCCAATCAACGCGATGTAGCGGAATTAGTCGGCAAGGATAAAGACAATTTATCGAAAGCCCTCAAAGGAGATACCACATATACAGGTATCTATATTGAAGCTATTTGCAGTAAATACTCTACATTCAACAAAGAATGGTTTTACACGGGAAATGGCGATATGTTGGGTAAGGGTTTCCCCATTACCAGCACTCCTACTACTGATAAAGACATTAAGATACTTGACATACGTGTATGTGCAGGGCAAGGGATAGGGTTTGATGGCGATGAAAATGAAATAATAGGATACGTCAACATACCCGAATTTGCCGGATGTTATGGGATAACAGTATATGGTGATTCTATGTACGATATGTATATGTCGGGAGACACTATATTTGTTCGTGAAATAAAAGACAAGCACAATATAGACAACGGTCAGCCGTATGTGATTATAACTAAAGAGGATAGGCTTCTTAAAATGATTCATATTGATTACGAACGGAAAAGAACAATATTATCTTCTTACAACAATGCAACCAATCCTGATGGGAAAAGAAAATATCCCGATATGGAAATTGATATAGACAGCGATATTCTTTACCTATATAAAGTTGTTGGAAAGTTAGCAAGAACGCAAATGTAATTCATTGGCAGTACAATGAAATTCAACCAATGCACATGAAACTTATAAATAACAAAATATAATGAATAACACATCAATCGGAATAAGAGTAAAGCCTGATTGCATTATCTACTCTATAATAAAAGAAAATGATGGAAACAAAGATATTATCTTGATAGATAAAGTCAATGTTCCCATTGCCCTTGAGGTGCCGGAGCAACTAAAATTCATTCGGAGCACATTCTTGGACATCATATTTGAGAACCAAGTCAATTTGGCTTGCATCAGAGCGACAGAGGCGACAGCGCAAAAGATTTCCATCGAACGGGTCAATATGGAAGCTGTAATACAGGAGTTGATTGCAAGTTCAAGCATTGAAAAGTATTACGTGGGACAGATTTCAACCATATCTGCCAGACTTGGCATAGCACGAGAACACTTCAAACCATTGGTTGAGAGCAAGGCGGATGATTGTGAATTTTTCGATGACTGGAGCGAATACAACAAAGAAGAAAAAGAATCATTATTAGCGGCATTAAGCGCATTTAATCTATGATGATATGAAAAACTGTAAAGTAAGATTAGATTTCGATGAAATAAAAGAAATAGGGCAAGAAGGTCGCAATTCAAAGGTCTTTTTGGCTCATGACAACCAATTGGATGGGGAAATAGTAGTTAAGGAGATAAAGAAGAATCCCTCTACAAGCCCCGATGAGTATTTCAAAGAAGCGCGCTTATTGTACGCCCACAACCATAACAACATTGTGAAAGTGAACTACGCTTGCGAAGACGATGACAACATATATGTAGCTATGCCTTTTTACAAGAACGGTTCGCTAAAGAAAAGGATTTCAAACGGGAGTTACTTGACAGTAAGAGAAGTTATCCGGTATTCGATACAGTTCCTGTCTGGGCTGAACCATATCCACTCAAAAGGATTGGTTCATTTTGACATAAAACCAGACAATATCCTCATATCGGATTCTAACGAAGCTATGCTGTCGGACTTTGGATTGGCACTATACACCGACACCTACGGTTTCTGTACAGCACAAGCATGCTATACTCCGCATATAACACCGGAACAATTGAAGGGCCTGAATCAGACAATAAAAAACGACATATATCAAGCCGGACTGACTATATATAGAATGGTTAATGGGAATGAGTTATTTTATAGACAGATTCCCAACACAGGTAATCCAATGCTTGATGATGTTGCTTTTAAAAGAATGATATCAAATGGTCTTTTCCCAAATCGAAAATGCTATTTACCACATATCCCTAAAAAGCTCAAAAAGATAATAAAAAAATGTATTGAACCAAATCCTAATGATAGGTATGACAATACGCTTCAAATAATAAATGAATTAGCTTCTATTAATGAAAATCTAGATATAAGATATGGTAGAGATACAAGTGGAGAATTCTGGGAAGCCCCCAAAAACAGCTATGTATACAAAGTCAGCCTAAGCCAAAATGCAGATAATTTTAATATTAAAGTTTGCAAAACTAAAGATGGTAAAACAACCAATTGTGTGAGTCTATGTTCTAATAATATAGATAATACGCAAGTTATTCCGAAATTAGAAGCTATATTTGCAACGTTATGAGCAAAAAGGTCATAAATAAAGCAACTACAAGAGAACAAAAGCTCTATCAAAGAGACAAAAATAGAATAGCTGAATATTATACTCAAAGCATCAAAGAAGATGCTAAAGTCATAGATATTCAGCTGAATCTTCATGGATATACTAATCTAAAAAAATAATCAAAAACTCATTTTGCTAAATTTGTTTTTATCGTTTTATACAATAAGATATGCCCCTTTATTTATATGAAAAAGCAGAGTTTTGACCGAGACAGTTATAAGAAATACTACTGGGGAGAACTTGAAAATCCCGATGTGTTCAACGAATTAAAGAACAAACTAAATATCTAAGATTATGATAATCACAACTACTAATAATATAGAAAATTATTCAATAAAACGATACTTAGGTGTAGTAAATGCGAATATAGTTATTGGAGCAAATTTTTTCTCTGATTTTGCAGCATCACTAACAGATGTTTTTGGCGGACGCTCTAATACCTATCAAAACAAGCTAAACACCATATACAAGGAAGTAATGGCTGAATTAAAAGCAAAAGCCAAATCTTTTCAGGCTGATGCTATTGTTGGATTACATATAGACTTTGACGAAGTTTCCGGTGGAGGAAAATCCATGTTTATGGTATCTGCATCTGGAACTGCTGTTATGATAGAAAATAACTTTGAAGATAGATACTTCATGTACAAAGCTCTCAGTGACATTCATGACTATTGGAAAAAAGGATTTCTATCAGAAGAAGAATACAATTATGAAAAAGCAAGGATTATAGAAAAGTATAATAGCGCAATTTCGGCAGAGGTTACAGTAGTCAAAGAAACTAAAGAATACGAAGCAAAAAAGTTAAGAGAGCAAGAAGAACAAGAAGCTTATACTAAGAAAGTTCTTGAAGAAAAGCTAATCATAGCAAAGAAGGAATTAGAAAACAGATGCCCATGTTCTGAAGATACCATAAAAGAAACTACACATCTTCAAATACAAGCATCAGACTACAATAATATTCCATATAATACTGACGATTCTATGGAAAGTATAATCGCAAAGTTTATTCGGTTAAACAGAATACCTGAAGCTTGCAAATATTACATGGATGAAACCGGATTGAACGATACAGATGCTATTGAGTTTGTAGTTGATACTTATAAGAAAATAGACCAGATAGACAAAGATGCTTTTGAGAGGCTTCTTAATAAATTGAGGGTATTAAAAAATAAAGGGTTTATTGAGCAAGCAATTAATGAATATCAAAAATTTACCCTATCAGAAAAAAATGCGGCAGAAACATTTATTAATGATTTATAAAATAGACTGATTATGGTTGACTTTCTAACCATCATACTCCTAATATTCGGAGTACTGCAAATCATCCTCTTCTTCAAGGTATGGGGAATGACGAATGACATCAAAGAGATAAGGAACAAGTACCTTAAAGACGAGGACGAGAAACGAAGACAAGAAGCAGAATACGACCCAACTCCCAAAATCAGCGGTGGGGTTAAAACAACAATATAGCCGGAATTATTCCCGGCTTTTTCTTTCCCTATTCGCAAGTTGTGCAAATGTTGTGCAGATAGTATAAAAAGAAAATGCTAACAAGTTATCAATGAACCTATTAGCATTTTTCCTTGTGATTCCGTTGCGATTCGAACGCAAGACCCACGCCTTAGAAGGGCGTTGCTCTATCCAGCTGAGCTACGGAACCAGCCTTAATTGCGGTGCAAAGGTACGCTTTTTTACGAATATTGCAAATTTTTGTATCACCTTTTTTCGTTACCTATGTATAAAAGGCTCATTTGCTACATAAAAAGTAATGATTAGTTACCTTTACAAATAAGATACACGGTATTTATATACAGATGTATTAAAACATTTTGCAAATTATCAATGTTACTAATTATAAAAAGTAAAAATATGGAGGAATATTCAAGTAGGAAAAGTAGCATTGACCCGAAAAAGAATGAAAGAGTAATAACAACTAAATTTTAAAGAGATGGAATGGGAAAATCAGTTGATACAAGAATTGCAATGGTCAAATAAAATCAGCAATAAGGCGAGTAAGGAATTGGTAGCCCAGGAGATTGCCGGACTGGCCAAAGACGGTGATGTCATAGGAGCAGGCTCCGGCTCTACCGTTTATCTCACTTTGTTTGCATTAGCTCAACGAGTTAAACAAGAATCTTTGCATATAGAAATCATTCCGGCATCTGCCGAAATTTCGATGACATGTATACAGCTTGGCCTGCCGCAAACTACTCTGTGGAATAAGCGTCCGGATTGGACATTCGACGGTGCAGACGAAGTGGATCCGCATAATAACCTCATCAAAGGACGTGGTGGAGCCATGTTTAAGGAGAAACTTCTCATTAAAAGCAGTGGTAAGACTTACATCATTGTCGATGAGAGCAAGCTTGTCAGCAAACTGGGGAGCAAATACCCCATACCGGTGGAAGTGTTTCCACATGCTCTCTCCCATGTGGAAAACGAGATACGCTTATTGGGAGCTTCAAAAATCAGCCTACGTCTTGCAGAAGGAAAAGACGGTCCGGTATTTACCGAAAACGGTAATTTCATTCTTGACATTCATCTCAGCAACATTGTTCCTGATTTGGAACAGAAACTGAAAGCCATTACCGGGGTTATCGAAAGCGGGCTGTTCATTGGTTATGACATTACAGTCCTAATGGCAAACCGCTGATGTACCAAAGTACAAATAAGGCAGTCCATGCCAATAGAATGACTAAAGAATATCTCCAAGTATACTTCAGTAGTGAACCATAAGTGGATTGCCTATCATATTGCTGCATATAGGTCAAGACAAGTGGCATGTAGAACATAAAAGGTGTTATGGCATTTGTTGCACTGTCACCTATACGGAACGCACATTGGGTCATATCCGGCGAAATGCCCATACTTGCCAATACCGGAACAAAAATGAAAGACATAAAAGCCCATTTAGCTGTGGCAGATACCATAAAGAGATTGACCAGCGCCGTAAAAAGAATGAAGAGAATCAATATCCATAAACTACTCAAAGAGGCAGAGGACAGCAGATTAGCGCCTAAAATGGCAATGCACTTGTCCAAGTGGGAATATTCAAAACAAGCAAACATCTGTGAGGCAAAGAAAGCTATCACAAAATAAACGCCCAGCAGTTTCATCGGCTGCGTAAGTCCTTCTATCACATCACCGTCCGTACGGTATCGGCCGGAGGCAAAACCATAGACCATCCCCATCAAACCTATTCCAAACGAAAGCAAAAACAGAATACCAACTATAAACGGAGAACGAATCAACCCACCATTGACACTCCGCAATATCCCCCATGAAGAGAATGTAGCCCACAGAATAATGGCAATATACAGCAAGCCTGCAAATACAGCTCCCAACATAGCTCTCCGTTCCTTGCGGGACAGTTGTTTGTAGCCATTAAAATGAATATCCCCTGCATACATTCCCAAGTGCGGCAACAAGCTCCTGCGGGTAATATGATAAATGATGAATGCAAGCAGGAACGTGGAAACAAAGAGAAAATAATAATTGCACAGCGGTCCAGTCTGCCCCGGAGCAATATTCATCCTATCAGCCGCTTCTTGCGTTACAGAGGCAATCATGGGGTCTAATGTACTCAAAAACACATTAGCGCTATAGCCACAAGAGACTGAAACATAAGCTGTAATTATACCTCCAATGGGGTGCAGACCGACGGACTGGAACAAAGTTGCAGCTATCGGCAACAGAATGATATATCCTGCATCTCCCACTATATTGGACAACAGTCCTAAGACAATGACCAGCAGAATAATGCGCCAAGGATCACGTGGACGTCGTACCCCCCTGCGAATACATGCATCGATGAAACCCGAATGCTGTGCCACCCCTATTCCGAACATAGCCACAATCACCAGCCCTAACGGAGCGAATCCCGTAAAATTGGTTATGACATGGCGCAGCAGCCAGCGTATGCCCTCCGGACTCAGCAGGCTCTGCACCCGTATTTCTTCTCCAGTCTGCGGTTGCAGCACGCTCAGACCATAGACATCGAATATCCATGAAAGGAGGATGACTGCCAGCGTCAGCAGGAAGAACATCGTAGCGGGATGTGGCATTCGGAGTTTACTCATCGTCGGCTTCCAGATTGTCTATATTCAGGATTCGAAGTTCCAATGCACGCACCACCAGACGAGTGGCATTCACCCCCACCCGTTCACTAGGCGGGAAAAGACGGCCAACCAAGTCATTCTGCCGTTTCTCCAGCGACTTGACTCCAAAAGGCATTCCCCTAAGATTGGCAATCATTTCTTTGGTATAGCCCAGTGCCAAATGACGGAGGAAACGCTCGTCATACTCATCAATATCATAGCTTATGATTGCTTCCTGACGTTTTGCATCATTCAGGACAGATTTCTTGAAGCGTTCCACTATCTTCTCCAGTATCGGATAGTTAAAGACCAGCTTCTTGCCGTCCATCACTGCCTGCACATCGGTTTTGGTCAGCAACTCTCCGGTTTTCAGGATAATGCCGTCGGCACCGGCTTCAAGTACGTCCACCCATAACTTCTCATTCAATATTTCTCCCGTGAATATCAGCACATGTACTCCCGGATAACGCTTGAAGATATTCCGGCAGATGTCCACCCCGATTGTGGTCGAACCTCCCAATCCCAAGTCCAGCAGAACAAGATCCGGTACGCCGGCTTCAATCAATGTCCAGAACTCCTGCTCAGTCATAGCAGTACCTATTACCTCCGCATTGGGAATTTCATGGCGGAAAATCTCTTCCGTCCCTTTCAGCTCCAACTTGACATCTTCAACGATGATTACTTTAAATTTTTTGTCTTCCATATTTCATTTTTTCGGTAGCGTAAAATATATTGTAAAACCTCCTTCCTTTCCCGGTTCGGCATTGATACGGCATCCCCGGCGTCCGGCAAACTCGTCATGGTCGCGGATAATCTGCTTGCACACCAGATATTCCGTACCATACAGTTCTCCTTTCTCACCGGCCGTCATGCGGGACAAGTCGGGATAGAACAATTGGTTCAATTCTTCACGGGTCTTTTCCCTGCGCATATCTGTAAACAGAAAACGTATAAATTCCCCATCTTCCCGGGCCGACAGACAGACAGCTCCATCCAGAGTTACGGAGCAAGCCTCGTCTATCAGGTTTTCAAGCAGGAAACGCAACTGGTGCCAGTCACCGGTAATCCGTCCTTCCAACGGTTGTATCTTAAAATCAATATGCGCCTTGTTTCCCTTATACACTTTGCGGAAATATTTCCCGGCAGTAGCCATAAGTTCCGGCACAGATATTGTCGCACGCCTGAAAGTCACCTCTTCCAACTGGCGGGAAGCGCATGAACTGAGTGTCGTAAAGATACCTTTGTAATACTCTATCAATTCGCTGATGGCAACCACCGTTTCCCGCTCCTCCGCTTCTGTCTGTTTGCCGGACCGCAGTTTCCCTATCAGCTGCTTTATCTTGTTCGGATAATAAATTGTTTCATGCTTGATGGTCGAAAGACAATTATCCAGCACCATGTTCTGTACATGCAGCAAACTGTCTTCCCAGGAAGCTCGCCGGGCTTCATCTTGAGCCACTTCGATGTCCCGGTATTTCGTAGCCAACTTAACCACTGCATTGAAGATTACAATGGAGACATAACGGGCTATCAGTTCCAAAAGCAAATGGTCGGTCTCCTGCTCCGTACCTTCCCTACGTTCCAGACACAGCACACCTATGCAACGACACATATTTCCCGCATCCACAACAAGCGGCAATGCTTGTATACCCTTTTCCGATATGTACACTTGCTGCTCAAAGCAATTCTCCATATATTTCCTCCAGATAGGCAACTCGTCCACGGCGGTATCTTCCACTGGATTGGAAGTGTATTCCAGCTTATGTGTAGTCTCGTTGTATACAGCTATGCTTAACCGGTCGATACTCAAAAGTTCGTTCACTGCATCAAAAGCGGAACCTACAATCTGCCGCGGGATTTCCTTCAATGTATCCTCCTCACGCTGCAACATTTCCTCCGTATCCGAAACCGGCAACAAGGAGGCATTGAACACCTTTCCATTAATTTCCAGTACTTGCTCCAGATTCCAGCGGTTCACCAGACGTTTACGGAAGTAGAGTATGTAATATCCCAACAGCAATACGAACAGCAAAATCACCGCCAGCAAAATGCCCACCATCTTGTTGTTGGTGGAACGCTCCAGCTGCCGGCAATATTCTTCCAAGGATTGGTCTTCTCCCAACAGTTTGTATAAAGTAGTGTAGGCAGCATTATTATAGCTATAGTCATCCCATTGCTTCAATGCAAGAAATGAGACTGCCGCTTCATTCCTGATATCCAGAATTACATGGAAATCCGAATTGAACATCTGGTTCCACCAATCCAGTTCCGCAGGCGCCCCGTCTCCCGTCAGCGTCATATAGCGATGTATAGGATGGGCGTATTGCTTGTAATGTTCGTTCAGGCAATACATTGCCGAATCTATGTATTGTAAAGCCAGTTCGTATTCTCCGTCTACATTGCAGTAATAAGCTTCATTGGCATAATCGGAGGCTTCGTCCAGCAAAGCTTCGTATTCATTCTGTGCAAGCAGTGCCAAAGAATCCGGCAACACCTCTCCGGAAGCAGTCTGTTCCACAGCATGCCGGCAGGATGACATGCACAAAGACAACACGACGAGCAACACCGACACAGACTTACGGATACCGGCAGGCAGACGGAAATAAAAACGGCTGCCTTTTCCCAGCCCGCTCTCCACATTGAACAGACAGACCTTGAACAAATCATTCGTCTTGCGATATTTTTCAATGATGCCCTTACAGTTCATCAGTCCAAAGCCACTTCCTTTGTTCTTCCTCAATTCCTCCTTGTCGGGAGCGTCACTCATACCGATGGCTTTCGAGTCATATACTTTTTCCCCCACGATGCGGGCTACATCTTCCGGTGACAATCCACAACCATTATCCTCTACCGAGATTTCCACATAATCCTTCTCCTGCCGCGCATATACTTTCACCATACCGCCCTGAGGGGTATATTTACGGGCATTCTCCGCCAGTGTATTTATCATAAACAATGTAAGGGCCTTGTCTGCCTTTACCCTGATATCCGTAGGCTGCACCTCCAACGACTGTCTCTTCATCTCGAATGTACGGCTTCCCTTCCTAAGCAGCTCGAAAAGTTCATTCAATTCGAACGTCTCTATGTTCAGGCTAAGGCTTCCTTGCTTCATCTTTATCCAAAGGGCAAGAATATCATTGTATTCATTGATGGTAGTAACCAACTCGTCGATATACTGGTATTTCTCCTCTTTGATCCGCTCCTCTTTGATGAATCCTTTTTGAGTCAGTTTCTGCACTTCGTTGATGATACGGTCTATGTACGGGTGAATTCCGTTGACAATAGCCATACATGCTTTCTTTATCAGATTTTGCCGTTTGTTCCCCGCGATGTGCTGCTCGTAAATGTAGCGTTGCTTTTCCAGTCTGCGGCGTTCGTCGCCAAGGGAGATGGACGTCATGCCGTTGTCGATTGCCCATTGGATATAGGGAGTTATCACCCGTACCATCGCCTGCTCATCCTTGCTCATCCGACGCGGGAACACTAATTGCCCGTTGTCTATGCGGATATCCTTCACTCCAAACAGCTTTTCCAATTCCGGGCAGACAGCCGTCCGGATAGAGTCGACGATTTCCTCCTCAGTCTGTGCATCTGCCGGAATGGATGCCGTTATCTTCTGACAGATATCCAGCATCAGCTGCAGACGGCGGAGATGCACTCTGTTCCGGTCTTTGGAACGCTTGTTGAAAAACCAGAAGAAGAGGGATACAAGCACGAAGCCCACAATGACCAGTGACAACACGACGTTGAGTTGCCCCGCCTCCTTTTCCAATGCCTGATAGCGGCTTTCCAGTTCTTTATCCTGGCGTGTATCTTCAAGGATATCCAGGTAAATATTGCGGTTATAGTCTGATTTTTCTTTCATTCCGAGTCCTGCATACGAAACGCTCAACTGTTCACGAATACGTGAAATCCACTCGGGCACGGTTTTCAGTTTCTGCTCCATCCATGCCTTCTCCGCACAAATCGTATCTCGACGGTCAAATGCTTTCAGCCAGTCCAAACTATCGTGGCAGTCATAGAAAAGGCGGTGATGGTCATTTACACATTCCAGAGCAAGTTTTAGCGTGTCAAGAGCTTCTGTATAGTGACTGTGGGCATTCAGGTATTTGCCGATAGATACATATGCACCTGCTATCTGATACAAATCCTTGTATTGGCTGAATTTTTGCAATGCCAACTGCCCCAGACGCATGGGAAGCAGCGAATCTACCGGTACTCCAAAACGTGTCAAGGCATGGGAGCGGCGGTCTTGAAAAAATGCGTAATTATCCGGTGAAGCCATCAAGTTGGCAAGTCCCTGCACTCCATTGCCCTCAAAGTAAAGATAACCCTTGCGCGAAGCCAACCGCCATGCGGTATAGAGCTCATCAAATTCTCTCAGTCTTCGCTCATCCGGTGTCTCACCCTCGCATAAGGCAGCAGAACCTTTGATGTAGTGATAATACAACAGCTGATTGGTATCTGCCAGCAACTCTTGTTTTTTAGTAACTTCATTAATAGAGGCTACAGCTTCCGGACGCTGTTGCAAATAATAATAATACACAGCAGATACAATATAAAATTCCGAACGGGCATAATTCAAACGCATTTGCTCGTGTTGGTCCACAAACAGATTGTCATCCTCCGCTATCCTTTTCATACGGCGCAAGGCACTGTTGCGGTAATCATAGAACTCCTTGTTCAACGCCGTCCGCTGATAAATTTTCATCAAGCCGATGTCGGCAATAAGGAGTTCCAGCTCATTCTTGGTCAGATCATAGACATCCGTATGAAATTTTTCGGCCTGCTCAAAATCCATACGCATAAAAGCACAAAAGCCCAGATTATTGGATGCTTCCGCTTTTCCTTGTTTATAGAGGCTGACTTCACGGTAGGCCCTTGATGCCGCATGGCAGGATGAATCCAGGTTTTTATAACGATAAGCATAAGCCACCTGGTTTAGAGAGTCGATAAGGCGTACTTCCTTCATGGGTGCCGTTCCCACACACGAAACCATTGTTGTACAAAGGCACAACAACCCCGCAAACCATATAAAAGAAAGTCGTTTCATAAAGCAAAGCTACGAATAAATCCGGGAAAGAAAAATAATTTTTATACAATAACTCTTGTTTTATGTAACGGGAAATTCCTACCTTTGCATGCAAATTAACAAATAGGTAACATCTATTACACAAATGAGCGAAAAAGCACCCTTTATGGTATTCTCCGGAACAAATTCGAGATACCTTGCAGAGAAAATCTGCGCTAGCCTTGATTGCCCTCTGGGAAAGATGAACATCACCCATTTTGCAGATGGTGAGTTTGCAGTCTCTTATGAGGAATCTATCCGTGGCTCGCATGTATTCCTGGTTCAATCAACCTTCCCTAATTCTGACAACTTGATGGAACTTCTGCTGATGGTTGATGCTGCTAAAAGAGCATCGGCAAAAAGCGTTGTAGCCGTTATCCCTTACTTCGGTTGGGCACGTCAGGACAGAAAAGACAAACCCCGTGTTTCCATCGGCGCCAAGCTGGTGGCCGACCTGCTCTCTGTTGCAGGTATCGACCGTCTGATTACGATGGACCTTCATGCAGACCAGATTCAAGGTTTCTTCAATATTCCGGTGGATCATTTGTATGCATCAGCAGTATTCCTCCCCTATATTGAATCCTTGAAACTGGAAGACTTGGTAATCGCCACCCCGGATGTCGGCGGTTCAAAACGCGCCAGCACATTCTCCAAATACCTCGGTGTACCCCTGGTATTGTGCAACAAGACACGCGAAAAAGCAAACGTGGTTGCCACCATGCAAATCATCGGTGATGTAAAAGACAAGAATGTAGTATTGGTAGACGATATTGTAGATACAGCAGGAACCATTACCAAGGCTGCCAACATCATGCTGGAAGCAGGAGCCAAATCTGTCCGTGCCATTGCCAGCCACTGCGTAATGTCCGACCCTGCTTCTTTCCGTGTACAAGAATCCGCACTAACGGAAATGGTATTTACTGATAGTATCCCCTACTCTAAAAAATGTGACAAGGTTAAACAGTTGAGCATTGCCGATATGTTCGCCGAAACCATCAAGCGGGTGATGAACAATGAATCAATCAGTTCACAATACATTATCTAACCGCGGAGCGGTTAGAAATTAAAAATTAAAGGCTGCGCAATGTTCACTTCAGAACCGCGCAGCCTTTAATTTTTAATTTCTAATTTTTAATTCTAATTCTCCAGCCTTCCCATCTTGTAGGTTCCTTTTCGTATCACCTTTCCGTTCTTGTCTGTTTCTACAAACGGACCGTGTTTCTTGCCTTGTTTGAAGAAGCCTTCATAACGGTTTCCGTTCTTGTCCTCCTGGATACCGCTACCTTCTTCCATACCGTTCACAAAACCGCCTTTATATTTGGTTCCATCGGTCTGAATCAGGGTACCTTGGCCGTTGAACTTATTGTCTTTCCATTCACCTTCGTAAGAGTCACCTACATTCCATTTGTAAGTACCGTATCCGTCACGTTGGTTATCTTTCCAATTACCTTCGTAAACGGCGCCGCTTGCCCACGTAAATGTGCCGTGGCCTTCCTGCTTTCCATCCTTGAAGCTGCCCACATACTTGTTGCCGCTGGCATGGTAATAAATGCCCTCTCCGGTACGTTCACCTTGAACATAAGAACCTTCGTAACGGTCGCCGGTATGGAAAAAGTAAATACCTTTGCCATGCTGCATGTCGTCCTTCCAGTCACCTACGTATTTGTCACCGTTGGCATATTCAAAAGTTCCTTTACCGTCCCGGACATCATTTTTCCACTCTCCGTCATATTTGGAACCGTCATTCCAGGTCAGTGTTCCTTTGCCGTCTTTCTTGTCATTCTTCCACGAGCCTACATACTTGGAACCGTTCTTCCAGGTATACGTTCCTTGGCCTTCGCGTTTATCATTCACCCAGTCGCCCTCATAAATATCACCATTGTAATAGTACATGGTTCCTTTACCGTGCTGGTAATCCTGAAACCACATGCCGTCATAACGGTTGTTATTCATAAAATAGTAGATACCCCTGCCATGCTGCTGGTCTTGAAACCATTGCCCCTCATACTTTTCACCGTCGGGAAACATATATGTACCGTAGCCTTCACGCTTGCCCTTCACATACTCACCCTCGTAGACGTCGCCGTTCTTGAAAACGGTCTTCCCCTTTCCATTGGGCTTGCGGCCTTTTATTTCACCAGTATAGACGGCCCCGTTATCTTTGAACGTATAGGTACCTATCTTTATCTCCGAAGAGAATGTATTTTTCACTTTATCGAAAAAGCCGCTTTTTTTTTCCTGGGCAGTGGCTCCACCTTGGCATAAGAAAGCCAGAATGAGTGCAGTATATAGATATTTCATTAATTGATAATTGATAGTTGATAATTGACAAAGGTAGGATTTATCCGGTAAAATGATGCGATAACTCCCGCTTTTTATGACATTTTTTTGCCGCACACTATTTCTTTTAATTTCTCTTTGCATAAATGCCGCCCTGCAAGTTCACGGATTTCTTGTGGGGTAACCTCCTTGACAGCATCCAATGCTTCGGCAAAGTAAGTATCCTGCAAGCCCGATACCTGCACAAAAATCCAGGCATCCGCCAGCGAGAATGCAGATTCATAACTACGGCACATGTCTCCCAACATATAGTTCTTCACCATGGAAAGCTCTCCATCGGAAACCAGCTCGTTCTGAAGGCGGTCTATTTCATGATAAACCTCACCGATAAGAGGCTCCACAAATTCGTTGGCGGCTTCGGCACTGACCGCCAACACTCCCTGCCCCGGATAGGGCATGATGGCTGCGGAGATACCGTATGTGTATCCTTTATCTTCCCGGATATTGGACATCAGGCGACTGCCAAAATAACCCCCGAACAGTGTGACCAGTACGCGGGCCTTCAAGTAGTCCGGATGATTACGGTCCAGGGAAAGCATGCCCATACGGACGGCACTTTGCAGGGCGTCCGGACGTTCGATGAAGATACGTTTTCCGGAAGCGGTAACCGGATGGAATTCTGTCTTCTCCGGTTTGCGGAAATCCGTACCGAAAGCCTCGCAGCCAAACAAGGACTCTATCCTGCGGATGCAATCGTCGGTTACCTTGCCCGAGAGGTAGATGCTGCAATTATTGGAATGATAATAACGGTCATAAAACTCGCGTAGCACAGCAGGGGTGATACGCCGATAATCCTCTTCCTGCACCAGACGTCCGCCGGGATGCTGCCCGCCGTACAGAGCCTTCACCAATCCGCGGTGCGCCAGAAAGTCCACCTTGGAAGAGTTGACAAGAAACTGCTGGATATTATTGTCTACAATCACTCCCAGCTCTTTCTCGGGAAATACCGGCTCTTTGACGATAGATTCCAATACATCAAGCGTTTGGGGAAGGTATTTATTCAGAGAATAAAGGGTGACATAGGCATACTCGGATGCACTGGACAATTCCAGCCAGGCTCCATAATAGTCCAGCTTTTCCGCTATCCGGGCGGCATCGTAGCGTCGGGTGCCCTCGCGAAGCATGCGGTTCGTAAACAACGCCTGCAAGGGCTGTTTCTGTTGCCATCGGCCGCCTGCCATGAGGAGATCGATACGTGTCACTTCATTGTCACCGGCATTGAGCACGCTCAATGGTACGCCATTAGGCAACTTGATACGTTCCGGCCTTTGCACCACCAGTTGTTCCGGTTCGAGAATCCGGGGTTGGTCACTTCGGTTCAGCATGGGCTTTCTAGTTTACAGCCCGTGGCTTTTAAGAAATTCTTCTGCCCGTTCCAAATCCTGAGGAGTATCTATGCCGATAGTTTCCACATCCGTGACACCTACCTTGATGGTATATCCGTTTTCCAGCCAACGAAGCTGTTCCAATGATTCGGCAATCTCGAGGGATGACTGCGGAAGGGCGGTTATCTCTTTCAGTACCTCTACGCGATAGGCATAAAGGCCGATATGCTTATAATATGTATGATTCTCCAGCCAGTCTTCCTTCGCCGCATTGCGCTGGTAGGGAATGATGGAACGGCTAAAATAGAGGGCATTCCTGTTTTTGTTGAGCACAACCTTCGGAGAGTTCACGTTTTCCAGTGCCTCGAAACCATTATCTACCGTAAAGGGTTTCACCAGAGTGGCTATCTGGGTGGCCGGATCGTCGAAACATGCTTTGACGGCTTGTAACTGCGAAGGCTGGATGAAAGGCTCATCCCCCTGGATATTCACCACGACATCAAACTGTCCTCCTATTTTTGTACAAGCTTCCTGACAGCGGTCGGTGCCGCTTTTATGTTCGGTGGAAGTCATTACCACCTTTCCTCCGAATGCTTTTACTGCGGCTTCAATACGCTCATCGTCCGTAGCCACGTATGCATCGTCCAAGATTCCTGCCACTTGCTCGTATACTCGCTGTATCACGGTTTTTCCACCTAACACCGCCAATGGTTTGGCTGGAAAACGCGTAGATGCGTAACGGGCAGGTATGATTCCTAAAAATTTCATTTTCAATCTTCGTTTTTTAAAATGAGAGTGTATCCGAAAGTGTTCATATACTATCGACACATCTCCTTATATTCTTTATTAATTATAACAGTTGTTTCAATCCTCGCAGGATATAATCACGTTTCAAATCTTTTGGCTTATAGACAGTCCCGTCACAAGACAACAAGTCTATATCCAGCCGTACAATTTCCTGCTCCTTCTCCTCGGGCTTCCTTCCGGCTTCCCGTTCGATGGCTTTCAGGCAGGCGGTGACTTCCTCTACCGGATTATCGGAAGCAAAGCATGCCACCTGATTGGAGAACAGATTCGGACGGTGAAAGAACAAAGGTGCCGTCTCCTCCTCTTCCGAGAAACGTATTCCCGAAAAAAGTTCCGTCAAGCGTCTGCGAGCCAGTTCCATGTTCTCCCTCCGCTGCTCGTTGCTCCCAATACTAATCGTATAATCCATTTTTTAAGGTGAAAGGGGAAAAGGTGAAAATTGAAAGTTTACCTTTCCACTTTCAATTTTCACCTTTCAACTAATTAAACAGTTCGTCGAGTCCCTCTATCGGTTCTTCTATATGGGTGTCTCCTTCCAGATTCACATCATCCTTGCACGGGTCATAGCCTTCGGGCAACTGGAATGTTTCATTTTCATCATATCCCAGAGATTTGTCACCGAGCACTTTCACCATGTATTTGGTCCAGATAGGCAATGCCATGGAAGCACCTTGTCCGTGAAGCATCGTATCGAAGTGGATGTCGCGGTCCTCACCGCCCACCCAGCAACCGGACACAAGCGAAGGCGTGAAGCCCATAAACCAGCCGTCGGCATTGTAGTTCGTCGTTCCGGTCTTGCCGCCCATGTCGGCTTTCACACCCAGACGGCGCACACGGCCTCCGGTACCTTCGTTGACAACGGCACGCAGCATGACCAGCATCTTGTAAGCGCTGGATACGCTGATGACTTCCTGCATTTCGGGAGCAAAGGTTGCCAGCACGTTTCCGTCGTTGTCCTCGATGCGGGTCACGAACAGCGGAGCTACCCGGATACCCTTGTTGGGGAATGCGGTATAGGCACTTACCATCTCGCCGACGGAAATCTCGCACGGGCCCAGACAGAGTGAAACGGAAGGTACTATATCACGGTTGCGGACACCGAAAGTATGTATAAGACGTTTCAGATTATAGGGATTCAGCTTGCTCATGAGATAGGCCGTAATCCAGTTGTCCGAGTTTGCCAGCCCCCACTTCACAGTCACCATGTCACCAATCAGCTTTTTGTTGGCATTACGCGGCGTCCACGGTTTTCCGTTTTCATCAATCAGCGTGTATTCCACGTGGCGCACTTCGTCGCAGGGAGAAAAACCGTTCTCCATAGCCAATGTATAAAGGAAAGGCTTGATGGTAGAACCTACCTGGCGGCGTCCCACCATGGCCATATCGTACTGGAAGTAATGGTAGTTCGGTCCGCCTACGTATGCCTTGACATGTCCGCTGCGCGGGTCCATGGACATGAAACCGGCACGAAGGAAGAACTTGTAGTAACGGATGGAATCCATCGGGGTCATAATGGTGTCTTTCTCCCCTTCCCAACTGAATACGGACATCTCCTCCGGGGTATCGAAGGCTTTCTTTATTTCCGCCTCGGTGGCTCCGGCTTTCTTCATGAGGCGGTAGCGGTCGGACAACCTCATGGCACGTCCCAGAATCTCGTCCACCTGCTCCTGGGTCAGACGGAAGGTGTAGGGAGCTTTCTTGGCCCCTTTCTTTTCCTTGAAGAAGTAACCTTGCAGTTCCTTCAGATGCTCTGTCACGGCATCCTCGGCATACTGCTGCATACGCGAGTCGAGCGTGGTATAGATTTTCAGCCCGTCGGTGTAGAGGTTGTATTTGGTACCGTCTTTCTTGGTGTTCTTTTCGCACCATCCAAAGAGCGGATTGTTCTCCCAGTCGAGTGAATCCTCGTAGTATTTCTGCATCTGCCAACCGCGGTAGTTGGCCTTGTCGGGCTTCTTGGCGGTGAGCACGCCGCGCAGGTATTCGCGGAAATAAGTGGCCAGCCCTTCCTTGTGGTCCACACGGTTGTACTTCAGTTTCAAAGGCAACGCCTGGAGGGAGTCGCGCTCGGCTTCCGTAATATATCCCGCTTTCCGCATCTGGTCGAGCACCACATTGCGCCGTCCACGGGAGCGTTCATTGTAGCGCACCGGATTATAGAGAGACGGATTCTTGCACATGCCCACCAACGTAGCCGCTTCCTCAATCTTCAGATCCTTCGGTTCGCAACCGAAGTAGGTAAAGGCAGCAGTCTTGATGCCTACCGCATTGTTCAGGAAATCGAACTTGTTGAGATACATGGTGAGGATTTCCTCTTTTGTATAGTAACGTTCCAGCTTTACGGCAATCACCCATTCGATAGGCTTCTGGAACAGACGTTCCATCACATTGTCGGCACTGGGAGAATAAAGCTGTTTGGAAAGCTGCTGGGTGATGGTACTGCCACCGCCGGCATTCTTCTGCATCAGGATACCGCGCTTCACTATGGCACGCGTCAGGGCGTAGGCATCAATGCCCGAATGTTCGGCAAAACGTACATCTTCCGTAGCTATCAAGGCGTTGATGATATTGGGCGACAAATCATTGTATCCCACAAACACGCGGTTTTCCTTACTATAGGAATAAGTACCCAATACTTTTCCGTCCTCGGAAAAGACTTCTGTGGCAAATTTGTAATTCGGATTTTCCAGGTCTTCCACCGGAGGCATATAGCCTATCCAGCCCTTGGCTATGGAAAAGAATATAAAGACACACACCAGCGAAATCAGTGCGATGAAAATCCATAGGATTTTGACGACTTTCCTTATCATGTTTCAGTTGCTAAAATCAAAGTTCAATAATAGGGCAAAGGTACGGAAATATATTGGATGTGCCTATGCTTTTTATATCTTTTTCAGGATAAGATTTCCGGCATCCACAAAAAAAACGCCCGTTTATTTTAATGGAAACTCTCAGTGAAATGCAAAACGATTGCAAAACAATTAGAAAACTTGAAGAAAAAATCGGAAAGGGAAAATACATCGTAATGAGCTATAATACAGATTGGGACAACGAAAACTTGCCCTCGCGCGCGTAAGAGGAGATAAGATAAGAAGAGAAGAGAAGAGAAGAGAAGAGAAAAAACGACGTTGTCGTTAAAAAGAACGACGGCGACGGCGTAAAGAGATACCACACTTCACTGTCCGGAATGCCACACTTCGACAAGGCAAACGCCGCACTTGACTAAGGCAAATGCCACACTTGAACATTCGCGAAATGCGGCATTTACTTTGTCGAAGTGTGGCATTTCGGATGATGAAGTGTGGCATTCCGGACAACAAGCCACACGGTTAAAAAAACAGCCCATATTTCGCAAAAAACTTCCCCGCATATTTCCGTAGCCCGCATATTTTCCGTAACTTTACACTCTCGAAAAGTATAAATGAATTCAACGATATGGAAAACAGAAGTTTAGTCACCATTGCCGAGCATAGCCGGGAAAAAATCCTCTATATGCTCGAGATGGCGAAAGAGTTTGAAGCCCATCCCAATCGGCATATATTGGACGGGAAAATAGTTGCCACCTTATTTTTCGAGCCTTCCACCCGTACACGCCTCAGTTTCGAGACTGCCGCCAACCGGCTTGGAGCACGTGTCATCGGGTTCAGCGACCCAAAGGCCACCAGCTCATCCAAGGGCGAGACGCTGAAAGACACCATCAAGATGGTAAGCAACTATGCCGACATCATCGTGATGCGCCACCACCTCGAAGGGGCCGCACGCTATGCCAGTGAAGTCACCACCGTGCCCATTGTGAATGCCGGAGACGGTGCCAACCAGCATCCCTCACAAACCATGCTCGACCTCTACTCCATCTACAAGACGCAAGGCACGCTGGAGAATCTGAATATCTTCCTGGTCGGCGACTTGAAGTATGGCCGTACCGTCCACTCCCTGCTGATGGCCATGCGCCACTTCAACCCCACTTTCCACTTCATCGCTCCCGACGAGTTGCGGATGCCCGAAGAATACAAAATTTACTGCCGCGAGCACAACATCAAGTACGTGGAACATACGGACTTTACGGAAGAAATCATTGCTGATGCCGACATCCTCTACATGACCCGTGTGCAGCGCGAGCGCTTCACCGACCTTATGGAGTACGAGCGGGTGAAGAATGTCTACATCCTGCGCAACAAGATGCTGGAACATACCCGTCCCAACCTGCGCATCCTGCATCCGTTGCCCCGTGTCAACGAAATAGCCTATGATGTGGACGACAATCCCAAGGCATACTATTTCCAGCAGGCACAAAACGGACTGTATGCCCGTGAAGCTATTCTGTGCGATGTACTGGGCATCACGCTGGATGAGGTGAAAAAGAGTAAAGGAGTAATTCAGTAGAATCGTCTAATAACAAATATTTCAAGATGTTAAGCGAAAAGAAACAAGAATTGCAGGTTGCTGCTCTGGAAAACGGCACTGTAATAGACCATATACCCTCCGAGAGACTGTTTACCGTAGTCTCCCTGCTCGGACTGGAACACATGAGCAACAATATCACTATCGGCTTCAACCTCAAGAGCAAGAAGCTGGGCACGAAAGGCATCATCAAGATTGCCGACAAGTTCTTCTGCGACGAAGAGATAAACCGTATCGCCGTGGTGGCTCCCAATGTAAAACTGAACATTATCCGCGACTACGAAGTGGTGGAGAAACGCGAAGTCCGCCTGCCCGAAGAGCTGCGCGGAATCGTGAAATGCGCCAACCCGAAGTGCATCACGAACAATGAGCCTATGCCTACGTTGTTTCATGTCGTGGATAAGGACAATTGCGTCATCAAATGCCACTACTGCGAAAAGGAGCAGACCAGAGAAGATATTGAGATTATATGAAAGAAGACTGGAAACCCGGAACCATGATTTATCCGCTGCCCGCCGTACTGGTGAGCTGCGGAAGCACTCCGGAGGAATATAACATTCTGACTATCGCATGGACGGGGACGATTTGTACGAACCCGCCCATGTGCTACATCTCCGTACGCCCCGAACGCCACTCCTACGACATCATCAAGCGGAATATGGAATTCGTCATCAACCTCACCACGAAAGATATGGCACGGGCCACGGACTGGTGTGGCGTACGCTCCGGAAAGGACTACAACAAATTCGAGGAAATGCATCTGACACCGGGGAAAAGCACCGTAGTCAGCGCGCCTCTTATCGAGGAATCACCGCTTTGCATAGAATGCCGGGTAAAGGAGATTATGGCTCTCGGTTCGCACGACATGTTTATAGCGGATGTGGTAAATGTCCGTGCCGATACCCGTAATCTGAACCCTGAAACCGGCAAACTGGAACTGGCGGAAACGAATCCGCTGGTCTATGTGCACGGCGGATATTATGAGCTGGGAGAAAAGATAGGCAAATTCGGATGGTCAGTAGAGAAAAAGAAGTAATAATGCGATAAAGGTTTTAAGAGATGGAGTTGCGACGAATCTTGATGGGCTTATATCTGTTGGCCTTCCCCGCCATGATGTGGGGACAGACTCCGGTTGTGCCCGGTACTGCCGACGAAGAGCATTCCGGACACCGCAAGGAAACTCCGGTCAATTTCGGTTTCAAAGGCGGTTTCACCTCTTCCTTGTTCCTTGTATCCCAGTTCAGCGTCAACGGAGTGCCCATCGACGAAGTGCAGAACAATTACAAGATAGGATATTTCGGCTCCCTTTTCATGCGGATAAACTTCGACCGCCATTTCCTGCAACCGGAAATATCCTACAACATCAACCGGTGCAACATCACCTTCGAGAAACCTCTGCCCGAAGACGCCGCATCAGGAGCCCGGCCGGAGGAAGCCTCCATTACATCGTCCATCCACAGTATAGACATCCCCGTCATCTACGGATACAACTTCATCAAGGAGGGGCCGTACAGCCTTGCCGTCTTTGGAGGACCCAAAGTGCGCTATATATGGGACAGGAAAAGTGACATCGACTTCGAGAATTTCGACCAGGTGAATATCCGTGAAAGGCTGCGTCCGCTCAATCTCAGTTTCACCATCGGCGTATCCGTCACCATCTCACGCGTCTTTTTCGACTTCCGTTACGACATGGGGCTGCATAACATCTCCAAAAACGTGACATACGATATTCCGGCCGACAACAACGCTGCTGACGAAAACACGAAAAACGAAATCCGTTTTCACCGCAGGGACAATGTGCTGAGTTTTTCTTTCGGAGTGTTCTTTTGACAGTAAATTTCTTCCTTTTCTTTCAATTTATTCATTTATTTCCCGTAAATTTGTGCGCTTAATAAGAGAACACAGATTTATCAAACTTATCTAATAAGCAGAATGAAAAGAGATGATTTAATTTTCGAACTTATCGAAAAAGAACACCAACGTCAGCTCAAAGGCATTGAACTGATTGCATCAGAGAACTTTGTAAGTGACCAGGTTATGCAGGCAATGGGCTCCTGCCTCACCAACAAGTATGCTGAAGGATACCCCGGCAAGCGTTACTATGGTGGTTGTGAGGTAGTAGACCAGAGTGAGCAGATTGCCATCGACCGCTTGAAACAGATTTTCGGCGCAGAATGGGCCAACGTACAGCCGCACTCCGGTGCACAAGCCAATGCAGCCGTATTCCTCGCCGTGCTCAATCCGGGCGACAAATTCATGGGACTGAACCTTGCACACGGCGGTCACCTCTCCCATGGCTCACTGGTCAACACTTCCGGTATTATCTATACTCCCTGCGAATACAATCTGAACCAGGAAACCGGACGTGTGGACTATGACCAGATGGAAGAAGTTGCCCTGCGCGAGAAACCCAAAATGATTATCGGCGGCGGTTCTGCTTATTCCCGCGAATGGGACTATAAGCGCATGCGCGAAATCGCGGACAAGATAGGTGCCATCCTGATGATTGACATGGCTCATCCTGCCGGGCTGATTGCAGCCGGTGAACTGGATAACCCCGTGAAATATGCCCACATCGTGACCTCCACTACCCACAAGACTCTGCGTGGTCCTCGTGGTGGCGTTATCATGATGGGTAAGGACTTCCCCAATCCCTGGGGCAAGAAAACTCCGAAGGGAGAAATCAAGATGATGTCCCAGTTGCTGGATTCAGCCGTATTCCCCGGTATCCAAGGTGGTCCGCTGGAACATGTCATCGCAGCAAAAGCCGTTGCCTTCGGCGAAATCCTGCAACCGGAATGGAAAGAATATGCCAAGCAGGTGAAGAAAAACGCCGCTGTCCTGGCACAAGCCTTGATAGACCGTGGCTTCACCATCGTTTCCGGCGGTACGGACAACCACTCCATGCTGGTAGACCTGCGCAGCAAATATCCCGATTTGACCGGTAAGGTTGCCGAGAAGGCGTTGGTATCTGCCGACATCACCGTAAACAAGAACATGGTTCCGTTTGACAGCCGCTCGGCTTTCCAGACTTCCGGTATCCGTCTGGGTACTCCTGCCATCACAACCCGTGGTGCCAAGGAAGACCTGATGCTCGAAATTGCCGAGATGATTGAAACCGTTCTGTCCAACGTAGACAACGAACAAGTCATCGCAGAGGTACGTGCACGCGTCAATGCGAAGATGAAAGAATACCCGCTGTTTGCTTATTAATAAGCAAACAGAATTAAAAATTAAGAATTAAAAATTAAAGGCTGCGCAATGTTCGCTTTGAACTGCGCAGCCTTTAATTTTTAATTCTAAACGCGCTCCGCGCGTTTAGCTCAGCCCTTCTATATTTCCGTCCACAATATCAATGTGTTCGGCTTGTGGTTTCTTGGGTAATCCCGGCATACGGAGAATTTCACCGGCGATGGCTACAATCATTTCCGCACCGTTATTGACCACAATATCCTTGATGTGGAACTCAAAGTTGTTGACTGCACCGTATATCTTCGGGTCGGCAGAGAAGGAGTACTGCGTCTTGGCGATACAGACGGGGTAATGGCTGATACCCATCTGCTCTATCAGTTTGATAACCTTGCGGGAGTGGAGACTGTAAGTCACTACGCTTGCCCCGTAGAGGTTGCAGGCTACCTTTTCTATTTTACGTTCCACGCAATCGCTCTCTTCGTAGGTGAAGGTCAGCGGTTCGGATGGTTTGTTCTCGATAGTATCTACTACCAGATTGGCAAGGTCAACGGCTCCCTCTCCTCCTTTGGCAAAGGCGTTGTTCACGGCAAAACCTACCTCAAGCTTTTCTTCGCAATGGCGGCGGATAGCTTCCACCTCCTCGTCCGTATCACTGGCAAAACGGTTGAATGCCACGATGACCTGCTGGCCGAATGAACGCAAATTGCGTACATGCTTGTCCAGATTGCCGAAGCCCTCTTTCAGTCCTTCCATATTGGGTTCCTTGATGCGGTCCAGACTGACACCGCCATGCATCTTCAGTCCTTGTGCGGTAGCAACGATTATCGTCAGCTTGGGCTGTAGGCCGCTCTTGCGGCACTTGATGTTGTAGAACTTCTCCGCACCCAGGTCAGCCCCGAAACCGGCTTCCGTCACTACATAATCGCCGAATGTCATGGCCATTTTTGTGGCAAGAATGGAGTTGCAACCATGGGCAATATTTGCGAACGGTCCTCCATGAACAAAAGCAGCAGAGCCTTCGGTAGTCTGTACCAAGTTGGGGTTGATGGCATCTTTCAGCAGAACAGTAATGGCACCGGCTACTCCTAACTCTTTCACAGTGAATGGAGTACCATCAAAACGAAATCCCAAGATAATGTTTTCGATACGGCGGCGGAGGTCATCAAGGTCTGTTGCCAAGCAAAGAATGGCCATAATTTCGGAAGCCGGAGTAATGTCGAAGCCCGACTCCTCGGTAATGCCGTTAGTGCTCGGACCCAATCCGGTGACAATACTGCGCAAGGAACGGTCGTTTACATCGAGTACACGCCGCCAGATGATTTCTTTCAGTCCGAAGCCGTCCGCCTGATGTTGGTACAAATAATTGTCGAGCAAGGCGGAAATCATGTTGTGTGCCGAAGTAATGGCGTGAAAGTCGCCCGTAAAGTGCAGGTTTATCTTCTCCATGGGCAGCACCTGGGCATATCCTCCACCGGCGGCACCGCCTTTCATGCCGAAACAAGGACCCAAAGAGGGTTCGCGCAGAGCGACAATTGCCTTTTTGCCTATCTTGTTCAGTCCGAGTGCCAGACCGATGGATACGGTTGTTTTACCGATACCCGCCTTTGTCGCAGTAATTGCCGTCACCAGTATCAGATTACTTTTCTTCACCTTCTCTTCATCAATCAGATGAGTGGGAATCTTGGCTATGTATCGTCCATAGTTCTCTACCTCATCACGTGGGATATCCACACTTTCGGCAACCTGCTTTATCTTCTTCAGCTCTATGCTGCGGGCTATTTCAATGTCCGATTTCATACAGAGTCTTTTCTTTAGATAACAACTTTAATGTTTTGAAAGTTGCAAAAGTACGAAAAATCCCCGATTATTCCATCTGTATTTGATACTAAGAATAGCTTTCCGTCAGTATACATCCATCCATCATCCGGACAATCCTTCCCGCTTCGCGGGCATTCTCCTCCGAGTGAGTCACCATCACCACAGTGGCGCCTTCACTGTTCAGTTCTTTCAGCAACGCCATCACTTCGTTGCCGTTGATAGAATCCAGGTTACCCGTAGGCTCGTCGGCAAGAATGAGATGGGGATTGGTAACAATGGCACGGGCAATGGCAACGCGCTGTTGCTGCCCCCCCGAAAGCTGCTGCGGATAATGCTCCGTGCGGTGTGCAATCTGCATCCGTTCCAAAGCACAATTTACACGCTCCACACGCTCGCGAACGGGGACTCCGGCATAAAGCAGAGGTAATTCTACGTTTTCAAAAACCGTCAGTTCGTCTATCAAGTTGAAACTCTGGAAGACGAATCCGATGTTTCCATTACGTAAGTCTGTACGACTGTTCTCCGAGAAGCGGGACACCTCCTGCCCGAGGAACCAAAGTTCGCCCGATGTCGGATTGTCCAGCAATCCCAGTATATTCAATAAGGTGGACTTGCCGCATCCGGACGGCCCCATGATTGCCACAAACTCGCCCCGATTGATTTCAATATTCACCTCATTCAAGGCTGTGGTCTGCACATTCTCCGTGCGGAAGATTTTACTGAGTCCGATTGTCTTTATCATATATCTTTATTTTATGTTATCATTCATATCTCAATGATTTCACCGGATTCTGCGACGCCTTTCTCCATGTCTGCCCAATGACCGTCAGCAAAGCAATGCCTGCAATGACAGCACCCACTGCCACGAATAGCCACCAGCTGATTGGTGTCTGGTAGACAAACTCGCTGATCCAATGCCGCATGAAGAAATATCCCAAAGGGCAAGCTATGATGAAGGCAATCCCCACCCACTGCAAATATTCGCGGCAGAACATTTTCACGATACGGTCGGAATGTGCACCGTTCACTTTACGGATGCCAATTTCCTTGGTCCGTTGCTCTGTAGAGAGGGCAACCAGGCCAAACACTCCCATCATGGCTATGACGATGGCAAGCACTGTGAAGAACAGCAACATCTTGCTCTGCTGTTGCTCTTTGGCGTAGTTCTTGTTTAAGGCATCAGAAAAGAACTGATAACGAAATTCTTTCATAAAAAGCGGTGCCATCTCATCAAATTTCTGCTGTATGAATTTCAAAGTCTCCTTCTTGTTTTCGGGAGAGATTCTAATAAAAAGATATTGCATCTGTTCAGGTGAATAAAAGATAAAAGCAGGCCTTATCTTCTCACGCAAGGACTGGAAGTTGAAATCCTTCACCACCCCTACTATCCGATAATTAAAATGCCCCCACCAAGTATCCGTAAGGCGGAATTCCGTTCCGATAGGATCTGCCACCTTCATAGCCTTCCAGGCAGACTCATTGATTACGACGGTACGCTGTAGAGCGCCTCCACCCCAGTAGTTGTCATAATCTGCCTCCAGCGATTCCCCCTTTATCATCTCCAGGTTGAAAACCTTTATGAAATCATCGTCTGCAATGATAGGCACCATTTTCAAAGTATTCACCTTTCCATCCATATCTATCCATTCCGCTTCGCCCCCCTCTTTCTTTTCTCCGTTTTCATACAGATTTTCTATCGGGCTTCCCATTGCCACACTCTGCACATTGGGATTCTTCAGAATTTCCTGCCTAAAGTCATTGACATTGTACCACAGATTGGTATAGACCGTCACTACATTTTCTTTGTTCAAGCCCAAGTCCTTATTCTGCATAAAATACAGTTGCTTATAAACCAACATCGTAGCAAGCATCAAGGTGATGGTGATGATGAACTGTACGCATATCAGGCCTTTCAGCATCCCTCCCTTCTTACCGGTTTTCTTGCCCCCCTTGAATGCTATCAGCGGATTGACGGATGAAAGGTAGAATGCCGGATAGCTGCCTGCGACACACCCTATCCCAACAATGCCGAACAGGACATAAAGCACGACACTCCAACTCAAATTCAGTGATACTTCAGTACCCATTGCCTCATTGAAAAGAGGAAGCATCAGTTCCGTCAGAGCCAAAGCCAACCCCAAAGAGATGACAGCCTGCACCATACCTTCGGACAAGAACTGTGTAATCAACGTCTTGCGCTTGGCGCCTGTCACCTTGCGCACCCCTATCTCTTTGTAACGCATGGATGCCCTTGCCGTAGAGAGTGTCATAAAGTTGAATGCCCCCATAAAAATGACCAGGACAGCCAGTCCGATAAACAAATAGATGCTTGCCATACTGCCATGATTCTTTACATTGGGATCGGCAAAGTTTGTCTTCAGGTGAATATCCTTGATAGGCTGGAAACGAATCAGTGTATTCTTGTCTCCAAGCTTGGAAAATACCCGGCTCATCTCGCTGTGTTCTTTCGCATACATCTTTCCTGCATCTCCAAGTTTCATCTTGACGTAGACATGCTGATCCTCACGGAAAGTGTTACGATCGATACCATATGCTTTTGCAAAATTATCAAGGTCACAGAGTATATCAAAATAGATATGGCATTTGGAAGGAATCTTCACGACTGCCACCACTTTCTTTGCTTCCCAGCCATATAAATCGTCAGCCACTTCTTTCAATTTCTGCCCGATTGCCGCCGTGGCGCTGCCAAACAGTTTAATCGCCATCTTCTCGGATAACACAATGTAATTACCCTTTTTCATATCAGTAAGGTTACCCGCCATTACTTCAAATGGAAAAACTTGAAAAAAGGCCGTATCCGTATACACACGATATCCTGAAAGACTTTTTCCTTCACCAGTCTCCATGCTCCCTTCTCCGATATACTTGATGGCAGTGGCAGCCTCTACTTGTGGGAAGTTTTCTTTGAAGATTTCAGGCAAGGCGAGAACAGTACTGGATGACTCTGTTATTTCACCGGTTTGCTGCCGGACAACTTCTACTACCCGATAAATGCGGTCGGTATCGGGGTTATAATCTTCATAGGTCAGTTCGTTCACCACCCAAAGATAAATAAGAAATGCCGCCGCCATACCAAACACAAATCCCAGCATGTTGATGAGAGAAAAAAGCATGCTCCGTTCGATAAGACGGAGCGCCACTTTGATGTAATGTTGTATCATACCATTCTACTATTTTACAATGACGATAGAGCTTTTTTCGTTGCAAAGCTTATCTACGGATAATTCGCAACAACCATACCAAAACCGTAAGCATCTATTTATCAAATATTTAGTTTAAATCCACTTACATAAAAATGCACGGTATCGTACACCAAATGCACGCTTCCGTACACTGTACTTTCAAAAAGTTTCTGTACCTTTGCCCATATCTGTAAGGAGAAGATGTTTTTTAATCTCTATCTAATCACTTAATTATCCGCAATGAAAAAAGGCAAAATACTGATTGTCGATGACAATGAAGATATCCTTTTCACTCTGAAGCTGCTGTTGCGCCCACTGGCAGAAAGCGTCACGCTCCTTTCCGACCCTCGGGAATTACTTCCCGTCATTTCCCGTACTCGTTTCGACGTCATTCTGCTGGACATGAACTTCCGACGGGATGCCGTCAGTGGAAAGGAAGGATTCCACTGGCTGGAAGAGATTCTAAGGTTGGACGCAAAAGCCGTCGTCATCTTCATCACAGCCTATGCCGATACGGAAAAAGCCGTGCAAGCCATCAAACAAGGTGCTACAGACTTCATTCCAAAACCGTGGCAGAACGAAAAACTACTGGCCACCGTGTCTTCTGCCCTGCAACTAAGTTTCAGCCGTACGGAAGTGGAAGCCTTGAAGAAGCAAAAGGAAAAACTGAAGAAACAGCAGGAGACCTTGAAAGGACAAGCCGGAACTCTCTGCATTCCTGCCGAACCGACAAAAGTAATCGGGGAGTCGGCTGCCATGCACGCCATTTTCCAGACCATCCGCAAATTTTCCGACACAGACGCCAACCTCCTGCTACTGGGAGAAAACGGAACGGGAAAGGATTTGATTGCCAGATATGTCTACGAACAATCGCCCCGGAAAAAGGAAGTGTATGTGCCGATAGACTTGGGAAGCATCCCCGAAACATTGTTCGAAAGCGAGCTCTTCGGCTATGAAAAAGGAGCTTTTACCGATGCGCGCAACGGTAAACCGGGACGGATGGAAGTAGCTTCGGGAGGTACCTTGTTCCTCAACGAAATAGGCAATCTGAAACTGCCGCTACAAGCCAAACTGCTCTCAGTCATCGAGCAACGGAGAAGTTCACGGATCGGCTCCACCGCTTCTTATCCGGTGGATGTGCGGTTGATATGCGCTACCAATTCCGACCTATACGCAGCTATTGACAAGGGAGAATTCCGCCAAGACTTGCTGTACCGCATCAATACGATTGAAATCCGTATTCCTCCTCTGCGTGAACGGGGCAATGACTTATTCCTACTGGCCGATTTCTTTCTGCAACGCTACAAGAAGAAATACAGGAAAGACCTTCGTGGCATTTCAAAAGAAGCACGCAAGCAGATGCAGCTTTATCGCTGGCCGGGAAACGTAAGGGAATTGGAACATGCCATCGAACGTGCAGTAATTCTTTCCGGAAGTACACTGCTGACTGCGGAAGACTTCAACCTCCGGAACAGGCAATCACAAGAAGCGGTCTCCGAAAGGGAAAGATACAATATAGAACGGATGGAAAAAGAGAACATCAACGAAGTACTCCGCATCTGTGGCGGCAATATCACGCTGGCGGCAGAAATGTTAGGCATCACAAGAACATCACTCTACAGAAGAATCGAGAAATTTAAGCTATGAAACAAACCTGGACAAAATCTCCCCTCTGCCTGACAATGGCCTTGCTGCTATGCTGCATAACCACCGCCTGCCTTGCCCTTCATGGCTTCTACATCAGTTTATGCATCTCCATCCTGCTAACGCTGGGCGTAGCCTATGCCATCTACCGTTATATTCTGCGTTCAGCCCGGGCTATGGCACAATTCATATGGGCTGTACGTTATTCCGAATTTCTTTCTTCTCCGATACAAGGCTGTGAAAGCCAACGTTCGCTGCCGCCGGAACTGCTGGCAGAGATGCAGGAAGCATTGGAGCACTACCGCCGTAATCTGCAAAAGAAGGAGAGTCGGCTGCAATACTTCCAGGCACTTGCCAACCACATAGACATTGCCATACTGGTCTATACCCCGGACGGAACTATGGAGTGGATGAACGAAGCGGCCAAACGGCTCATCGGCTCAAATACCGACAATATAGCCCTCAAAGTACCCAAAAGGATCGACGACCTTCATCCTTTCCACTCCGAATTGCCCGGAAAATTGTATAAGCTCAAGGCCGGTGACCTATCTGTCCTGCAAATTAAACGGAAAGATGAGCATATCCAACTTGCCCTCTCAGGTATGGAATTTACCATTCAAGGCAGACAACTCATCATCGCCAGCATGAAGAACATACACTCTGCCCTGGACAGCCAAGAAACGGAGGCTTGGCAGAAACTGATCCGCGTACTGACGCATGAAATCATGAACTCCATCACCCCCATCATCTCTCTCACTGAACTGCTGTCCAGACAGATAGAAGAGCTGAAGGGCGATGAGGGAACCAAATCCGAAATACTCCAGATGCTCCAGACCATCAGCCGACGCGGCAACGGATTGGTACACTTTGTCGGCAACTACCGGGAGGTTTCCCATCTTCCACAGCCCTTACTGAAACCACACACCGCGCAGGATATTCTGCAAGATACCCTGCAACTTATGCAAAGTGAACGGAACGACTTACAGCTCTCGCTTCCCAGAAACTCCCTATGCATCATTGCAGACAAAGCCCAGATTGAACAGATCCTTATCAACCTCATAAAGAATGCCCGTGAAAACGAGGCAGAACATATCGTTCTTTCCTCAGGCATCACTTCCACTGACCACCCCTACCTGCGTGTGGCAGACGACGGGACCGGCATCGAACCGGATGTACTGGAACGTATCTTCATCCCTTTCTTTACTACCAAGCCATCCGGTTCAGGAATCGGGCTGACCATTTCACGACAAATCATGCACCAGCACAACGGAAACATCACTGTCAGCTCTCACCTTGGAGAAGGAAGTACCTTCACGCTGCTATTTCCATCTATTTGAACCGCGACGTATCCACTGCCTCCCGTTGCTTCTCCTTATATCCACCGAATTTATAAGTAAACGATACGCCGAATTCGCGGAAGCATGAGTAATGATTCGTCACATTCTGCGTCTTGAAACGGATGCGGGGAGAAATCTGTCCCGTCTCAAAAATGTCGTTGCAGTAGAGGTTGAGGATGGCTTTGTTCTTGGCGAAGCCGTAGCGCAGGGCAATATTCACATTGCCCGACGTAGGCAGGTCGTAGATGCCCTGAATGGCTTTACTATGCACAAATCCGGTCACCGTCAGCTTCAAGTCGGGTTTGGTGGAGAGAGTAAAAGTATTGTTCATCTGGGCAATGCCATAGCATTGCTTTCTGTCGAAAGGAATATCCCAGAAATCACCATCCTTTTCGCGATGCCACAAGCCGATGAGGGTAAGGCGAGAATTCAACCAATCCTTCACCTTAAATGGGATAGAGGCTTGTATTCCTGCTTGTTGCTGATAATCAAAATTGAGTGTCTTGTAGATTTCAACCAGACGTTCGGAAGATTGGTAGAGCGTCTGTACGGAGTAGTCCTTGGTATGGTTGAACCAAGCGCTGAAGATGTATTTGCTCTTCAAAATATAGGTCATTTTAAGCTCATACTCTTGCGCCGGTTTCAGCAACGGATTACCATGCAGCTCAGAGTATCCGCCACCGATGTAAGAGACGGCATCCTGCACCGCCCAGTAGTCGGGATAGTCCTTGTCGCTGCTCAGAGAGAGCTGAAGGATATGTCCCGGTGACGGCATATAGTTCAAGTTGACAATGGGATACCAGTCCCACTGGTCCCAGACGGGAGTCTTGTAATGCTCCACAGCCAGAGAAGCGTCCAAAGCGAGTTTGTCGCCGAAACTCTTGCTGGAACCTGCATAGATATTCCAGGTCTGCTCGCGGCGGCGGGACTTCATATTGCTCAAGGCATCCGATGAGGTCAGTTGTCCGCCGGTTTCGGGGTCATAATAATATTGGTAGCTGTTGTCGATGCTGGTAGTATAGATGGCTCCGTAATTCAAATCCCAACCTTTTCCCAGACTGTGCTCCTGGGCCAGAAAGAATTTCCATCGGTTGATACGTTGGCAATCTTCGGTGTAGAAGTCGAGTTCCTCATCCTGCATACGGCTATGCAGCAACTGGTCGGACGGGGAACGGTAGTAGGTCAGTTCGGCACCGGCTTTGAGGCCGAAAGGGGTACGATAGTCCAGACGGCCGTTGTGCAGCCAGTCGGTGCTATTGCCATGAGTTGTGGACACCTGCGTGCCCGTCACGCCCGTCCAGTTGTGGGAGGTGGAATAGCCACCGTTATAGACGAAACTCAGCTGATGGTCCTTGGCGATGTTATAGTCCGCCCCTACCCTGAAATTATGGGTATGGCTGCGGCCACGGCCCACCTCATCTGTTGTCATGGGGTGAACCGAGCCGTCCGCCAGGGTGTGCACAGCCTCTTTGTCGGTAGTAGAGTAGCTCCGACCATGGCTGTGCGAGTAAAGAAAATCTGCTGAGAATTTATTTTTGCTGAAGAGCAGGCTGGCGCGTTCCTCAAAGCCTTCGTTGTGCTTCTGGCGATACTTGGCGTAGAGTTCGCCTTGCCAGGAGCCGGGGCCGCCTGCCGATTGTTTCAAGGTGATATTGATAAGTGCGCCACGCACCTGGTAGCGTGCAGGGGCGTTGTACATCACTTCCGCCTTCTCTATGCGGCTGGCAGGGATGCTGCGCAGCAAGGCATAGAGCTGCCCTGTGCTGAGGGTGGTTACTTTACCGTCCAGGATAACGGTGACTCCCTGGCCTGCCAACTGCAGCCCGCCATTCATCTCGATGACGCCGGGAAGCTCTTTCACGGCATCGTAGGCATTGTCTACGGGGAGGTTCCGGATAAGGCGGGGCAGGTCGTACACCAGCTTGCCTTGCGCTGCCTTTACGATGGGGCGTTCACCGGTAATCATCACTTCCGGCAAGGTCTGATAAAGGCTGTCCAGACGGGCATCGGTCGTGATAAGGCTGTCGGCGCTGAGGATGCGGTTGTCGTCCGCACCGGAGGTGGTTGCAGTGCCATTGTTCTCTTGTGCCGAAAGGCTGATGCTCAAAGCACAGCATACAATAGGGAGTAAATAGAATCGTTTCATGTTCTTCTTTTTATTTATGTTCATATTCTTCTTCTGTAAATCTTCGTCTGCAAAGTACGGCAGAATCAGCAGAAACTTGTGTTATCAGCGGCTTACCAAGTGTTATCCAGTGTTATCGGGAGTGTTATTTAGTCTTATCGGATGATAGGGTTCACAATATTAGTCTTACCTTTGTATGTATAAAAGTAACCGGAAACAAACATGAAACTGCCATTCAAATATATTGCCATACTTGTCATCGTCTCCCTGGCCGGCATCTTCGCCTACCAAGCCTACTGGCTGACGGGGCTCTACCATACCATGCACAGTGAAATGGAGAGGGACATCACCGAAGCCATGCGCATGAGCGACTATAACGAAATGATGATACGCGTGGATAAAATGAAGCAGGACGACATAAACCACGGTGAAGTCAGCGTATCAGCCGGATACAGCGATGACGGAAAATCATTTGTCCGTAGCAGTACCACCATCTCCCGTGAAGATTCTTTGGACAACACCACCCTGCACGAAACCTTCATGCCCAAAGGAGACAGTGTTTACGTGACCCACCCGAACGATTCAACCCGCGTGGAAGTCAGTGTCAGGGACTCGGACAGCTCTCCCCAATCCGCATTGAGTGCCAAAGGGGGACTGGATGTGATTTTGCGCGACCAAAACAGTATGCTGGAACTCGCCACCTACTTCCAGCGCGGACTGCATTCGGGACTGGACATCATTTCCGACCCCGACGTAATGCTTTATGACAGCCTGCTGACTTCATTCCTGCATGACCGTAACATCAATCTTCCCCATAGGCTGCTACATCTTCACAAAGGCAGTAAATGGGACTCTACCATTCTCTATATAGATACATTGGTAAACATCGGTACCCCCGGCTATGTGCCTACCTCAAAAGCCGTGGAATATAATTATTCTTTCGACATCAATACAAGTCAAAGCTACCGTCTCATCATGGAACCGGTCGGCATGCTGGTTCTGCGGCAGATGTCGGGCATTCTCACCACGTCATTCATCATCTTGATTGTACTCGCTTTCTCCTTCTGGTTCTTGATACGCACCATCTTGAAACAGAAGACACTGGAAGAGATGAAGAGCGATTTCACCAACAACATCACCCACGAACTGAAAACCCCCATCGCCGTAGCATATGCCGCCAACGACGCTCTGCT
>ULWH01052793.1_pt1 | contig 64263 bp, 54 predicted proteins | sample 1960201 | NCBI WGS metagenome assembly ULWH01 (sample SAMEA4835808, study PRJEB28245) | human gut metagenome | biome: gut microbiome; material: fecal sample | place: Denmark | collected 2008
TGTCGTCAGAGCCGGATTAAACATAAGGGGCTGCGGCCCCTTATCAACCCTGGGGTTTTTTGACAGACTGAAATGCCGCAGCCCATTTGGGCTGCGGCATTTCTCTTTATCATTACAGTGTGATCTCGTGCGCCATTTTATCGTCTTCCAGCTTTACCGTGCCCCGGCTTTTTCCGCTCAGGTGCAGTATGTATACTGCTTCGCCGTATCTGTATTTCACGGTGTATTCCTCAAAGGGAACCGTAGGCGCTATGCGCAGCGCATCCTTCTCCCTCCGTATACCCAGCATATCCTCAAGGCATATCTTATACAGCCACGCTGCGGCCCCCGTATACCACGTCCAGCCCGCCCGTCCGGCATTGAGTCCGGAATACACGTCCCCCGCCACGGCATATGGCTCCCCCTTGTATTTTGCCGCCTGTGCGCGTGTGAGCGCGTGGTTTATGGGATTCAGCGCATCGAACAGCGCGAGAGCCTTCTCTCCCATGCCCAGCTTGCAGCAGGCCTGCACTGCCCATACGGCGCCGTGTGTGTACTGTCCTCCGTTTTCTCTCACTCCGGGAATGTAATCCTCGATATACCCGGGACGCTGCCAGCTTTGCCCTGTAAATGGCGGCGTGAGCAGCTTTATCATGCCCTCCTGATCGTCGTAAAGCATGCTGAGCATTGAGTTCACCGCCTCGTCGGCATGTTCACCGCCGCATATTGCCGCCCAGGCCTGGGATATGCAGTCTATCTCGCAGACAACGTTCCCCTTTGCGCCAAGCGGTTCGCCGCTGCCGTAATACGCCCGCCTGTACCACGCGCCGTCCCATCCCGCCTGCTCTACGCAGTGGCGGAGCTTTCTGGCCTTTTCGGCAAAGCGCTTACCGTCCGCTTTCTTGCGGCAAATTTCGGCTAAGCAGCACATTTTGTCCAGTACGTCCAGCAGGAACCAGCCCAGCCATACGCTTTCGCCGCCGTCGCGGCCCACATCGTCCATTCCGTCGTTCCAGTCACCGCCGCCCATAAGGGGCAATCCATAGCTGCCGAAGCCTATGCTCTCCACCGCCCTGACACAATGCTGATACAGGCTTTCGGTATAAGACGAATCCGCAAAGTCGTCGTATAGGTCCTTTGCCCCGCCGGGTATCTCCCTGCCCTCAAGGTAGCTCACCTGCTCGGTGAGTATGCTTTGATCGCCCGTCAGGTGAACGTACTCCCACAATACATAGGGCAGGAACAGCCTGTCATCGGTTACGCGGGTGCGCACGCCCCGGCCCGGCCAATGCCACCAATGCAGCACGTCCCCTTCCCTAAACTGCTTTGAGGCGCAAAGCAGTATATGCCGCCTTGCCCGTTCGAGTTCAGTGTGCATCACAGCAAGCATATCCTGCAGCTGATCCCTAAAGCCCACCGCGCCGCCGCACTGATAGTAGCCGCATTTAGCCAGCACCCTTGCGGCAAAGGCCTGATACAGCAGCCGCCCGTTCATCATGGCGTCCATTGCCGCGTCCGGGGTGTGTATCTCAACGCCATTGAGCCTCCGCTTCCACAGCGTCCTGACATTATCAAGGGCTGCATCCGTGTCCTCATTCAAGCATTGCCGTATCTCCTCCTCGCCGCCTTCGCCCAGCGCGAACACCAGCCGTATCTCCTCCCCGGGGGCAAGGCTCACCTCGCTGCGCAGGGCGGATGCTCCGCTCCGGCTGTTATCGCCAGTCAGTGCATCGGCATCCCAGCCCCGCCCGAATATAATCTCCCTGTCAGAGCACTTTTCGGCTTCACCATTTACGATGGCAATGTACGCCGCCTCGTCGTTGTCCTTATCCAGCAGGTTCCTTGCGCATACGCCGTATTCCATCGGGTATGCGTGTATCCCATGCCTCCTCTGAACCGGCCCCAGCGCCCACTCCACTCCGTACATTATACTCAGCTCCCGCCTTGAGCTGCCGGGATTGGCTATACTCAGCACCGAGTATTTTACGTTGAACCGCTCATGGACGAACACCGTAAGCTTGGTTTTAAGCCCGCAGTCTCCTGACAAAAACTCCGAATAACCGTAGCCGTGCCGTATTATGCGCCGCCCCTGCATAAGGCTCGCAAAGGGCGAAAACGTCTCGCCGCTTACCGTATCGGTTATCAGGATGAACTCCCCCTGCATATCATCGGCTGGGGAATCGTACCACGGGGTGAGCTTATGCTCCCGGCTGTTGCCCCGCCAGGTATGCCCGCCCCCCCGTTCCGTAACTATGCAGCCGAAGGTATCGTTGGCTATCACGTTGCACCAGGGCATAGGCAGGCTTTGCCCCGCCTCAAGGGTGATGACGTACTCTCCGTTTTTATCAAAGCCCCCGAGGCCGTTATCAAAGCTCAGCTCCGGCCGCCCTATGTCTATGCTGCCATGCTTATAGCCGTTATAACTTCGCATCTCCGCCTCCCTCCTGGCAGAGGGGGCAAACTGCCTGTTCAGGCTCACGTCCGCCTTTATTTCCACCATAGCGGCGCAGCGCAGCGCCGCCTCCTCCCCCTCCTTCAGCTCAAAGCCGTTGATAAGGTGCGCTCTGCCGCAGCCTATCTCCTCTGCCATTATGGCCGCCATACGCTCCCGCAGCTCGTTTCGATATTCGTTCGGGTAGCAGCCCACCGCGATAATGTCCACAGGCAGCAGCCTTTTTGCCATGTATTTCGAAAACTCCATAAGGGAGCGCAGCAGCCTTAGCTCAGTAATGCGCTGTATTTCTACCAGCAGCACAGGTCTGTCGCCGGATATACCGTGCTTCCACAGTGTTTCCGTCCCCCCGGGCCCAACGGCGCCGTACTTTATGGGTATCTCCAGCAGCAGCCTTGCCGCGATCCTTTCAAAGAGCTCCGCCTTCCCGTATTCCGTAGCCGTCTCCCTCAGCAGCCCGTCAGTCTGCGCCTCGCTCATGGCGAAGCAATCGTTGAGCCGCCCCTGAAGCTCGCGGCAGTCCTCCAACGCCCGCTCCTCGCTCTCGGCATAACCCATGATAAACCACAGCTCCTGTCCCTCGCCGGGAGCTACCGTCACCTCGCTCCGCGCCCCGAAATACGGCAATACCGGACATTCGGCGTTTTCTGTTTGCAGCATTGGCTGCATCATGGCCTGCTCCGGTGTTTTCAGCCGCCCCAGCGCCTTTAGCCTGTCCGCACAGTAATTCACCTGTCCCTTTGATATCAGCCTGCCGTACAGCCAGCCCGCAGCCTTTCCCCGCTTTTCAAACAGCAGCGCGCCGTCTCTCATGTGGGCATCCACCTTCAGCCTGTTGAAGGATGGATGAGCCGTATCCGCCGCCTGCGAGCTCAGGCACACGTCAAAGAACGCCCCCAGTTCTATATGTTTTTCCTCTGTGCCGGTGTTTTTTACGGTGATGCGCCGCACCTCGCCGTTCTGCCCGACTGCCGCGCATATCTCCATCCGGCAGGATATGCCGTCGCGGGCGTTATTGAATTCCGCCCTGTACGGGTAAAACACGGCTTCAGCGCCCCTTGCAGCATCCCATACATCGCTTCCGTTCCGCACCACCAGCCGTACGCCATTCCGGCCGCGTATATGGTCAGGCCGCCAGCGCGTAAGCATTATATCGCCGCACTTTGAAAAGCCGTCTCCGTCTTCGGTCACGAACAGCGTATAGCTGCCATTGGTCAGCATCTGGCATTCGGGTATACTGTACCTTTCGCGTATTATACGCGGCCGCGCCTCCTTTCGCGCGTCGTTCCTCTGCACCCTGCTTTCAGCCGAATGCAGCGGTTTTATGCGTATGCCCCTGGCCGGAGCGCGTTCCTCTGTAAGTATTTCAAACGCGCGCATTGCAGGGTATGACATAAAGTACTTCTCTATCGCCCCATCGCACAGCGCGTTTGCTATGGCACACATGCTCATGCCCTGATGGTGCGCCATAAAGCTTTGCACTACGGCGTGATCCTTTTCCGGATTTGACCGGCCCTCGGTATAGTCCAGCGCCTCGTACATTCCGTATGGGCCCAATCCGCTCTCCCCTGTAAACCGCCTTATGTTTTCGCATGCGCCCCTGGGATCAAAGGCCAGGGCGAGCATCGTCGAATACGGCGATATTACCCTGCTGCGCTCCCGGCAGCTCATAAGGCTGAGCCGCTGCAAGCCGAAGGCACGGTACTGATAGTACATGTTGCGGTCAAATGCATAGTAGCCTGATTCGGATATACCCCATACGCCGCCATAGCGCTGCCGTTTCTGCGCCTTTACGGCGTTCAGGCAGCTGTTGTAAAGCAGCGTATCCGGCGCCGCCCCAGTAAACAGCACCGGCATAAGGTACTCGAACATCGTGCCGCTCCAGGATACCAGAGTACCGCCCAGCACCGGCGCCATCTGACGTCCGAGCTTGAACCAGTGCTCCGGCTTTACGCTGCCGAGAGCCACCGCTATAAGGCTCGTCAGGCGCGCTTCCGAGGCAAGAAGGTCATACCACGAATTTGACAGCTCGCAGGCATCGCCATCGTATCCTATCCTGAAAAGCTTCCGCTCCGCATCGTAAAGCGCCGAAAAGTCCGTTTCCCTTGCCGCCCGTTCAAGGCGCGCCGCCGTATCCTCACGGCCGTATTTCTTAAGGGCCATTGAGCCTGTAATAAGACAGGCGCAGAAGTTGCCGCTGTCCACGGTAGAAACATACCGCGGACGCATCACCTCCAGCGTATCAGTTCTGTACCAGTTGTAGAGGTGCCCGTGCCACTTCTGCATTTTATCCACAGTATCCATTGTGCCGGACAGCCTCTTTTCCAGTTCATCAGCCGTAATAAGCCCCAGCTCCGCCGCGGACACCGCCGCCGCCATTGCCATGCCTATATTTGTGGGCGACGTATTTACTGCGGGGCGTTTTTCCGGCTCCTGCTGAAAGTTATCCGGGGGTATATATCCCCTGCCCTCTCCGGCAAATGTCTCAAAAAACGCCCAGATCCTTTCCGCAATATCCTCAAGCAGTTCTCTTTCGTCAGGTCTTGGTTTCTCCTTGGGGAGCCTCCTGTCCAGCGCCCATATTGCCGCCGGCATAGCTAACCACAGCGCGGCAAAAAGCGCCGCGATGGCCGGCGTTTTGCCCAGTATTGCACCCGCGACCATGACTATGCCCATGACCGGGCATATGTACAGCGCGCCATAATAGCCGTTTACTCCCTTTGGCCTTGAGCCGGTCTGAGCTGCGGTCTGCCATTCCAGCATATGCCTGTGGGACACCAGCATTCTGTAAATCGTGCGCCTCTGGGCGTCCCCCGATCGCGCTGAGGCGTATGGCAGCGCCATTATGTCCAGCCCCGCCCGCGCGGCCGGCAGCAGCATGTCAGCCGCCATTCCCAAAGGATCGGCATTGCGGGTAAACGCCGCCCGAAACGGCAGCGTTATAAGCTCCATAAAGAAGCCGTCGCAGAGGGCGAAAAGAGCCAGTGCTATATGCCAGCCCCCGCCGGTATACGGCATTAGCAGCACCGCATACAGCACGCTGGCAGGCAGCATGCACCTTCTCAGGTTATCAAGTATCTTGCGCTTGGAAAGCCAGCTTAAAGGGTTATCCCGTTTCACCCCTTCCGCGTCCTTTACCCAGTCCTTCAAAAAGGGCAGCAGCTGCCAGTCGCCCCTGAGCCACCTGTGCTGCCGCTTCCACCAGGGTATGAACGCGTCCGGCTCGCTGTCGTATAGCGCGATATCCCCTGCGTAACCGCAGCCGCAGAAACAGCCCTCCAGCATATCGTGGCTCAGCACGGTGTTTTCGGGTATCCACCGCATGGCGGTATCCATGAATGTCCGTATGCGAAATATTCCCTTGCCGCCGAAGGAACCGCGGCCGAATACGTCCTGATAGAATTCAGGCGCTGTAGGAAAATAGCCGTCCACACCGGTAGAGCCCGATATTATCCTCGCAAAAAAGCTCTTTGCTGCGCCCTTCGATGTAGATGCCATGCGCGGCGCTATCATTCCGTAGCCCCGGCGCACCGTTCCGCCGATTATCTCCGGAGCGTTCAGGGGGTGCTCCATGCAGCCTATCAGCTCTGCTGCGGTTCCGGGGGGAAGTATGGTATCACTGTCCAGCGTTATACAGTATTCTATACCCTCCGGCAGTTCATTTGTAATAAGGCAGAAAGGCTCCTTGTCCCCTTCACATATAAGCTTGGCAAGGTCGCATATGGCTCCCCGCTTGCGCTCCCGGCCCATATATATGCCATCTGCCGGGGCAAAGCTGCGATGCCTGTGCAGGCAATAAAACAGCGGTTCTCCATCCCCTGAAAGGTACTTTTTATTCAGCTGCGCCGTAAGCTCCCTTTCCATTCGCAAAAGCCCGCCCTCACCCCGTTCGCGCTCCTTTGGGCCGTCCTTAAAATCCCCCAGTACGGCGTAATAGCAGCCCTTGAGTCTAGTGGCGAGATAATGGTTCTCAATGTGCTCAAATACTGCCCTCAGGCCCTTTTCGTCTGTCACAAGCGCAGGTATCACTATAAGGGTCTTATTGCCGCCGGTAAGGTTCTTCTCCGCAATCCTGGGTATCACCCGGCGCGGGCTGAACCTCAGCCACAGCCTTACGCTTATGCCCGATGCCACCGTCCACGCGGGAATAATGGCCAGTATCAGCGGCGCTATGCCCGCCGTTGCTCCAAGCCATACGAGGAGCAGGGCAAGGGTTATATTGAAAATCTCGAATTTCCAGAGCTTTTTGTCCTCGCTGCTTTTTTTGAAGCGCAGGTCTGGCCTGAGTACGTTATAAAGCCGTTCCCTGCCCTCCATAAACAGATACCAACCCGCCTGACCCTCTTTTCCTTCTCCGCTCTGGGCAAGGCGCACTGCCTGCCGGGCTATAACCTGCTCCGCAGCCCCCAGCCGCATCGAAAGCCTTTCCACAGAGGCGCGGTAGTAGCTTCTGCTGCGTCCGTCCATCTTGCCGTATACCGGATCCCGTCTTAGCTCCCTGTCGGTAACGCTCAGGTCCTCAAAGGCTTTATTCCATTCCATACCGCCTATGCATCTGAGGCTCCTTATGACGTTATCCGCCCGCTGAGTGCTGCGCCGCCGCATCGCCGCCGCCTTGGCGCAAAGCCCGTCTATGCTCTTATCCTCCAGCTGCAGCTTTGCGTTTATCAGCTCCGCTATCCCTTCGTCGTGCTCCTTCATCATTCCGTACAGGCATTCGCACAGCACCGGATCCTCCCCGAGACTCAGCCTGTCTATAATCGCCTCCCGCCGCGCCCGTTCCTTTATCCTCTCCAGCTGGACAGCCGCGCTTTTTGCTGTTTCCATGGAATTCTCCGCCTCTAAGGCTCTTTCGCATTCCAGCGTAAGCAGCTTTACCAGCGCCGCATTGAGCATGTTGGGCAGCTCCGCCACCTCTGCCATCGTCAGCGGCGTTACGCTCTGATACGCCTCCATGAAGGCGTATACCGTGGCCTCGTCTATACGTCCGTCCCGTCTGCCGGCCATGCAGGCGGCTATATCGTATATCCGCGGGAGTCCCGCATGGCTGCCGTGCAGCAGCACCGGCAGGCGCTTGGGCCTTTCATCGCAGTCGTTCAATACTCGCTCAACTATATAAAAATCGCGAAACAATGCTTCGAGGGCGCCCCATTGCTCCTCCCTTTCCTGCATTTTTTTGTATATGGCAATAAGCGCCTTCCTGTCGGCGGTGAGCTGAAGCGAGCTTCGCCTGTTTTTTCTGGCGGAAAGGCCCGCACGAAGCTTCGCCTCCTCGCTTAGCTCGGTCTGTGAAAAGCAGCTCTCGTTTAATTCGTTATATGTCCTGTTTGGCAGCATTGTAGCCTCCCTGTGTTTTGCATGGTCCTTTTAGTATTGGCAGGGGGCTTAAAAATTAACATACAAAAAGCCGGACAGTGCCGGCCGTTTATTCGTAGTTGTGCTTTTTTGTTACTTTTTATCTTCCTCGCTAAGGGATACTCCGTCCCGCGCCATGCGGTCGAGAAGCATCTGGTTGCGCAGTTCAAGGAGCTTGTTCTCCTGCTCCATGTGCTCCAGCTCTTTAACTATCTCGTCGAGGAACTGGTCCACCTCGACTATATCGTAGCCCCAAAAGGCTCTGTTGAATTGCTTTTCTATTATATCGCTCTTCTTCATGCTACCTCTGAGTTTTGCAATTGCAGCCCTGTGCGGGGATAACCCCCGCACAGTCTGAAATGGGAGCCTTTATCAGATCACGTCAACGTCGGTACGGTCATCGTTGCCGATAACGTCATAGTTGGTGGGAGCTACGACGAATATACCGCGGGAGATCTTGTAGATAGTTCCATCGAGTGCATAGATAGCGCCCGCCATGAAGTCCAGTATGCGCTGTGCGCAGTCGATCTCAAGCTCTTCCATATTGACGATAACGGGTTTGCGGCTCTTAAGGTTGTCGATGATGTTCTGGGTATCCTCATAGCTTACGGGATGATACACCACCATCTTCATGGGCGCCGCCGTGGGAAGGCTTACCACGTTATTGCTGGCGGCGGTCTTTCTCCTGCCGCGGTTGCCGAGGCTGACTACGTTGTCCTCAGCCATAGACTGCTGCTCATCGTTGAAGTAATCTTCGTTGTACCCTTCATCGTCCACATCCTCGATGCCGATAAAGTCCATCAGTTTGTTAAGAATTCCTGCCATGTTGTCCTCCATTCAATTAAATAAAATAGATTGTTTAATTGGCGCTTGGAGAAAAACACTGTGATAATTGTCAGGCTCGGGGCTCTCTGTCTCTACGCCCTCGCCACAGCCGCCGGTCTTGCGCCGAATATGGCCGTTCCCACCCGTACCATGGTAGCGCCTTCCTTTATGGCCGATTTATAATCCCCGCTCATGCCCATTGAAAGCTCCCGCATATCCACGCCGGGAATACCCGCCGATGCGATATCCTCAAATAGCCTTCTCATAGAGGCAAAGTACCTTCGCGCCTCCTCCTCTCCCACAGCAGGGGGCACGCACATGAGTCCCTTCACCCTTATGCCGGGCAGCTCGGAAATTATCGAAATTAAGTCCTTCAGCTCGTCCGGAGCTATTCCGCCCTTCTGAGCCTCGCCGCCGATGTTCACCTCGGCAAGCACATCCTGGGTTATGCCCGCCTTTACGGCAAGGCGGCTTATCTCTTTGGCAAGCTCCAGCCTGTCCACAGACTGTATAAGGCTTGCATTGCCTATTACATATTTTACCTTATTGGTCTGCAATTGTCCAATCAAATGCGCGTCAAGGCCGTTTTCTTTGAAAAAATCCAGCTTGTCCCTGAACTCCTGCGCCCTGTTTTCGCCCACATGGCGCGCGCCCGCGGCGACCGCCTCGGCTATGCGCCCCGTATCTACAAATTTTGTAACGGTTATGAGTTTCACTTCGCCTTCGCCTCGCCCACACTGAGCGCAGGCTGCCGCGATGTTTTCCATCACCGTCAGGTAATTGTCCCTTATGCTCAAAATACGCCACCGTCCTTTCGGTCTTTGCCGCTTATACCGCTACTTTTTATACCTCATGCCTTCTACGAGGCCATCGCCCGTTATCAGCGCCTTGTCGCCGTTTACGGCTATCACCGTCACCGGCACATCGCCGGTGCTTGTGGTTATGTAGCTCTCGCCGTTTTTGGATTTTACCGCAGCGGCGTTCATCTCAAGGCCGGCAAGTTGGGCCGTCACCGTAGCTTTGATCACGCGGATGCTGAGCAGCTCGCCTATGTTTTCGGTAAACTCCAGCATATTGACTATGCCGCCGTCACACACCACAGGCTCCAGGGCGGTAGCCGTGTATGTTACGTCATTCATGCCCTCGAAGGTCACGGTATATGTCTGCCCCCCCATAAGGCTGGCTCCATCTGAGGGTGAGGTTATGAATGCGGCGTACCATTTGTTTGGATCTACCAGCCTGAACAGAAGGCTTTCGCTTGTGGCGGCGTTGACGCCGCTTTCGCCGTTGATTATCTTCTTTATGACGTCTGCGCTTACCACGTCCAGCTTTTCCCCGTTGAGCACCAGCTCATAGCCATCGAAATAAAAGCTCACGAGACCGGTCATCTTGGCGTTCACGGTGCTGGTGTACTCGGCTATCTGGGCCAGCTTCGCCGTTTCCTCGGAATAGAGGGAATTCAGTTCAACATCCGCCTGTACGGAATTTTTCAGGTATACGGTACGCTGGTTCAGCAGCTCCTTCATGCTGCGCTCAAGCTCAAGCAGATCATCATCGCCGCCCTCTGAGACGTTGGAGACTATCTTGCTTTTAAGCTCGGCTATCTGACCGTTTACCGAGGTAAGCTCGGTGGACTCTATTCCGTCCAATATCGAAAGCTGCTTTTCGTATATCTTCTGCTGTATCGTAACGAGGGACTGGGCAAGCTCGCTGCTGTATCCCCATTTGTACACCGTCGCCACAGGCACCTCGGCATTTACGCTGGCGCCCTCGTCCACAAGATGATCCACCATATCGAACTTGTCCACTGCTACGGTGCTCTCATTGCGTATTATTACGGTCTCCGGCATCAGCTTTGCCTCCATAGTGGCGTTTCTGAGCGTACCGCCCCCGCCGCTGGGTATTATCAGCACCAGAGCCACGACTATGCCTAACAACACCAGCATGGTAAGGTAAAACCTTCCGCTGAACCTTACTTTTCTTCTCCTCGCCATCTGCGCTCCTTTTTTTATATGCGGCCTATGCCGTCTCGAATATCCTCTTTACTTCGGTTTCCCTCTTGTTTACCCTGCCAACGAATGCTCCCGCCATTCTTTCTGTGTCCAGTACTCTTGGAATGATGTCTTGGACGCTTTCCATCGTAACGCCCTCAATACGGCGAATAAGCTCCTCATCGGTGTATATCCTTCCTCTTAGCTCGCCGCGTCCCAAAGAGCTGCTGCGGGAAGCAGTGCTCTCAAGGCCTAAGAGATAATTGCCTTTCAGCTGCTGCTTGCTGCGGGCGAATTCTTCTTTGGTTATGCCGTCCTTCTTGACGGAATCTATCTCCCTGAGCATCAGCTCCACCACCTTGGCGGCCTGCTTTTCCCCGGTGCCGGCATAGAGGGTGAAATAGCCGGTATCCGAATAGCTCGTGGGGTATGAGTACACGGAATACGCCATTCCGTGCTCCTCGCGTATCTTCTGGAACAGCCTGGAGCTCATGCTTCCCCCAAGGGCGTTATTGAGCACCAGCAGCGCAAACTGCTCCTCGGTATCCCCTGGGAACCCGGGGAAGCCCAGGCATATATGCACCTGCTCTATGTCCTTTTCCACCGCCCTGAAGCGTTTTTCCTTTATGAGCTGGTTCTTTGGGGGTACGTAGCTGTCGCCCCGGCCCCGCCTGTCAAAGCGTTTATTCACCGCGGCTCGCAGCTCCTCCATCTTAAAGTTGCCCGCACAGGACACCACCATGTTCTGTGGTATGTACCGCTTGTCCATATATGAAAGTATATCGTCTCTCGTAAATGCCCGCACGGTGTCCTGTGTGCCCAGTATTGGCCTTGCAAGAGGGCTGTCGCCGTATATTACGGCGCTCAGCGTTTCGTGGGCAAGGTCCTCCGGATCATCCTCCAGCATGAGTATCTCCTCGCACACGACGCCCTTTTCCCTTTCGATATCCGCAGGATCAAGGCTTGGGCGGCAGGCTATGTCGCTTAGCATGTCCGCCGCAAGGTCGATATTTTCACCCAGCACCTTAGCATAAAAGCAGGTGCATTCCTTGGCGGTGTAGGCGTTTATGCTGCCGCCCACCGCGTCCATCTCCGCCGCTATGTCAGATGCGCTGCGGCTTTCTGTCCCCTTGAACACCATGTGCTCTATAAAGTGGGATATGCCGGATTCGGCGCCTGTTTCATACACCGAGCCGGCCTGTATCCATACCGCCATGGATACCGAGCGGAATCCGGTCATCTCCTGAGCTATGAGCTTTACACCGTTTGGAAGCGTTTCTCTTACTATCACCTTTTGCCTTATTCCGATAGGCCCAGCACATCGCCTGTGCATGTAAGCCCAATTCCTTTCTCTTCTATCGCATTTATTATGCCGCCCAGCGCCTCCTTACAGGCCGCCGTAGGCCGAAGCAATATTATGCTTCCCTCAATAGGCTTTTCAGGCAGGCGGGAAAGTATGTCCGCGGCAGTGCCCTTGGCCGTCAGCAGGTCTATCGTCGAGGATACCGCTGTTAATTTCAGTTTTTTTGCTGCCAGCGTAGACGTTACGGTATTGCGCGAGCCTTCGTAGTATATCGCAGGCTCTGCGCCGCATATCTTCTTTACCGCCTCGTTGGCCCTCCTCACGTCTTTTACGGTCCAGCCTATTCTGCCGTCCATGTCGGGATAATACCCCATGGAGGCTATCTCGTGGCCTTCTGCGGCCATGCGCATAAGCAGCGCGGGATTGTTTTCAGCCCATTCTCCGCTTACGGCAAACGTAGCCTTGACGCTTTTATCTTTTAGTATATCCAATATATCCGGTATGGCTGCCGCATTCCAGCTCACCGCGAACTGCAATGCAGCCCTTTCGCCGCTGCCACGATACTGAGGCGCCGAAACCGGCAGCACGCCGCCTGGCTGTGTAGCATGATACATCGCTATTATCAACGCTGCAAGGAAAATATTTGTCAACAATCCGCTTAAAAAGCTGAGTTTTCTGCGCATATGCCCCGTACCCCCCATGTAGACAATCTATGAGGGTACAGGCAGTTTAAGAACATACGCCTTAAAAATCAACATGCGGGCGGAATAATATCCGCCCGCACACACAAGCTGTTTTATTATTTCTTCGCGTCGGGCAGGAGCTCCTTGCGGGTAAGGTCGATCTTGCCATCGGGCTTGATCGCTATGACTCGTACCAGTATCTCGTCTCCTATCTGAACCTCGTCCTCAACCTTCTCTACCCTGTGATTTGCCAGGCGGCTGATGTGCACCAGACCCTTCTTACCAGGCTTGAGTTCTACCTGTGCGCCTATGGGCAGTATGTTCACTACCTTGCCCAGGAACACGCCGCCGACTTCTATATCGCGGCAGATATCGTCTATCATGCGCTTGGCGGCAGCTGCGGCTTCAGCATCGGGGGAGGCGATAAATACACGGCCGTCATCCTCAAGGTCGATCTTTACGCCGGTCGCTGCGATTATGCCGTTTATGGTCTTTCCGCCGGATCCGATTACCTCGCGTATCTTATCGGGGTGTATGCTGAACTGCATGATGCGAGGAGCATAGGGGGACAGGTCTGCCCTGGGCTCCTTGATGGTCTCTGCCATCTTGTCCAGTATGAACAGACGGCCCCTGCGTGCCTGCTCAAGGGCGCGGGTAAGTATCTGCTCGTCGATGCCCTTGATTTTTATATCCATCTGAATGGCGGTGATGCCCTCACGGGTACCGGCTACCTTAAAGTCCATATCGCCAAGGAAGTCCTCAAGACCCTGTATGTCGGTCAATACGGCGATATTGCCGGTGGAATCGTCCTTGATGAGACCCATCGCAACGCCTGCTACGGGCTTCTTTATGGGGACGCCAGCGTCCATAAGCGCAAGAGTGCTGGCGCAGATTGAGGCCTGTGAGGTGGAACCGTTGGAGCTTATTACCTCGGAGACCAGGCGCATGGCATAGGGGAATTCCTCCTCGGAGGGGAGCATGGGTACCAGAGCGCGCTCAGCCAGTGCGCCGTGGCCTATCTCACGCCTGCCGGGGCTGCCGACACGGCGTACTTCGCCCACGCTGTAGGGAGGCATGTTGTACTGATGCATGTAACGCTTGAAGGTGACGTCATCAATGCCGTCCAGCTCCTGTCCCTCGGAAAGGGGCGCAAGGGTGGCTATGGTCATTACCTGAGTCTGACCCCGGGTGAATACGCCGCTGCCGTGTACGCGGGGCAGTATGCCCACCTCGCTCCAGATGGGGCGTATCTCGTCCTGTGCGCGTCCGTCGGGGCGGATCTTGCGGTTGATTATCTTATCCCTTACGATTTCCTTAGTAAGGTTGTAGAGTATCATGTCTATATCGCCGGCGGAATCGGGATACTCCTCTGCGAAGTGCTCGATGACCTCCTGCTTTACCTGCTCGCTGCGCTCCTCGCGTACCTTGCGCTCAAAGGTGTCAAGCTGCCACTCCACCTTGTCTCTTGCGTACTCGCGTACCAGCTCAGTGAAGGCTTCGTCGGGATGATATATGTTGACTTCCATCTTGGGCTTGCCGCACTCGGCCGCTATGCCCTCGATAAAGGCCACTATCTTCTTTACTTCCTCGTGAGCCGTCAGTATGGCGTCAAGCATTTCCTTTTCGGAAAGCTCATTTGCGCCGGCCTCTACCATCATGACAGCGTCCTTGGTACCTGCAACTGTAAGGTTCAGCTTGCTCTTATGCCTCTCCTCCAGGGTGGGATTGATGATATACCTGCCGTCTACCATGCCGACCGCCACAGCGCCGGTAGGGCCTGCAAAGGGGGCTTCGCTCATGGCCAGAGCCGCGGAAGAGCCTATCATGCCCAGTATCTCGGGCTGGACGTCGGGATCCATTGACAGTACGGTAGCTATTACCTGAATGTCGTTGTAAAAGCCCTTGGGAAACAGGGGACGGAGGGGACGGTCGATAAGGCGGCTGCACAGTATGGCCTTTTCGGAGGGACGGCCCTCGCGCTTTATGTAACCGCCGGGTATCTTGCCCACGGAGTACATCTTTTCTTCGAATTCGATGGACAGGGGAAGGAAATCTACGCCGTCCCGGGGCTGCTTGGCCACCGTTGCATTGACCATAACCACGGCGTCGCCCATGCGGACGAATGCGCTCCCGCCTGCCTGCTCGCAGTACTTACCGGTTTCGATGGTAAGGGTCTTTCCGGCGAGCTCCATTGTGAATGTCTTGCCTTGCATGTTCATGCTCCTTTTCATACTCTCTTATTATAAACCAATTTATTATACATTATTTGCCGGCATATAGCAACAAGAAAAAGGCCCATCCTTTTAGGACGGGCCTTTAAAGTCGCCTGTTTTTATTTGCGTTTCTTACCCATTATGGCAGCGCCGGCGCCCGCGAGGGATATCAGCGCCATGCCTATTACGGACACATCGCCTGTCTTAGGTGTAGCCAGACAATTGTACCCGCCTACGCGGAAGGTAGTCCTGTAGTTCTGGCAGGGTACGCAGTTGCTGTAGCGGGTGCATACGTTGCCGCAGCCCCAATGGCCGCAGGGGTTGTTGTAGTAGCAGGGGTCATAGTACCAGTCGGGACGGCAGCTGTAATCCGTCCTCATGTCGGTATAAGTCTTGCCGTTGAACTGCACGGTCGCGGTATATGTATAGTAGCCGCAGTTATTTATGCTGCTTCGTGTCAGTCTTGCCTGACAAGTAACTATCGCATTTTCTTCGCCGCAGTTTCTCCTGCACCTGAATGTCGCGGTAGCGCTGCTCACGCCGCACCAGTTCCAAGTAGGTTCACCATAGTCATGGCCGATTGCCGGAACATTAACATCATTTTGTGAATCTCCGCATCTGCCGCAAGTATACGTTGCAATTCCCGCTTTCGTACACGTCGGTTTCTGTTTATAAGTAACATTTTCAGATATAGTATGACCGAGCGCTGGAATTACGATATTATCAACCGGATGCATACCTGTCGAGTCTGCAAACTTACCCTTGCAAGCAGAACATTCATAATACTCAATATTTCCGGCTTCCGTGCAAGTAGCAGCTTTAGCAGCAATTTGGATCAGTGTGTGTTTTGTTTTGGGTGTCTTGACATCATTTTCATTTACTTTCTTTGGGTTTTTTATATCGATTGTACCTCCATCTTCCACAAAATACCCACCACATTTATTGCAAGTATAGTATTTAACGTTACCCTCACTTGTACAAGTTGCGGCTACCGCCGGATGCTCTACCATCGTGCCTTGTACCTCGGGATGAGTGCTTGCCCATGCAGCCGTATGATTGTGGTGACAGTTACCATCTGCTCCCGTACCGGCTTGATTTGTTTCACCGGGAGTCGCCTTGAGACCTTCAGTTTTTCCTTCGGCGGCTTTCTTAGCTGCTTCTTCGGCAGCCTTTCTTAATGCTTCTTCCTCGGCAGCTTTCTTAGCAGCCTCTTCCTCGGCAGCTTTTCTTGCTGCTTCTTCCTCAGCAGCTTTCTTAGCAGCTTCTTCGGCTTTCTTTTCCGCGCAAGCTGTACATATCTCACCTTCGCTTGCTACTGAATTTTTGCACCCATCGGTGGCGCAAATTTTATTTCCTGCGGTATTATCCTGTTCAACCGCCACTTCCTCCGCCAGCGCAGGCACTGCGGCCAGCAGCATGGCCAGAGCCAACATAATGGCAAATAATCTTTTCTTCATAAAAAGCCCTCCCTCGCTTTTTGCTTTGCCAGCTTCTTTTCTAAGGATATTATACCCCTTTGCGTATGAATATACCAAAGCTAATCTGTGAATAAAATATAAATAATTCGGCGAATCGTGCCGTTCCCCGCAATGCGGCGCAAGATGTTGTGCCGAATAAGAAAAGAGCAGCCTTAAAGGCTGCTCTTATGCTCACTCAATTACTTGCGCAGGCCAAGCTCGGCGCATATCTTGCGGTAGCGCTCAATATCGGTCTTTTTAAGGTAGTTCTGAAGGCCGCGGCGGCGGCCGACCATCTTGAGCAGGCCACGGCGGGAATGGTGGTCGTTCTTGTTCTCCTTGAGGTGCTCGTTCAGGTGGTTGATGCGCTCGGTCAGCAGAGCAATCTGCACCTCGGGGGAACCAGTGTCGCCCTCGTGAATCGCGTACTTGGCGATGATTTCAGCTTTGGTCATTTTTACTTCCTCCATATTTTTTATAAATCGCCGGAAACCGAGTATTGCGCTTGGAGATGCGGAAAACACAGCCCCCGGTTCAAGGTCTTTTTATTTTACCACAGCGTCAATGCGTTGTAAATAGCTTTTTCAGCCTATCCTGCCTATAAACCGCAGCTTTTTAGGCTCCCCAAAGGGCTCCTCCGGCTCGATGGAGCCATCGGGCGAAACGCCGCATACGAGCCGCCTTCCCTCCGCCTCCGTAATGTACCTCCCGGGGGCTGGCAGCACGAGCCCATCAGCCACTTTAAGCACAGCGTGTCCGTTTTGCGACGCTTCCTTGCAGCTAAGCTCAAGCTCATGGCCCAGCATGGCGTTTGCGCCGGCTATGTCGCCGCGCTCTATGCAGGCCCGTATCCGGGTGCTGGATACCGGCTCCCCGCCGTACATCAGCGCGGGTATCTCGTATACCTCAAAGCCGTATTTCCCCCCAAGGCGACGGAGCGTATCCATGTTCCCCGCCCCCCTGCTGCCGAAGGTATAGTTGAAGCCCGCGACGGCTGCGCCCATGCGGTATTTTTCCGCCATGTGCCGAACGAAGTCCTCCGGCTCCGTCGCCGCGAACTGCCTGTCCAGCCTTTCCGCCGCAACGGGGGCGAAGCCTTTCAGGGCGGCTATGCGCTCCACGTCCGTCATTATCATGGAAAAGGACTTGCCGAAAAGCCCCGCCGGATGGTTGGAAAAGGTGTATATAAGCGGGTCGAGCCCTCTCCCTTCCGCCGCCGTGAGCATGGCGTTTATTATCTCCTGATGCCCCCTGTGCACCCCGTCAAAGGTGCCGAAAGCTATGGCTGTTTTATTCATTCTTCTTCCTGACCGAGGAAGGTGCATATATGCACCGCCTCGCCATTTGATTTGGCTATGCCTAAAAATTTGCCGTTGCAGTATGCCCTGAGAGGGGTATCCTTTGGCAGTTCTTCTATGCCGGGACAGACCACCTCCGCGCCATGAGTCAGGAACCGTTCGCCTTTTTTGTTCAGGGTCATTCGGGCTTCGCCTATATGCATAAGCGCCTGCTCCATGGGTATGACTGCCTTATAAAGCTCGCCCTTTTCTTTAAGCTCCTTCAGCTCGTCTATTGTAAAGCTGCCGTCCAACTCAAACGCCCCGGAGCGTGTGCGCAGCAGGAAGGACATGTGGGCAGGAACCCCCATGCTCCCGCCTATGTCGTGGCAGAGCGTGCGCACATATGTGCCCTTGGAGCAGACGATCTTTACGAGATATCTGTTGTAGCCGGTCTTTGATATGAACGAAAGCTCCGGCACGTTTATATCCCTGACCTTGCGCTCCACCTCAACGCCCTGCCGGGCAAGCTTGTACATCTTCTTTCCGTCCACCGAAAGGGCCGAATACAGAGGCGCGGTCTGCTTTTGAGGGCCTTTGAACTTAGGCAGCGCCTCCATGAGCATCTCCCCGGTAACTACAGCATCGGAGCGTCCTTCCGGCGCGCCGTAGGAGTCCTGGGTATCCGTAGCTATACCGAAGGTTATCTCGCCTATGTACTCCTTTTCCTTGTCCACAAGGTAATCAAAAAGCCTCGTCGCCCGGCCTATGCATATGGGCAGCACGCCAGCCGCACCGGGATCCAGCGTCCCGGTATGGCCTACCCGCTTCATGTTGAATATATGCCGGATGTCCGTCACCACGTCACTGGAGCTCATTCCGGGCGGTTTTAATACGTTTACTACTCCTTCCAGCATGCTTGAAGCTCCTTTTCTGCAAGCTGCACCGCTATCTTCTCAGCCTCAGCTGCGGTTATACCGTATTCGGTGTACCCTGCCGCCCTTGGATGCCCGCCGCCATTTTTTGAAGCTGCTATGCGGGCGACGTCGGCGTATTTCTTAGCTCTAAGGCTCACCTTTACGTCCTTTCCCTTCTGCCTCAAAAACGCCGCTATCTCTACCGTATCTATATCCCGCAGCTTTTCGACTATGCCTTCGGTGTAGGCCTCGGAGCCAAAGGGATCCATCTCACTTTCCGTAAGCATTGCTGTGGCTATGCGCCCTTCGGAATATAAATGCAGCCTCTCCAGCGCGTAAGCGTGCATCTTCACCTTGCCTGCCGGCTCGTTGTGATATACCAGCCTGTTTATGAGAGAATTATCAGCGCCTGACGCAATAAGCTCGCCGGCTATGGTCATAGTGTCCTTCGTTACGTTGGAATAGGCAAAGGAGCCGGTATCCGTCACGAGGGCGGCAAAGAGGCAATTAGCCGTCTCCGCGTCTATCTCCGCCCCCAACGCCCTGCCAAGCCTGTATATAAGCTCTGCGCAGGCGGCGGTCTCCTCAATCATATTATTATCGGCATACGTGGCGTTGGTGCCGTGATGGTCTATATTGGCCGTCACGCCCGCCCTGTCGAATATACCCTCGGCACTGCCCAGCCTGCCCTTATCTGCGCAGTCTACCGCTATTACCGCATCGAAGCCCCGGGCATCCTCCGGCAGCAGTATCTCTTCAGCACCCGGTATGAACTTATACGCGTCGGGTACTTGGTCGCAGCATACGTTTTCCGTACGCTTGCCCAGCCTGCGCAGTATCCTTGACAGTGCCGTTCCCGAACCGATGGTATCCCCATCCGGCGCTACGTGGGATATTATGCTGAAAGCGTCGTTTTGTTCTACAAAGCGGAGTATCTCCTCCATGCTGCCCTTCATAAGCCTTCCCTCCTAAAAAATCGGGCGATGACGCTTCACATCACCGCCCAGAGCAAGCTACTTTTCGTTTTTGTGCAGGCTGTCGATAATCTCTGAAATATGCACGCTGTACTCAATGGAGTTGTCCAGCTTGAAGTTCAGCTTTGGCAGGGCGCGCAGCTGCATCCGCTTGCCCAGCTCGCGGGTTATGAAGCCGCTGCCGTGGTTGAGGGCTTCCACCGTGCCCCTGCGTACCTCGTCGTCCTTGTCGTAAACGCTTACCAGCACCTTGGCCTGCTTCAGGTCGTTGGTCACGTCCACTGACATTATGGTGGTCATATCGGAGACTCGAGGATCCTTCATGTCCTTTATGATCTCGCTGATGGTCTTCTTTATCTCCTCGTTCATTCTTTCATAACGAATGGACATTTTTTTGCCTTTCTGATTATCTTTCTATCTGCTCCATGGTGTAGGCCTCTATCATGTCGCCCTCGCGGATATCGTTAAAGTTTTCTATTCCGATACCGCATTCATAGCCCGACGCCACTTCCTTGACGTCGTCCTTAAAGCGCTTGAGGGAAGCTATCTTGCCGTCGTGAAGCACTATGCCGCCGCGGACTACGCGCACCTGAGCGGAGCGGGTGATCTTGCCATCCTTGACGTATGCGCCCGCAATAGTGCCGACGCCTGACACCTTGAAGGTATTGCGTACCTCCGCAGTACCCAGAGCGACCTCCTTGTATACGGGTGCAAACAGGCCCTTCATGGCGTTCTCGACATCCTCGATCACGTTGTAGATGACGCTGTATGTGCGCACATCCACCTTTTCGCGTTCGGCGGCCTCGCGAGCCGTGGCGTCCGGGCGCACGTTGAAGCCTATTACCAGCGCATTGGAGGCGGAGGCGAACACTATATCCGAGCCGGTTATGGCGCCTACGCCGCCGTGTATGCAGCGCACCCTCACCTCGTCGTTGGAGAGCTTCTCCAATGCCTGCTTTATGGCCTCTACCGTGCCCTGCACGTCTGCCTTTACTATGATGTTCAGATCCTTGACGTTGCCCGCCTCTATCTGGCTGAACAGATCGTCCAGGGATACCTTGGACATATTACGTATCTGCTCCGCCTTGAGCTTGTCGCGGCGCTCCTCTGCTACCTGCCGGGACAGCTTATCCACCTCCGCAACGTTCATTACATCGCCTGCGGAAGGCACCTCGCCAAAGCCCAGCACCTCTACCGGCTGGCTTGGCCCGGCTGAGGTCACCCTGCGGCCCTTGTCGTCCATCATTGCGCGGACGCGGCCGAAGGCTGTGCCTGCAACTATGGGATCGCCTATCTTGAGGGTACCGTTCTGTACCAGTACGGTAGCCACAGGGCCGCGGCCCTTGTCCAGTTCTGCCTCTATTATGGTGCCACGGGCCGCCCTGTCGGGATTTGCCTTGAGCTCCAGAACGTCCGCCTGAAGCAGTACCATTTCAAGCAGCGTATCCAAATTGATGCGCTTCTTCGCGGAAACGGGCACGCATATGGTATCGCCGCCCCATTCTTCGGCTACGAGGCCGTACTCGGTGAGCTGCTGTATTACCCGGTCCGGGTTGGCGGTGTCCTTATCTATCTTGTTGATAGCGACGATTATAGGAACGTTCGCCGCCTTGGCGTGGTTTATGGCCTCGATGGTCTGCGGCATAATGCCGTCGTCCGCCGCCACAACCAGTATTACTATATCCGTAACCTGGGCTCCGCGGGCGCGCATGGAGGTGAACGCCTCATGGCCCGGGGTATCTATGAAGGTTATGGTGCGCCCCTTGCAGGATACGGTATACGCGCCTATATGCTGCGTTATGCCGCCTGCCTCGCCCGCGGTTATGCTGCTTTCACGGAAGGCGTCAAGCAGCGAGGTCTTGCCGTGGTCCACGTGGCCCATTATGGTAACTACCGGCGGGCGTGGTACGAGGTTCTCCTCGGAATCCGCCTCTTCAACGCTCTCGTTGAGCACGTCCTCGGCGGTCTTGGCTATGTTGAGCTCCAGCTCTATGCCGTAATCGGCGGCGATGAGCGAGCAGGTGTCGTAGTCTATCTCCTGATTGATGGTAGCCATTATGCCGAGTATAAACAGCTTTTTGATGATCTCGGCCACAGGCTTGCCTATTTTTTCGGAAAGATCCTTTACGGTTATGGTCTCGGTAGTCAGCACGGCCTTGTCGATCTTTACCGGCTCCGGCTTATGTAACGCCTGCTGCTTGCGCTTCTGCTTGCGGCTCATTGGGGCGTCGTCGTCCCAGCTGCCTGCTGCTCTGGTGTTTTCCTTCATAATGGTTTTCTTATTCTTTGGCGCCTTGCGCTCCTCATCTCTGGTCTGGGGTTTCTGGCTCCGGCCCTTGCCCTGATCCCTTACGGAAGGCGCAGCGGATTCCATGGTGCGGGCCGCCGGCTTAGGCTGGTAGCCTCCCTGTACAGGGCGCTGCTGAGGTCTGTCTGTGCGCTCCGGGCGGTCCGCGGGCCGCTGCGGCCTGTCAGTGCGTGGCTTCTGCTGCCTGCCGTCCTCTCTGCGCTGAGGTTCCCTTCGCTCATAGGCCGGGCGCTGCTGCTGTACAGGCCTATTTGCCGGTGCGGGTTTCGCCTTTGTCTCGGGCTTTTCTTCAGGCTTCCTATCCGCCATTGCAGGTTCCTCCGCCTTTGCCTGTACGCTTTCCTCCGCCTTCTGCTCCTTCACCGGCTCCGGCTTCGGCTTCTCATTTACTTCGCTCTTGCTCTCTGCCGGGGCTGGCTGCTCCTCCGTCCTGTCGTCGCCTACGTGGAAGGCAAGGTCGCCCTCGCTGGTGAGGACCTCTCGGAGTCTCTCTGCCCTTTCTTTTTCCATGCGTTCCTTTTCGGCGCGCTTTTCTTTATCTATAAGCTCGCTTTCCGCCCGCTTTACGGACTGAAGGGCCGCTCCCAGATCGTTCTGCATTCGCTTTACTCGCTCCAGAAGCTCCTTTGCCTGGGTTTCAAATTCCCGTGCGGAATCCATTGTCTTGTTTGCCATAGATATTACCCCCCGGTATGTTACTTTTGCTGTGAAGTCTTATACGTCTCTTCTATCATACGGGCAAAGCCCGCCTCTGTCACCGCGGCTATCATGCGGTTATCCTTTCCTATCGCCCTGCCAAGGTCTTCGAGATACACGCAGGGTATGCCGGCTCTTTGGCACATTCCCTCGTAGCGCTCCCGCGTTGCGGCTGACACGCCGTTATCCAGAGCTATTGCGAGGGCTTTTTTGTCCTTCACGGCTCTTTCCACGCCAAAGTCGCCTGATATGCACTTCCCGGCCTTGGCCGCAAAGCCCAGAGCTGTACGCAGACGGTCATTCTGCATCGCCGGTTATCTCCGAAGCGAGCCTTAAAAAAACCTCGTCCTCTATTCCGTGCTCCAGAGCCCTTTCCAGCGCTTTTATTTTGCGGGCCCTGTTCAGGCACTCCGCGTTGGCGCATATGTACGCGCCGCGGCCGGAGACCTTGCCGGTGCGGTCCACGCTTATTTCGCCCTCGGGAGAGCGAACTATGCGCAGCAGCTCCTTCTTTGGCTTCATCTCGCGGCAGCCCACGCACATTCTCATAGGCACCTTCTTAGCAGGCATTGCTGATCCTCCAAAACTATTCCTCGAAGCCGCCGTCCGCCTCGCTGTCGGCGTCCGCTATATCCATGTCCTCCTCGGCCTGGCTCTGGCTCTTTATGTCTATCTTCCAGCCTGTGAGCTTGGCGGCAAGGCGGACGTTCTGGCCTTCCTTGCCGATAGCAAGGGAAAGCTGATTGTCTGGCACTATCACCTTCGCGGCCTTTTCCGCCTCGTTGATGTATACCATCATAACACGGGCAGGACTAAGGGACTTGGCAATATATACTGCCGGATCGGGATCCCACTCTATTATATCTATCTTTTCGTTATGCAGCTCGTTTACTATGCGCTCTACCCTTATCCCCTTCTGGCCCACGCAGGCGCCCACGGCGTCCACCTGAGGGTCGGAAGAATAAACGGCCACCTTGGTGCGGAAGCCCGCCTCCCGCGCTATGGACTTTATCTGGACTATGCCGGTCTGTATCTCGGGAACCTCCAGCTCGAAAAGCCTCTTAACAAGGCCGGGGTGGGTACGGGAAACTATTACCTGCGGGCCCTTGTTGGTCTTGCGCACCTCAAGGACGTAAACCTTCAGCCTGTCGCTGGTGTTATAAGTCTCCCCCGCTATGGTCTCGGAGGCGGCAAGGAAGCCGTCTGTCTTGCCCAGCTCTACATAGATGCCGTTCTTCTCTACCCGCTGGACTATGGCGGTAAGCACCTCGTTTTCCTTCTCTACGAATTCATCGAATATGACGCCGCGCTCGGCCTCGCGAATGCGCTGAACCACCACCTGCTTGGCGGTCTGGGCCGCTATGCGGCCGAACTTGCGGGGGTCTACCTCCTCCTCCAGAACGTCGCCCACTTCATAGAGGGAATTGATCTTCTTCGCCTCGGCAAGAGATATCTCCGCATAGGGGTTCTCCACCGTTTCGGTGACGGTCTTGGAGGCGAATATCTGCACCTCTCCCGTATCCCTATCCACTGTGGCGCGGACGTTTCCCACTGCGCCGTAGTTGCGCTTGTATGCCGCTATCAATGCGGATTCAAATGCGTCTATCAGTATATCCTTGCTTATCCCGCGCTCTTTCTCTATGGCATTCAGTGCCTCTATGAATTCGGCGTTCATTGTCAATTCTCCTCTTCTGTCTCTATTTTTTCAAAATCTGCTTCTAATTCGTCAAGGTCCTTTTCCAGAGCCTTGAAGTCTATATAGGGCTGCACCTTTGAAGCGTCCTTTTTCTGGAAGGTCATCTCCTCGCCCTTTACGCTTATGGTGAAGGAATCGGGCGTATATGACAAAAGCTCGCCCGTATACTCCTTTTTGCCCTTGAGCGGGGCATAGAGCTTTACTGTAATGGGGCTGCCGAGGCTGCGCTGATAGTCCCTATCCTTTTTGAGCGGCCTGTCGATGCCTATTGAGGACACACTGAGGTAGTATGCCTGCTCTATTGGGTCTGCTTCGTCCAATATGGGGTCTACGGCCCGGCTCACCGCCTCGCAGTCGTCTATGGTGGCGCTTCTTCCGTCCTGATGCTCTATGTACAGGGTGAGCACCCAATTACCCTGCTCCTTCTGAAACTCTACCTCATCCAGCTCGTAGCCCATGCCTGTAACTACCGGCCGGAGAAGATCGTCCACTGTTTGGGTGGTTTTCATTATATTCCTCCGCTATTCAAAACAAAAGAGCAGGACGCGCCCACTCTTACTTGAAAACTAAAATACAGCAAACTTGCCATATACCAACAGCAAAATTGTACCATATGCGGCACTATAATGCAAGCATATTATTTCGCATCAAAGCGCCGCACATACCGGCTTCTTTAAAACAGGCAGAGCTGATCCGTCTCGGGCAGCCCGTTCAGGCAGCCGGCTTCCGCAAGCGCCTTTATCACTGCGGAGTTGGCGCCGGTGCGGGCCTGAAAATTTTCTATGGAGGTATACTCGCCGCCCTTTGCGCCTTCGGCTATGCCTATGGCGGCGTTGGCTCCCCCGCCCGCCACCGATGAGAAGGGCGGCCGTATCTTGCCGTCTTCTATTATGAACTGGCTGGCCTTGGATTTATACAGGTCCACAGGCAGCAGCTCTATGCCGCGCTTGTTCATTTCAAAGACCACCTCCAGTATTGTCAGCAGGTCTTCTTCCTTTTTATCCGCATCGTTGCCTTTTTTCTTTATGGCGTTTATGTTGGCAAGCACCTTCTGGGCGCCGCCCTCCGCCTGGGCTATGTCAAAGGCATCCGCTCGGACGGTATAGTAAACGGAATAGAAGGCGAGGGGCATATGCACCTTGTAGTAGGCCACTCGGAAGGCCATCATGACGTAGGCCGCTGCGTGGGCGCGGGGGAACATGTACTTTATCTTTTTGCAGGAGTCTATGAACCACTGAGGCGTATCTATGGAGCGCATATGCTCCTCCATTTCAGGGGTAAGGCCTCTGCCCTTGCGGACGCTCTCCATAGTCTTAAAGGACATGGATGGGTCGCCGCCTCTGAGTATAAGGTAGTTCATTATATCGTCTCGGGTGCATATTACCTGTGACAGTGTCGCGGTGCCGCTCAATACCAGCTCCTGAGCGTTGCCCAGCCATACGTCGGTACCGTGGGAAAGTCCGGATATCCTGAGCAATTCCTCCATTGTAGTCGGGCGCGTATCCTTGAGCATCTGCCGCACGAAGGTGGTGCCGAACTCGGGTATTGCTATGCTGCCCACGTCGCAGTCCAGCTCGTCCAGCGTAACGCCCAGAGGCTCGCTGGTGCGGAATATCTTCATGGTTTCAGGGTCGTCAAGGGGTATTGTCTGGGGGTCCAAGCCGGTAATATCCTTCAGCATTCTAAGCACGGTCGGATCATCGTGGCCCAGTATATCCAGCTTTACCAGCCTGTCGTCCATGGCGTGAAAGTCGAAGTGGGTGGTTATGGTATCGCCCTCGCTGCGGTCCGCCGGGTACTGCACCGGGGTGAACTCCATTATATCGTTTTCCTTTGGCACTATGACTATGCCGCCGGGATGCTGGCCGGTAGTCTTCTTAACTCCTGTACAGCCCTGCACCATGCGGTCCATCTCGTCCTTGCTGGCGTTTATGCCGTTTGCCTCACAGTAGGAACGGACGTAGCCGTAGGCTATCTTGTCCTTTACGCCGGATATGGTTCCGGCCCGGAAGGCATGGCCTTCCCCGAACATCACCTCGACGTACTTATGCGCTACAGGCTGATAATCCCCTGAGAAGTTAAGGTCTATATCCGGGGTCTTGTCGCCCTTGAAGCCCAGGAACACCTCGAAGGGTATCTCGTAGCCGAGCTTTTTGTATTTTGCGCCGCAGACGGGGCAGTCCTTATCCGGCATGTCCACGCCGCAGGCATACTTGGTACGGTCTATGTCGAAGTCGCTGTGCCGGCAGTTGGGGCAGACATAGTGGGGCTGCAATGCGTTTACCTCGGTTATGCCCGCCATGTTGGCCACGAAGGAAGAGCCTACTGAGCCTCGGGAACCGACGAGATACCCGTCGCTGTTTGACTTGTGTACAAGGCGCTGTGCCATAAGGTACAGCGAGGAATAGCCGTTGCCTATGATGGAATTCAGTTCCTTATCAAGGCGCTTCTGCACCACCTCCGGCAGCTCGTCCCCGTATATCTCGTGAGCCTTCTTCAGCGCCATATTCCTCAGCTCGTCGTTTGCGCCGGGGAACGTGGGGGCATAGGTGCCCTTTTCTGACAGGAATGCCTTCATTCTCTCGCAGCTGTCGGCTATCATGTTGGGGTTGGTTATTACTACCTCCCTCGCCTTTTCCTCGCCCAGATAGGAGAATTCCTCCAGCATCTCATCCGTGGTCTTGAAGTAGAGGGGGGCCTGCTGCTCCGCGTCGTCAAAGCCTCTTGCGTGCATTATTATGCTGCGGAAAAGCGCGTCGTCCGGCTCCAGGAAGTGTACGTCGCCCGTGGCCACCACAGGCTTGCCCATCTTGTCGCCCAGGGCTACTATCCTGCGGTTGAGATCGCGAAGCCCTTCCTCCGTGTCCACTGTGCCGTTTCGCATAAGGAAGGCGTTGTTGCCTATGGGCTGTATCTCGAGATAGTCGTACATATCCGCTATGGACATGAGCTTTTCCTCGCTCTCCCCCCTGAGCACCGCCCGGAAAAGCTCTCCCGCCTCGCAGGCGGAGCCTATTATAAGGCCCTCACGGTGCATATTGAGAAGGCTTCTGGGTATCTGCGGTACCTTGCGCAGGTGCTCGAGGTGAGCATATGACACGAGACGGTAAAGGTTCATAAGGCCCTCGTGGTTCCTGGCCATTATGATTATATGGTAGGTGAGCCTGCGGCCCTTTCCCTTTTCCTTGGGAACCGCGTCTATGAGCGGCAGCTTTTCTATGTCCTTTGCGGTCATCTCGGACAGTACGGCGTTCATTATCTTTGCCGCAGTCCTCGCCCTTTCCATAGCTCTGCCGCCGCAATGCTCCACGCCCAGCGCCTCCGCCGCAGTCCTCATATCCGTCTGCTTGCTTTCCCTGTGCAGGTAATGAAACAGCATGGAGGTGCTTACGCAGTGCGCGTCCAGCTCCATATCAAAGCGCAGGCCGTGCTGCCTGAGGTTATTCAGCTCCAGCGGGTCGTGTATCACCTTCACTCCATCGCCTATAAAGTCATACAGCTGCTTCAGCCCGTCCTTCAGGCTCACGCCGCCGTTTATCATTTCGCGTGTAAGCCCTGTCTCCTCGGCCATGGCATCGGTCAGCGCCGCGCCGCTGTTGACTATTATGGATAAGCCTTCCTTTTCGCCGCTCTCGTCAAAGCGCAGCGCGGCTATCTCGAATACGTCGTCCTCCTTTACGCCGGGATATGCTACCACTCCTATCGCCACGTATTGCTCCGGCCGCTTTATAAGCTCGCTGTCGGGCATGAGGTATCCCTCGACGCCCAGCAGTATTTTTATGTCCTTGCCGTCCTTTTTCAGCTTGTCTGCCTGTGCCACCGCATCCGGGAAGGCGTGTACCACGCCGTGATCCGTTATTGCTATTGCCTTATGGCCCCAGCGGGCTGCGGTCTTTATGGCTTCCTTAACGTCTGTCAGGCCGTCCATGCTGGACATCTTGGTGTGCAGATGCAGCTCTACGCGCTTCTCCTCGGACTTGTCCGTGCGCACCGCTCTTGGCTCCCAGCCCACGTCCCGCGGGAATACGCACATTCGCCTGAGCCACTGATCCATCATATACTTTCCGGCGACGATAAGTATATCCTTCTTTTTCTGTATGCCGGCTATGGTATCGACGATGCCATTCTCGCCCTCCTCGAGAAACATCTTGCAGGGAATCGTGTTTGTATGGTCGCTTATGGCAAATGTCAGTATAGTCCTGCCGTTTTTCTGCTTTGTAGTCTCCAGGGTTAGTATCTCGCCCTTTATTGTGACGTAGCACATAGTCTCGTCCACGTCGCGCTGCTGGATTATGGCGGTCTTTTTTATGGGCTTGCCATATATCGCATCCGCCCTGTCGGGGAGTACCTTTTTCTTGGCCTCCGCAGCCTTTTTAGGCTGCCAGGAGGGCCGTTCCTCTTCCTTGGGCAGCGTCAGCTCCATGGTATCGTCCGCTGTAAGCTCTATGTCAGTCTCTATGCCGTACCGATCGAGGTAATATGATTTTACCGTTTCCCTATGTCTCGGATCCGAGACCAGCTCGAACACCTGCCCGGGTATCTTTACCTTGAGCGTGCCGCTCTCATAATCCCAGACGGAGCTGTGTATCGCGGGGCGGCATACCGGAAGTATGTCGCACCATGTCTTTTTGAGTATGTTCAGCGTATCCTCGTCGCAGGCGGACAGCAGCGCCGAAAGCCCGCCGCACCTGATTATTACCTTTGTGCGGCAGCCCGGCATGAGGGCGCAAAGCTCCCTCTCAAGACAGGCTATGTTTTCGGCGCTGGTTATATGGCCGCACCGCACGGTAACGGTCAGCAGATTTTCACGCTTGTTCAGTCCGGCATCTGTTATCTCGCCGTCTCCAAGGCCGTATTTTTCAAATATAGTCAAAAGCTTCTGTTCCATAGTCTATTCCATCATGGCTTTGGCCTCGGTTATGAGTTCGTCTACAGCGGTTTCCAGCGGCACCGTCCTGAAGAGCTTACCTCCCTTGAACAGCGCGCAGCCGCTTTTGCCGAAGGCCACGCCTATATCGGCTTCAGCCGCTTCGCCGGGGCCGTTTACAATACAGCCCATCACGGCTACTTTAAGGTACTTTCCCTTGGGTATCAGGCTGGAAAGCTCATGCTCCACCCTGTTGGCGGCGCTGAGAAGATCGGTGCAGGTTCTGCCGCAGGTTGGGCAGCTGACTATTTCCACTCCTTCTTTTCTGAGACCCATGGCCTTCAGTATCTCCTTCGCTGCGTAAACCTCCTGTACAGGGTCGCCGGTCATGGATACGCGCATGGTATCCCCTATGCCGTCCACAAGAAGGGCGCCCATAGCGGCCGCAGCCTTTACAAGGGCCATTTCACCGCCGCCAGCTTCCGTAACACCTATATGCAGGGGGTAATCGCACTCCCTGCTCATAAGCCTGTAAGCCTCAATTGTATTCGGCACGTTGGAGGATTTAATAGATATGACCATGTCATAATAGCTCTGTTTTTCCAGCATGCGGACGTGCTTCAGCGCGCTCTCAACCAGCGCTTCCGGCTTTGGGCCTCCGTACTTTCGGAGAAGCTCCTTTTCCGCAGAGCCGCCGTTTACCCCTATGCGCATGGGAACATGATGGGCCTTGGCGCAATCCACCAGCCTTTTTACGTTTTCCTCTCCGCCTATGTTGCCGGGATTGAAGCGCAGCTTGTCCACGCCGTTTTCCATGGCGGCTATGGCGAGCCTCCAATCAAAATGTATATCCGCGACGAGTGGTATGTGTATCCTGCTCTTTATCTCGGGTATTGCCTTTGCACATGCTTCATTGTACACGGAAGAGCGGACTATCTCGCAGCCCGCCTCCTCAAGGGCCAATATCTGATCGGCGGTGGCTATTGCGTCCGCCGTGTCTGTATTGGTCATAGACTGTATGGTGACGGGGGCGCCGCCGCCTATCTGCACCGCCCCTGCCATAACTTTTCTTGTTTTTTTCATCCTTCCCCCACAAGTCGGTCTGCCGCTATGCGGCTAAAACAGCTTTCTTACGTCCATTACCGTAAGCAGTATCATAAGGCTGAAGAGCAGCACCAGCCCCGCCATATGTATCATTCCCTCCTTCTCGGGAGGTATGGGCTTGCCGCGAACCGCCTCTATCACCATGAACAAAAACCTTCCGCCGTCCAGCGCCGGAATTGGCAGTATGTTCATTATGCCAAGGTTGATGCTGATAAGCACTCCGAGACGCAGCACCACCTCAAAGCCGGCCCTCACCGCCTGACCTATTATGCTTATGGTTCCCACCGGCCCGGCGACGTCGTCCGAGGTAACGCTTCCTGTGAACAGGCCGCCCAGCACCTTGAACATCTCTTTTACAATATAGCAGGTGTAACGTACCGAATTTGTCGCAGCCTCAAGCAGGCCGTAGCGCAGCCTTTCGGGAGATATGTATATCCCCAGCCTGTTGCTTCCGCTTTCGGGGTCGTATATGTCGTGGGCAGTAAGCGTCACGTCCATGCCGTCACGTCGTACGGTAACCTCTATTCTCGCAGGATCAGCCTGCTGTATGTAATCCGTGCATTCCGCATAGTAGGTTATGCTTTTGCCGTCTATCTCGGTTATGATATCGCCTACCTGTATGCCCGCGGCCTCCGCCGGGGTGTTCTCTGCGGTAAAGTCGTTTATCATCGGCATATACTCGCCGTAGGTCATAAGTATGATCACGGCCAGCACCACTGCCAGAAGTATATTCATAAACGGGCCGGCCAGCACCACTATCATGCGCTTCCATACCGGCTGCGCATTGAAGCACTCGGGATCGGATACACCTTCATCCTCACCGTGAAAGGCACATAGGCCGCCTATGGGCAGCGCCCGGATCGCGAAGCGGGTACCGTTTTTCTCCTTGCTGCACACCACAGGGCCCATTCCTATGGCGAACTCGTCTATTCTAAAGCCAAGCTTTTTGCCCGCGTAAAAATGCCCAAGTTCGTGTACGAATACCAGCACCGTAAGCACCAGCAGCGCGCCAACAATTGACAACAGCGTCATTTATGCGTTTCCTTTCTCAAATGCAAGCTTCCTCGCCTGCCTGTCTGTTTTTATTATGTCCTCAAGGGAGAGTATATTCCCCCTGTCCGCCCTGCTCATGGCGTATCCGACCACGTCGGCTATCTCGTCAAAGCGTATCTTGCCCCGTATGAACATATCCACCGCCGCCTCGTTTGCGCCGTTATAAACTATGGGCAGCGCCCCACCCTCGCGCAGCGCCTCATACGCCATGGGTATCGCCGGAAATTTATCGGTATCAGGCGCATAAAAGCTTATTTTGCCCATGTCCTCAAGGCGAAGCCTTCCAAACTCGCCGGGAGTCCTCTCCGGGTATGTCAGCGCATATTGTATTGCAAGCCGCATATCGGGCCTGGATAATTGTGCCATATTGCATCCGTCCGTGTATTCCACCATTGAATGCACTATGGACTCCGGGTGTACCAATACGCTTATCCTTTCCCCGGGTATGCCGAAAAGATAGCTCGCCTCCATTATCTCGAGGCCCTTGTTGAAAAAGGAGGCGGAATCTATAGTGATCTTTCTGCCCATTTTCCAGGTTGGGTGATGCCCTGCCTGCTCCGGCGTGACGGTTTTGAGCTGTTCCTTTGTATATCCCCTGAAGGGACCGCCGGAGGCCGTAAGTATGAGCCTTTGTATCTCGCCGTGGTTTCCCGCCGCCATGCACTGGAATATGGCGCTCTGTTCGCTGTCCACCGGTATTATGGCACCGCCCTTTTTCAGCGCGGCATTTACCAGGTCGTGAGCACAGACGATGCTTTCTTTGTTTGCAAGGGCAACGGTTTTGCCCGCTTCCAGCGCTGCAAGCAGCGGCTTCATTCCTGAAAAGCCGCTTATGCCATTTACTATTATGTCGGCGCCCTCATAGGCCGCCGCTTCCAGCACCGCCTGTTCACCGCCGGCTATTTTTGCCTTTATTCCGCTTTGCCTGAGCTTATCCGCCGCAGCCTCGTCCGCCATGGCAATATAATCCGGGCGGAATTCCTCCGCCGCTTTAAGCATGGCGTCTGCATCTCTGCCCGCGCAAAGCACGGCCGCCCGGAATTTATCCGGATTGGCCCTGATAACGTCAAGGGTCTGCCTGCCTATGGAGCCTGTGCAGCCCAAAACAGCTATATTCTTCATTATCTATTGCATTCCTTTAGCCCAGCATACTGAGCCATACGTAACACAGCACCACCGGTGCGCACATGAGCACGCTGTCCAACCTGTCTATCACCCCGCCATGGCCGGGAAATATGTTGCCGTAATCCTTTGCCCCTGCCCAGCGTTTTATGACGGACGCAAACAGGTCGCCTATCTGCCCTACTCCTCCGCAGATAATACCTACCAGCAGCATGGGAAGTATGGGCAGATGCAGCCCCCATATGAATTGCAGCAGGAAGCATACAAAGCCGCCCAGCAGCCCTCCAAGAAAGCTTCCGTAGCTTCCCTCAACCGTCTTATGAGGGCTTATCTCGGGGCACAGCTTTCGTTTGCCCATGGAGGAGCCTATGTAATAGGCCAGCATGTCGCCCATGAGCGGGCATATGAATACCAGCAGCAGACCCACGTTTTTGGGCGATACGAGCCCATCGGCGGGCATTATCAGCGCCAGCACCCCGAACAGCGACATGGGGTATATGAGCATGAACGCGGAGTATATGCTCTCCTCCGTGGTGCGCAGCTTATTGAATACCCTCTCCGCCGCGATGAGCATCAGGCACAGCGCCCCGAGGAGCATTATGGCGGTAGCGGCGCTCATCCTCGCCGCCAGGGCCGCCGGAAATGAGGCTACGGGGAAGCACAGCGCCGCAAAGATGTATGCGGGCGCCGCGAATATATTCTTTTCCGTCTTTTTATAGATCATGTTTGACATCTCATATACCGCTATCACTGCCGCCACGGTAAATACCACGGTGCGGAATATGCTGCCGAGAGCCACTATGCCCACGAAAAGCAACCCCAGCAACGCGCCTACTATTACTCTGGTTTTCCTGCCGCTATCCATTACGCCGCTTCTCCTTTTTTGTGATTTATTCCGTCACCGCGCCGAACCTTCTGGTGCGCCGTTGGTATTCTCTTATGCAGTCCGCATATTTTTCGTCCGTAAGCTCGGGAAATGTCACGTCCGTGAACACCAGCTCAGCGTATGCCGCCTGAAGCAGCATGAAGTTGGATAACCGCTGCTCTCCCGCCGTACGGATTATCAGGTCAAGATCCGGCAGCCCTGCGGTATACAGGGCGTTCATAAGATCAGCTTCGTCTACGGGCTTTCCGCGCTCAATAAGGGTATTGCAGGCGCGTACCACCTCTGCCCTGCTGCCGTAGTTCAATGCAATATTGAGCTTCAGGCCGGTATTGTTTCTGGTTTTGTACATGGCCTCGTCCGTCTCCTGGCCCATTTTTTCCGGAAATGCGGACATGTCGCCCATTATGCGTATGCAGACGTTGTTTTTATCCAGGTCGTCCAGTTCGCTTATAAAGTATTCCAGAAAAAGATCGAACAGCGCCCCTATCTCTTCCTTGGGCCGCTTCCAGTTTTCGGTGGAAAAGGCGTACAGCGACAGCACCTCAATACCTATATCCGATGAAAAACGTATAAGCCCCCGCAGCCGTTCCATTCCTGCCCGGTGGCCAAGCTTTCTCGGCAGGCCCCGCCGCGTGGCGTAACGGCCGTTGCCGTCCATTATTATGCCTATATGCCGTGGCAGTTCCGGCGCCAAGCCTACGCCTTGAGGCTGTATCTTTGCCATTGTGTAAAAATATCCTCCGATACAAAAGGGGATGCGGAACTAACCGCTATCCCCCATATTCGCAGTCTGTTTTGAACAGGGCCCATATGAGCTCAACCGCATTGCCATCAGCACGCTGCCTTATCACCCGTTTTTCGTTGCCGTTAAGTCCCTTGCGGCTGCGGGTCTCTACGCACCTCACGCTGTATCCTTCGGCTTCCAGCAGCTCCTTCGCCCTTCCAAGCTCGTATCCAAGTACGGATATCAAACCGTCATTATCTCCTTTTCCTTATCAGCAATGACCTTGTCAATGTTCTTTATGAACTCATCGGTAGCCTTCTGGGCCTGCTCTTCCTGGCGCTTCTGGTCGTCCTCGGTTATATCGCCGTCCTTCTTGGCCTTCTTAATGGTATCGATGGCATCGCGGCGGATAGAACGTATAGCTACCTTAGACTCCTCGCCCTTCTTGCGCACCAGCTTTACAAGCTCCTTTCGGCGCTCCTCGGTGAGCTCGGGGAATACGAGACGTATGAGGCGGCCGTCGTTGCTGGGGTTAATGCCCAGGTCGGACTTCTGTATAGCCTTCTCTATTTCCTTTATCATAGTGGCGTCATAGGGGGAGATGACCAGCAGCCTCGCTTCGGGGGAGGATATATTGCCCAGCTGGTTTATCGGCACCTGAGAGCCGTAATAGTCAACCATTATGCGGTCAAGGGCCTGGGGGTTCGCACGCCCGGCCTTGAGGGTTCCGAGGTCACGCTCCAAAGCGGCTACGGTTTTGGTCATTTTTTCTTTTGCGGTTGCGACAGCGTCCATATTTGAACCTCCTGAAAGTTTATCTTATAAAAAGCTCAGCTATATTTTACAGGAAATGCCTGTTTCGCACAATCCCCAATTAGAGATTGTTCACAGTATCGCCCGCTTTATACCTTACTTCACGTTGTCTATCAGCGTACCTATGCTCTCGCCCTGAACGGCTTTTACCACGTTGTCCGGGTCCGCCATGGCGAAGGCAAGTATAGGTATGTTCTGCTCCTTGCAGAGGGTTATGGCAGTAAGGTCGGTAGCCTTCAGCTCATGCTCGATGACCTCGTCATAGGTGAGGTGCGAATACCTTACGGCGTTCGGGTTCTTTTTGGGGTCGTCGGAATATATCGCGTCCACGTTCTTTGCAAGGAGCATTGCGTCCGCGCCTATCTCGGCGGCCTTGAGCGCCGCTGCGGTATCGGTAGAGAAGAAGGGCAGACCGCTGCCGCCTGCAAATATGACTACCTTACCTGCATCAAGGGCGGCATGTGCAGCCCGGGAGGAATAGCTATCCGCTATTCTTGGCATATCTATTGAGGACATCACCACGGCAGGGATCCCCAGCTTCAACAGGCAGTCCTGAACGGCAAGAGAGTTTATGACAGTCGCCAGCATACCCATTTGATCCGCCCTGTTGCGGTCCATATCGCCAGAGCTGCGGCCACGCCATATATTGCCGCCGCCTATGGTTATACCTATCTCTGCTCCAAGCTCGTGAAGCCGCGCCACCTGTCTCGCTATAGCCTCCGCCTTGTCAAAATCCACAGCCTGTGCGCCGCCCATGGCTTCGCCGGAAAGCTTAAGTGATATCCTCTTGTATTTCAGCATTTTTCTGCTCCTTAAAACTATTATTACGGTCTGGACCGATTTTCACCAGATACATTATATAACAAAAAAGGAACACCGGAAAGGGTGTTCCTTTTAAAAGCAGGTTTTACTTTTTCATCTGGCCCATAACTTCCTCAGCGAAGTTATCCTGGCGCTTCTGGAGACCTTCACCCATCTCAAAGCGGACGAACGCTGCCAGCTCCACATCACCGTGCTCCTTGAGCATCTGCTCAATGCTCTGATCGGGATTCTTTACGAAGGGCTGCTCAAGCAGGCAAACCTCCTTGTAGTACTTGGCGATACGGCCTTCCACCATCTTCTCGATGATGTTTGCGGGCTTGGGCTTGGGGTCGTTCAGAGCCTGGGCGCGCAGTATCTCGCGCTCCTTGTCCAGATCGGCAGGATCCACCTCGTCGCGATGGAGCACGCCGGGCTTCGCGGCGGCGATGTGCATCGCTACATCATGTACGGCGGGCCTGGCCTTCTCGGCATCCGCTGTCTTGGCGGCTACGATAACGCCGATCTTGCCGCCCAGATGGATATAGGTATCCACCAGCTGACCCTCCATGCGGGCAAAGCGGCGAATGGTTATCTTTTCGCCTATCTTGGCAACTGCGCGGTTGACCATCTCGGCAACGGTGCCGTCGCCGCAGTCCAGAGCCATCAGCTCGTCTACATCGGCGGGGTTCTTTTCAACTACCAGCTTGGCAACGCTGTTTACCAGAGCCTTGAAGTCGTCGGTCTTGGCGACGAAGTCGGTCTCGCAGTTGACCTCTACGATAGCGCCGACCTTGTGGTCATCGGTAACATAGCTGCTTACAATACCCTCGGCAGCTATACGGGCAGCCTTCTTTGCGGAAGCAGCAAGGCTCTTCTCGCGAAGATAATCCATTGCCTTGTCCATATCGCCTTCGCAGGCGGTGAGGGCCTTCTTGCAATCCATCATGCCGGCGCCGCTCATTTCGCGCAGAGCCATTACGTCTTTAGCGGTAAACATATATGCTTGACCTCCTGTTAAAAGTATCGTTTAAGATTAAAAATCGTCGCCAGCGGCCTCTTCTTCGGCTGCTGCGTCTATCATCTGCTCACCCTGACGGCCTTCCAGTACGGCGTCAGCCATCTTGGAGGCGATGAGTTTGACCGCGCGGATAGCGTCGTCGTTGCCGGGGATAGCGTAATCCACCTCATCGGGGTCGCAGTTGGTATCAACGATAGCCACTACGGGGATACCCAGAGCGCGGGCTTCCATGACGGCAATGTGCTCCTTGCGCGGGTCAACTACGAACATGGCGCCGGGGAGCTTCTTCATATCCTTTATGCCGGAAAGGTTCTTTTCCAGCTTTTCCTGCTCGGCCTTGAGCTTGATGACTTCCTTCTTGGGGAGATACGCAAAGTCGCCGTCCGCTTCCATCTTCTCGATCTTGCGGAGCTTTGCTATACGGGTCTGGATAGTCTTGAAGTTGGTGAGCATGCCGCCCAGCCAGCGCTGGTTTACATAGAACATCTCGCAGCGCTTAGCTTCCTGCTCAATGGATTCCTGAGCCTGCTTCTTGGTTCCGACAAACAGAATGCTGTCGCCCGCCTCAGCAACGCTGCGGACGAAATTATAGGCTTCCTCAGCCTTCTTAACGGTCTTCTGAAGGTCGATGATGTAGATGCCGTTGCGCTCGGTGAAGATGTATTCCTTCATCTTGGGGTTCCAACGGCGGGTCTGATGACCAAAGTGTACGCCTGCTTCAAGAAGCTGTTTCATGGAAATAACTGACATTTTATGATCCTCCTCGTTATTTATTCCTCCCCGGACTTCTTCCCGTACGGGCAACCCATGTCACAGGCACGAACCGCCGGTCCATCCAGGTGTGTGATATATGCGTTCCATTCGCATATCCATACGAGCATGAGTATACCATGAAGTCCGCTTTATATGCAACAATAAAAATAAAAAAACCGCAGCTTTGCGGCTTTTTTATAAATCGGCCTATTCCTTTTCCTCTTCCTCGTTTATCTCGTCCATGAGGTCGAGAAACTCGGCGAATACTTCGTCCAGCAGCACCTCGTTGTCTATGCTGACGTAGGTATCCTCTCCGTTTTCGCTGGTTATCTGGAACAGCACCACCTCCGCCTCATCGTCGTCCATAGCGCTTTCCTCATCCGCAATGGGAGAAAGCGCTACATATTTCTTACCCTCATACATAAAGGTAAGTATGTGTTCGAAGGTGTTCTCCTTTCCGTCCTCATCCAGCAGCACTACGTCTTCGCCTATCTGATCTATTATATTCCTGTCTTTCATCTTTTCATCTCCCTGTCAAAGCTTTGGGTTGGTAGCAAGGTAGCCTTCCAGAGTTACCACAGCCGCCAGCTTGTCTATCACCTTACGTCGCTTGCGCCAATCCATCTCGGCCTCGTACAGCACCCTTTCCGCCTGAACGGTAGTGAGCCGTTCGTCGTAGAAGGTATGCTCTCCGTCCCACTTTTCGCACATAGCTGCAGCAAATTCCTTAACCTTTTCGCTTGCAAAGCCGTAACTTCCGTCCATATTGCGTGGCATACCGAAAAGCAGCCGCACCGGCTTGTATTTGTTGGCCAGCGCTATTAGGTAGTCAGTGTCCTTATCCAGGTCGCCCGTCCGGGTGTAGGTCTCAAGGCCCTGGGCGGTAATGCCCAGCGGATCGCTCACCGCCACTCCTATGCGTTTATCCCCTATGTCAAGGGCAAGCACTCTCATCATAATATCAGTTTTATTCCTTAAATTATTCTTTAAAAAAGCCGCGAAAAATACGCGGCGTATTTTATGTCGCTTATTCGCCTTCTATACCATCAGTTGACAAGAGCCCACAAGCCCTAAAGGTTTGTTTTGGGGCGCTCCTGCGTTCTCGTCGCTTGAATTACCTCCAGTAGTACTGCGCTCCTCGGCCTTGGATCGCCCTCAAAGCAAACTCTTTAGGGTCTTTGAGTTTTAGAAGTCAAAGAGTATGGCAGAACAAGGAGGACGAGTGCAGAAATACTGGATGTATTTCAAATGAGGACGACGCGGTTATGCCGTGCTGTTTGGCTCCTAAAACCTTGTGTGTCTTTGTCAACTGATGGTAGGGCCGTGGGACTCCACATAATACTTTACCAGCTCCTCCAGAAGCTCGTCCCGCTCCAGCATGCGTATAAGGTATCTGGCGTTATTATAGCTGGTGATGTATGTAGGGTCGCCGGAGATCAGGTAGCCAACTATCTGGTTGACGGGATCGTAGCCCCTCTCTGACATGGCCTCATATACCCGCATGAGCACGTCGCCAGCTTTGGTACGTTCCTTTTGGATCTTGAAGTGTACGGTTTCGTTTGTCTGGTCGCCCATAATCTTGAACCCTCCATTCACCTAAATTATACCCTTTTTACCATATTTTTGTAAACCGGCAAAGCGGTATTACACAAAAAATGACCCGTTATTCACAAACAGGTCATCTTTTCGCCGGTCTGCGGCCTTATTTGAGCACGCTGTTCATCATGCGTCTGCCACAGCGAACCATCTTTTTGGCATCCCTTCCCATTCTCTTGGGTACATCGGGGTATGCTGCGGACAGCGCCGCGCCCGCCATTACCATGCCGGCTGCCATTCCCGCCATAAACGATACGGTTTTCATAAAAAAGCCTCACTCCTTTCGGGCTTATTCTTCCCACAAAGGAGCGAGGCAACTATGTTAAGTTATGTATGCACTGCCAGACTTTATTTCTGAACCTCGTGTACGTCCTTGTGCTCTGCCTTTTTCTTAAGTTCCTCAGGAATCTCGACGCCCTTGCGCTTATAATAATCCTCGAGGGCGGCTTTTACTGCTTCCTCAGCCAGCACGGAGCAATGTATCTTCTGGGGGGGCAGTCCTTCCAGCGCCTCAACTACCGCGGCGTTGGAGAGCTTCAGCGCCTCGTTTATGCTCTTACCCTTTATCATCTCTGTGGCCATGGAGCTGGTGGCTATGGCAGCGCCGCAGCCAAAGGTCTTAAAGCCCACGTCCTCAATTATGCCGTCGTCGTCTATTTTAAGGAACATCTGCATGATGTCTCCGCACTTGGCATTGCCTACCATGCCTACTCCGTTTGCGTCCTTAAGCTCGCCCATATTGCGGGGATTGCTGAAGTGATCGAGTACTTTTTCGGTATACATATGGCTGTTCTCCTTTTATTTTGTTATTTTATCCCTTGTACAGGGGGGACATGGCGCGAAGCCGCTCTGCGGTCTTTTTCAGTACCTCTATTACGTAATCTACATCCTCCTCGGTAGTGTCGTCACCCAGAGTAAGCCTCACGGAACCGTGTGCTATCTCGTGGGGCAGTCCCAGGGCCAGCAGCACGTGGGAGGGATCAAGCGAACCGGAGGTGCAGGCAGAGCCTGACGAGGCCGCTATGCCGTTCATATCCAGCATCAGCAGTATGGACTCTCCTTCTATGAACTTTATGCTGTAGTTCACGTTGTTGGGAAGGCGCTCTGTGCGGTGGCCGTTGAGCTTTACATAGGGTATTTCGCGCTCTATGCCCTCCATGAGCCTGTTTCTCAGTGCAGTCATGCGCCTGGCATTTTCTTCCATATTGCTACATGCAAGCTCTATCGCTGCGCCGAGGCCAACGATGCCTGCGGTATTTTCGGTGCCGGCCCTGCGGCCCCGCTCCTGCGCACCGCCCATTATATGGGAGGGAAGTCGTATGCCCCGGCGGACATACAGCGCACCCACGCCCTTTGGCCCGTGGAACTTATGGGCGGAGAGCGACAGCATGTCTATATTCATGGCCTTTACGTCTATGGGCACATGGCCTACCGCCTGTACTGCGTCCGTGTGGAAGAACACGCCCTTTTCCTTACACACTTTGCCTATCTCGGCAATGGGCATTATGGTTCCCACCTCGTTGTTTGCAAACATTACGGATACCAGTACGGTATTGTCCCTGATGGCGTTTTTTACCTGCTCCGCCGTTACCATGCCGTTTTCATCCACGGGAAGATAGGTCACCTCGCAGCCATGTTTTTCAAGGTATTCGCAGGTATGAAGTATTGCGTGGTGCTCGATATTTGTAGTTATTATGTGATTTCCCTTGCTCTTGTAGCGCTCGGCAACGCCCAGCAGCACGGTGTTGTCGCTCTCTGTGCCGCAGCCGGTGAAGATTATCTCGTCCAGCTCTGCGTTGAGGGCCTTGGCAAGCTGCTGTCGGGCTTTGTCCACTCCCGCCTTTGCCTCCCGCCCGAAGGAATGCACGCTGGAGGGGTTGCCGTATATGTTGGTAAGGTAAGGCATCATCTGCTCCAGAACTTCCGGTGCAAGGGCCGTTGTGGCTGCGTTGTCCATATATACTCTTCTCATGTCAGTTTTTCCTCTCCTGAGCGCTGTTGAAGCGTCTCAATTGTGTTTTATAGTCCTCCGCCATATCGGCGAGTGTAGTCGTATCCAGTACCTCGTCTATTCTCTTTTGCAGCTTGAGCCACAGGGGCCTGGCACTGCAGCTACATGCATTGTCGCAGCTTGCGCCGTTCACGTCCACGCAGCCCATTATGGAAGTACTGCCCTCAAGCGCGCGCAGTACCTCGCCCACATCTATATCCTCAGGCTTGCGCGACAACGCGTATCCGCCCTGTGCTCCCCTTACGGATTCAACAAGGCCCGCCTTTTTCAAGGAGGCTATCAACTGCTCCAGATAGGATTCGCTTATGCCCTGCTGCTGTGCCAGAGTAGCTATGCTCACATATCCCCTGCCGTATGCCACGGTAAGATCCACCATGGCCTTCAGACCGTATCTGCCCTTTGTAGACAGCTTCATGGGCACGTCACCTCAATTCCCACCTGTATACTATGATTTTCTACGGCTAAGTATACCATCGCCAGCTTGCCGTGTCAATAATTCCCACCTTTTTAATAGGAATTATTTTCTGCGGTTAACGACGGCATTATTCCTGTTTCTCGTCCTTTTTCACCGGCAAAATATGTCAATTTTCACTACACTCTTGTTAGATTGGGCTTCACGTGATAAAATGCACAATGTACATATATGTAGTTATATATGTCGTTACCATTATTTATTTGTACCGGCCAACTCACACTTTGTACTGTGCCGGAACAATGAAAGGATAGTTGAACTATGGAAACCGATACCCCCGTACGGGAAACTGAAAGAATACTTACAGACGAGGAAGCTGCGGAGCGCGCGGCACGCAAAGAAGCCGCCCGCGAAGCGCGCAGGAAGAAAAAGCAAAGGAAAAAGCGCATAAAGACAGCGCTGCTCATAGTGCTTGCAGTAATACTGGTCATCGTAGCTGCGTTCGCCGGTTTCCTGCTTTACCTCCAGAAGTGCGGTACCGAGTACGATAACATCACCGAATGCGTACAGAGCCAGCCCATGGACTTCACACAGCGTTATGCCTTCTCCTCTGCGGATAAAACAATGTCCGTAAGGCTTGACAAGAACGACCTGTGGTGGCTGCTCTACCAGACGGGTGCCATTGAGAAGCTGGAAAAGATGGATACCGCATTGGCCGACAAGAACATTCGCCTCTCGGGCATGGGAATATCCACCGACAACAATGCCCTTACCGCAAATGTTGAGCTTACCTGCTTCGGCAGCGTCCGCATTCCTCTATCTGCCAACTGCGGTGTGTCCGTAGACGATACCGACATCACTATTTCCGTAAACAGCATAAAGCTTGGAAACGGCTGGGGCCTGCCCATGGGCTTCGTTTGCGGTCGCTTTGACATCGAGCCCTCTGCGCTCAACGTAAAGATAAGCCGCAGCATACATCCCTTCCTTAACGACCTTACCCAGTTGACCGTTGCCGACGGCTGTGTGGTGATAACAATGAATGCTACCGATAAGTTGTTCGCGGAGGCTCTTGCAAACGCGGATCAGGTAAAGGAGCTATCAAAGTTCGGCATTGAAAGTCCTGCAATAGCTGCCGTTGTGGAGGCAGCCTCCGGCACCGGCGACACAGCCTTCCGCACGGCACTTGACTCTTTTGCCGATGCAAACACATATGCGGACTTCCGCACCAGTGCCCTGGCCCTCGGCACCGTAGACGCGGCTTCCGCCTATATGTCCAGTCAGGATTACGCCCCCTATATTCAGCGTTTCCTGCCCAGTCTCACTCTGGAGGGCGTTACCAGCCTGAACTCCGAGCTGTACAGCCTTTCTGCCAACCGTGAGCAGCTGCTGGAGACACTTGCCACCAATGTAAATACCGCGTATATAAAGGGTACCATAGGCGAGCCCAAGCCCGCCGAGGATACCTCAAAGGACGGCAAGGACAGCAAGGATAAAAAGAAAACCGAAGCTGCCGCCGCCGAGACTGCCGCCACGCCTGCCGGCTCCTTCGTCAGCTACACCGAGGGCAGCCCCGCCCTGACAATGGAATCCATGTCCGGCAATAACTGGGCAAGCTACTCAGAGTGGATTACCGAGGGCGATTTCCGCGTAGTATACCTCAACGGCTTCCCCAACGTATCCGTACAGATAGAGAAGGCCAAGGAAGATGACGCTTCCGAGAAGGATAAGAAAAAGAAAACCGAGGAGGAAGCCTCAGCTTCCGAGACGGTAGCTTCACCCGAAAAGCCCATAGGCTTGCTGGTACGGCTCAAGGACGGCAGCTTCCGCCTGTTCTACCATGAGGCTGCTCTGAAGGAAGGCTCTAAGACCGATGTACAGTTTACCATAGCTCACATCGACCTGGACTCCGCCGCAGGCGAAGAGTATATGGCGCTCTCCTTTATCCCCTCCGTTACCTACACCGCGCCCGCCGTGACCCCGGCAACTGAGGCCGCGACGGCGGAGACCCCCGCAGAGCAGGACGGCGCGGCCACAACGGATCAGGCCGCCGCATAACGCAAAAAACCGCAGCCAAGGAGCCGGTCATACCCGGCTCTTTTTATTTTGTAACCTTACCGTACATATCCTGCATATTATGCCATATATAAATGCCCTGTAATACCATGTAACAGGGCGCTAAGGAGGCAAAACCGTGAATCTAAAAAACAACACATGCCGCTGCGCAGAGCTTACCTGCTCCGACAGCGGAATACTTGTGGCTGCCGGCACCGCAAGCACCCAGCCCTGCTCCGGCTGGGACAGCAGCGTCAACCTTGCATCGGCCGCAGGCAGCATTCCTCTTGCTGCCGCATACTTCCCGGATCAGGCCTACCTTCAGGGGTTCTGCCCCTGCGAGGCTCTGAACAACGGCGCGCTCTTTCCAGAGCTTGTGATGTAAGGAGGCCGCAATGGACGACATGACAAGATGTGAACTGCTTAAAACCATAAGTGAATATCAGTTTGTTGCCGTAGAGCTGAACCTGTATCTCGACACCCACCCCGGAGACGCCGCTGCCCGCAGCGATTACCTGTACTACTCCACCCGGCTTAAGGAGCTCATTGCCGCCTATGAGGAGCAGTACGGCCCGCTTATGAACTTCGGCCACTCGGCGACTGCTACGGGCTGCTACGTTTGCAGCGAATGGCCCTGGGATTAAGGAGGAAAAGACTAAATGTGGATCTATCAGAAAAAGCTTGAATACCCCGTAAACATCACCACTCCCAACCCCCGCATGGCAAAGGCGCTCATGGCCCAGTACGGCGGACCGGACAGCGATGTGTGCGCGCACATTGGGCTAAATCAAAATTTGCCGGTGTTTGGGCGTTTTGCAGCCATATCTCAAGCATATAGGGAACCTTCTTTCCCGATACTTCAGCGTCCTCTTTACGCTTTACCACGATTTTATTGACAAAGCAGCGCACCAGTTCATCCAGCATTTCTTCCGAATCCAAGTTTGTATTGCTGATGGCCTTTTGCATAATAGCAAAGGATGCTGCGGATACATTCGGTTCTGCAGATGCATTTTTGCTTTGCGACTTTCTCTCGTTCAGCCCCTCGATCTGCTGTTCCAGCCTTTTACGCATATCCTGATAATCGCTGTCCGACACCACGCTGTTCATCCAGCCATCCAACAGCTTCTTTTTCTTCTGCTCCAAGACAACGATTTGTCGTTCCAATTCCGGGATATCTTCCGTCTGCTTTTCCTCCAAAGCCTGCGCCAGCGCACCATGGAGCGAACCGCAGGCATCCTTCAATAACGGAATCAAGGTAGAGAACAGTTTGCGCATGATTTCATCCAAATCCCGTTTATACAAAATCGGCGCTTCGCACTGCTTGCGGCCATACTTCTTATACAGGCAGCAGCGCCAGTATTCCACTCGCTTCTGCACTCCGTCCACCGTCCATCGAGATGTGGAACGATGGTAGCCGCAGCCATGGTCACCACATACGATTCGATTGGAATAGGCATATTTGCCAAGCCCTGTTGCGTCTTTTCCGGAACAATCCACGCCGTCCAAACGTTTGCTGCGTTCTCCCAGCACATAATTGGCCTTCTCCCAAACTTCCTCGCTGACAAGGGGCGGCACACGAATTGGATCATAATGGAGCTGCCATTGGTCACGGGAAATAGCAACTTTTATATCTTCGCGATAGTGTGGTTTATAGGTTTTGCCATTGACGATATATCCAAGATAGACCGGGTTGCGTATCATTCGTTCAATAGTTGATGGGTTGTAGGGATTCCCTGCATCATTCAAAAAGCCTTTTTGCACCAGCAGCTCTGAAATGCGGCGGGTACCCAGCTCGCCTTTTGCGTATTCTTCAAATACAAAGCGGACGAGTTTTGACTTTTGCTCATCCACATAGTATCCGTTATTTTCATTATTAAAGCGGTATCCGATGGGCGGTGTCGCGCCGTGGCGCTTGCCCTCTTTCATGGTCTGTCGATAGCCAAACTTTACCCGTTCCGAGGTCTTGCGGCTTTCTTCCTGGGCAACAATAGCCATGATAGAGAGGCGGAACTCCGCATCCTTATCCATGGTGTTGAGGTTGATATCCTCGATCAGCACGCCCACATCATATCGAAGCAGCTCCCGCACCGTCTGCACACAGTCCACGATGTCCCGGGCAAAGCGGGAAACCTCTTTTGTCAGGATAAGGTCAAAAGCCCCCGCCTTTGCATCCCTCACCATTTTCAAAAACTGTGGGCGCTTATCGGCTCGGGTCCCTGTAATGCCCTCATCTATATAGCCCGGAACATACTCCCACTTTTCGCAGCTCTTGATCTTGCTTTCAAAATAAGCGATCTGATGCTCCAGCGAGTTTAACTGTTTATCCTCATCGGTACTGACGCGGCCATAGAATGTCACGCGCAAGGGAATGTCATAGATGCGCTTTCCACAGAACAACGCCGTCCTGATTTCTTCTATATTTTTGTACATATGCGCCTCCGATATATGTTGTTGTCCTAAACAGTATCAGCTCCTTTCGCTGTTGTCCAAGATGTCACAGCGTAAGATCTGCCGGAGGTTTCGCCGTTGTTCTTCTGTGAGCAGCCCCTGCTTATATAAGGCTTCAATCATAACGCCTTGAAGCTGTTCTTTCGATTTTACAATACGATTCCAGTCAATGGTCAGTTCGTTCAAGAAAACACCCCCTTGGTATAGATACGAACCGAGGGTTTTGTCCTATGCTATCAAAAAAGAAAGGTATTTCAGGCCGAAACCGGCTATTTCGTCATAGCCCTGCCGTACCGCTGCTTCACGCTGGCGAATACGGCAGAGACTCCCCGTCAAGTCCATGCGGGGTCGTAAGAAAGTATCATTATCCTCCGTGCGTGTCATCGCGCCTGCCTTGCCAGGGGCAGGTCAATGGATTGCGTTTATCGCTCCGGCTGCTGCCATCGTTGCGCCGCTCCATTTGCCGCTTGCTCATCTGAGCTGCACGGATTATGTGCCTGAAATACCCTGTATGCGTTTGTCAAAGATCGAGAAGAAAATGTCCTTCTACTATTCGTGACCTTTTTCAGCTAAATTTGGGGGTGGCAAATCAAAAAAGATGGATTTTCTTTTGCAGCTGCTTTATCGCCCGTTGAACTGACTCCTTAACCGAAGTAACATCAACACCTTCCTGCTTTGCAATTTGGGTATAGCTCATGTTAAGGAAGAAGTGTGCATACAGGCGAGTACGCTGCTTATGCGTGAGTGCCATCATGGCATCATAAAGCTGTTCCTGTTCCGCAAGCTGTTCAAATACTTCCTCGGCAGAGGGGCATTTTAATACAGTTTCTCGTTCCACATTTTCATAGATGTCCAGAGAATATTGAGCTTTGTACTTGTAAATGCGCCTGCGCTGGGACTGTTCATGCCGCCTGAGCAGGATCAGGAACTCAGCTACTTCATCCGGCACTTCCACAAAGTAATCGCTTTTATAACATTCTGGGTAGAATTCCCAAAGATTGATTTCTATCATAATGAACCTCCAATTTGTTTTTTTGATGGGCGAAAATCAAATTGGAGGCGGTGGCGAGCGGCAGCGAGTTCTTCCTGGAGGCAAACAAATACCCGGCCTAAAAAAGCCGGGCAAAATAAAGGTATATGTGAACTGTAATGTTGTTACAAGGGCACAGTGATCCCGTACACTACATTGAAATGCACTTCCGCATAACGCTTAACAAACGCACTATCTTTTGCCATGGCAAGCCTCCTTCTGATGCGTTTGAATACACGAAAGAGATGGAATGCGATGAATACAATCGAAACGAGGTGTATTGTAGAATATATCTGAGGTGAATTGTAATGCCCGATTATTCCAATACGCTGGGAGATGCCGTTCGGCGTGCCCGCATGAAATTGGATCTTACACAAAGCGAAGTTACCGAATCCATTGATGTGGATGTGCGCACCGTTTTGAACATTGAGAACTCTAAAGGCAATCCCAAGATGGAAGTCTTGTATCCCTTGGTCAGAGCCTTGAAGATCGACGCAAAGGAGAGCTGCAAAGATGAAGAACGCAACGATCCATACTCCTGTAGCGGAGACTTCATAAAGTTGAGGAATTGTACGGGCACATATCCACCAAGCAGTACTGGATGTGATAATGCTTACAACCGAAATTGTATGACCGTCTTTTCCTCTCAACCTGATGCACCGTAAAACTACAACCATGCATACCAAGTAGGGAACAATGGTATAGAGCACCAATCTTCCGGTGCTTTCTGTAGAGTGGTATAAACACACTTCCACTCCCAAGAGGGCTGTCATGCAGATAAGATTAGCGCCCCCTGCCAGTATGAGTTTTGCCAAAACAATCTGAGCATTGGATGCGCGAGTAGCAGCTTCAAGCTCACACATTCCATGAGATACTCCTTTAAACATGGAAGGCAAAACAGCTAGGACAAACAGAGGCATAAATATGGGGATGTTTGTTGGTGCATCTGCGATAGTCTGTATTCCTAAGCACACAATGCACAAAGTAAGAACCTGAAACCCTAAGATACCTAAACCTTCAAAGCGCAGCACATCGGATAGGAATTGCCAGAACCCGGTGCGTTCTTCTTCGCACACTACAGCTTGTTTTCTCATAATGTTTACACAAGTACTGATGGTTTCATCCATTCTATTTGCCTGCGTTTCTACTTGTAGCGAGTTGCTGATAAATTTTTCAAATTGCCTATTCCTCATGCCGGCTCTCCTTTCTCATGGTATTCAGTGCATTTCTTACGCGGCTTTGTGCCGTCCGCATGTTGCATCCCGTTACTGCTGCAATTTCTCTGTAACTTAACTGTTCTCCAAACTTTAGGATAACAGCTTCTTTTTGTTCGGAAGGAAGTTTGCAAAGCAACGTTGCTACCTCCAACCTGTTTTCGATTTGTAAGATTGGCTCGGCAGGATCAATCAGGCCACCCTCTTCATCTAAGGGATACACAGGCTGCCTTCGACTTTCGTCAATACACTGATTTCTGGCAATCGCATAAATATATTGTCAATGCTCGGTTCCACAATGCCCACATGAACCTTTGCCGCACGCTCGGACAGTTCCTGTACCATCTCCTGCTGGATGCGGGTGGGCTGCGCCACCACATTGTGATAGACCGGCGTAGGCGTTGGGAGATTAAGCTGATCGGCGGTCTTAATGTCCGCGGCTTCCTTGAACAGCGTCATAAGCTCCGGCAGGTTGAAGAACTTGGCGAAGCGGGTTCTTGCGCGATATCCCGTGCCCTCCGGTGCCAGTTCAATGGCGGTCTGCGTTTCGCCGAAGGTGCTCGCCCAGCAATCGAAGTGGGTCAGCCTTTGACTTTGCAGCATGTCGTGCTGAAGATAGCGCATCATGGTGTAAAGCTCCGTCATGCTGTTGCTGACCGGCGTACCCGTTGCAAACACGATGCCCTTACCGTCCGTGATCTCATCGATATATCTGCATTTGAGCAGCATATCCGAAGACTTCTGTGCATCTGAGGTGGAAAGTCCCGCCACATTCCGCATCTTGGTATAGAGAAAAAGGTTCTTGTAGCCGTGGGCTTCATCCACATACAGCCGATCCACGCCCAATTCCTCAAAGGTTACAACATCGTCCTTGCGGTCGGTGTTTTGGAGCTTGGTGAGCCGCACCTCAAGGCTTTTCTTGGTGCGCTCCAGCTGCTTGATGGTAAAGCGTTCCGTGCGGCTTGCTTTCAGCTCGGATAAGCCTTCTTCGATCTCATCGATCTGTTCCTGCAACAGCCGTTCCTGTCGCTCTGCGGATACGGGGATGCGCTCAAACTGCGAATGTCCCATGATGACCGCATCATAATCGCCGGTAGCGATACGGGCGCAGAATTTCTTGCGGTTGCGGGTCTCAAAGTCCTTTTTCGTGGCAACGAGGATGTTGGCAGAGGGATACAGCCGCAGAAACTCGGACGCCCACTGCTCGGTCAGATGGTTCGGCACGGCAAAGAGCGCCTTGTTACAAAGCCCAAGACGCTTGCTTTCCATAGCTGCCGCCACCATTTCAAAGGTCTTGCCGGCACCTACCTCGTGTGCAAGCAGGGTATTGCCGCCATACAAGATGTGGGCTACAGCGTTTCGCTGATGCTCCCGCATGGAGATTTCCGGGTTCATGCCGGAGAAGACGATATGCTGTCCGTCGTATTCCCGTGGGCGCAGAGAATTGAACCGCTCATTGTAGCGATCAACCAAGTCCCGCCGCCTGTCAGGGTCTTTCCATATCCAGTCCCGAAAGGCGTCCTTGATGGCCTGCTGCTTCTGCTGTGCAAGGGTGGTTTCCTTGCTGTTGAGCACACGGCGCTCTCTGCCGTCAGGGTCCTGCACGGTGTCATATACCCGCACATCCCGAAGGTTCAGCGTATCCTCCAGAATACGGTAGGCGTTTGCCCGTTCCGTGCCGTAGGTCATATAGGCGTTAATATCGCTGTGTCCCACGGAGCTTTTGCCGCTGATGTTCCATTCGGCGGTAAACTCGGAGAAGTTAACCTGTATACTGCGTCTGAGATAGAACGGCGGCTCCAGCAGTTCCTCCATGAACTCCTGAATATACTCCGATCCAATCCATGTAGCGCCCAGCCGCACTTCGATCTCCGAAGCGTCCAAATCCTTGGGTTGTGCGCTGCGCAGCGCTTCGAGGTTGGGAAGGATGCGCTGCCGTTCTTCCATAGGCAGGAAGTTAGCAATGATCTCCGTATTGCGGAGTTTTTCACGAATATTGCCGGAGAGATATTCATCTGCTGTGACATAACCAAAACGGTTCAGGTCGAAGGATACGGGCGAGAGTTCTTCGGGCGGGATACTGCCCACATCGAGAAAGATAACTCCCTGTAAGTCCTGCACCAGTTTTTCTTCCGTTAAGCCTGTGAGCTGTGCCATGTAGGGCAGATCCACCTTGGCTTTTTCCGCAATGGACAGCGCCAGCGCTTCGGATGCGGTATCCACCGAAGTCACCACCGTGTTCTGCTTAATGGTGCGCTTGGTGAACATATCCGCTTTGCGGGCAAGCTGTCCCATTTCATCCAGCACCTCTAAGGAGCAGAGCAGGTAGTAAGAGGAATCATCCGAGAAAGCAAGGGCATTGCCTCGGCTGTTGATAAGTCCGTATTTCGCTGTAAAGCCATCATAGAGCTCATTCAGCTCCGCTTGGGTTCTGCGGATGGTATCGTCCGAGATGAAGCCATCCAGCTGTTGCCCGATGAGCTTTTGCACACAGTCGCGCAAAGCAACCATACCCTTGACCCGCTCCGTGGCTGTAGCGTTCAATTCGGGCTTTACCATGCGGCTGTTTTCCCGATAGTACACTTCGCCATCCACCACGGTGTAGGAATAGTTCTTCACATTGGGGTCGGCAGGGATGGATGTATCGATAGCTTCGCCTTCACCAAGATCGGGCAGCGCCGCTTCCTGATAGGTGCCACGGATGTTCTTTACAGCTTCCGACAGCTGTTCTGCAAGGGATACCCCCTCAAGCGGCGCAACGGTAAAGTCCTGCTTCCCATATTGCGTGCTTTCTGAGGTTTGCTGACCAAGCACCATTTCGGGATGCTCGATAAAATAGCTGTTGATGGCAAAGCCGTCTGCGTTCTGCCCAAGGTGTACCCAATCGGGTTCGATCTCAATGGGCCGATCCCGCTTTTGCAGGAACAGGATGTCGGACACCACTTCGGTACCGGCATTGGCCTTGAACGCATTGTTGGGCAGACGGATCGCACCCAGCAGCTCTGCCCGCTGTGCGATGTACTTGCGGACTTCGGGAGACTGCTTATCCATGGTGTAGCGGGAAGTGACGAAAGCCACTATACCGCCCGAACGCACCTGATCCAGCGTTTTGGCAAAGAAATAGTCGTGGATGGAAAAGCCCAGCCGATTATAAGCAGGGTCATTGACCTGATACTGGCCAAAGGGGACATTACCGATGGCAATATCGTAAAAATTCCTGCGGTCGGTGCTCTCAAAGCCCGCTATGGTGATGTCCGCTTTTGGATAGAGCTGCTTTGCGATACGCCCCGTGATGCTGTCCAGCTCCACGCCGTAAAGTCTGCTACCCTGCATGGATTCAGGCAGACAACCAAAGAAGTTGCCCACGCCCATGGCAGGTTCCAGGATGTTGCCGGTGCGAAAGCCCATCTGCTCGATAGCGTCGTAGATGCCCTTGATGACAATAGGGCTTGTGTAATGGGCGTTCAGGGTGGAGCTTCTTGCGGCGGCGTATTCCTCGGGGGTCAGCAGTTCTTTCAGCTCTGCGTACTCCTTGCTCCAGTTCTCCTTTTCGGGGTCAAAGGCTTCCGCAAGTCCGCCCCAGCCCACATAGCGGGACAGGACTTCCTGCTGTTCGGGCAATGCCTGAGCGTTTTCGTCCTCCAGCAGTTTCAGCAGCTTGATGGCGTTGATATTTGCCTGAAATTTGGTCTTTGCGCCGCCATGCCCAAGTTCATCGTCCGTGATACGGAAGTTTTGGGCATGTTGCTTGACCTTCGCCTTGGATTCTTCATATGCCGCTTCTTCCGCAGCCCTGACATTGGGGAAGGTCTGCCATCCACCGTTGATTTGAATGGAAATGGGATGTTCATCCAGCGCTGCTTCCATATCGGGGAGAGCCGGTTCCGGTTCAACGGTGCGTAACTGCCGAATTTCCACATCAAAGGGCAGGTGGTTTTCTTCGCCGGAATAAACAGCCACGGTTTCACTGATGGTCTCGGTCTGCTGTTCTTCCTGTGTGATCCGTTCCACATCCGCCATGACCTGACGGATGAAGGGGGAAGCGTTCAAAGCATCCGGGTCTACAACTTCGCCGTTGACGATGCCGCTTGCGGCAAGCCGCTCCCGTATGGCGATGGGATCAATATCATCCATGGGGTCATATTCTTCTTCGGTGTAGTTAGGGACTTCCTGCGAGAGCAACTTCGCTTCTTCCAGCTTTGCTTCCTGCATGGCGCGATACGCCGCCAGTTCTTCAGAGGTCAAATAGCGGTCTTTTTTTATCAGTGCATCGATGCGCTTAGCCGCGGCTGTCCAGTTGAGCTGCACTTCTACGCAGTCCTGCTTTGTATAGCGGATGCCCTTGCCGCTGTGATCTTCACCGCTATGTGTTGCGCCCGAAAGGGCATGGGAACGCCCGCCGGTGCCGTATTCGTGTTTTAGAAAGTCGGCTTTTTCTGTAATGGTGTGGGGTTCCTTAAAATAAGCGTAAATGCGCCCTTTACCACCTGTCATGTTGCCGCCGTGGCGCAAAGCCGCATCGATCTCATCCTCTGTAATAAAGGGCGCAGCTTGGGGCAGCTCTGTCATGTTGGAGGGAAACGCCTGCCGTGGCAGGGACAGGTCTTTCAGGTTGTTCCACAGCTTTTGCAGCTTGTGATAGTGAAAGCGCAAAAGGCTACGATCCCGTTCCTGGGCAGAAAGGAAGACGGCGTATTCCTCCACAATGGTCTGCCGTGTGGATACTTCGCTCAATGCGTCAGCAATGCGCTGCCGTTCTTCGGGAAAACCACCGCCACGGTATTGCGCAAGAGAAGAAAGATAGCCCTGCTCCCGTGCGCTCTCGCTCAGGTCGTGGTACAGATTCCACAGCGGCTCTGCAATCAGCAGCCGTTCATGTCCAAGGGATTCCGCCAGTTCCACATTGGTGGCGAATTGTCCGCTTATAAGAAGTTCACCGATGCGCTTTGCAGCATCCTCCCATGTAAGGACTTGAGCGGACAGGATATACTGCGCCATATTGCCTGATGCAAGGCGAATACCTTCATCCGCATACCATGCGCTGATGCTCTTGTCATCCACCTTAAATCCATTGCCGCCATGATAGAGTTCCTTGAGAAAGACTGCGTATTCTTCCACGGTTTTTCCCTTGGAGAACTCGGCGGCGATGCGTATACAGTGGTTGTCGGTATTGCTGCCTAGGCGCAGAACATGGTCGATTTCCTCCTGTGCAAAAGAAAAAGCGAAGGGCGTAAAGGATACGCTCTCCGCTGCTGTTTCGATATAGGTTCTTTGTTCTTCCTCGGTTGGGAACAGGCTCAGCTGGATTGGTTTGTTTAGCTGTAAATCAGCTCTGTCAGGATCATTTCCTCGGCCTGTGCCTTGCAGTTGTTCATGCGTCCCGTCCACTGCATGGGGTCTTTCGCTTTCAGGCTCTCGTTCACGCCCTGGGCTGCTGTGAGCTGTTGCATCAGCCGCGTGAGGCGGTTCTGCGCTGTCTGCTCGATCTCCAGCAGGTGGGGGTACAGCTTCCCGCTCAGCAGCAGGCTGTTGAACAGTACCGGTCTGTGCTCCTTCAGGTGGTTCTTCCGCATCCTCCCGTACTTGCCGATGCTCTCCGTCTGTTCCGGCAGGATCAGTTCGGGAATCAGATAGTCCCCGTTCTGCTTGTAGGTGATCTCGTTCATGTTCTTTGCTCCTTTCCGTTTCCTGCTGTCTGTCGTATTGTTTTACCGTAACTTCGATGTGTCTGAGCAACTGCTCTGCGCCGCTGCTTACCGCCATGCCAAGGGCATTGACCGCATTGGGCGTGTTGAAGTCGAACACATTCAGGTATTCAACATTGTCGATAAAGTCCTCGGGATCAAAGCCGCATCTTGTGAGGGTGACATAGGTAATACCCAGCGCCGCAGTCTGCGTAAAGGCGGCCTCCTGATTAAACTCATCATATTCTGCGGCATAGCTGTCGTCAATGTTATAGAGCAGGTCGCCACGATTGTCCTGCCAGTAATCATCCGCAAACCGTGCCGCTATGCTGCGGATCTGTTCAATGAAGCCTTCCCTTGCGGAAATACCGAAGCGGTTATGCAGTGCATCCGATACTACATCCTCATGTTCCAGCCGCAATTCCCAAAGCAAAGGGCGGAGGGAGTGCTCCCTGCCGCCCGTATCGGAAATGTCGAATACATATTTGAGCCGTGGTCTGTCGCCTGAACTGTCAATGAGGGCGATGCCCTTGGAACCTCGCCGCACATATCGCCCCATACGCCTGTTCCACAGGTCATATTCGGCACAGGCTTTTGCATCCGGTCGCTGGGCATAGATCATAACCTGCTCGGCGTATGGGTATTTGTACAGCTGCGCGGCGGTGCGAAGGAATGCCGTCCAGTTCTGCTTGCTGCGGGTGATCTGTTCTGTGGTGCTGTCTATCAGCTGCAATATGCTCTGTACCGTTGGCACTGTTATTCCTCCTTGTCGTAGTCGGGGATCAGTTCAATCTGTTCAAATTCCGCATCCGTGATTCGGTTCAGCTTATTGATGGTGCTTTCCGTAAGCGCAAGAAGGTCTGCTTCATCTCGCTCAAGGAAGGTTTTCATGTGGGTAAGCTCCTGTATCAGGGCTTTTCTGCTGCCGGGATTGTAGATGCACATCAGGTTGATTTCGTCGTGGGTGAATTGAGCGTTCATTTCATCTCTCCATTTCTGTGTCTTTGGACGCTGTTTTCTTGGGTTCCTGCCTGTTTGCGGTCTTGAGCTGCTGCATGACGGATAGGCGCTTGCCCATTTGCTCTCGGTGAACGGCATCCGCCAAGTCCATAAGGGATATGGGCTGACCGGAGCTTGCCTGCGCTTCCAGTTCGGCGACCGTAGACCTTTTTCCGTTGTTGATGATGCCATCAATCATGCCATAGTCATCTTCAAGGGACATCTCTGCATTTTTCAGGGGATTTTCTAATGGCGTAAAGTTCGGGGACAGTTCCCGAAAGCCCCATGAATCTACATAGTGGTAGGTTACGCCTTCGGGTCGGCGCAGCACAATGATGTCGCTGACGGAGAGGCTGTGCCCGGTAAAATCCTTGGGCTGATCCACATTGAATTTGTGATACAGTGCGTTCAGGTGGTCGTAGGTATCGCCCTTACCTGCAAACACATCCGAGTATTTCATTTCGTACCGTTCCCGCTCCACGGAAAGTCCGCTGCGCATCAATTCGGAAAGGGAGGAAAACTGGTAGGGACGGTTTTCCTCGCTGTCCTTAAGCTGATATATGGCGTATGCGCCAAGTATCTTTCCGTCCGTGTTTTCCAGTACCCGCTGCATTTCCGTTTGGGAGAGTTCTTCAATTACATCCGGTTCCAGCTCATGCAGGACAAATACTTCACGCTGTGCAGCGGCGATATCCAATGCCGCATCCGAAAGCCTGCCGCCGTCCAGAATGTGCTTGTCTGCGCTGTCGTAAATGGTGTAGTCATATCCGCTGTCCGTAGGCTGAAGATGTAGCAGCATACTGTCGTCAAGCTGATACATGGCTTCCTTGGGCTGTTCTGCAGCTGCAAGCGTGATACCGCGCTCTTTGCATATCTCCGCAAAGTTGCGGTCGATATCCGTAATGAGTTCCGATGCGGTATGGTTGATGGTTTCAAGGCTTGCCCGAAGTTCCTGCAAGTCCTTACCCTGTGACCAGCCCGCGATATACCCAAAGCTGTTGTCGGCGGTTTCGATGCCGTAATACTGGCAAACCGTGTATGAGATGCTTTCCGCTTCCACTTCTTCGGTGTGGCGGTCTTTTTTCTGTTCCTCACGGAATTGATACGCTGTGATCTCTCCGCCCGTAAAGTTCAGCCCTTCTTCGTCCGTGAGAGCAAGCCTGCCGCTTTCGGGAAGTTTTAAGGGCTTAGCGGTAAGTATTGTACCTGCGTGGTTCACGACCACTCGTTCTTCCACCGTAACGGGATAGCGGGGGTCGTAATCTGAACCGCGAAGGTCATATCGGAACAGCCCTTCCGGATCATTCTCGGATAAAATCCGTCCATTGGAGAACAAGGCGGGGATGTCGAAAATCTCTACCTCCTGATACAGCGGTGCGTTTTCAGGAACGGGCAAAGCGGTATTATGCAGCTTTGCATGGGCGATCTCATGTATAGCAGCGCACACGGTCTGCACTTCGCTCATGCCTTTGCGGATACAGATCTTTTGGTCTTTCAGGCTCAGGAAACCGTCCGTGCTGTTCTGCATGGCGGCTTCTTCTACGGGAAGTGGCGATGAGCGGCGAAGCGCTTCCATGAACACATCATATTGCTCTACCTTGCCCGTGAGGGCGTTTGCAAGCTGCGGCAGCGGTCTGCCCTCGGTCTGGGAAACGTCAAAGACGGATACCACTCGGAACATGGGGATTTTAATCTCCTTTTCCTCCATGATGGCGTTCCCGTCCTTATCCAGCAGAGGCGCTTTGGTATCGGGGTCGAGCTTTATTTCTTCGATTTTCTTTTTATATAGCGTGGGCGCGATGATTTGGATACCTTTTTCGCCCTTGCGCACATGCCGTCCAAACTGATCCCGCCATTTGTTATATCCTGCGACGCGGGTAGCATTCGGGCGCTGCATTGCAATCAGCAACGTGTTGTTGACGGAGTAACGGTGAAAGCGTGACATGGTGCGAAGGTACTGGCTATATTTCTCGCTTTCAAACAGGTCTTTGATGCCCTGTTCGATGCTGTCGGTGATCACCCGTAAGCGGTCTTTGCTGCTTTTTTGTTCCATGGCATAGCTCCTTTCTGATTTTGGGGTAAAGAAAAAGACACATGATTGCACATGTGCCTTTTTAAGAACAGTATGGATTTTAAGGTTTATTTGTCGGTTTCAAACTGGCGATAATAGTAGTCTTTGACCTCGTATTCGTTGATTTTAGCGTACTGTTCGGTTGCTTCTTCGGTTGCATCTGTTTCAGATCCGTCCGCATCACCCATGGCATCCAAAATGATCTTTTCAAGATGCTCGTATTCTGAATACTCTCCTATCGACGCCATGACAAGCGATTCTCTGACGTAGGCATTGTACTTAGAGAGCAACGAGCCATCAATTGTTATCCCGTGCCGATTGGCATATCCCAGCATAAACGTGGTGACAGTACGGGTGTTGCCTTCACGGAAAGGATGGATTTTCCAAATGCGCGCAAACATCCTTGAAAAGACTTTCGCTCGATCTTCTTTTGACAGCGCATCCCACAGGATTTCAGCCAAGTCGAAAAATGCGGCATCCAGCAATCGCTGAAGTTGGGTATGATCGCCATATTCTACGGATTTCCCCGGAATAACTCGTTCAATCTTGAAGATATTGATTGTGCGGAAATCACCTGCCCAATCATAGACATCTTCAAACAGATAATGGTGCAATGCTTTTAAGCCAGCCGTATCAAAGGATAAATCCTGCATGAAGTCGTCTACTTCAAAGAGTTTAATGTATACCAAATCGTTTTCTACTTCTGAAAGACGTTTGGCATCCTGAATATCAAATTTGTTGATAAGAACATTGGTGTTGGGGTACAGATAAGGATCAGGCATAGTATTCTCCTTGTAAATGAAGAAAGTGCCAGTTATGGCACTAACTTGTTGGCTTTTAAGTATAGCTGTTTTGCTTGAACAGCACTGATCTCTCCGCTTGCATAGCGTCGGGAAACTTCCATAGCAGTTTTGGATGGGCGCTTGCCTTCAACCGTAACAATTCCAAACGCATTGCTGACTTTTTTTTCGCGAGTCATTGCTGCATTTTTCATACAATGCGCCTCCTTTTTTTGATAATCTTATTATATCATATTCCGGAGTGAAGTAAACTGGAAATCATGTTTCGTTTCCCTCTGTTCACGATGTTTTATCGAATAAGCCTTGCAAGCACCTGAAACTTACCCGGTGCATTGCCTGTATATTCAAAGGGATAGCAGGTCACAAGCACCAACACATCCTCATCCGTTACAGGCAGCGTCCAGTCAGAGGTTTTTTCGAAGATCTGTACATCCGTCACCTCATAGGACACCAAGCGGTTATCAGACACAAAGCGAAAAGAGATAGTATCGCCCACCTCGATAGGCTCAATAAGCTTCAAATGCTTGCGGTTCCTGTGCCCATAGATAATACTCATACCGGAGTTGCCGGGAAGAGCGCTGTCCGACACCCAGCCGGGACTTTTCTCTAACGTGTCTGCATCGATGTCATCCCGCACAATAACACTTTTACCATCATAGATGAGCTGGCCCAATATACCGTTGGCGTTGTAGGGCTTGGATGGCTCTGTGGATTCTTCCACTGGCAGGATATCGGGTATTGTGACAGGATAGATTTCCTGTAAAGGCGGTTCTGTTGTTGGCTGAGATGGTGTAGTGATTGGTTTTGGCATCTGCCCTGCGGGTAAGGGCGTAACGGTTTCACCGATCAGCACTTGGGATGTACGCTGCGGGATCGTGAAGATTGAATAGTGAAAGCCCAAGTAAGCACCCAGCCCAATGCAAAGCAGGATCAACAGCACGAAAATCATCTTTTTCATACATACCTCATAAAGCGAAGCGGGAGGCAAATGCCTCCCGCTTCTCATTCAGTCCTTATCGGGTAGTTCTGCGCTTTCTGATGTAGATGAAGGTTGCAGCGCCTGCAAGCAGCAGAATGCCGCCGCCCATCAGCAGCACATCGTCCCACTTGTCGGAGTCAAGACCCAGCTTGACCTCAGGGGTGTTGGTGACGGTGATCTCAAGGGGCTTTTCGTAAGTATCCGTAAGCTGTACGGTGAAATCCTGTGCAGGTGCGGGGAAGAACCCGTTGGGCACTACGGTTTCCACCAGCTTGTACTTGGCCGCAGGCAGACCACAAACAAGCGCCTGTGCGTTTTCGTCCATGGTAATGGTGGTGATGCTACCCGCCTTGCTGTACCAATAGATGCCGTCCTTCAGCTCGAAGGTCATGGGAGTAGTGCCATCGCTGCTTCGGATTTCAAAGGCAGCACCCTTCAGGGGTTTCAGCGTCTTTGCGTGGATCTTGCTGATTCTCAAAGCAAGGGGCTGGTCGGAAATCTCCACGGACTCCATGGCAAGGGCGGCATCGCCATTCTCATTGGAAATGGCGGTCATACCCACGGTTGCGGTGGCATCTGCTGCGTAAGCATAGCCTGCGGGAGTGCCGGTTTCACGGATGGTCACTTTGCCGATGATGTACTTTACGGTGGCAGTACCGTCAGCACCTACGGTCAGTTCATCCATGCCGGTTTCGGTGGCTTTGGCAGGGCGATATACACCGTTCTCCTGTACCAGTTTGATGACATTGCCGCTTTCGTCCAGCACCTTGAAACGGGTACCGGGCAGCGCTGCCTTCGTAACAGCATCCGTCTTGGAAATGACAAGCGTACCGGGAATATTCTCCACGGTCATGGCAAGGGGCGCTTCGGTAGAATAGGCAGGAGTGATCTCAAAGGAGATGTCCTTCAAAGGCGCATATCCCGCTTTCTGCTGCTCAATCAGGGTGTAAGCACCGTGCTTGAGATAGTGAATTACGATCTCTCCATTGCCGTCCGTGGTCAGAGTGGCGTTGCTGATAGCAACGGTATCCTCACCAACCGCATAGGCAGGACGGTAGGTGCAATCATCCATCAGGGCGATGGGCACCACATTTCCGGACGCATCTTTCAGGGTGAACTTCACATTGTCCAGTGCAGCCTTGGTCTCTGCATCTACCTTAGTCAGAACAAAGGCAGTAGGACAGTTTTCAAGACTTGTATTTGCGGGAGTGGCTTCCGTGTTGGTATCTGCTACTGCAACGATCACTTCCGCATGGGTAGCGTACATATCATAGGTCTGTTCCACCAGCTTATAGCTGCCCTCGGGGATATGGGAGATCAGCGCCTTACCATCAACATCCGTCAGGAAGGTATCCGCACCGGATGCGATGACTTTATAACTGCCATCCTCCTGCTGGGTATAACGGAGCGCATTACCGGAACTGTCAGTGAGCTTGAAAGGAACATTTGCAAGGGCTTTGCCCGTCAGTTTATTGGTTTTGGTCAAAGTGAAGTACAGAGGCCAGTTTTCCACGCCCACCTTTGCAGGATAGCTTGCGGTATTCTCTGCGGTTACAGTGAATTCTTGCGCTTCGGTAGGAGCAAAGCCGGGATGCTGCTGTTCCTCCAAAGTGTAAGTGCCTGTGGGAATAAACAGAACGCTGGCAAGTCCTTCTGCATTGGTCTTGAAGGAGTTCTCTCCATCGGCGGTCACATAGTAACTGCCGTCCTCCTGCTTGGCAAAGCGAAGATAGTTGCCTTCGCTGTCCTTGATCTTAAACGCCACATCACCAAGGGGAGATTTGTCGGAAGCATCCACCTTGTCCAGCAGCATGGCAAGAGGTTCATTCTCCACGGTGATAGATGCAGCTGTAGTATAGGTGTTATAGCTGCCCACGACTGCGGTAGAAGTTCCGCGAGAGATGGCATAACCTTCAGGAGCAGAAACCTCTTTCAGCTCATAGCTGCCCTGAGGGAGATACAGGATGGAAGCAGAGCCGGATGCGGGAATGGTAAAGTCAGTATCGCCATCTACATCCACGGCAAACCAACCGTCATGCCCTGCCATGGCAGATACCTTGATGGAGTTGCCGCGGCTGTTGTACAGGCGGAATGCTGTGCCGCCGATGGGCTGCTTCGTAATGGAAGATACTTTGTTCACGGTAAGCGCAAGGGGCTTGTCCTGCATAGCTGCCACAGCAGGGTTGGTGTAAGTGCTGCTTTCGGTAACGGTGGCGCTCACATCTGCAGCCGCTGCGAAGCCATCGGGAGCCTGTTCTTCGGAGATGGTATAGCTGCCTGCGGCAAGGGGTGCGATCAGGGCAGAGCCGTTGTGTGTGGTAAAGGTGGTGCTGCCGTTTGCTGCAGGCGCATATACGCCATCTTCCACCTTGCGGAGCTTGATGAGTTCTTCGCCGCTATACAGGCTGAACTTGCCGCCGTCAATTGCGCTTCCGCTCAAAGCATCGGTCTTGTTGAAGCGCAGCGCCATGGGGCTGTCCGCCATTGTGACGGTAGCCTTGCCGTTGCTTGTTACGGTGACGGTCTTATCTGTATCCTTGGTGTAGCCGTTGGGTGCGGATACTTCGGTGACGGTATACTGTGTCGCAGACAGACCGTAGATGGCAGCTTTGCCGTTATGGGTGGTGAAGGTATCCGCTCCGTCTGCGGCTTTGCGGTATACACCGTCCTCCAGCTTGGCAAGGAGCATTGCAGTACCGTTGCCGTCAGAGATGCGGAAGGTACCGCCATCCAGCGCTTCGCTTGTTACGGAGTCAGTTTTGGTGAACTCCAGAACAGTAGGCTGGTTCTCTACGGTCACAACATTCGCTCCCGCGAAGTTCACAGCAACATCCGCAAGGGTGTTATACCCGTCCATAGGAGTTTCCCTGAGAGTATAGCTTGCCTTGGGGAGCTGACGGATGATCGCCTTGCCATCGCTGCCGGTGGTAAAGGTGGTATTGCCGCTGCTGTTTACCGTATAGCTGCCGTCCCCTGTGGAAGTAACCGCAACGGGGTTGCTTGCGCTGTCCAACAGAGTGAATGTTGCACCGGGGAGCACATCGCCGTTGACAGCATCCTTCTTAACGATGGTAAGTGCCGCAGGGGTATTCGCTACGGTCACGGAGGTATTCTTGTTGAGGGTGATGGACTTAGCATCACCTACCATGTAGCCGCTGGGTGCGGAAACCTCCGTCAGCTGATAGCTGCCTGCAGGAAGGCCGGTGATAGTGGCTGTGCCGCCGCTGGTTGTAAATTCGGTAAGAGAACCGCCTGCGGAATACTTGCCCGCTGCGGTCTGGGTAAGGCCGATGGTGGTGCCGCTGGAAGTCAGCTTGAACTTTGCACCGTCAAGCGCCGCGCCGGTGGAAGCATCCGTTTTATTCACGGTGAGATCGTAAAACTCGCCGGTGATGGAAATGGTCTTGGACTGGCCCGTGGTGCCGGATACCATTTCAACAAAAACCAGCTTCTGGCGGGTGCTGCCATCAGGTTCATAGAAACCAAGATCCACGGTATGTACACTACCTGCGGTAGCTGTGAGATAAAGAGAAACGGAGGTTCCGGACAGGGAGGCAGGCGCAGTAACGGTCAGCCTGTCGCTTCTGCCACCGGTGTAGCCGGAAATGGTCACATTGGGATCGCTGACAGTGATGGAATAACCGTTGCTGGAGGATACGGAAAGAGAGGTGGTCAGCTGGCCATTGGAGAGTGTCCACTTGGGAGAAGAGGGAGACACATACACCGAGGCGCTGCCGCCCACATCCTGGCTGCGGGCGTACTGAAGCAGTTCCATACACCAGTCCCACACGGCTTCGCCGCCGGACTTCACACGGACAAGAGCGTTGGACAGGATCATGAAGTCGTAGCCCTGACCGCAGCTTTCCTTGATCCAGAAACGCAGGGCATTGGCAGTGGCGTAGAAAGCAGCTTCATCGCTAAATCCATTGTTATCCACAGGATAGCCGCGATTGAGAATAGCCTGAATACCGGTCAGGGTATAGTTATTGAACAGGTTTGAAATATCGTAGGGCACATAGTCCACGGAAGGTCTGGGCGGCTTTGCCTCATGCTCGATGCAGTAGCCTACATCGCCGTCAGCAGAATCCGTGTACATGACAGTGTTGAGATCCTGCCATGTGCCGTCAGCGTAATACTCAAAGTAATCGTAGAGGTCTTCATCCACGATGTTCAGCGCAAACGCTGTTGAGCAAAAGCTGAACAGCAGAAGCATGGTCAGCAGCAGGCTAAAAATTCGATTTTTCTTTGATGTCATTGGTTTCTCCTTTTCTATGTAGATTTGTTCTGAAATGCAAAAGCCCCGACATCGGTAGAACCGAATATCGGGGCAATGTTTTTATGTATTCTTTTAGAAACGAAACTCCCTGTTGGGCGGTCTGATCTGCGCTTCCAATGCCCGCTGCCTGTCCGCTTCTCGCCGTTCCTCCGAATAAGGCGCACGGATGGAGATGCAGCGCTTGGGCACGAGATAGGTTCTCGCTCCATCGGGGGAATCCCGTGCATGGATGATCTGCCTGGGATGCTTTACAGCAAGGCTTTCAAGCTTCAACTGCAATCGGCGATTATAGGTAAAAACGCTGGCGGTATCGCAAGCTTCATCGAAGCAGATAATAGTCTCCTGTTCTTCGCGTGTGGGTTTCATGCGTTCGCTCCTTTCTCGGAACCGAACAGCATTTTGTAGCGCACCTGATTGCCATCATCCTCCAGCACCACGGTGGTGTCATAGGTACTGCCGTGCTTTTCGGAATAACATCCTTTGAGCTGCACACGGCCTTCCTTTAGAAGCGCTGCCGCTACTTGCTTGGTTAACTGCTTTCGCTTTGCGGTAAAGAAGCGGCTGTTCTTCCAGAGCACAAACCCACAATCCTTTGTCTCGCAAGAGAATGCTTTTGGCGTATCCATGACCCGGCTGCCGCAGCGGGGACAAACGCCAATGGCTTCCTTGGGCTGATTGAAAAGCACCTTCCCGTCCTGCGCCATTTCATAGGTATCCACCAACTCCCGCACCATGTGGGTGATTTCAGCCATAAAATCCTCCGGCGCAAGCAGACCATGCTCGATTTCCTTTAAGCGTGACTCCCATTCAGCGGTCAGCTTCGGGGATTGGATGGCTTCGGGAACCACGGTAATCAAGGATACCGCCTTATGGGTGGGCAGCAGATGTACAGCAGACTTTGCCTTTTTCCGTTCCACATATCCTGTCTTCACCAACTTTTCCAAGGTGCCCGCACGGGTGGCGGGTGTGCCCAAGCCCTTGCGTTCCGCATCTTCGGGCGCATCCTCGCTGCCCGCCGTTTCCATAGCGGAGAGCAATGTATCCTCTGATACGTTTTGTCAAGGGTGTTTAAGAACTTTTTTCGCTGTCATTCAAAATAAGCCGCTTAATCTTATCGGTCATCGTTTCCTTGCTTGTTTCGCTGAAATGCAGCTTGACACGATAGGTTGTCTTTCCAATCCTCTTTACCATAACGGGCTGCTGTGTACCTTGTGCGGTCAGAGGGGAAGCGGTAGGGGTGGCGGTGCGGGTGTTGGTTTCGTTGCTCATAGGCTCTCCTTTCAAAGATAAAGCCCCATGCGGTCAGCACATGGGGCGGTGGTCGGTATAGTGAAAGTGCGAAAGTGCAAAGCGCAAAGGCTCTGCGTTTTGCACTTTCAGTTTGCGGGTTGGGGCGGCTGCGGCTTCTTTAGGAAGTTGTACCA